>WNFR01000395.1_pt1 | contig 51129 bp, 38 predicted proteins | sample 5400221 | NCBI WGS metagenome assembly WNFR01 (sample SAMN13153357, study PRJNA577476) | soil metagenome | isolation source: 40 cm soil under Madrone tree | place: USA:California | collected 2016-06-14 | reverse complement strand
TACGATGCTATTATGGCAATTTCATGGTTGTCGATATCGCAAATCCCGGACAACAGGAGTGAAGCACGTCATGACCGGCGCCATGCTCCACGTGATCACCTTTCCCCGCGAGACAATGCGGAGGAACCCCGCCAACGGCGCGCTATTCACTAGGGCGTGTACTCAAACGCCATCAGAAGGCCGCGGCGACCGAATGTCCGGAATCAAGTCCCATCCAGCCCAGCGGCGAGCAAATCGGCAAGGTCTCGGGCTGACCCAAAGCAGAAATAAGGTTGGCGCGCTCCGGTGATCCCTGGGCGATCGGGCCAGGCTCCACGGTGCGCTGGCTGCCTCGAGATCGAAGACATTCGGCGAGAGAAACTCTTTGGAACAGGAAGCCCCGCGGCCTTCTCGCGGGGCTCGGTGGGCTATTGTAGCGGCCTGATTGCTCTACGAGACCACGAGCGGCCGCATCATGTCGTGCTCTTCGTGTTCCAGAATATGGCAGTGCCAAACATACTCATGGCCGCCAGTTCGGGGGCTCTTGGGATCTCCCATCGACGCCGGCAGCTTCGGCAGGTTGAACTGCATGATCACCGTGATCACTTCGCTCGGGTTCATCCGCACCGTTTCTTTCCAGTCGCCGGTGAGGTTAAAGAGTTGCCAGACTTCGGTCGTGCCGGCTATTGGGTTCTCGGTGACCGCTCCCATATACGGCTGCCCCCAAGTCGGCAGTCCCTGGTTATCTGTCTCGGTCGTGAAGGTTCCTAGCGTCTGGATCAGGCGGCCGTATTCGTCGAAGTCCTCGTTCAGGGTCAACTGGCGATTAACAAGTCCGCGGTACGGAATTGGGCCTGGCACGGACGGGTCACCGTTGTTGTAGAGCAGTCCCGGCTGGTTGCCGGTGAGGAAATTGTTCTTCAGCTGCGTGTTCAGTGACCCCAGCCACATTGAGGTGGGGACACTGTCCCCGGAGCCGGCGGCGACGACGATCTTCATCAGGGTTCGGGTGCTTGGGCCAAACCCCTGCAAGGTGGTGGGTGCCCCGCCAAATGCAGTCTGATCCGGGTCGGCGGTGAAATAGTCGTTGCGGGGATCGCCTTCCGGGAACGGCGCCGTGGCGTCGTTATAGAGGATAAAGGTCTGGCCGGGCGTCACGCCATTGAAGTCGATAACGACATCGGCGCGCTCCGCCGGAGCCAACAGCAGATTGAAAGGGCCATCCTGGTTAGCGCTGTCGGGAGCGATCAGCGGCAGGGGGGTCGTGTTGTCGTGGATCGCCACTGCCGGAAGGAACCCACCCTCGGTGCCGATCTGATACATTTTTGGCCCGGGCGCGCCAACCTTCGCCTCGCCGGGCTTCGAGGGATCTTCGGAGTAGAGGTTCAGGTGATAGAACCGGGCCTGGGATCCATTCAGCATGCGGAACCGAACCCGCTTCGGCGGCACACTGACTACTGGATAGACGCCGCCATTGATCATGATCGTGTCGAAGAAGGCTTCGGCCACCACCGAGGCCGGTGTCGGCAGCGTGTAGAACGAAGAGCCCAGCATTGCCGGCGGGCTCTGGCAGGGGCCGTAATCCCACCGACCTTTCGGGTTGGGTGCGCAACTGGGGTTTGGTCCTGTACCTCCCACCTGATTGGTTTCATAGATATGCGGGTACCACAGATTACCCGGGCCACCCCACTGCCAGGTCGGGTCTTGGGAGAGAATGTTGCGGGGGACAAAGGTCTTGTCCTGGATGATGAGCGGGACCCCGACGAGATCGGGAAGGAGCCCGGAACTGACCAGCCCGACCTCGAAATCGTCGATGATCACCAAGGCCGAGGCGATCCCGGCATACGCGTTGGTGCGGGTGATCCCCATCGCATGGTCGTGGTACCAGACAAGCCTGGCGCTTTGATCCATCGGATACCAGTAAGTCGCCGTACCGGGGGGCGGATTAGTCCCCGGAACGTTCATGAAGCTGGCGCCGGTCAGGCCGGTAGGATCAAACCACTGGCAGGGCGTACCGTCACTGAACCACGGCGTAAAACCGCCGTGGAGATGGGTCGCAATCCGGTTTGGCGGCAAGTCCCCCACGGTTTGGGTCGGCGAAGCCGGGAGAGTAGGATCGATCGGTATGAGGGTTTTATTGGGGAGCCTGTTAGTCACATTGAGCAGCACCGGCGTGCCCCGCTTGGCCACAATAACTCCGGCCAGATACCTCTGGTCACTGGTGGCTAAGTCGTAATAGCCCCAAAAAAGCGCGGCGCCGGGAAGATCGGGGTGCATCTTTTCGCCAAACTGCGCGACCCCGAGGCTGTAGACATCGGTCGGCAGGCCGGCAAATGTCTGGGTTGTCTTAGTGGCGAGCGGGATATATTGCCCGATCTGGTTGGCTCCCGTGGGTCCCAGGCCAGGCAAATTGATAACGAACTTCCGAACGTTTGTCGGGCTCTGGGCAAAGGGGTACGCCCTTCGGATACCCCATGGCAAACCCAGCGCGGCGCCGGCGACCATGCCGGTCTTTAAGAGTTGTCGTCTTGTCAGCATGGCTCTCTCCCTTGCGTTTGTGTCGCGCTCTAACGTTATTTTGACGCGCTTTTAACACAGGCCGTACCGACGATTATTTGATTTAGATCAAGATATTCGGAAAGGGCTAACGTTAACTATAAATAATTTGTATGTTATTAACCATAATTTCTACTGAGTTTCAGAATATTAAGAAGTTCACTTGATGAAGCGTTCTCACCGAGGTCGTCTTGGGCGCCCCACTGACAGCGAGGGAGCGCGATATCCACGACCGCGGCCTTGTCCTTGTGCTCGAGCGTTTGCATGACGATCTCGACCGCGCCGTTCTCGACGCCTATGGTTGGCCCGTCGATCTTGGCGACGAAGATCTGCTTGCCCGTCTCGTGCGCCTTAATCGCGAGCGCGCCGAGGAAGAGTGGCGCGGCCGGATCCGCTGGCTGCGCCCCGAGCTCCAAGCCGGCATCAGCCCGGTGCCATTCCAACGGGAGCTGGCCGTTGCGGCCGCCACCGGGCCTGTTGCGCGGCAATCCTGGCCGCGGGAGTTGCCAGAGCAGTTCAAGGCCGTGCGCGCCGCCCTCGCTCAAGGCACGCCTGCGGCCGCCGAGCAAGTGGCAGCCGGGTTCGTGCGGGCTCGCCGTGATCGCGTCGCCCAAGTTCTAGAAACGCTCGTCACGCTCGAGCAAGCGCCACGCTCGATATCGCGCGCGAGATCGAGCGGCGCGGCTTTGCCGGGATCTCCGTCTCGAGCCAATACAGCAACGTGGCGCAGTGCCTGGGGTTGGCGTTCGCCACGGAGCGCATCCCCTTTGCCACTGCAATCGCACCGATCTATGCGCAGACGGCCGAGGAATTCGCCCACAGCGCCGCCTACATTCACGAGGTGTCCGGCGGCCGCTTCCAATTCGGCATCGGCGTCGTCCACGCCCCGAGCCTCCTCCGTATGGGGGTGACACCCGGCAAGCCGCTCGGCGACATCCGCGCCTTTGTAGCCAAGTCGAAATCGTATGAGGGAATCGGCCCGCTGCCCCCGATCATTCTCGCCGCCCTGCGCAAGCGGATGGTCGCACTGGCCGCCGAGATTGCCGACGGCGTGGTATTCGCCAATGCGAGCCGCTCTCATATAGCCGCCTCGCTTGCCGTGCTTTCGCTCCGCTCGCAATGACGACACTGGCGCTGTCGTTGCGAGGAGCGGAGCGACGAAGCAATCTCGTTGAAGCAGTCATGTCGCCCTCCCGGTTGTTGTCACGTGTCGGCGGCGAGGAAGGCGGACCGTGAACTCGGTAAACTCGCCGATGCGACTGTCGACAGTGATCGTACCGCCGTGCTGCTGAGTAACGATGTCGTAGCTGATCGAGAGACCCAGCCCGGTGCCCTCTCCGGTCGGTTTGGTGGTGAAGAATGGTTGGAACAATTTGTCCCCGATCTCGGACGGGATGCCGGTGCCGTTGTCGCGCACCCGAATCTCGACCTCCGCGCCGAGATCGCGCGTCGTCACCGTGAGGGTCGGCTTAAATTTCCTGTCGTTTTCCTCGTTGCGCTTGCAAGCGGCGTAGAAGCCATTGCCGAACAGGTTGAGGAACACGCGCGTCACATCCTGCGGCACCAGCTCAATGGGAGTGATGCTGCGATCAAGGTCGCGCTCCAGGGTGATGTTGAAATTCTGGTCCTGGGCGCGGGCGCCGTGATAGGCGAGGTTCAGTGACTCGTCGACCAGCGAGTTTATGTCGACGCACTGCCGCTCGCCGTTGCCGCCGCGCGAGTGCGCCAGCATGCTCTTGACGATCCCGTCGGCGCGACGGCCGTGCTCGGCGATCTTCTCCAGATTGCCGGTCAGCATCCCGACGATCTCATCGATTTCGGAGCGCACATCGTCGCCGAGCGAGGCGACGACCGGTGCCGCCGCCTCCTTCAGCTCATCCAACAGCTCGACCGAGAGCCCGGCGAAGTTGTTGACGAAATTGAGCGGGTTCTTGATCTCATGCGCGATGCCGGCGGTCAGCTGACCAAGCGAGGCCATCTTCTCGGCATGGATCAGACTGGCCTGTGCCGTCCTCAACTCGCGCAGCGTCGCCTCGGCAGCGTCGCGGGCGGCTCGCAGCCACGCCTCCGCCTCTTTGCGCTCGGTAATGTCGCTGTAGATCAAGACGAGGCCACCGCCCGGCACCGGGTTGTTCCTCACCTCAATTACTCGACCGTCCGGCCGCGTGCGTTCCGAAGACCATTGTCGGCCAACATGTTCCTGGTAGCGGCGCAGTTCCGCATCGACATCGACAGCGCCAAACTCGCCGCGCTCGGCGAGGTGGCGGAAATAATCGGCGTAGTTTAGTCGCTCGACGAGAAGCGCGTCGGGCAAATGGAGGATCTGCTGGAAATTACGGTTCCAGGCCGCCAGCCGCATATCGCCGTCGAACATGACCACGCCGTCGGCCATGTTGTCGAAGGTGACGCGCAGCTCGGCCTCTCGCTGCATCAGCTCGTCGGTGCGGTCGCGCAATTCGTTGAGCAGCCGAGCATTCTCGATCGCAATCACCGCTTGGTCGGCAAAGGTCGTGACCAGCTCGATCTGCTTTTCTGTGAACGGCTCTACATGCTGGCGCCCGAGACAGATCACACCGATGGGCGACCCCTCACGCAACAGCGGCACCCCGAGCTGCGTGCGCAGTTTCCCGAGCGTCGTCGCCTCGGCGAGCGTGTATTCCGGGTCCGCAGCACAGTCGATGATGTGCACCGGGCGGCCCGCCAACGCGACCCGGCCAGTGACCGACCCTCGGCCCGGGACAAGCGGGTGCTCTTCGAGGAATGCCTGATACTGGCGAGCGGCAGCTAAGGTTTCGGGCGAAAACGCGACCGCTGCTGCCATGCGGTATACCTCGCCGTCGCGGCGTAAGATGGCGCTATATCCGGCTTCGCAAAGTCGCGCTGCGGTTTCGGCGACCGTCTCCAGAACGGGTTGCAGGTCGAAGGTCGACCGGCTGATGACCTTCAGCACATCGCTTGTCGCGGTCTGGTATTCGAGCGACTCCTGCAGATCGTGGGTGCGGTCGCGCAGCTCGTTCAGCAGCCGCGCATTCTCGATCGCAATAACCGCCTGGTCGGCAAAGGTCGTGACCAGCTCGATCTGCTTTTCGGTGAACGGCTCGACCCTGGTGCGCGCCAGCACGATGACGCCGATCGGCACATTTTCGCGCATCAAAGGCACGCCAAGGGCGGTGCGCTGCTGCCCAAGCGTGGTCGCTTCGGCAAGAGTGTATTCTGGATCGGGAGCTACGTCGGCGATTTGGACCGTGCGGCCCTCCAGCGCGACGCGGCCGGTGATCGACCCGCGGCCCGGGGCGATTGGATGCGCTTGCATGAAAGCTTGATATTCGGACGAGAAGCCTACCGCTGCTGCCGCCCGATACACCTCCCCGTCGCGGCGCAGGATGAACGCCATTTCCGCGTCGCAAAGCCGAGCGGCGGTCTCGGCGACGGTCTCCAGTACCGGCTGCAAGTTGAAGGTCGACCGGCTGATGACCTTCAGCACATCGCTGGTCGCGGTTTGGTAATCCAGTGACTCCTGGAGATCGTGCGTGCGCTGCCGCAGTTCGTCGAGCAGGCGCGCGTTTTCCATTGCGATCACCGCCTGCGCCGCGAAGTTCTGCAAGAGCGCGATTTCTTTTTCCGAGAACGGGCGGACTTCACCGCGATTGCACGAAATCACGCCGAGGAGCGTGTCGTCCTTGCGCAGCGGCAACAGCAGGTTGGTCCGCACCCCGCCGCGCTCGGCGACGGCGCGCGAAACCGGATCGCCGATCTGCGTGAGATCGGGGATGTGCACCAGTCGGGAGCCAGCGACTAGCGTTGCAAAAGCCGCTTGGGAACCGCTAATCCCCTGGCGCAACATATTTGCGAAGTCCTCGGGGTAGCCTTGCGTGACGGCCGCCCGGAACGTCTCGCCGTCAAACAAAAACAAGGTTCCGCGCGTCGCGCCACAGAGCGTGTGCGCCTTGTCGAGGATTGCCTCGAACACGGGCACGAGGTCACCCGGTGAGGAATTGATGATCTGCAGCACTTCGGCGGTTGCTGTCTGCTGCTCCAGCGCCTCGCGCGTCTCGGTGATCAGCCGCGCGTTCTCCATTGCAATTACCGCCTGGGCCGCGAAGTTTTCGAGCAGCGTGATCTCTTTCTTGGAGAAAGGCCGCACCTCGCGGCGAGCCGAGGCGATCATTCCGAGGAGCACATCGTCTCGACGCAGCGGAACGCAGAGCAGGGTGCGCACAGCTTCAAGTTGCGCCCCGCTTCGCGTAATCGAGTATTCGGTCTCGGCCAGATCGCGGATATAGGTGAAACGGCCGCCTTCGATCAGTGGGCGCGTCGCCGGGTTATCGGAAGCCGGGTATCCCCGCCGCAGCATATCGGCAAAGGCGTCCGACAATCCGCGGACGGCAACCGCACGGAAACGCTCGCCGTCGTAAAGCTCCAGGCTGCCCTGCGCGATACCGCAAAGGCTGTGCGCCTTCTCCAGTATCGCGTCGAATACCGGGGCGAGATCGCCGGGCGAGGAGTTGATGACCTGCAGCACTTCGGCCGTTGCAGTCTGCTGCTCCAAGGCCTCGCACGTCTCGGTAATCAGCCGCGCATTCTCCATTCGCCGCAGCGGCGCGCCCGATCGATATGCCTCGTCATCCTTTAGATCGCGGAGACGTATATAAGGCTCGCCCTGCAGCACACGCGCATTGCCCTCGCCCGACCGAGGTTGATCCATATGCGCGAGATATTCTTCGAGCTCGGCGGGAAGACCCAGCCCGGCGGCCAGGAAATAGTTCCCGTCTTGGTAACGCAGCAGGTACCCGCACGTAGCTTCACACAGACGCATCGCCTTTCCGAGCATCGCGTCGAAAACCGGGGCGAGATTGCCGGGGGAGGAGTTGATGACCTGCAATACCTCGGCGGTCGCGGTCTGCTGGTCGAGCGCTTCGCTGACGTCCCGATTGCGGGTTTCGAGCTCGTTGAACAGCCGGACGTTCTCGATGGCGATGGCGGCCTGGTCGGCGAAGGTCTCGAGCAGCTCGATCTGGGTGGCGGTGAAGGGCTTCACCTCTCGCCGACCGCATCCGACGACCCCGATCGGCCCCCCCTGCCGGAAGATCGGCACTGCAAGGAATGAGCGATACCCCGCCACCGATTGCAGAACTTCGAGTGTGTGCGGGTCGTAGTCGAGATCGGTCAGAACGTCCTCGAAATGGACCGGCTCCGCGTCGAGGAAAGCCTGGCCCATCGCGAAGTTCCGTGCGAGTGGTCGCGGGAACAGGCTGTGAAACGCCGCCGTCTCCTCGGGCGACAGGCTGTGGACGGCTACAAGATCGAGGAACCCCTCCTCGAGCCGCGCCACCGCGCTGAACTCCGCCTCGCACACTCTGGCCGCGCTCGCGACGATGGCCTCGAACACCGGCTGGACGTCGGCCGGCGAGCACGAGATCACGCGCAAGATTTCGCTCGTCGCGGTTCTCTGGGCCAGCGCCTCGTCACGCTCGGCAGTGCGCTCTTCGAGCTTTTGTTCGAGCGCGGCAACGGTTCGCCGGAGATCGCTCAGCGCGTCATCGAGCACTGCCATTCGGTCGCCCTGTCTATATTCGTTACCGCTCGCTGCGGCGGTACAACTCGATCGGTCAGCGAAGCGCATTACTACCGACGATACGCTTTCGCCCTGCGAGCTACCAGCAAAAGTCCCCCAACCCAAACGCCTGAAGCCGAGCTCTTTCTCGCCGGTCGCGCGGCGCGTCCGCCTCACAAAAGGCCAAGTTGCGCGGTAAAATTGTCCGCAGATAATTGGAGTTATGTTTTACCGTATTGCGATGGGATGGGGAGAATGTGTCTCTTTCTGATCCTCTATTGGTGTGCCTGGGATGGTGCGAAGGTAATTCCCGGTTCGGCCGATTTAATTCCCGGTTCGGCCGCCATTAATTTCCGTTTAGCCTGCTACGGGAATTTTCCCGCAAGCGACTGATTTGCCTTATGCTTTTTGCGGCCAGATGGCGATTGTCGAGGCAAAATCGGCGAAATTCCCGGTTCGACGGGAATAACCGGGAACTTCGCGCACACGGGACCTGCGGCCCCTTCCCGGAAGGCGGCGGTCCGGTCTTACCCGCCGAGTTGAAACACGTTGGCCGGCTCCTCGCTGTAGGCGCGGTCGCGATAGAGCCGGCCGGTCATCGCGATGACATAGGGTGCGGCGCCGCAGACCATCTCGAATTGGCGCTCGGACAAAGTCAGACCGGCGGCTTTGCAGGAAACGGCGACCCTGTCGCGGGCGGCCGCATCGATCTGGGCCGGCTCCGGATCGGGGATGGGCGGCAGCGCGGTCGAGAATTTCGCATCGGGGTCGAGCTGCGGTCTGTTTGACCGCCACGGCGTCGCCATCTCATAGGCGTGCGCCACCCGCAGAACTGTGGCGTCGTCGAATGGCCGGCCGACGATCTGCATCGATAACGGCAGGCCGTTGCTGCTGAAGCCGATGCACTGCGCCAGTGCCGGACCGCCGGTGACGTTGAACGGCGTCGTCAGTGACGCCCGCCGCCAGAACTCGATCGTGCGCCAGGTGCCGAGACGCGGCGCCGGGCCGCCGGCAGTCGCGGTCACCAGCACATCGTAGTTGGCGTAGACCGGTGCCATCTCGGCGAGCATGCGCCGGCGCTCGCGCTGGGCTTGCACGTAATCCCGGCTGCTGATCAGCACCGCGGCGAGCACGCGGCCGAGGAAATCCTCACCGAAATCGCACGGCCGGGTGCGGAGTGGCTGCTCGTGCACCGCGAGAAGCTCGCTTTCGGCGATCGTGACTTTGACATCGTAATAGTCTTGCGCCGGCCGCAGCCGCACGTCGCCGAGGGTAGCGCCCAGTGACCGGAATACGCCAAATGCCTCCTCCAACGCCGCGCCCACCTCGGGTGTCACAGCGCAATCATCCTCGTGCAGGTGTCGCACGACGCCAATGCGCAGGCCCTTGATGTCGCCGCTCAATGCCGCGCGGTAGTCCGGCACTGGACGCGTTGCGCTCGCCGGATCGTTGGGGTCGTGGCCGGCGATCGCCTGCAGCATGATCGCGCAGTCCTCGACCGTCCAGGTCATCGGGCCGGCGTGGTCGAAGCTGAACGAGTTCGTGTAGACGCCGCAGCGGCTCACCAGCCCGTAGGTCGGCTTCAGTCCGACGACGCCGCACAGGGCGGCCGGGCCGCGGATCGAGCCACCCGTGTCGGAGCCGAGCGCGCCGGGGACAAACCCCGCCGCCACCGCCGCGCCCGAACCGCTCGACGAGCCTCCGGTGAAGTGCTCGCGGTTCCAGGGGTTGCGGGCCGGCGGCCAGGGCAGGTCGAATGACGGACCGCCATGCGCGAATTCATGGGTGGCGAGCTTGCCGGTGAAGACGGCCCCCGAGTCGTAGAGTTTTGCGACCGTCGTCGCGTCGGCCGAGGGGACGGTGTCGATGCAGATCTTGGAATGGCCGGTGGTGCGGATGCCGGCGGTCGCATAGATGTCCTTCAGCCCAAACGGGATGCCATGCATCGGACCGCGATAGGTGCCCGACATGATCTCTCGTTCCGCGGCGCGGGCCTGATCGAGCGCGCGCTCGGCGGTCGGCAGGAGATAAGCGTTGATCTGTGGATCGAGGGTTTCGGCCCGGCGGATCAACGCCATCGTCAGCTCGACGGGCGAAAGCTGCTTTCGCTCGATCAGTCGCGCCGCCTCGGCGATTGTCAGAAAAGCGAGCTCGGTCTGGATCATACCATTGCCCACCCGTTCAGGCCCGAGGCGCAACGGTGAGACGACCCACCACCTTGTGGCGCTCGATCAGGCGCGCGACCAATCCGGATGCTTTCGCCTCTTCGACGAAGTCGCGCAGGAACGCCGCGCCGGCATTGTTTTTCCGTGCCGTGCCGACCGCCTGCTGCACCGCCGAAAACTGACCGTCGAGGATCCGCGCGCCCGGCAGTTTCTCGACGTCTTCGAGCAGCCGGGGCCGCAGGCCGGCCAGCGCCTCCAGCTTGTCGTCGACGAATTGCTTGAAGGTGGCGTCGCCGCCCTCCGACCGCACCAGCTGGGCGTGCTTGATGTTGCGTTCCAGCCAGAGATCGTAAGCGCTTCGGGCGGTCACCGCGATGCGCACACCGGCACGATCGACCTCCGCGACTGTCCTCAGAGGCGAGCCCGCGGGGACCAGGTAGGTCGCCTCGATCTCGACATAAGCGGGGGTAAAAGCGATCTTCTGCGCGCGCGCCGGTTCCGCGCCGATGAGGCCGATGTCCCAGACGCCTGACCCCGCCGCATCCGCCAGCTCGCCCGGTCGGGCATACGGCACATAGGCGACCGGTACCCCCAAACGCGAGGCGATTTCACGGGCCATGTCGGGCGCCACACCCTCGGGATCGCCCGATGGGCTACGTCCGGTGACCAGCAGGAAATTGCCCATGTTGATCGCAGCGCGCAAGACGCCGGTCGGGGCGAGTTCGGATACGACTTCTTGAGACATCGGATAAATCCGCGATGGTGGGATCGATGAAGCCGAGTTTGAATTATCGGTGCCCGGTAAGCACGTGAAAATTCGAGACCTCGCACTAGTCCGATGCGGATCGCTTGGTCCTGGCCGCCGACCCGGTTGGGAAGCGGATATCGATGAAGAGGTGGTCCAGCCGCATCCCGCCAAGGGGGTGAACCGGACCGGCAGAACATCGCGGTTGCAGCCTGGGGATTTCTCGTTATGGCGCCGCTGAGGCGCAATTCGGAGTAGGGTAGCGAGCTAAGTCGAATTGCACTTCGCTATATTTGCGACCCTTATGCGTCAAAAAGGCGTCCCGAGTTCCGTCAACGTATTATTGACGGATGCGCCCCCGCCGCCACTTACACCCCGCTGCAAGACGCTATCCACTGAATCTGTGGATAACTCTGTTGAAAAATCAGACGCGACAGAGGGCGCAATGGGACCGGTATTGGCCTCACTAAACTTTGCCTAAAATATCATCCACTTATAAAACCCTGATAATATTTGCCTTTCACGTAGTCGAGCTAATTTTCGCGTTATCGGGCCGATGTCGCAAGATCGTCACAATTCTTGTGAACAAATCGCTACCGGCCCGAATGGTTGTAAGCCCACGCACTCGTTAACGGAGTGATGATCGTCATGACCGGGTCTGGCATCCCATCAAATGTGGGGAGCGATGGCAACACCGGCATTGCGCTCGAACAGCTTGACCAGGGTCTGCGTGTCCTTGTCGGCACCGTGCTCGTCGATCACCGTCTGAAACAACTCGCGGACGACATTGGCCAGCACCATCGGGGTGGCGCTGTCATTGCCGAGCTTGGTCGCCAGCCGCACGTCCTTGTGCATCAGGGCTAATGTGAAGCTGACGCTGAAGTCGCCTTTGAGCAATTTCGGCAAGGCCAATTCGGTCGTAGCGCTGCGGGCGCTGCCCTTCTGCAGTACCGCGGTGCAGGTCTCCAGGCTCAACCCGTTCTTGATCCCCATCGCCGATGCCTCGAAGGTGACTGCGCGCACGCCGGCGCTGATCACATTGTTGACCAGCTTCATGACATGGCCGGTGCCGACGCCACCGGTGTGGAAGATGTTGGGGCTGATCGTCTCGAAGATCGGCTTGACCTTGGCGAACAGCTCGGCCGGCGCGCCCACCATGATCGCGATCGTGCCGGCATTCGCGCCGTGCGGGCCGCCGCTGACCGGCGCATCGATCATCTGCACCCCCTTCTCGGCGAGGCGCGCCGCCATGTCGCGGGTCTCACCGGGATCGCCGGTCGTCATATCGGCGAAAATCTGCCCGGGTTGCAGCACTTCGGCGACCCTGCCTTCGCCAAACAGGACATCGCGCACCTCGGCGAGGTCGGCAGGCAGGTCATGATCAGTTCGCTTTCGCGGGCGAGCGCCTGGGCGCTTTGGGTCGGCACCGCGCCGGCCTCGGCAAAGCGGCCGAGCACCTCGGGCCGCAGGTCGAAGGCGCGCAGCTGGTGCTCGCGCATCAGGCGCCGTGCCAGCGCCCCGCCCATATTGCCCAATCCGATATAGCCGAGCCTCATCGTTGTCTCCCGTCATGACCATTGCGGTCCCGAGCTTCGCATCATCTGCGGTAGCAGCAAAGAGACTTCGGGCTTGGCTTGGTTCGGTAAGCGTGGCTAGGTTGCCTCGGAAACCCTTACCCAAGTACACGAGGTAGTTTATGGAATTCGGCATGTTTCACGAGTTTCCGTCACTTCCGGGCCGAACCGAGAGCGAGGCCTTCGACGAGGCGATGGGACAGGTCGATGCGGCCGAGCGGCTGGGGCTTGATGTGATGTGGCTGGCCGAGCTCCATTTCGAGCCGCGGCGCTCGGTATTGTCGGCGCCGCTCAGCATCGCCAGCGCGATTGCCGGGCGCACCCGCCGCATCAAGATCGGCATTGCCGTCCAGGTCCTGCCGCTCTGCCATCCGCTGCGGCTGGCAGAGGAGGCCGCGACAGTCGATCAGCTGAGCCATGGCAGGCTGATCTTCGGGGTCGGACGCAGCGGGGTGGCGCAGACTTATGAGGCCTACGGGGTGTCCTACGCCGAGAGCCGCGACCGCTTCCGCGAGATCCTCGACATCATCGAGCAGGCCTGGACCAAGCCGAGCTTTTCATACGAGGGCAAGTATAATCGTTTTAAGGAAGTAGCAGTGGTGCCGAAGCCGTACCAGAAGCCGACGCCGCCGATCCGCATCGCGGCCAGCACCCCTGACACCTTCCCAGCAATCGGGCACCGTGGCGCGGCGATCTTCGCCTCGGTGCGCCACACCACTTGGGTGGACCTCGCCAAGCAGATCCGGAGCTATCATGAGGCCTGGGAAGAGGCCGGCCATCCCGGCCGGGGCCAGGTCTTCGTCTCGGCACCGACCTATCTCGCCGAGACCGACGAGCGCGCCCGCTCCGAACCGCGGGAAAGCATCGTGCATTTCTATCACGAGCAGGCCAATTTGCTGGAGGGTGCGGCGCGACTGGTAGACGCCGAGACCGCGGCCCGCCGTATGCGCCGTGTCAATCAGCTGCGCAGCCTTGCCTATGAGGACGGCCTGCACAACCACGCGCTGGTCGGCACGCCCGATGCAATCGCCGCACGCCTTAAAGCCCTGCAGCAGGAGATCGGGCTCACTGGCATTCTCGCCGAGCTCAACTGCGGTGGCCTGATCCCGCATCAACGGGTACTGACGGCGATACGGCTCCTTTGCGAAGCGGTGAAGCCACGGTTCGCGGGATAGAAATCACAGCAGTGTCATTGCGAGCACTCCGGACGGCGCCCGCCAGCCAAGGCGGGCGTTGCGGGTGCCCGGAGCAATCCCGACCGGACGAGCCGCTCAGCGGCCCAAATTGCATTGCTTCGTTTCGCAATGACAATCCGAAGGGGTGGCGTGATCTGATCGAAGGCCGCACCAGTCACCGCGATAAAAATGAGTGACTGCGCCACCGAAGCGGCTGCACCTCGGGTCGCCAAAGGGTCAAGGGGCCACGTTGTTAGTGTTGTTGCAGCCGTGGAAGATCAACTGAAGGTTTACCTCGTTATTTACGGCCGTGTTGTCGGTCACGTTAGAGGGACAATCTGCGGCAATTCCTGCTTCAGTGTTGTTCACGGCCGTATTCCCGATCACTGTGCTACCCACGCCGGCGCCAATCCCTGCTCCGCTGTTATTGACGTAATTGCCGGTTATTATCCCACTGGCCAAAATCCCGGTCGCGGGAATTGCGAACAGGGTATTGTTCCTCACGATCCCATGGGCATCTATCCCAACGCCGCCGGCAGCGGGCGGAGGCCGGAAAGGCGCAATCCCTCCACGATAGAGCCGTCAGCCGCCTCAAGGAGTACCTCAACGTCGAAATTTGCGATCGACCCGTTCCGGACAGCGATGCCTCGCAGGAGGTCCCCCCCAATGGCCGACACCCCGGCGCCCGTGCCGTTGCCGCTGATCGAGAAACCGGCGAGGTCGATCGTGACGTTGTTGGCGGCTATCACCAGGCAGTTGCCGCCGGTGCTGACGAGATCGGTGACGAGCTTATACGAGCCGGGGTGAAAAATCGTTTGGCACTTGTCGATAGCGGTCGGTCCTTGTTGCGCGCCAGCCTCAGGCGCGAGCATCATCGCCCCGAGGGCGAACACAATCGGAAAAAATGCTGCTGGTGCTTTCACGCTTTCCTCCCTTAACAAGCGTCGTTGGATAAGCGTTTTCGCGTTAGTTTCTTCGGCTCGGTTGAGCTATGGGAGCCACTGGGGTAGGCTATGCATTGGTGTCGCATTACAATCTATACATGTCTGACCAATAGCGTCTGTGTATCTGTGCCCATAGTTGGTGAAACCCCAATCGAGTGTTGAGTGCGGTGGTACGTGTGGCGGTGGGCAGCAGGCTCTATCCAGGTCGCCCTGGTCCGAGTGGAGGTGTCCGTCACAATTGAGAACTTCAGCCCGAAAAAAGAGCACCCGGTTGCTTGTACCGTAATCGTGCGGGGCGGCTGACATCCCGCCACCGGGGTGACTACAGGGTCGCCACAGAACCCACCCGCCTTGCTGCAACGCTGTGCATCGTTGTATGTCAAACACGACGCGCCGTCTCTTTCACCTCCCACACAGACCATCTCTTGCGACGCTGCGTGGCCCTGCATTGCTAACAGACCCGCGAGTGCCACACTACACACCTGAGACATGATTCTTGCGTTCATATGCTCCTCCCTGTCGATTCGCTCCCCTCCGACTTTGCCCCGCCGCATTGTTCATCCCTCTGCGACCAGCCCTTCAAACTCTGTTGGGTTCGCGAGTTAGCGGCGACGCGGTTGAGGATTTCGCTGCTCGGCGCCCATGGCTAGCCTCTCAATAAGAGGCTTGTCCGCCACCGTCCGAGCGAAATGAAGCACTCGGCGACCCGTCGCAGATTTCGAATTTCGGTAGTTCGTTGACCAACCGTTAGGGGCAGCTGGTCATCTCATATTTCCTCCCGGACGGGCACCATGAAAGTGAGCCATTTCGGCTTCATGCTCTTTGGGCGCGATTAAGTTGAGTTTGAGGCATGCGCAAAAGTCAATACTTTTTTTTACGAGTATTTGGGACGCAATTAACCCTACTTATAATAGAAAGGATGTCGTTGCGAACATCGCTCGGGCGGAAAAGTACCAACGCGCGGGTCGGCGCTCTGGCGATGATCCCTCATGGGCCCGTCGCATTGCAGCACGAAGTCGGCTTGAGCAGCATCCTCGCCGAGCTCAGCTGCGGCGGCCTCATCCCGCGTCAACGGGTACTGACGGCGATGCGGCTCCTATGCGAAGCGGTCAAGCCGCGCGTTACCCAATGAGGCAAGTTGGCGTTCAACCGCGGATCAGTCTCGCGACAAATTCCGGCACGATCCAACTGGCCGGCCCGTAGATCCGCTCGGCGAAGAGAGTAGCGCTGTGCGAGGGTTCGAGGTTGAGCTCGACCGTGCGAGCCCCGGCCCGGCGCGCTTCTTCGACAAAGCTCGCCGCCGGCTCGACACTGCCCGAGGTGCCGATCGAGACGAAGACCTTGCACTGCGCGAGCACCTGATAGATCGCGTCGAGCTGCAGTGGCATCTCGCCGAACCAGACGACGTGCGGGCGCAACCGGCCTTCGATCGCGCAGGTCGGGCAGCCTTCGTTACCGGTTAGGTCGTCATACCAGACGGTGGTCCTGCCGCAGGCGGTGCAGCGCGCCTTCAACAGCTCGCCGTGCATATGGATCACCGCCCGCGACCCGGCGCGCTCGTGGAGATCGTCGATGTTCTGGGTCGCGATCATGACCTCTCCGGGCCGGACCGCTTCGAGCATGGCCAGCGCCTCGTGGGCGGTGTTGGGTATCACGGACGGGTGCTGCAGCTGGCGGCGGCGGTCGTTGTAGAACGCCTGCACCCGCGCCGGGTCGCGCGCGAAGGCCTCGGGAGTGGCCACGTCCTCGATGCGCACGCTCGCCCAGATCCCGTCCGCGTCACGGAAGGTCGCGAGGCCGGATTCCTGCGAGATGCCGGCGCCGGTGAGGATCAGGATGCTCGGGGTCTCGGGCCAGAGGTTTCGCATGCTTTTCATGTTTCCTCCAAGCGGATGTTCGTGTTCAGTCTTGGCGGTCGCATATTCGGACCCTGTAATATACCCCGAAAACTAGACCCTGCAGAACAACAGCTCAGCCCCTGAGTGGTCCAGGGCTAACACTTGAACGGGTATGCCGCACGGAATTTCCGTCGGGTTCGTCCCGCAACCGTGGCTGGGTCGATTTTGACTGCGATCGACGCGCGGCACCCGAGAACAAAACTGACGGACCTTTGCATCATTCTATTCGAGAGCGCGGAGGGCTCTATTTGCGGAACAGGATCGCCAGAAAGTCGTGACGAAAGTCGGCAGGGGAGATGAGGAGCGTCTTGGCCTTGGCGGCGTCGTACAGCCGGATCTTTGATCCTTGAACACCCAACATGGCGAACCCGTGGAACTCGGTCACAACCTTGACATCGGCTGCATTCGGCTTCGAAGCGCCGATCGATGGCACGCGGGCGGATTTCTCGGCTGCAGCTGTGATGTCCTTGAGGGGCGTATCGGCCGTGATCTCGATCACGCCGGGCTTGACGCCAGTGACTTTCTCCCAGAAGTCATTGGCGCTGATGTTGAGAGCGTCAAAGTTTTCGTAGCTCCCGAGTTTGACGGCGAGCGCCTTTTCGATGATGGCCGCCCAGATCGACTGATCACTGGGATCCCGTATGTAGAGGGGTGACCAGCCGGAATCGTGATCGTCAGTATAGAGCACATCGCTCACCTCGATTGAGCCGCCGGCGATCTGGACGGTGAAGTATCTGGCCGAACTGATTGTGGCGCCAGGCGGCGGGTCGCTCAGAGTCGCTGGCGGCAGGGCCGACAGGTCGGTCACCACATTGCCCACCTTCTCGGACACCATGCGTTGGATAAGGGTGCTGCCCGCCGGGGTGAAGGCCAGCGCTGCGAGCACCGCACCGACTGGGCAGTTGGCTATGCCGGGTGCCTGCTTGACCTCGTCGTAAGCTGGGCCCTTCTTGGAGGAGTCGTAGAGAGGCGACGTGACCACATGGACGTTTTTGCTGTCTTGGTCGTTGGTGGGGGGCGGCATCGTGGTCCTCTTCACCGCCTTCGCGACAACACTCGGCGTTGGCCAGGGAGTTTCCTTGTCCCATAGGGTCCGGCCTATCGGCCCAGGGACCCGTCCCCCAACGCCTCCGGGAAAGCGGCCCAGCGGTCCGGGAATCCTGGCGCTGCCGTTGAATTGAAGTGTCATGGCAACCTCCTGCGCTGTCGACGCCCGCCACCGACCGGACTGGTCGAACGCCGGTCGTGAGCTAGAAAATAGCGTTTTACGTCAGATGGCGCGAAACAATCGTGCCTGGGCAGGCGCGATATTCCGGATTCCTCTTGCCGAATTTGGCGCATCGCCACCGCGACGTCGGATCGCCCACGGCTTGCTTCCTCGTCACGACTCCCAGCGGCTTAAGTACGCGCCGCCGTCATCAGCCGGCGTAATGACGACGCCCCTTATATCGCCCCACAAATGCTCGGTGTGCCCGCCGATGAACGGGATAATGGACGGCATTCCTAACCCCTTGGATGTCCAGCCAAATACATTTCCTCCCGCATAGCGAAAAAAGGTCCTAGCTGCTGCTTCAAGGAATTTCCATCCGTCATCGCCGTCCGCGACATTACATCTGTCAAAATAAATTCTTGAATTCTGAAACGGAAAAAGCCTATCGTAACGATATTCATTAGACAATTTGTACAAAAGATCTGCATTTATCCTCTGATGATTGAAAGGATTTGACCCGCGCCGCCGTGAGTGGTGAACACAGCTCTGCGAAAAATTTTACCGTTTACGAGAAGGTCGTTTCAACTTCTCCATTAACTCATAAACGCCGCTCGAAACGGCGACGCTATAGACATCCTTGCGACTAGCCTCGTACTGTCCGCCGACCCACCCAATCCGAGGTGTCGTATACGTGAAGAAGCGTATACACCTGTCGATCAGCCATTGTGACGACCCCCGCAATAACGGCTGAAGAGCTGGTCGCTGCCCGAGCCGCCGGTCAGCACGCTGTAGCCCAGGTGGGCGAACCGCTGGGCGGAGGGTAGCACGCCGTTGGACTCGTCGAGGAAGATTGTGTAGCCGCCGCCCAGGCCAAACGCGTGGATCCCCCTGGTGTTGGCGATAATAGCCATGGTGGTAGTCCTTTCGAAGATTGGCCGCAGCCGCAGATGTGCGTGAGCCGTGAACAGGGTCGAATGGGGTGCGTTGGCGCGTAGCCGGAGCTAAGCCGCAGATCGGTTGGAGCGATTGAACTCGAGCGTGGCGAGCCGCCCTAACCTTCGATCATGCCGCTCCCGTCACCGGGGTTCCCGATGAACCCGTCGACCGACGATGGGAATGGCAATGCCGGCGATCAGTTGTTGCTCGAGAGCAGTAGCCGTCATTTTCTCTCTCCGCGATCGCCCCGCGGCGGGGCCGCGTTTTCGATGGCGGGAGGATGCCTGAACCCGGACGGGAAAGCTTTGAGATGCGCTTGATTTACCCTTAAGGTGAGCTTGTCTTTCTCTTAAGAAACGCGCGCTCGAAACTCAGGTTAGTCTGGATCAGCCAGCGTTCAGTCTTTCCGATCCACATATTCGGGCACCCTGTAATATACCCATACCAGATTCGCCAACAGCACTGCCGCGGTGACGAGGAACACCCAGCGCAGCCCAAAGGCGGCCGCGACGGCGCCGCCGGTCAATGGCCCCAACGAGTTGCCGAGAAACATCGCCGACGCGGTGATACCGTAGACCGTTGCGCGCTCGGCTCGGGGGACGAGCCGCCCGACAAGCGCATTGGCGGTCGGCAGAATGCCGCCAATAAACAGCCCGACCCCGAAGCGTTCGGCGGTGAAGGTCCAGTAATTCTCGGTAAAGGCTTGCGGCAATGTCGTCAAGGTCGCCCCCAGCAGGCAGATCAGCAGCACCCGGCGATACCCGATCAAATCGCTCCGATTGCCGAGAAACGGCGCGGAAATGACATTGGCGAGCCCGGTCACCGAAAAGGCGATGCCGCTCAGGGTGGCGAGATCGGGGCGCGCGCCGACCATCTCCTGGACGAACAAGGTCACCACCGGCTGCACCGTGCGCACCCCGAATTGAGCCATCAGCAGCACGAAGAACAGCGCCAGCAGCGCCGGCGTGGTCGCCACAGCGATCAGGCTGCTGAGGATGGAGCCTCTGCCGCGCGCCTTGGGCGGAGCGACGAAGTGCTCGTGCACGGCGAACCACACGAGACCCGTCGAGAGGAGGATCGTCGCCGAGGTGCAGTAGAACGGAATGCGGTAGCTGCCGGTCAAATCCGCCAGAATCCCGCCGATCAGCGGACCGACGAGAGAGCCGACGAGCTGGCCGGTGCTGAGCCACCCGAGCGCGTAGCCGAGCCGCCCCTCGGGAGCCTGGCTCGCCACCAGAGCGATCGCCGCGCTGGAGAAGCCGGCGAATACCCCCATCAGCGCGCGAAACGCGAAAAATTGCCAAACGTTCGCCGCCACCCCCATCAGCGCGGTGAACAAGCCGATTGCGATGCTGGAGCGCAGCAGCATCAGCTTGCGGCCGCGGCGGTCGGCGACCCGTCCCCACACCGGTGAGGCGAACGCCGCGACAAAGGACGTGACGCCGTTGAGGATGCCGGCCCATAGATCGACGGCACTCGGCGTCTCGACCCCGAGCTCGGGCAGCAGCAGCGGCATGATCGGGCTCACCACCGAGAACGCCCCCGTCATGATGAACTGGATGCCGACCATGGCCCAGAGGGTGCGCTGCCATTGCGAGTCGCCAGTCCCCTCCACCGCAGCCAGAACAGGGTTCTGGATCGCGCCGGTGCGTTCTTCGGACATGTTCTTGCCCATACCCTGCGGCTGCATCCTTCGCCGAGCTCTCTGCCCGACCGTGGCTCGACAAAAATCAATCGGCACCATGCAATTTGCATGCGAGCCTAAGGCGACGAGTTGGTGCCGCTTTTTTAGGCGTAAAATTTAGTTAAAAAAATAAGACATCTACGGATCGCTGCCCTACAGTCTGCGCAAGGCTCCGCAAAGGAGGCTGTTTCGAACGGGAGGTAGCGGCATGGCGACTACCGAAACCGCGCAACTTATTCCCTGGTGGAAAGAACCCACCAAGGATCAATGGCTGGCCTGGGTGGCCGCGTGGCTGGGCTGGACGCTGGATGCGTTCGATTTTACGATTTTCCTGCTGATCATGCTGCCGATCTCGCAGGAGTTCAATGTTCCGCTGACCGCCGTCACCATTGTATTCACTTTGACTTTATGGATGCGCCTCTTGGGCGCAACCGCCGCCGGCTGGTTCGCCGACCGGATGGGGCGCAAGACGCCGCTGATGATCTCGATCGGCTGGTACTCGGTCTGCAACTTCATCGCCGGCTTTTCGCCGACCTTCGTGTTTCTGCTGGTGTTCCGCACGCTGCTCGGCATCGGCATGGGAGCGGAATGGCCGGCCGGCGCAGCCTTGGCGATGGAGAGCTGGCCGATCCGCTCGCGCGGCTTTATGGGCGCGGTTCTGCAATCATCGTGGGGCCTCGGCGCCCTGCTGTCGAGCGCGGCCTACGGCCTGTTGTACGATTCGATCGGCTGGCGCGGCCTCTTATGGATGGGCATCCTGCCGGCGCTGACGATCGTCTATGTCCGGTTCTTCGTCAAAGAGCCACAAATCTGGGTCGAGAACCGGCGGTTGCAGCGCACCCAGCACCGCGAGGTTCGCGCACCGCTGTTCACCATCTTCAAGCGGGCCATGCTCGGCAACACGCTGACGGCGTGCTGGTGGATGGCCAGCGCCTTTGTCACCGGGTTCTCGATCGGCGCGCTGTTTCCGACCTATCTGCAAAAGGATCTGGGCCTCAGCGCGGGGCTGGTTGCGTTGCCGATCATGCTCCAGAGCCTGGTGTTTTTTATTTCGGGCTCGCTGTGGGGCTTCATAGCGGACCGCATGGGCCGCCGCTCGGCGATCATTATCCCGGCCTTGCTGACGATCCCGATCGCGCCGGCCTACCTGCTCACCGACAATTACACGATGATCGTGGTATTTTTCGCCATACAGGGCGCGTTCGGCGCCGGCGGCATGCACGCCCAATACCCGGCCTACCTCGCCGAACGGTTCCCGACCGAAGTACGCGCGACGGCGGGCGGTTTCGTCTACCACCAGGGAGCGATCTTTGGAGGGTTGGTAGGCCCTGTTCTCGCTTACTTCGCGACCACCTGGCATCTGGGGTTTGCGATCCCGATGCTGGTCGGAACCACGGTCGGCTGCATCAGCGTCGCCATGGCGATACTGTTCAGCCCAGAGACCAGGGGCAAGGTTCTCCAAGCCGAGCTGTCCGTGGCCTGAACGTGCCGATCGGCGGCAAAGCAAAATAAGGGAGGACACCTATCGCCGTTTTTTAACAGGGAGGTGAAGCATGGCGACGGCAGAGAGCGTAAAGGCCATCCCATGGTGGAGGGAGCCGACCCGGGACCAGTGGTATGCCTGGGTGGCGGCGTGGCTGGGCTGGACCTTGGACGCGTTCGATTTCACCGTCTTCCTCTTGATCATGGTGCCGATCTCGGAAGAATTCCACGTCCCGCTGACCGCTGTTGCTCTTGTCTTTTCGCTCACGTTGTGGATGCGCCTGGTCGGCGCGGTTTCTTCCGGCTGGGTGGCTGATCGGGTCGGACGCAAGCTGCCGCTGATGATCTCGATCCTCGGCTATTCATTGTGCAACTTCATTGCCGGTTTTTCGCCGGCTTTTTGGTTTCTGCTGCTGTTCCGCGCGCTGCTCGGTTTCTTCATGGGTGCGGAGTGGCCGGCCGGGGCAGCGCTCTCGATGGAGACGTGGCCGCAGCGCTCCCGCGGGTTCATGGGCGGGATAATGCAGGGCTCGTGGGGGATCGGCTTTCTGCTATCGAGCTCGATCTACGCCTTGTTTTACACCCACATCGGCTGGCGCGGCATGCTGTGGGTCGGCGTCCTGCCGGCGCTCTCGGTGTTCTACGTGCGGTACTTCGTCAAGGAGCCGCCGATTTGGGTGGAGAACCGCCGGTTGCAGCGCGTCGAGCACCGCGAGGTGCGCACGCCGTTCTTCAGCATCTTCAAGAGGGGAATGCTCGGCAACACGCTGACCGCGTGCTGGTTCATGGCGGGCGGCTTTGTCCTTTACTACTCGGTCCAGGCGCTGTTCCCAACCCACCTGCAAAAGGATCTCGGTCTGAGCCCGGCGATGCTCGCGACACCGATCATGATCGCCAACGTCGTCGTCCTTTTGGCTGCCGGGTTTTGAGGATGGGTCGCCGATCGTTACAGCCGCCGCCTGTCGCTGATCATTCCCGGAATCTTGTCGATTCCGCTGGCATTTTGGTACCTGCTGACTGGCGATTACACGGTGATGGTGGTGGGCTATGTCGCGATGGGAGCGTGCGGCGGCGGCGGTATGGGCGGCCCGATCCCGGCTTACCTCAACGAGCGGTTTCCGACCGAGATCCGCGCCACCGCCACGGCCTTCTGCTTCCACCAGGGGGCGATCTGGGGCGGGCTGGTACCGCCGCTGCTGACGTACTTCGCCACCAGCTACGATATCGGGTTCACGATCCCGATGTTGATCGGGGCCTGCGTCGGGGCCGTGAGCTGGACCCTGGGGCTCTTCTTTGGTCCGGAGACCAAGGGCAAGGTCATGGTGGCGGACTTGGTCGTGGCCTGACCACGGCTCGCGGCTTCGGGCGGCGGACGGTGGGGCTCGCAGTGGCACCGTCATCCGTTGCCTGGCAGCGGGACCGGCACTCTGGTTAGAAAATAATCAAAAAAAACAAGAGACAAGCGCGCATTGCTTCCCTACTGTTCTTGCACGGCTCCATGAAAGGAGCCTGCCGGAACGGGGAGGGGACGCATGGCGGCGGTCGAGACCGTAAACAACATCTCCTGGTGGAAGGAGCCGACCAAGGACCAATGGTATGCCTATGGGGCAGCCTGGGCGGGGTGGACCCTCGACGCTTTCGACTTCACCGCGTTCCTGCTGATCATCGCGCCGATCGCCAAGGAATTCGACGTGCCGGTGCCCGAGGTGGCCGCGGTGTTGACGATCACCCTGTGGATGCGGCTGCTCGGCGCCACCGCCAGCGGCTGGCTCGCTGATCGGATCGGCCGCAAGACGCCGCTGATGATCTCGATTGCCTGGTACTCGGTCTGTAATTTCTTGGCCGGCCTGGCGCCGAGCTTTTTCCTGCTGTTTCTGTTCCGGGCGCTGCTCGGCATCGGCATGGGAGCGGAATGGCCGGCCGGGGCCGCCCTCGCGATGGAGACCTGGCCGGTCCGCTCGCGCGGCTTCATGGGCGCCGTGATGCAGGGCTCGTGGGGGATCGGCTTCCTGTTGTCGAGCGCGATTTACGGTCTGTTCTACAACTACATCGGCTGGCGAGGCTTGCTGATGATCGGCATCGCGCCGGCGCTCCTGATTATCTATATCCGGTTATTTGTCAAAGAGCCCCCGGTTTGGGTCGAGAATCAGCGCCAGCAGAAATTGCAGGGCCGTGAAGTGCGCACGCCGCTGTTCTCGATCTTCAAGCCCGAACTGCTCGGCAATACGCTGACGACCTGCCTGATGATGGCGAGCGCGTTTGTCATCTACTATGCGAATTACGCGCTGTTCGCGACCCATTTGCAGCTCGATCTCAAGCTGAGCCCGGCGCTGGTCGCCCTGCCGATCGCGCTTGCCAACACATGTTTCTTTCTCTCTTCGCTGTTCTGGGGCTGGTTGGCGGAACGCATCGGCCGGCGCTGGGCGATCATCATCCCGGCGGCGCTCGGGGTTCCGACGGCGTTCCTTTACCTGATGACCCAGGATTACACCTTGATTGTTATCGGATTTGCGTTGCAGGGGATGTTTGCCTGCGGCGGCATGCACGTTCAATACCCAGCCTATCTCTCCGAGCGGTTTCCGACCGAAGTGCGGGCGACAGCGGTCGCCTTTTGCTTCCACCAGGGGGCGATCTGGGGCGGGCTGATCTCGCCGCTGCTCATTTTATACGCCACCACCCAGCAAATTGCCCTTTCGGGTCCGATCCTCGTCACCACGGTGGTGGGCTTGGCCATCTTCCTTGTCGCGGTGCTGTTGAGCCCGGAGACAAGAGGAAAGGTCTTGGTGGCCGACCTGACCGTCGCTTGAAACCCCGCGCCCAAGGACGAGCACCGGTTCGGGGGCGGCCGTTTCGGCTTGGCGTGCCGTAGAAGTTAACCGAAGAATACCCGCGACATTTCTGCATGTCTGTTTTACATTGGGCGCAAGGCTCCAGTGAGGGGCCGCCTCGGACGGGGAGGTGGGAGCTATGGCGGTGGTTGAGACAGTAAAGAACATTCCATGGTGGAAGGAACCCACCAAAGACCAATGGTACGCCTGGTGGGCGGCGTGGCTAGGCTGGACCCTGGACGCGTTCGATTTCACGGTCTTTCTGCTGATCATCAAGCCGATCGCGGATGAGTTCGGCGTATCGACGGCCGAAGTTGCGATCGTCTTTACGCTGACTTTGTGGATGCGGCTCGTAGGAGCGGTCGGGTCCGGTTGGCTCGCCGATCGGGTCGGGCGCAAGCTCCCGCTGATGATCTCGATCTTTTGGTATTCGGTCTGCAACTTCATCGCCGGGTTCTCGCCGACCTTCGTGTTTCTGTTGGTGTTCCGCACGCTGCTCGGGATCGGCATGGGAGCGGAATGGCCGGCCGGCGCGGCGCTGGCCATGGAGAGCTGGCCGATCCGCTCTCGCGGCTTTATGAGCGGGGTTTTGCAGGGCTCTTGGAGCATCGGCTTCCTGCTGTCGAGCGTGATTTACGGTCTGTTTTTCGACTATATCGGCTGGCGCGGCATGCTGTGGATCGGCGTGCTACCGGCCCTCTCGATTGTTTACATCCGCTATTTCGTCAAGGAACCCGAGATCTGGGTCGAGAACCGGAAGCTGCAGCGCACCCAGCACCGCGAGGTCCGCGCTCCGCTGATCAAGATTTTCCAAAGAGGGATGCTCAGCAACACCCTACTGGCGTGCTGGTGGATGGCGAGCAATTTCGTCCTCTACTATTCGATCTGGGCATTGTTCGCGACGCATCTGCAGCAGGATCTGAAGCTGACCACGATGGGGACCGCGGTCCCGTTCATGGTCGCAAACATCCTGAGCTTCCTCGGCATGTCCTGGTGGGGTTGGACGGCCGACATCATCGGGCGACGCTGGGCGATGATCATCCCGGGCACGATCGCAATCTTTGTGGCCCCGCTCTACCTGTTCACCAGCGACCCCTTCTGGATCACAGTCGGCTTTGGTCTGCAAGGCGCGTTCGGCGGCGCACTCTACAGCCAGCTGCCGAGCTACCTCTCCGAACGGTTCCCGACCGAGGTGCGGGCCACGGCGAGCGCGTTCTGCTATCACCAGGGGGCTATCCTGGGCGGGCTGGTCGCGCCGGTGCTGGCTTATTTCGCGGTAAATTACAATATCGGCTATGCCATCCCGATGCTGGTCGGAACTGTCGCAGCCGCGGTTAGCGTCGTCATCTCATTGCTGCTCAGCCCGGAGACAAAGGGCAAGGTTCTTATGGCCGAACTCTCCGTCGCCTGAGATCGAGCCCCGGCCTTGGGCCGGGGCTTTTGTGGCCTGCTCCTCCGTCGCCGCCATCGCCCCTATTTCGGCGCGCTCTCCGCCCAGCGCTGCATCAGGGTGTTCGTGGGCTCGGTCTCGTCGCGGAGCTTCTTCGCGGTCTCGATGCCGGCAATCGGTAGACCCTTTGGGTCGATCAACCCGATCTGTACGAGCACGCTCGCCTGATCCCAATAGATGTGCTCGTGATAAAGCTTGTCGCCGCGGAAATTGACGATCGCGACCGTCGGCACCTCGACATATCTGCCAGTCGGCGGCACACCCGGAAGCATAAAATCGATCTCGACGTCATGGGTGAAGCAGAACAGCATTTCGTCGACGACGCGGTCGGCGCCAACCGTGCGCGAGATCGGCACCAGCTTCGTGTCGGCGGGCAATTTCGGAATGAAGTGGTTGGCGTAAAAGCGGGCCAGCTCGCGCTGGCCGACACCGCCGGTCATCACCGGGACATGATTGACGTAGGGGTCAGCCACCATCGTCCGCATCGTCGCAGCGACATCGCGCGTGCCGAACTCGTAGGTCGTGTGCGCCTCCCACAACGCCTCGAGGTCGTAGTGCGGCCCGATCACCTTGCGCAGCAAAGCGATCGAGCGCGAATGCGCGAGACCGGCTGACGCTCTGTCGTAATTCGCCCTCGCCTTGCGGTCGAACCCAGGAGCGACGCCGGGATAAAGGTGGATTGCGGTCTCGGGACGGCCGGCAAAGGCCTGCTCGACCCGTGCAACAGCGGGAGGTGGGACCTGCGGGTCCTTTTCCGCGAAATGTATGATCAGCGGGCAGCGGACCCGCGGGGCGAGATCGAGCGCTAAATCGATCTCGAAGCCGTAATAGGAAATGGCACAATCGACGCCGGCGTCGCCCGCGGCAAGACAGGCGAGCTTGCCGCCGAGGCCGAAGCCGAGCGCGCCAACTCTATCGGTGCATTCGTCGCGGCGCCGCAGCGCCTCGATGGTTGCTACGACATCCTCGGCTCTCTTGGCGACGGCGGGCGCCTCGGGGCAGAGCACGACATACCCCTCAGCGGCATAGAGATCCCCGAGCTCGCGCAGGTCCCGGTCATCGTCCGAGATGTCGCAAAAGAGTACGAGCCCCGGGCCGCTCCCCGCTTCGGGAACAGCGAGATAGGCTCGAAAACCGCCCCCAGCTGCCGCGATGCTGATGAAGTCCCCTGACATAGTTGCCTCCGCTCCGCAGTTCGGCAGGCATTCTACAAAGCCTCCCGAGCGGCGTCGCTGCCAAGCCCTTCCGGTGGCGGCAACGTGTTCTATTGGGCAGGCGATCGCACGTTGCCGCGCGGTTCGTATTCGCGGACCTGCAGAGAACCGAGCACGCGGTCGATGTCGGCCGCTTCGACCGGGTGGCCATCCGTGCGGCAAATGCTCGCGTGGATCACGTAGGTGTGACCCTCGCGCCATGGTGGGCCGCGCTTTTCGACGGCGCGGCAATCACTCGAGCCGATGGAAAACACCATGGCATTCAAATCGCCGGCCTCGACGAAGTTGCTCCAGTTGTTTCCTTCTCGCGTCATTTGGTTCATGTCAGGGAAGTCCTCGCGCAAATCGCTGTAGCCGGCTTCAACAAAACAGCCGCGGTGCTGGTGACCGATAGCGCTGACGTAAGTGGGGTCGAACACCAGGACATCGGCTTCGATCTTCAGATTCCTGTCATTGGTCATGACCAGATCATGGGCGATTCGACAATTCGATACTTGAATCGATGGATTTCCCTGCGGCACCCCGATCGCCGGCGGATTGAGCGGGGGGCCGGCCTTGCAAGCGCTTGCAGCGCCCGAGGCTATTCTCGAATTGTTGCACGGAATGTCCGGCCATTTAGCCTCTTCGACCCTCGGGTTTCCCATATAGGGGCTCCACTTTTTCCAGGGCGGGGTGATCGGTGGTGCGGTGATCATGACATCCGGGAGAGGGAGGTTCGGCGGGTCAGCACCGAAAGCATCCGACCCTGAGCCGGCGATTGTCGCCAGGACGATGACTCCAGCCAGTGTGTCGACTGCCCGCATCGCGACCTTCCCAAGGTTAGAGAGGTACTCCCTGGCCGCGATGATATATCAGAACCCGGTGAACAGGCCGGTTTGAAAAGCCCCTTCCGGTTGCCTCAGCTGGCTACGGCGACCGGTTCCGCTACGGCGAGACAAGCCGCCATGCGGCCGGGTGCCGGGAAGCGAGGCTCGGGTACGGCGAGGCGGCAATCGGGCATCCGCAGGGCGCAGCGCGGAGCGAAGCTGCAGCCCCGGGGCAGCCGCCGCATGTCGGGCGGGCTGCCGGGGATGGCGTCGATGTTCCGCTCTCGCGGTTGGCCGTGCACGGTGGAGGCGAGGAGGCCAGTCGTATAGGGGTGCGCCGGCGCGCTCAATACCTGCGCGACCGGCCCGCTTTCGACGATGCGGCCGGCATACATTACTGCAACCCTGTCAGCGATCTCGGCGGCGACGCCGAGATCGTGGGTGACGAAGATCATGCCCATGCCCAGCTCGCGCTGCAGCCGGCGCAGCAGGATCAGCACCTGCACTTGTACGGTCGCGTCGAGCGCCGTGGTCGGCTCGTCCGCCAGCAGCAGACGCGGCTCGCACGACAGCGCCATGGCGATCATCGCGCGCTGGCGCAGGCCGCCGGACAATTCATGTGGATAGGCGTCCAGCCGCCGCTCGGCCGACGGGATCCGCACCAGCTCGAGCAACTCCAGGGCACGCGCCCGTGCGGCGCGCCGGTCACAGCGAGTATGGCGGCGCACCGTCTCGCCGATTTGCTGGCCCACCGTGTAGACCGGGTCGAGCGCCGTCATCGGCTCCTGAAACACCATCGCCACCAGGCCGCCGCGCAGGTCGCGCAAGGTCCGCGAAGGCATCGCGAGGACGTCCTGACCGTCGACGCTGACGCTGCCCTCGATCTGGGTACGCCGCGGCGGCAGCAGACGCATCAACGCGCGCAGGGTCACGCTCTTGCCCGAGCCCGATTCACCGAGGATGCAAAGCACCTCGCCCGGCAGCACGCTGAAACTGACCCCATTTACCGCATGTACTGTGGCCTCGCGGGTCACAAATCGCACATTGAGGTCCCGCACCTCGGCTAGCGGGGCGGCTCCGTCGAGTGCCATCTCAGGCGCGCCCGAACCGGCTGTGGCCGGACAGCGGATCCCGCATGTGGCAGGCGGCGACATGCGATTGCGGCCCTTTCCAGGCACCCAACGCCGGGTCCGAAGTCTCGCACACGGTCTCAGCGAACGGACAACGGGTGTGAAACCGGCAGCCGGACGGAGGGTCGATCGGGTTGGGCGGATCGCCGGTGATCGGCGGCTCCTCGATCCGCCTTGCCGGGTCCATCGAGGGGCGCGACGCCAATAGGGCTCGCGTGTAGGGGTGCAGTGGGCGCTCGAAGATGGCGTCGATGGGGCCGATCTCCACAACGCGGCCGAGATACATCACGAGGACCCGGTCGCTGAGGTATTGCACGACGTTCAAGTCATGGCTGATGAAGACATAGGTCAGGTTGAATCGCCGCTTCAGCGCACGCAGCAGGTTCAGCACCTGTGCTTCAATCGACTTGTCAAGCGCTGAGACCGGCTCGTCGAGGATCACCATCCGCGGGCCGGTGGCCAAGGCGCGGGCGATGTTGACCCGCTGCTTCTGCCCGCCCGAGAGCTCGTGCGGGTAGCGTGGGCCAAACACATCAGGGTCGAGCCCCACCTTGCCCAGCATATCGCGCGCGATGTGTCGCGCGTCGTATTTCTTCTCGCCCTGTACGAAGGGGCCGAATGCGACGGAGTCGCGGATCGGCATGCGCGGGTTGAGCGAGGAATACGAGTCCTGGAAGACCATCTGGACCTGGCGGCGCAGCGCACCGACGGCGATGCCGTCCGGAACGCCGACCGCGTCGCCGTCGTACACCAGCTCGCCGGCATCCGGCTTGACCAGATGCAGCAGCAGCCGGGCGAGGGTGGACTTGCCGCAGCCGCTCTCGCCGACAATGCCCAAGGTCTCGCCCTTGTCGACGGTGAACGAGACCCCGTCGACCGCCTGCACCGACTTGCCGCCGCTGCCCTTCACCGGGAAACGCTTGCGCAGATCGCGCGCGATCAGCAACGGCTGTTGCAGGCCGCCGCGGTCGCGCGGATCGAGAGCGAGGCTGTCGGGCATCGGCGAGCCCACCCGTTACATCCGCACGTCCATCGCCGCGCGCAACCCGTCGCCGACAAGATTGCAGCAGATCGAGGTGATGAAGATCGCCAGACCCGGCAGCCCGCAGACCAGCGGCACGACATAGATCGATTGGCGCAAGGTGCTCAGCATCAGGCCCCAATCCGGCACCGGCGGCCGCACGCCGAGCCCGAGGAATGACAGCCCCGATGCCAGGAGGATGCTGACGCTGACCAGCGACGAGGCATAGATGAACACCGGTCCCAGCACATTGCCGAGCACGTGGTAGCGGATGATGGTGGTGGTGCGCGCTCCGGTAGCGCGGGCGGCTTCGATGAAATCGAGAGCGCGGACCTGGGTCGTCGCGGTTTCCGCGACCCGGCACATCGGCGGGATGAACACCATCGTCAGCGCCAGCATGCCGTTGGCCATGCCGCCGCCCATCGCTCCGGCGATCGCCACCGCCAACAAAACCGACGGGAAGGCATAGAAGACGTCCATCGTGCGCATGATGGCGGTGTTGGCGCGTCCGCCGACAAAACCGCCGACGACGCCCAGCATGCCGCCGATCAAGGACGCGATCAGCACCGGCACGACGCCCATCAGCAGCGAGACCCGCCCGCCGTAGAGCAGACGGGAGAACATGTCGCGCCCCAGCTCGTCGGTGCCGAGCGGGTGGCCGCGCCAGCCGAACGGCTTCAGCCGGCCGACGATGCTTTCCTTGTAGGGATCGAACAGCGCAATCAGCGGCGCGAAGATCGCCGCCAATACGACCAGCAGCACGATCGCGGCAAAAACCAAGGTCATCGGATCGTGCCGCAGCCGGTAGAAGACCGACTGCCGATAGCCACGCACCCGGGTCGCCGGCAGCGCCTGTTCCTCGAATGCGCCGAGCGGCTCGGCGAGCTCGATGGTGTCGGTCATCAGACCTGCGCCGGGGTCCGTCATTCCGGGGCGCGGGCGCAGCCCGCGAGCCCGGAACCCAGGAACACCGGCCTATTATCCCTGGGCACTGGCAGGTGTTCATGGGCTCCGGGCCTGGCCCTACGGGCCGTCCCGGAATGACGATGTTTGCAGCCGGACATGGGGACCCTCATCCCCGTCTGATGCGCGGGTCGATCAGCGACTGTAGCAGATCGACCACCAGATTGGCGGCGACGAAGACCAGGGACAGGGTCAGGATGGTGCCTTGCAGCACCGGCACGTCGCGGTTGATGATCGCCTTGCTCAGCAGGAAGCCGCTGCCGGGCCAAGTGAACACCGTCTCGACCAGGATCGAGCCCCCGAGCAGATAGCCGAACTGCAGCCCCATCACCGCCATCACCTGCGGCATCGCGTTTTTCAGCACATGGCGGGTCACCGCCCATTCCGAGAGGCCCTTGGCGCACAAGGTCAGCACGAAATCTTGGTTGCGCACTTCGGCCACCGCGGCACGCGTGGTGCGCGCGAGGATGCCGATCGGGATCATCGCAAGGGTGATCACCGGCAATACCAGGAATTTGGCGTTGCTCCATTGCAGCAAATCGAAGCTGGTTGAACCATTCGGCCCCATGCCGGTGGCCGGCAGCAGCATGTATTCGACGGCGAAGACGATCACCAGCACGATGCCGAGCCAGTAATTCGGCAGGCTGACCCCGACCACGGCCGCGCCGGTCACCACGCGGTCGATCCACCGCCCGGCGAAGGAGCCCGCCACGGCGCCCATCACATAGCCGGTGAAAAACGCAATCGGCACCGCGAACAGCGCCAATAGGGCAGTGTTGGACAACGCCTGGGACACTTCGAGGATCACCGGCCGGCGGGTCGAGATCGAGACCCCAAAGTCGCCGGTCACCACCCTCCCCAGCCAGATCAGGAACTGGATCGGCAACGGCTTGTCGAAGCCGTAGGCGTGCTTGACGATCGCGATCGTCTCCGCCGTCGCGTCCGGCGGCATCACGGTCTGCAGTGGATCGCCGGGCGCGATATAGACCAGCGAGAAGCAGACCACGCTGACCCCGAACGCGATCGGGATCGCGTAGAGGATGCGGCGGAGGATGTATTTTCCCAAAAGACCGTCTCGGCGCGGTTAGGGTTCGACGGAAACCGGCGTCAGATCCTGAAACCAGCTCTGCGCTTGCACGAAGCCGTGGACCTTTGGCGACAACCCGCGCGGATTAAGGTCGTGCGCGACAAAGATCAAGGCCGCCTCCTCGTTCATCGTCTCGTTCAGCTTTGTCAGCAGGGCCAGCCGCTTTGCGGCGTCGAATTCGGCAAAGATCTGCTCAACCAATTTGTCAACCTCGGGATTGCCGTAATGGCCCCAATTACTGCCCTTGGGCGCCCATTGGGCGGTCCAGACGTGGCGGATCAGAGCGTTGAACGGGTCTTGTGTCTGGCGGCTGACATTGATCGCGTTCACCTCGGGAAACTCGTCCACGCCGGCCCGCGTTAGTTGCAGCAGCGCGTTCCAATCCATTGTGTCCAGCCTCACCTCGAAGCCGGCCGCATCCATCTGCGATTTCACCAATTCGTTCATTGGCAAGGGCTGCATTTGACCCGAGCCGGAGATGGAGATCGCCAAGGTGACCTTGCACGGCAGGCAGCCGGCCTCCTTCAGCAGCGCCTTGGCCTTCTCGGGATCGTGTTTGTAGAGCAACGGATGCCCGTAATAGGGCGCCGACGGCGGCACGGTAGAATAGCCCTCCAGCATCAGCCCGTTCAGCAGCTCCTTCATATCCTCACGGTTGAGCGCATAATTCGCCGCCTGGCGCACGCGCTTGTCGGCGAACGGGCCTTTGACGAAATTGAGCTGATATGTCCAGTTGTGCGGATAGACGTTGGTGATGATCTGCATGCCGGCGGATTTGAGCCGGTCGATCGCGTCCGGTGAGGGCGCCTCGATCCAGTTCACCTGGCCGGAGAGCAATGCCGCTGTGCGCGTCGATCCCTCGGGCATCGGGATCAACACGAGCCGATCCTGCCTGGGTACGCGTGCCTTGTCCCAGTACTCAGCGTTCGGCACGAATTCGAGGCGCTGGTGCGGAACCGCCCGGTCGTAACGGTACGGACCGGTGCCGGACGGGCGCAGAGCATACTCCGCCCATTTGTAATCGACCTCCTTGGCGCGGCACGGGCTGATCATCAGCACATAACTGATCTCGTACGGAAACAGTGAATCCGGCCCCTTGGTATCGAACGCTACCGTGTAGTCGTCGATCTTTTGGACGCCGGCGAAATTGCCGAGATATGAGCGCGCCTGGGCGAATTGCGACGGGTCGAACTCGGGTGCCTTGTCATTGGTCGAGTGGCCCAGGTTCCACACCACGTCATCGGCTTTGAAGTCGCAGCCGTCATGCCACTTGACGCCCTGGCGCAGCTTGAAGATCCAGCGCTTGGGATTGGCTTCGTCGACCTGCCATTCGGTGGCCAAACCGGGTTTGATGTCCGTGGCCTTGTCCGATTTCGACAAATCCCACAGCACCAGCGAATCATAGAGATTGTAGCCGACGAACCGATACCCTTCGAACCCTTGGTCCGGGTTGCCGGTGGTGATCGGCAGATCGCCGGCGGTCATACCGACGACCAATGTGCCGCCGGCCTGCGCGGGGGTCCCAGTCAGCGAAATGCCCGAGGCTAAGATGAGCACAGTCACAAGCCCCAACAGGATTTTACCATCACTGCCGCGAAGGCGGGGGTCCAGAGCGGCTGGGCTCCCGCGGTCACCCTGGATTCCTGCCTTCGCGGGAATGACGAAATTAAGCCAAGTTCGGGCCGATCTCATGAGGTGTCATTCTCTGTGTGGGTCGCAGCGATGCGGCACAGTGTGCGCCCACTAGGGCACGACGGTTACCGGCGTCAGATCTTGGAACCAGCTCTGCGCCTGCACAAAGCCTTGCACCTTGGGCGACAGCGCGCGCGGGTTGAGGTCGTGCACGACAAAGATCATCACCGCCTCGCGGCCTTCGAGCTCGTGCAGCTGGGTCAACAGGGCGAGCCGCTTTTCCTCGTCGAACTCGTTGAAGATGTCGGTGATCAACGCCTCGGCTTCGGGATTTTCGTAATGCCCCCAATTGGAGCCCGCCGGCGCCCAATAGGCCTTGCCGACCAGCTTGATGATCGCGCTTACCGGGTCGAGGAGACCGCGTGAAAAGTTGAGCCCGTCATAATTCGGATTTTTGTCGACCCCGCTGCGATAGACATCGAGCAGCGCGTTCCAGTCCATCGTCTGGAGGTTGACCTCGAACCCGGCTTCCTCGAGTTGGGCCTTTACAAGTTCGTTCATCGGCAATGGCTGCATTTGTCCGGAGCCCGAGGTGGAGATGCCGAACGTCACCTTGCACGGCAAGCAACCGGCCTCCCCCAGCAGTGCCCGCGCCTTTGCTTGATCATGGTCATAGGTCGGTGGGTGGCCGTAATAGGGGAGGGTCGGCGGCACCACATCGTGTTCCGGGATCGCCGTGCCGCCGAGCATATCCACTACATCTTGCCGATTTATCGCGTAATTCGCCGCCTGGCGCACCCGCAGATCCTTGAACGGACCGCGCGCGAAATTCAGCATGTAAGGCCAGTCATGCGGATAGACGTTGGTGACGATGCGCATGCCTTCGGATTTCAGCCGCGCAATTGCGTCGGGCGAGGGCGCCTCGATCCAGTTCACTTGACCGGAGAGCAGCGCGGCGATGCGTGTCGATGCCTCCGGCATCGGTATCAGCACCAGACGGTCCTGCTTGGGAATACGCGCCTTGTCCCAATATTCCGTATTGGGCACCAGCTCGAGCCGCTGGTGCGCGACAAAGCGGTCGAAGCGGTAAGGTCCGGTACCGGAAGGATGTAGCGCATATTGCGCCCAATCGTAATTCAACTCCTTGGCCCGGCACTGGCTGACCATCATCACATAGCTGAGGCTGTATGGAAACAGGGATTCGACGAAGTTGGTCTCGAACGCGACCGTGTAGTCGTCGACCTTGCTGACGGATTTGACGTTGGTTAGCCAGCCGCGGCTGTAGGCAAATTGCTGCGCCAGAAAATACGGCGCCTTTTGGTCGGTGCGGTACCGATAGTTCCACACGACGTCGTCAGCGGTGAATTTGCAGCCGTCATGCCAGGTGACGCCCTGGCGTAAATGCACGATCCAGCGCTTGTGGTCGTTCGGATCGATCTCGTAGGAGGTGGCGAGGCCCGGCTTGATCTCGGATGGCTTGTCCGCCTTGGAAAGGTCCCACAGCAGCAGCGCGTCATAAAGATTGTAGCCGACAAAGCGATAACCCTCGAAGCCCTGGTCGGGATTGCCGGTGGTCACCGGGATGTCGCCGGCGGTCATGCCAACAATCAGCGTGCCGCCAGCGCGGGCCAGGTCCGCGTGCGCTGCGAACAGCACCAGAAAGGCCGCTGCGTGTAGGCAACGCGCGGCGAGGAGAGCGAGGAGCAACGTCGGCCATCCACGCCGGCCCTTGAGGGCAGGCAGGTCGATGCGACGTTGGACCATTAATCATCCTCCAGGCGGGTTCGAATACCTACCGGGAAGCACGAGCAAGAGACGTGCCACAGCCCAGCCCTAGAGCCGATTTCTCAATCGGGCTGCACTTTACAGGAGCGTGCAATCATCACAGATGATGGCGGGCTTCAATCATTCGGGCTCCTGCGGAAATTGCTTGGCTCCTTCCGGGATGATCACGCCAGGGAGCTTGCGGGACGTCCAGATGTGGACGGCGTGGCAGAGATCGACGGGGTGATCCAGCGATCCGCCCTTGACGCTCAATGCTTCGCCCTCGCCTGCGATTTGGTGCCAAAGGCGCGAGCCGCAATTCGGGCAATACGCGCAGTCGAGGGTTCGTCCACTATCGGTCTTGCGGGACCAAGTCCGCACGGTCCCTTGCTTCAGGCGGAAATCCGCGCGCCGGACCAACACAGAAATCCCAAAGGCGGACGAAGACTGCTTCTGACATTCCCGGCAATGGCAAACAAAGAGCTCCCGCTGCTCTCCTTTGATCTCATACCTGGCGGCGCCGCATTGGCAGCCGCCGGTAAGTGCATGATCTGCCGTGGCGTCGGTTATCGCAGGCCTCCAACCATCGACGGTGCGCTGCATTGCCCCGCTTTAACAGGTATCACGAGGCGGACCAATAGCGCTATGGGGCCGTGCAATTCCGGTTCCTGGTCACTTGCTTAATTTTTGAGCAATGCCGCGTTAGCCGGCAAACGTCACTTGGCTTTTGGCTTCCATAACCCCAGGTAAGCGCCGGTCGGGTCGATGATGATGGAAAACCAGCCCGCGTCCATCACCTCCATGACATCGCGCATGATCGTAGCGCCCAGCGATTTGGCTTTGGCGGTTGCGGCTTCGATGTCATCGACCAGCACGTAGGCCAGCCACGCAGACGGCGCACCCGGCACCATCTGCTTCATCATGCCGCCTCCGGTGCCCTCGCCGACGTCGATCATCGTGTAGGTCATGCCGCCGCCGACATCCGCCTCTTTCAGCTGCCAGTCGAACAGCGACTGGTAGAAAGACTTTGCTTTGTCGAGGTCGGTGGTGCTCAGTTCCACGTGCACGAATGGATTAGCCATGACCGCTCTCCGTGTTCCGCGTTATCGGGTAACCCTACTACGCCGCGGTTCTAAAATATGTTCAAGAACATATGATGACAGGTCGTCTTCATAACTTCGTGAAGAGGTGAGGGTTCATGCCCTACACGTCGGAGCATAGGCAGGCAACACGCGAGCGGATTCTCGCCAGCGCGCGACGCTTGTTCGACCGGAATGGACTTTCAGAAGTTACCATCGATGCGGTCATGGCGAGCGCAGGCCTGACGCGGTGCCTTCTACAACTATTTCAACAGCAAGGAGAGCTGTACGCCGAAGCGATCACGCTGTTCAGCCCACTGGCGGTTCTCGGGCATACGTCTTACGACGAATAGTTTCTTGAGCCCCGAGGATCGCGTCGCGTCGTGAACCCGGAAACCCGCGCCGCGGCTCCTCGCTCCGCCGTCGCGCGGCTGCCCACCTCACAAAGGGCCAACTTTCGCGGTAGGAAGCTCCCTTCGGTTGGATCTATGTATTATCTCATTCTGGATGGGCGACGAGATGTGTCTGTTTCTAATTCTCCGCTGGTGCCGGCCGTCGCGCGACGATGCGGAGGCCAGAGCATTTTCCCATATAATTCCCGGTTCGGCGAGTTTAATTCCCGGTTGGGCTAGGCGAATTCCCGGTTCGGGCTGCTACGGGAATTTGCCGGCAAGAGATTGATTTGCCCCACCGCTTCAGCGACCAAACGGCGGTCCTGCCGGGAAAATCGATGAAATTCCGCGGTTCGACGGGAAAAACCGGGAATTTTACTTACCGGAGCTCGCGACCGATTCCCGGTCTCGATATCCATTGCAGTAATCGGTCCGGTCCGGGCTACGCTATCCATCCACGCGTCAGGCTTTCGACTTCAAGCTCCATGAGGGCTAAGATAGCTTTCGTTCACGCGCGCCCATCTCTTGCTTGAACTCGGTTGATGTTGTTTTCGGAACCTGCAGGTTGTAAAGCACCTGATCGGCCGCAATGATTAAATCCTTCAACATGTGCCGAAAGTGTATCTTGATCCAAGGCAACAACATGAAATAGCAACGAAGCTTCTGTCCAGCATCCAGGGGCGCGCGATAGATGGTCGTCTGCCGATCCGCGATGCCAAAATGCTCTGCCACGCGGCGATTTCCATGATGTTTCAGAGGTGAGTGCGCGATGACCTTGTTGGCTCCCGATCAGACGACTAAACACCGCCATTTCGTGAGGAGTAAAGTGCTGATTCGCGGTTGTGCCAGGGTGCAGCCCTTTCCGATTGCTTACCTTCAGAGACCGGCTCTTTGGAGGCGCGAACATGCCTCCGCTGATGGCAAGGGGCCCTGATCTCGCTGTTTCGCAAGTATCGGGCCGAGGCGATCGGCTGCGGGTAAGGTGACAACTCCCGCGAAATGCAGGAGATTTTGCGGGCATGGGCGTTCACGATTCGCGGATCAAATTATACTTCGGGGGAACGATTGTGAGAAGCTTCGGGCGGAAAGGTTGCTCGTGTTCCGCCCTTGCGGCCGTCTCAACTCGCTGATGCGCCCGTCATCGCTGGCTTGAAAACAGCAACCCCACCCGCCGGTAAGCTGTCGTCATATGCCGCAACGATGTCCTCGGGTATGGGGGCAAAGTCGGCGACCCGCAGGAAGTCGCGCAACGACGTACCCGTCGAAGCGCTATCGGTGTTTGGCGCGCCGCGTTTGCTGACAACGTCGTCAATGTTAATGGTCCGAAAGTCGATGCTCCAGCGCACCATGTTCGTGGTGTTTTGCACCGTCGAATGAAGCTGCGCTCCGGAAAAGACGATGATGCCGCCCGGCGGCACGACAAAGCGCACTTCTGGCTCGAGCTCCAGCAGTTCCTCAGCATGCGGCTGGACGCGAGTATCGCGGCCTATGTGTTGCGAAGCATTCTTACGGCTCTCGGCATTCCATCGGTAGTAATTAAAATCGCACGACCCATTCTTGACACCTTGGTTCCAGTAACGGGGATGGAAGGCCATTCCATTCTCGGAGACGAATTCGTACATAGGCGCCCACCAATTGAATTGACACATTGGCGCCGAATACCACGTGTCGCGATGAGGATGGTGGGCGTAGGCGATCCCTGTGGTAAGGTAGTCTTTGGGAAAGGCGCAGCGCAGACGCGGCACGTCCTGGTACGTTTTTTCGGGAGAGCAGCGAAAGGTACTTAGGACGCGTTGTATGAGTTCCTTCGTACGGGGGTGGTGGATATAACTCGGCTTTAGCACCGAAAGGATTTCAACGCACCGTTCGACAGCTAGCTTCTCATGCGCGCGCTGCGGATCGAGCGGGGCGAACGCATCCTCGATCATCCTGCGAGTGTGTTCAACCAACGCGACCATTTCCGGCGTTGGTGATAAGATAATGATGTTTCCACCATAGATCATATCGCGCCATGCTTCGTCGTTCCGCGGCGGGTCGAAAAATACACCGGTCATGGAGCGCCCCTCTCCTCGATATCAGTAACCTATTCATCCTCACTCGCACACCGGAACTATACCACATCTTTCGTCCTCTTGTCGAAAAGAAATAATGTCGTGATGCGCCCTTACTTGTCCGATGCCAAATATAGCCCTACAGCGCGGTGGCTACCAGGTCGGCAGTCGCACGAAGAGGCTTGTTCGGTCGACCCCAGCTCTGCCGCGCAGTTGCCTGATGCCCTTCTTTCGCTAAAGGGCATGCGGGGCGCCCGGATCTCGGGTTGGAAATATCGCGAACTGCGTGTCATCGATGGGCGCGTCTGGCGGTACGATACAGGGTTCGGGAACCGGGATGATGAAGCTGCCGCCACGTTCGCGATAAGTCGCTTGCTGTCGCATCACCTCCCCCGCGAAATTCCAAACGAGGAGCAAGACATAGTCCGGTTGATCCGCCACCAATTGATCCGGATGTCGGATTGGGATGCGCTGACCCGGCATGAATTTGCCCTGCTTATACGCGTTGGTATCGGCCACGAACTCGAAGAACCTCTCACCGAGATCAAGATAGTTCACCATAGTCGCGCCCTTTGCCGCTGCGCCGTAGCAGGCGATCCGCTTCCCTTTGGCTCTCTCCGAGACGAGCAAGCGGGCAAGCGAGTCGCGAAGGGCCCGGACCCGGTTGGCGAAATCGTTATAGAACGACACTTGGTCAACGCCCAGCGCTGCCTCGTGAGCAAACAGCGCATCCAGTGCCTCGGACCGAGCGGGCGTTCGTCCTACGGTAAGACGCAACGAGCCCCCATGGATTGGAAGGCGCTCGGCGTCATTCAAGTAGAGCCCGTGCCGCCTGAAGAGTGGAGCGAGCCCGTTCAGCGTGTGGTAGAAGAGGTGTTCATGGTAAATCGTGTCGAACTCGCAATGTTCGACCATATCCAAGGCGTAAGCGAATTCAAAGACTGCGATCCCAGTTGGCTTCAGAAGGCGCGCAAACCCGGCAACAAAATCGTTGATGTCGTCTACATGAGCGACCACGTTGTTCGCGATCACGACATCCGCAAGCTTGCGCTCGCTCGCTAGCTTCTCAGCGCATCGCGACCCGAAGAAATCGTGAATTGTCGGCACGCCAATGGCGTTTGCCCGCGCCACGGGCCCATCGGCCGGATCGATACCCAGGCAGTCAATCCTGCGGTCGACGAAATTACGCAGCAGGTATCCATCGTTACTGGCGACCTCAACCACGAAACTACGGGGGCCAAGCTCGTATTTGCGAGCCAGCGCTTCGACATGTTCGGCCGAATGCTTCAACAGTGCGGGCGAGGATGAGGAGAAATATGGGTAGTCACGCCGGTAAAGGACATCCGCCGGGACTGTCTCCGTCACCTGCAATAGCGCACATGCCGGGCAAAATGCCACGGCCAGCAAAAACCTCGCTTCCGGGTGACTCAGTTCTTCCTCGCTGAGCAGCGCATTCGCTATGGGTTGGGATCCGAGATCGAGGATAACGCGCAGATCCTCACAACCACATGATCGACAATTCGTGATTCGCATGATCGCCTCCCAACGTTACCTTCGTAAATGGCCATTCAGGGCTCGACGGATTCCGTAAGGGCGCTGTGGTCTTGTATGACCCATTTCGCATAATTGTTATGGAAGTGATGGGTGGACGGCCCCGCTGCGGCATCGTCGCGCCAAGATGAGGTCATTGATCGCAACATCCCGTCAGGGAGACGTCCATGGAGCGAGTTGTTACGATCGCGTTGCACGGCCCTCATCGATCAGCTGCGCACTATCCGAGGCGGGATCGCACGAGTCGAGAAGCGTATCCTGGCCTGGCACCGCTCCCGCGATGCCAATCGCCGATTGGCGACGATCCCAGGCATCGGACGATCACGGCAAGCGCAATCGCTGCCGCCGTACCGGACGTCATGCTCTACCAATCCGGCCGGCAAATCCGCCTTTGACCAGGCCTGACGCCACGGGCACACAGCAGCGGCGGGAAAGAACGACGGATCGGCATCAGCAAGCCGGGCGACGGTTATATCCGACGCCTTCCTCGGCACCGCCGCGGCCGCCGTGATCCGGCTTGCACGCCAAGGCAATGCTAGCAAAACCTGGGCTGCCAAGCGGCTCGAGTGCAAGCCGGCCGGATTGGTATCGGTGGCGCTTGTCAACAAGACCGCTCGGATCGTTTGGACGGTATTCGCGCGCGACCAGTCCTACATGGCTCCGGCCATGTAACCGAAGTCCTCTCACCCGCAGGAAGGCCTGATCGATGCCATACGAGAAAACCCCGGCACCGGTTACTCCCCTTCCAGAGAGCTTTTCTGGCTACACCAGTCAACTTTCCCATCGGACACTTGGTCGACAATTTGCACTACCCATTTTAGATCTCTCCAAGACAGCGGTCGATGAGTCTTTGCTGCCTCGCTCTCGTGTTTTTAGGCGACCAAAAATTCGAATTTAGGCCAAGGGCAAGAACGGCCGAAGCAATTTCCTCACGGTAAATGGGATCATCAAAACAATCACCTGAGGGCACCGCATACGCCTCTATTGTGAGGAATTGACTTCCAAATCTCTCTTGAACGTCGCGCGCTCCGAAACCGCACTCGGCGAAAAGCGTAACAAGAGATCTCTTGGTAAAGTATGGACAATGTTGGTAAATAAATTTCCAGCATACCTGTTAGCACCAGATCAAATCTCCGTTGGATACTTCAAGGTAGACGAACACATCTCCTCGATCGCCGAAAGTTTCGTGCGCTGTAGTTATAAGCTCGCGTGATTCGAAAAATGTTCAAGTGCGTGGCGACAGATAATAAGATTTGATGGTTCATTCGAGTATTTCGCCGTGTAATAGTCGGCAACGACGCGAACGTTGCTGGGGACGTCGTCGCCGGGCTCCGGCTTATAGCTCGGACCAAAGCTGACACCGACGTTGTTCCCACGATCACATATGATGCGCAGAAAGTCACCCTTGCCACCTCCAATTTCGACAATATGTTCCTGGTGCATATCATATGTCGCGATCAGCCGGTCTGATAGATCTTCGGCATATTGTCGAAATAGAGGCGAGAACATTTGAGAGATTTCGTATTCCCCCTCCTAATCAGCGAGGTCATCATCGTAAGTGCGGTTGAAAACGTGACTGCAATTGCGACAGTAGCTCAGAGCGAGCGGTGTTTTACGCGCTGAATGCGCGCCCGCCAGGGAAGGCTACATCCGACATGTGTCAACAGGAAACAGGCGGTAGCTCAAATACCGGAGCGACCTTTGGCGACGCACAGACAGGGCATTGCGAAGCTGATATCAAGCATGAAAAATCATTCCCATACCAGCGGATCCAAGCGTTCCTGGGTCGCAAGGCATCAGGAACCCAAATATGCGGCGCTGAAACGTTTTCGCAGGCGAGAGACCTGTCACGACCCATTTTCTGTCATAACAAGGTCTGTCTCGATGTCGAGGATCGTGTACACCTTCGGCTCGCAACGCTGACGTGCGAGTTCCCGCCCGACTTCGTCGCGGTAAACCGGGTTCATTATAACGACGTTATCCGGACGGTAATCCCGCAGGAATGCCGGGGCCACGATTCTCTGCCCGGTGCCCGGAAGAAATTTGCCGACGCGGTAAGGATTGATGTCAACCACGTGCTCGATCTCGCCGTGCACTCCGAGCGTCGTTAGAAACGCTACGGCCTTCGATCCCGAGCCCCAGAGCACCGTACTCTGCCCGGCGGCGGCCCAGTTGCGAAGCCGGCTGAGCCACGCCGCCCGGCTGTGCGCCGCCGAGGCGGTAAAGCTGCCCGACATGCGGATGATCTCGGCGACACCGTCCGGGTCGTCAAGTGTGACATCAGATCCGTGAGATCCGTGCTCCGCCGGGCTCGTCACAGTCATCAAGTACTGCCCGTCATACCCGGTCCAGATCCTCTGTACAGCGAAGTCCGCCCCAATAAACAGGCGCTTGAGCGACGTCGCGCTAAAATACGAGCAATGCTCGTAGTAGACATCCCAAAACGCGCCTTCTTTCAGGATGCGGCCGACATCGGGTACTTGAAAAAAGATGACCGAATCCTTGCGATTCGCAACCGAGCGGACAGATCCAAGAAACCGGTGCGTTTGCCCGATGTGCTCGAGCGTCATCTTGCAACACAGTAAATCGGGCGCGACTTCGTTCGTGTCTTCCGTAAAGAATTCGCGCACGAACCGCACATCCTGCTCCAAGCGCTGTCGGGCGGGCACAAAGCTCGGATCATAGCCGATACCACGATTACCTCCGAGCTCGCAAATCAGGCTCAGGAACTCGCCTTTCCCGCAACCGATCTCCAACACGGTCTTCCCGCGAATATCGTAGCTGCTAACCAGGTCCTCGGCGAGGGCGAGGTTGAATGTGTTGAATGTGGGCGAGAAGCCCTGGGTCTCCTCGTATTGATCCGAATAGACGGTGCGTTCGGAATCCCAAGCCGCATTAAAGATAAAGCCGCACCCGCTACAGAGCGAAAGCACGATATCACCGGTGGGGAAATCCAGCGCCCGGGCTCGATCCTCAACCAGCAGGCAGCTGTTGGTTGGGACGCTCAGGACTTCATAGAACGGGTGGCAGCAACCCGACGATCCGCAGTTAGGACATGTCGTCTTATCCAAGCAGCAGACCTCTCAATGATCAGCGTGGTTTACGGGGCAGCATACATCAGAGGATGTTGTGGGATTGCGCAGCGACGGTATCCAAATTTGCAATCGGCACAACCCAGCGCAAATTACCGTCGATGGCGCCCCGAGCCATCAAGGACTGGAGATACGCCAGTCGCTGATATCTCGCGCCTTCGAAGTCCTCTAGCAGGAGCCCATACTCGTTATATCTCGCGAACAGTTCACGCGCTCCGCGGCGCGCTGTCCATTGCGGTCTGAACTTAGGCAGCAGGCGTGAAATCTTTGAGCAATCGACTCGATAAGTCCGCTTGTCGGGGCCGGCACCAGCGGCAAATTCAACACCAGAGCCGGGCACCGTCTCCTCTACGATTTGCGCGATTTCTCGAATGCGATAGTTTTCAGTCGTAATGCCGACGTTGAATATCTCGTTGTGAACGGTCTCGACCGGCGCCTCGAGGGCCGCGACAAATGCTCGGCCTATGTCCTCGATATGGACGATCGGACGCCACGACATACCATCGCTCTTGAGCAGCACCTTGCCGCTCGTGAATGCGTGCGCGGTCAAATTATTGAGAACCAGATCGAACCGGATGCGCGGGGAGAAGCCGTAGGCTGTAGCGCTCCGCAAGAATACCGGCGAAAAATGGGCGTCTGCCAACCACCTTAAATCATCTTCTGCTTTCCACTTTGAAATCCCATAAGGCGTGATTGGGTTGGGTTCAGACTCTTCATCGATCCAATCTAGTCCAGCAGCGCCGTATACACTGCATGTGGACGAGAAGATAAATCGACGAACGCCGCTGGTTTTGGCAATTTCGGCCAACCGCACTGTCGCCGCGTGGTTAATGTCGTATGTGGTTTCCGGTAACAAATCCCCTAGCGGGTCATTGCAGACACCAGCGAGATGAGCGACTGCATCGATGCCCTCGAGATCAGAGGGCGACAGCTCTCGGATATCCCGATTGATCGTCGCGATCCCGCTGTCCTTGTTTCCGCCAAAGGTACAATCCTCGTAGAGCTCGGTATCAACCCCCACCACTTCATGACCCGCCGCCTTCAGCCGGTCGACGAGGGGGCTGCCGATATAGCCCCGATGCCCCGTTACCAAGACCCGCATCTCTCTACTCCCACGTTTTCCAGGGAGCTTTGCCCTGGGTCCATAGTTCGTCGAGCAACCGCTTTTCGCGTAGGGTGTCCATACATTGCCAGAACGAGCTGTGGCGATAGGCTACGAGCTGCCTCTTGGCGGCAAGCTGTTCCATGGGCCCCCGCTCCCAGCTCGTCGTGTCGCCGTCGATGTATTCGAAGACATCCGGTTCCAGGACAAAAAAAGCACCATTGATCCAACCGTCGCCATCCGCCGGCTTCTCACGAAAACGGCTAACTTCCGCGCCGTCGAACTCGATATAACCGAAGCGCCCCGGCGCGCAAACGGTCGTCACCGTCGCAAGCTTACCGTGTGAGCGATGAAATGCAAGGAGGCTCTTCAGGTTAACATCCGACAAACCGTCGCACCAGGTGAGCATGAATGTTGTGTTGCCGATGTGCGGCGCGAGCCGTTTAATGCGACCGCCGGTATCGGTCAATGGTCCCGTGTCGATAAGATGGACAATCCAGTCCGGTTCGCGCCGCCGTTCGTGAACTATAATGGAACCGTCGCCAGTGCGCACGGTGATGTCCGAGCTGTAGTGATGCAGTTCCAGGAAATATCGAATGATCGCCTCTTTCTTGTAGCCGAGCGCGATAATGAACTCGTTCATTCCATAGAAGGAGTAATGCTTCATAATGTGCCAAAGAATCGGCTTGCCGCCGATCTCTACCATTGGTTTCGGACGCGCGTCCGTTTCCTCGGCGAGCCGTGTTCCCATTCCGCCCGCCAGAATCGCAACCTTCATTCCGCCCGCCAACCCTTATTCACCCGCATAACCGTACGCCCGGTAAAATTTTACCCAATCAGGCTAACCGCGCGCTAGCCCGCATAGATGCTACCACTGCCTCCAAAAACAGCCAAGAGAGGTGAGTGAGGTGGACCCCGAAAATGAGACAGTTGGTTAAGGCGGAGCCCTGCCCCTAAAAGCGCCGATGGCGCGAGAGCAGGACATGGCAGCACAATGCGGCGCGAAGGTGGCTCTGGCGGCGGTCAAGGACGATCGGACCGTCAGAACCGGAACATTCGTCCCCGCAAGCAGTCTGTCTCTTCAAGGGTATAACGGAGAGGGTTCAACCTTCAGGCCGACAACCACCGAGCAATTTACCCCGCGCCAAATGGCGGTACTTCGCTATCTAATAAAGGCTGGGAAAAGCTAACAAGTCTATCGCGCACGAACTGGCGTTGAGCGAGGGTCCAGTTAAGGCCCATATCCGGAATATAATGAAAAAGATGGGGGTCACAAATCGTACCGAAGTTGCCTGTCGTGCCCAGGCCTTGCGAGCTTCAGGCCCGACGTGACTGGTCCTGAAGGGGACAGTCTCGAGCGAACTCGTCTCCGGACTTCAACTGGATGACTGGGCAGGGCGTACCCGTATACCTGTCCTGCGACTAGGAAGATGGATCAGCTGAAGGTCACGTCGGTTCAACCGCATGGCGGCTCAAAACTGCGTGCCAAGCCGCAGCGTCAGAATGTTTTGAGTATAGGACGCTCCGGCAAGCGATGAACTGCGCTGCTGGTAGTTGAAGAAGCCGCCCAGGAAGAAGTGTCGGTTTACCAGATATTTGAACCCTGCGCCGGCAGTGAAGAAATTATCGGTCCGGGCGATGCCCTGGAAACTGTCGTTCTCTAAGGAGGCGTTGACGTTAAGCAAGAGGTTGCGCAACAGCTCGTGATCGGCGTTCACTGCGACGGTCGATGCGAGATAACCGTTTCCGGCCGGGCCGGTGAAGCCTGTCGTGGGGTTCGAGGAACTGCCCGTGATGAACGTTCGCAGGCCGTTGAAGGTGAGTGTCGTTAGCCGCGTGACGTTCCACACAAGCCGGCCGCCATAGTCGGGAGCAGAGGTGGAGGCGAGGCTCGACTGGGTGGGTTTCTGGACCAAATATCCGGCGTAGACCTCGCCGTAAATGATGTGCCGGGGAAGGATTTGCAGGCCAAAGTCGACGCGATATGATGTAGAGTTAGGCCGCACTCCTCCGGGCACAGAATGCCAGTAGTCGTACAGGCTGCCGCCGACACGGATATAGCCCAGGTAATCCGGAACGATTTGATAGCTAGCGCGAGCTGCTGCATCGGAGATTGTCGTATCTTGCGAACTCTGCGGCAATACGCCGCCGCCGACTAGCGGTGCGGCGTTGTACTGCGCCGCTTCCACACCGACGTCGACTTGGTAGGAAAAGCGTCGTCCTCCTTGCACATACCCTGCCCTGGCAATGTAGTCCCAGTACGTCACCGGCTGGGCAATGACCTGCTGGGCAACGACCGGCTGGGCAGCGACCGGCTGGGCAACGGGCGAATTGGGGGACCCGTAGGATATGTGTTGATGCGACACCTGCGCGTTGCCGTAAATCGAACTCCCGGCGGTCACATCGAGCCGTCCGTCGACGTTGACGAGGCCGTCTTGGGTGTTTTGTCCCGGATGGTCGGCATAAACTTGCAGCAGGGAGCTACCGTGCAGGCTCAAGGCGTTCCGCGGACGGATGGACAGTAGATCGAAGCCCGGCTGGAGGGCGGTGAGCAAATCGTAGGTCGGACTGGTGTTGGTCGCGAAGATGTTGCTGTTGTAGGATTCGTCGAATTCCGCGCGCGGGAAAAAGAAGTAGTCACCCAAGCGAAGCCCGACCGGATCAAATTCCGCGCGTGCCCGGTCGATCACAGTCTGTCCCGCGGAAATCGGCTGCTCCCCCGGAGGAGGCAGCGCCTGCGGGAGGGTGGGCGGCACCGCATTTGGCAGGAGCGGTTGTGTGACTTGCGCGGCCGCCCCGAGCGGCAGCAAGCCGACCATCAGCATGCTAAATGCCGCAAGGCAGCATTTTATCCTTCGGATAAAGATCTCAAGGCAGGTGCTCCGATCCGGCACGACCTCGATGAGCGCCCCATCCATTTTCACTGAGGGGAACATCGTCGCCATCAAATCAGATGGCGTCCGAATCTGCGCCCTTCCGCAGACAACGCGCGAAGAGGGCTGCAGCGATCCCGGCGAAGAACGCTCCGCGCGCCGATCCCGCAAAATCCGTGATCGACGGACGCCGGCCCGAGGAAAATGCAGGAGGACTCCAGAATGCCGGCGAATATCCAAAAATAAGCCGATGATCCGCACAGCGCCTCGCCGCTCATACCCGGCTATCGCGATGGTCGCCGATCCCGCATAGGCCACGAAATATTCGAGCTGGCCGGGAATTCCGGTTCGCGCCATAACTTGCGCCGGCAATAACGAAAGGACAGTCAGAAGAATAACGCAGCATCATGTGAGAACGCGAAATGATGTCCGGACCGGGTGCATCGACGCGACATTATCGATTGTGAAGCTTTTGGCAACCCCTCTCACCTCGTGTCGTCGCGCCCGAGCCAGTTCTCTGCGGATAACGGGGCTTGCAAGGCGGAGGCAGGTGGCGTTTTATCATCAGGACCCGCCTTTGCCGAAGGTTCTGGCCTCTGTTGGACCGGGGGCAGGGGGCACGTCAACTTGTTGAACGGGCCGACGGCGGGTTCGACGATCGCGCCGGGGGACTGGGGATCGGCGAATCGCCCTTTGGCGCCCTCCTCTGACGCAAGGGTCGGGTCTTTGGCAGACTGAGTGCCAGAGGGCGCGAGTGAGCAACCTTTCAAGCCCCGGCTATGACCTCTCTGTCGGCAGCTATGCTATGATCAGAGTGTAACCTGGTTCTATGAATCTTGGAGAGGTGCTCGATCATGAATCCGTATATCCGCATCGTTTGGGTGGCGCTGATAGCTCTCCTGCCATTGGCCGGTTGCTCGTCTCCGGGCAGCGACCTGCCGGTGCTTTCTTCCAAGCCCGATGTCTCGTCGTATCACCTGGGACCGGGAGATAGGCTCGAAATCAAGGTGCTCGGTGCCGATGAGCTGGCCGGTCAATACTCAATTCAAGACGATGGGACGATCAGGATGTTGATGGTCGGCGAGGTCCCAGCGGCGGGCTTGACCCCGGAACAGGTCCAAACCAAGATCGAGGACAAATTGAAGGCGGGCCGATACATCACCCAACCGCATGCCAGCGTGGCGGTACTGATCTATAGACCGTTCTACATTTTGGGCGAAGTCGCGAGTCCCGGTGGTTATCCCTACGTCAGCGGCATGAAAGTTCTCAGCGCGGTAGCGGCTGCCCACGGTTACACTTATAGAGCTAATCAGGATTATGTAATCGTCACGCGAAATGGCGAGGACACCAAGGCAGATATTTTGTCATCGATACTGCCAGACGATATTATCCGCGTTCCCGAGCGTTATTTCTAATCTTATGGACCGCCCGCTTATACGACGCAGCATTATTACTTAGTGGTAAGAACCTGACATTTGGTGCCGTTGCAAGCTCACTAAAGCCGGCAGAAAATCTGGCTTCTTGAGGGTACCATCCGTTGCGTTCTGACCACTCTCATGTCCGCCTTTGCCAGATGCAGGCGAGTGAATTCGTGGCTCGCGAGCAAGCGCTTGTTTTGGGCTCTTCCGGGCAGGGCAAGAGGCGTGGTCGTTGAAACGACGGTTGATCATACTCTGATGCGCGGGTCGGAACCGCATGACCGTTGATACATCGCGGAGCTGCCTCGGTCTAGGAACCTGCGTCGGATCGGCGATCCGGCAGATAGTGGATGCGAGGGTTCTCCTGACCGTGACCGTGCCCCCAGCCTTGCCCGGAAGTCGCATGTTGGGTGGTTCGCTGGCGCCTCCTTTGACAGCGCTCATGGTGTTCTGCGATCAGCCTGTCGGCACCGTCACCTGCCGGGCGATTGCCCAGACGAAGCCCGCAGTTCGCGGACGATCGTGGAGGTGACGATGTTGGCCGACATTCCCCAGCTTCCCGGGTTCTTAAGCGTGATTTTCCGTCTCATCGAGACGCGCCGAACGAAATCCGATCGCAACTGCCTCTGTTCGAAGCCAAATCGCCGGGTTGCCCGCCTCGCAGCTAGCGAATTCCGGTAGCAGTACGAACCGGGAATTCGCGCCCGCCCAACCGGCAATTAAACTCGCCGAACCGGGAATTATCCCGAGAATGTTCGGGCCTACGCATCGTTGCGCGACGGCCCAGCATCAAAAGAGAACCAGCAAGAGACACAACTCTCGGTCTGTCGACATAAAAACATTGATCCAACTGACGGGGGCAGTCGTACCGCGACAGTTGGCCTTTTGTGAGGCGGACCAGCGGTGCGCCGGCGACGCGACGGCGACGAAAGGAGCTCGGGTGCTGGTCGGCAGCTCATGACGCGACGCGAGCCGTGGCGCTTGCCAGTACCCGGGAGCCGCGTTTGTGAATCTTATGCTCATGTGCGTGTTCCTCTAGCCCATTGTTAGCGAGGCGATTCGAGCTTTTCCAATGTGGGGGTTTGGGCTCCGGTTACCACGCGCCACTTTAGGCTAATAGATCAGGCTCGCGGGCGTTGCCAGCGGATGGCCGGCCCTTGGGGTGTCGCTCGTTCTCGGTTGAGGGGCGGAAAGCTTGGACGCCACCAAGCGTCATGGAGCCGTCAGCGTCGCGTCGGGAGATGCGTCGCAAATTACCAAAAAGTGGATTGTATCCTGTCTCTATTGACAATTATCTGTATTCATAATATTATGATTTTAGCACCACCTTCGTTCCCGGAGATCCCCATGCGCCTATTGATCAGCTCCGCTGCCGATCGGAGAGCTGTATGACCATCAGTATCAGCAATTTAACCGTAAATAACAACGCACCTGCCGGCACCGTTGTCGGCGTGCTGACCGCACAGGACGCTTCGGGCACCGTCGTACCCTGCAATTTCACATTAACGAAAAAATCTGCCGGATTTCTTGCTATCTCCGGGAACAGCCTGGTTACGGCATTTAGCGGGTCCATTTCGGCCGGCAATTATTCGGTGCGGGTTCACGCAACTGGAACCAACACCAGCTTCAGCGGCAACGCCATGTTTACCATTAGAGTGAACGTGGCGGCGCCGCCGCCGCCGCCGCCGCCGCCGCCACCGCCGCCGCCGCCGCCGCCACCACCGCCGCCACCGCCACCGCCGCCGCCGCCGCCGCCGCCGCCGCCGCCGCCGCC
>WNFR01000280.1_pt1 | contig 51238 bp, 41 predicted proteins | sample 5400221 | NCBI WGS metagenome assembly WNFR01 (sample SAMN13153357, study PRJNA577476) | soil metagenome | isolation source: 40 cm soil under Madrone tree | place: USA:California | collected 2016-06-14 | reverse complement strand
TCAGTTCGTGGCCTTGCAGCGAAATGGGGCCGTCGACCTTGCCGTCAATCTGCAGGGCTTCGGCGCCGGTGAGCTGACCCTTGATTTCGATGCTTGCGCCTAGGCGCGCAGAACTGCGGGCACTGGTGACGCCGAGGCGCGAGTTCGAGGCAGAATTGAATGGAACGACTGGAGCTGCTGAACCTTGAGAGGGCGAAACGGCTGGCGGTTCAGCCACAGTTTGCTGCTTAGACCACATAGTACCTCCCTTGTCGGAATCCCAAGAATGACGATTGCTCCGGGTGGGAGGGAGCAGTGTGGATTCACTTTAGCCGGGCTTCACACGAGGAAGCAACCGCGAAAATAGCGGATTGCGCAAACCAATCACTGACCGAGAGGACAGGCGGAAAGCGAAGATCAGGGCTGTTGCCTGCCTACTCACAGAACTTTCTGCCTCCCTCTGTAACGAGTTGTCCTCTCAAGCGAGACACGCCGACTATCGAGCTGGTCCTCGGCTACAAAGAGTCGAACGAGTCCCCGATCCTCAAGCTCTTGCTTTCGAGATTAGACGAGTCGGTCGCTCGTGTCTCGAAGAAGACCCGCTAGAACTCGGAATGCATCTTAGCAGGCGCCACTATGGAGTTCTTGAGTCAGGGGCGATCCTGATTCTAACTGCTGTCGACTGGATGAGTGCCGAGAAACTGATCGGTCCCCTTTTCCTGTATCACCCGGAGAGTGAGTCTTCGGCAGTTTTGGCGCTTGTGAATTCGCAGCTAGCCGTGAATTCACAAGCGATTTCGTTGCCATGTACTTCCTCCTTTTGCTTGTTGAATCCGCTTACGAGCAACCGCCCAAACTAAGTTTGTCTGTATCGGCCAAAATCGATTCTCTTTCGTTTTCAATCAGCGTGCCTCTGACTGGGCTTTCTTTGGGGCCGGGAAATTCACTCGAGCCCACGCCGAAAACTTGGTTGGCTGCCGGCCTGCGATTTTGTTTGCGAGCGCAATTGTGTCGCGCGAATCGGAGCCTAAGTACGTGTGCGCCTGGAAGTAATTGAACGTTTCCGCTATCTCGGCGGCCCCAGCAAAGAGACTCGCGTAGACTTCCTTTGGCACTTGATTGAAAGAGAAGTTGTGACCCTGTCGATTTAGCGTATCGATGATTTCATTGAAGCTCATGAAATCGCCGACTAGGGGCAGATACTCTCCATGGCCGACCTGATCGGGGTGCGCCAATGCTCCGGCCACGATGTCACCAAGTTCCGTAATGTCGCCCATGTGTATGCCCCGCACAGCAGGATCAAGGGGGAGGACCCAGCCCACGGATCCATCCGCCTGCTTTTGCGGAGCTAAAACGCCGACCAGATTCTGGTAGTACATGGGCGCGATGACGAACGTATGTTTTGGAAATTCCGCTTCTTTGACTATCAGATCAATCTTGGCCTTGCCGGTGAAGTGAGGAACGCGGAACTTGCCGCCACTGATCGCTTCCACATCAGGGAGCGTGGACCAGATAAAGTGTTTGACACCTGCAGCCTTGGCGGCGCGTACCGCAGTTGTTGCCTGCTTGACCTCATCGGTATCTTCTTCCCAAAAATTGGTGACGAGAAATACGCCGTGCGCTCCTTCAAATGCAGCCGTAAGGGTTTCGGGGCGATTCAAGTCTGCTTGGATGACTTCGTCGGCGAGTTCGCGATGCTTGGCCGGATTGCGAGTCAGGGCGCGTACCTCGAATTGATTGCCGGCTTGAAGGGCACGTACTACGGCGCCTCCCTGCTGCCCCGTTGCGCCGGCTACCGCGATCAGTTTCCTTTTCTTGTGTTCCATTTGTAGGGTGCCTCTCTCTCTTAGAATATATTGATACGAATTCTATTGATATAGATATAGTCTTCTGGACACCGGTTATGCGAAATGTGAAAATAGTTTCATCATGGACAAGATCTCGCGAGACCCGGTTCACTGTTGGCTGATATTGAGGAAGGCCTTCCAAGCGGCTGCGAAATATCTGTATGCAGGTCTTGAGGAGACGGGAATCGACGATACCGACTTCCGGATACTGGAGGCCCTCTTGAACAAAGGACCTTTACCGGTGAATACGATCGGACCAAAGGTGTACCTTACGCCCGGCTCGATCAGTACGGCCGTTGACCGCCTCGTCGAAAGGGGCCTGGTAAGCCGGGTCGAGAGTCCTAAGGATCGGCGCGTCCGCGTCGTGTCGCTCACACCAAAAGGCAAAGGATTGATCACGCCGGTCTTTCGGAAACACGCCGCCGAAATTAAAAAGGTCTTTGCCGATGCGAGCGCGAAAGAGCTGCGAACTCTTGAAACGATACTGAAAAAAATTGGCAAGCGCGCCGAAAGCCTCGAGGCCGGAATGCAGCCAAGGTCTTGAAGCTGCCTATCGGAAACCGGCAACATAATATAAGGATGCGGTGGGCGACATACGCGAATAGCCCGCAAATTATTCCAGGCGGTCTCGAAGCACTGAATGCTGGCGTCTTCGTGTCAGTCGAGTTTCTAAATCAGGAATCTACTATGTTTTCCGGCTCCTTAAGTAAACTTCATTTGTCGCTGCTAGTGGCCTTCACACTATTGTGGTGCGGCGCGTCACTCTGTGCGGGGCAGTTCGAGCTGCAACTGCGGCACGAAGTGCTGACTACTTGGACGACCGATCAGGGCTTGCCCCAAAGTTTCATCACGGCAATTGCGCAGACGAAGGACGGCTTTCTTTGGGTAGGCACGATGAGTGGTCTGGCCCGTTTCGATGGTTTGCACTTCAGGATCTTTGCACATGAAGGGCCACCGTCTCTACAGGACCGCATTGTCGGCCTGGAGCGCGACAGCGATGAAGGACTCTGGATAGGGACTCAGCACGGACTGGTCCACTACACCAGAGGAACATTTCGAACCATCGCATGGAAAGGGAATTCGGAGTATCAAGTAGATGGGCTTGCTCACTCTCCGGACGGGGGTGTCCTGGTCTATGAAAATGGGCTGCTGCTGCATTCCATCGGGGAAGGTTTGGAAGCATTAGAACTTCCAGGTCAGATAGGGCATTTACGCGATTTCGCGCAAGGTAAAGATGGCACGATTTGGCTCGCGGATGGAGAAAGCATCTTCGCCCTGCGCGGACAAACACCCCCCGAACGATACTCATTAGCGAGTATTTCGTTGCTCTACGCGGACGACTTCGGACAGGTATTTGCCGGCGATGGCCACCACCTCTTTCAATTCGATGGAAGTCGGTTCGCCATGGTGCGAGCCCCAGGTCTCGGCAACTTTGTAAGGGTGATGGTCGATCACCAGCATGATCTCTGGATGGCAAGTGGCGGCCTGCACGGTCTCAGCCGAAGGTCTAACTCGCATACCGAATTCATGACTGTCGGCGACGGTTTAGCGAGTAATGATGTGCGTGTTCTGTTTGAAGACAATAATCACGATGTGTGGATCGGAACCATCGCAGGGTTGCAACGGCTGCACCAAGGCATCTTCAGCAGCTATACGGATCAGGATGGGTTGCCGCACGGACGCAGCCAATCTGACGCTGTGTTTGAGGACGCTTCGGGAGCGATATGGGTCGGAACGTTGGAAGGCGGTGTCGCCGAACTAAAGGATGGCACGTGGCGCAAGTTCGGACCCGCAGAGGGGATTTCTTTGGGACAGGTGCTTGGCTTTGCTGAAGGCCATGGTGCACCGGTCGTTGCCATTTCGGACTACGGTATATTCGGTTGGAGCCGGAATCGATTCTCGAAAATCGCCGGTGTGCCTCATGGGTATATCAAGTCGCCGGTGAGGGACAAGGATGGCAGCCTTTGGTTTGGCGTGCTCCACAAGGGATTGTTTCGTCTGCGAGGCGGCAAGCTCACACATTTTGGAAAGGTAGAAGGATTATCGGAAAGCCCAGTATGGGTGGTGCGGCCCGACGGCGCAGGAGGTATGTGGACCGGAACGAGCGATGGCCTTTTTCGCTGCACAGCCCACCATTGCGAAAAGCAAGTTGCCACGCCGGGCTGGGTCCTGTCCGTCGCGCAATGCCGCGATGGCAGGCTGCTCCTGGGCGTTTCGAACGGACTTATGATCATCCAGGGTGAGAAAACGCACCTGATCACGCGGGATCAGGGGCTGCCCGCAAATACCGTCCTGACAGTCGTGGAAGATGAGGACGAAAACGTCTGGATTGCGACCACCAACGGGATTGCGCGGATTACGCGAAAGAAGCTTGATACATTTCTCTCTGGCCAGACCCAGGAGTTAGATCCTGAGGTTTTCACCGAGGCAGACGGATTGAAGAGCCGCGATGTGCTGCCTCTGAATCAAGTCAATATGCTGCGCGCGCGCGACGGGCGAATCTGGTTTGCCACTGCGCGCGGCGTCTCCGTCGTCGCCGCGCACCTGGCGGCTGAACCTGCCGCGCAAGCCGTGATCGATTCAATCGTTGTGGATGAGCACCAGCAACGGGGGCAGGACTTAATCATCGGGCCCGGACGCCACCGTCTGACATTCAACTTCACGTCGCCATCCATGGTCGCGCCAGAGCAATTGCGGTTTCGCTACCGATTAACAGGATGGGACAGCAATTGGGTGGACGCACGCACCGCACGCGAAGCGTCATACACAGCACTACCTCCGGGAAAATATCGCTTCGAGGTAATGGCCATCAATCGGGAAGGACTTGCGAGTCCAGTGCCCGCAAGTGTCGCGCTGCGACTCGAACCGTTTTTTTGGCAGACCAAACTATTTATCGCCCTGGCTGTGCTTGTTGGTATCGCCCTTGTCGTCGAGATTACGAGGCGGCAGACGCGTGCGCGTGCGGAGCGGCTGAATCTCCGATTTCAAGAGCGGGCCGCGGAACGCGAACGCATCGCCTCGCAGATTCATGACACAGTGATTCAGGACATGACGGGCGCCGTGCTGCAAATGGAATTGGTTAGCTTTCAGATTGCGGAGCATCCACAGACCGCTGCGGAATCGCTGGAAACACTGTCCGCTCGTCTGCGCGAGACGATAGGTCGCAGCCGGAATATGGTTTCGAATCTGCACTCCACCGCGGTGCCGCAAAACAGCTTGCTCGAGGTCTTAAAGCACGCGGAAGCGGAATTCCGCATGGGCGACGAACCTCAGTTTCGCCTGATCAGCGAGGGGGAACCGCGGCAGGTACATCCACTGATTCGCGACGAAATTTATCGCATATGCCGCGAAGCGCTGGCCAACGCCTTCCGCCACGCTGGGGCCCGGCATGTTGAAGTGCGCATAAAATTTGAGCCAGGCATCCTGAACCTCGAGATATCCGACGATGGCCAGGGCATGGACGAGGAAACCAGATGGCACGGCAGGCCCGGGCATTTTGGATTGCGTGGCATGGAAGCCCACGCACAACGAATTGGAGCGAGTGTTACTATCGAAAGCCAGTCTGGAAAGGGCACGCGTATTTATTTGCGGGCAAAAACGCCATCGGAAAAATCGCTTTGGCCATGGCGCAACGGCCATGCGGACGAGTGAGGCGGATCCCATTGACAAAACTGAAGAATGAGGCACTGAACCCGATTGAGGTCTTGATCGTCGATGATCATCCGATGGTCCGTGAAGGATTGGCCGGCATCCTGGCGCGACACCAGATGAAGATCACCGGACTTGCCGCCAACGGCCGCCAGGCTATCGAGATGTATATGGAGCACAAACCTGACGTGGTGTTGCTGGACTTGCGGTTGCCCGATCAGAGTGGCTTTGAGGTTATCCGGACCGTTCTCAAATCCGACAAGGAAGCCCGCATCGTGGTGCTCAGTTCCTCAGAGGGAGACGCCTCCATTTACACGGCCATCAGCCTTGGGGCAAAGGGCTATCTCGTAAAGGGAATTGATGGTGCTGCGCTCGCCAAAGAAGTGCGCCACGTCGCTGCCGGAGGAAGGTGCCTGTCGCCAGAGTCAGCCGAAAAACTCACCCGCTACATCGCGTCGAAAAAACTCAGCGATCGCGAGGTGGAAGTATTGGGTCTGATTTCACGGGGCAAAAGCAATAAAGAGATTGCGCGGTTGCTCTTTGTCACGGAAGACACCATCAAAATGCATGTCAAAAAAATTCTGCAAAAACTGCAAGCCAGCGACCGCACCCAGGCGGTAGTGATTGCCATCCATCAAGGTCTTCTTGACGCCTGAATTCCGTTTGCGTGTCGAATGCCCCAGATACCCGAAAGGGTAGCCGTAAAACTATCCTTCCCGGAGCGTGTTTTTTTGCGCCGTTGTGCTAGGCTCCCGGAACATGTTTGTGAATAATCTGCAACCTTGAAGGGCAAACATCAGTCAACAAAATTATTGGCTGTGCTTTTTGAGGGCTCCCCCGGTGAAGTAGAAGGATTGGTTCCGATTCGTTTTTTTTGGGAGGAAATCACATGAAGTTTAATTCCTTTTTGGGATTGCGTTTCTTCGCCGCCGCTGCCGTGCTTGCCGCTTTTATCGCGCCGCACGTACTTCACGCGCAATCGGAACCGCAGATTACCCAGGCCGTGGATTCTACACAACGGAAATTGCTCCGCAATACCGTGCACCCTCTGGCTGCCTCGGCGAACGATCGTGGCAGAGCGGATGCCAGCTTGCCTATGAAAGACATGCTGCTGTTTCTCCATGGCAGTGACGCAAAGGCGGCAGCGGCAAAGCAGTACGTCGCAACCTTGCAGGATCCGAAGTCTCCCAACTATCACAAGTGGCTTACACCGGAGCAATATGGCGCGCAATTCGGCGCCGCGGACGGGGATGTCGCGACGGTCAGTCAGTGGCTGACCTCCAATGGATTTACCGTCGAGCAAGTGGCACGCGGCAAAAATTGGATTCGCTTCTCTGGCAGCGCACAGCAGGTGGAGCAAACCTTCGGAACCGAAATTCACAAATACGCCGTTAATGACGGGCTGCACTTTGCAAATTCCACGAACCTTTCTCTTCCGCAAGCTCTTATTCCCGTGGTTTCCGGCGTGGTCGCTACGCATAACTTTCTCAAGGCGGCTCTACACTCCGGACTGACGCAAATCGCCCGGGACAAGAACAGCGGCAAGCTGGTGCCCCTGAGCAGCGGCATTTCCGCTCCGCCGCAAACTGGCGCCTCGGTGTCGCAAGCCGGCTCCCCGGACCAGATCACGAGCACTCCCGATTTCACCCTCGTGGGAAGTCAGGTGGTGAATTTTCTCAGCCCTGGTGACTTCGCCACAATTTATAACTCGAACCATCTCATCACCAGCGGCAATGACGGCACCGGCACGTCCATCGCTATCGTGGGCCGCTCCGACATCGCGCTATCTGATGTCGAAGCCTTCCGCACCATCTTTCAGCTGCCCTTCAACGATCCGAATGTTATCTTCGCCACCACGGATCCCGGCGTCGTTCCGGGAGACGACATCGAAGCCGATCTGGACGTGGAGTGGGCGGGGGCGATTGCACCGCATGCCACTATCAACTATGTCGTCGGCGCAAGTACCAATGCCACCGACGGCGTGGACATTTCCGCAGCCTATATCGTGGACCATGTCACCGCGCCCATCGTGTCCGTGAGCTTTGGCCTCTGCGAAGTCAATGCCAGCCCGGCGGAGCAAGCCTTTTTCGCCAGCCTGTGGCAGCAAGCTGCCGCCGAGGGTATTACCGTGCTGGTGGCTGCGGGCGATTCCGGCTCCAGTGCCTGCGTCGTGCCTTCCATAAGCAGGGCTTCCGCATTCGGCTTTGGCGTGAACGCTCTCGCGTCAACGCCGGACAACATCGCTGTCGGCGGCACCGAATTCAACGAGTCCTCCTCCAGCGCAGCCTTCTGGAGCCTGAACAATAATGCGAACCAGTCTTCCGCGCTCGGCTATATCCCGGAAGCGGTGTGGAACGAAAGCTGCAACGTGTTTGTGGGTGTCAGCTTCACCAACTGCTATTTCAATCCAACCAGAGAGAATGCTTTTGCCGGCGGAGGCGGAGCCAGCTCTTGCGGCCTCGTCGACAGCAATGGCAATTGCGCGGGATACCCAAAACCAGCCTGGCAGACCGGAGCAACCGTGCCCCAGGACGGTGTTCGTGATCTTCCCGACGTGAGTCTTGCCGCCGCAGGAGGACATGATGGCTTCCTCCTTTGCACGGAAGGCGCTTGCCAGTGGACGCCGCAAAGCGACGGCTCTGTTGTTATCACCAACGCCGCCGTCGTGGGCGGAACTTCCGCTTCTGCTCCCTCCATGGCCGGAATCATGGCGCTGGTCGAGCAGAAAAATGGCCTGTTTCAGGGGCAGGCAAACTACATTCTCTACAAGCTGGCCACGCGGCCAAATGCAACTTGCGATTCAAGCGCACGCACATCTCCGGGCACGAACGCGTCCTGCATCTTCAATGACATCACTTCCGGCGCCAACTCGCTCACCTGCGTACCCATCACCTTCAGGACTCCCTTCTCGAAAAACTGTATTATTGCTCCCGGCGCTTCCTTTGGAGAACTAGCCGGATACAGCGCTGTGCCCAGCTACGACCTTGCCAGCGGTCTCGGCTCGATCAATATTGCAAATCTCGTCTCTGCCTGGGGAAGCGTGACCACGCTGCCATCGGACACCACTCTCCACGTTTCCTCCGCCAGGTTCGCGCACGGAACGCCAGTCAACGTGAACGTTTCTGTTGCGCCCGAATCCGGTTCTGGCTCGCCATCGGGAGAGTTCTCATTGATGAGTGACAAATATGGCCCAGCCGGATCCGGAACCTTGACGAATGGCGCTTACACCGCCAGCGTAAGCAACCTTCCCGGCGGAACCTATCACCTCACGGCGCAGTATGCGGGCGACGCGATGTATGGCGCCAGCACCTCACAGCCGATTTCGCTGACGGTAACTCCGGAAGCCAGCACAGCCACGGCCACAACCTGGGCGCTAAGTCCCTTTATCGTCCTCGGGCGGCGGAAGGTTCTGCCACTCGTGCAGGCCCAGCTAGGCAACCCCTTCTGGTTCCAGATACAGATCGCGGGTGCATCAAATGCAGGAACTCCTACCGGTACCGTTGTGCTCACGAATACGAGCACGACCCCACCCACCGTTCTCGGCACTTACCAGCTCGATTTGAACGGCTCGATATATATCTCGGAGGGCCCCGGCACAAGCTTCGATCCAGGTCTAGGAACTTATAACTTCATCGCGAGCTATTCGGGAGATAACAGTTTCAGTTCAACAACAACGCCTTTTACCTTCACGATCGCCAAGGGACTCGCAGTCACCTTCATGCACGTCAACAATCAGTTGCCTGCCCCGGGAACCACGATTGTGGCCAGCGCCCAGGTTGTCGGCGATCCCAGCGTGATCCCCACAGGCTCCGTGCAGTTCTTCCGAAATGACACCCACGCGTTTATTGGATCACCCGTCACGCTTGATAAGACCGGCACGGCAGCCCTTGCCTTCATTCCGGCCCCCGGCACGTACTTTCTTGACGCGACTTATACCGGCGACAGCAATTACATTCCCTGGATTACTGACCACCAGCCGGAAATTATAGTTCCGGCCGCATCCGGAGCGGCGACCGGTACAACACTCCAAGCGGCCACCGGCCAACCCGCTGTGGGAAGGGTGACGGTGTACAACGTCGTGACAACGGCATCGGTGTCTTCAACGCTAATTCCCAGCGGCACCGTAACGCTCTATTCCAACAGTGGTCGGATCAGCAATGCCGCGACAATCGTCGGCGGTAAAGCGAGCGTTCCGGTGATATGGACCAACGCCGGGCCGCAGTCGGTCTACGCCGTCTATTCCGGGAACGCTAGCTTCGCACCCAGTTCCAGCGCGCTCATCGCCACCAACGTTGCGCTCGGAACACCAGCGGTAACCTTTACCACCATCGCTCCGTTCGTTGAGACCGGCACATTAACGAGCGTCTCGGCCATCGTTACCGGTGTGCCGCAGATCAGCTCTGTGCCGCTCCCGAGCGGCAGCGTGCAGTTCTATGACTCCTTTGACGGTGCTCCGGCGCAGCCTCTCGGCGCGCCCGTTCGGTTGGCCACTGGCAACGGAGCCGGCGTAGAGATAGCGACCTTCGCAACCGCCCTGCCCACCGGCAGGCACGTGCTGTCGGCACAATATCTCGGCGACGGCAACTGGGCCGCCGCCCGCTCGGCCGCTTCCGCAAGCGTGATCGTCAACCCATCGGACGCCAATCCACCCGGGAAGGGTCATGGTCGGAATTGAGATGTAAGTTCGCTGGTAATCCAACGCTAGCGCACTAGGAAGTTTTCGAGTGGCCTGCCCTTTTGGTTTTCTGAAAGGGCGGGCCATTTTTCGCTTATAGATCGAACGACTCTTTTGCGATGCGGCTCGACTTGATCTGAGTGAACCGTGATTGAATCGATCTCCACCGCCCCCACCAACTTCTAACGAAAGCTTGAGTGCCACCAGTACAACGGCTGCGCCGGCTTGTCGAGCAAAGTTCATTGGCATATGGCAGGCACTTCGACCGAGATCTAGTGAATCGAGACATTTCCACCTTTACCCAGCTCATTTCTCTTCAGGAAGAATGAGACGGCAAACATAAGCGCGGAAGCCGCAGGGTCAGATTCAAATCTCTCGGCACGGATGGCGAGCCGACGACCGCGACTCCAACCGCGGTTACGGCTTGTTCCCAGCTCTTGGCATAAACCCCGATAGTGGACTGCCAGACCTACCGACTCGCAATCACGCCAAAGGGAATATCGATTTGGAACCCAAACAATTGTGGCCGGCTCTAACAATAAGGCACGAGGATTGGTGCGCAGGCATGTTCAGAAACGCCCGACTTTCCTATCTTTCGGAGGAAACACAAGCGACCAGAGTTGCGGCGTAGAACTATCAAAGTCGAATGCGACAGCATAACCGCCATCGCGCGATTTTTGGACGCGAGTGACGGTGCCGGGTTGCTCCACCCCTGACTTTGGGTTCACCAGCCCTACACGCTGCCCGACTTCCAGCTTGGTTTCCATTGTGAAAATGCAGCTATGAGCATTGACGACAAGTGTGAAACCGTCTCGCCGCAGGTTCCTGCCGTCAGGCATGCGGACATGAATGAGCACGGGAATTTGTAGCATCACGCGCTGGCTCCTGCCCCGCTCATGGGCCCCGATTTCCCCTGGTAACCGCTTCCCCTCTGCCCTGGCGGATCGAACTTCCCTCACTGCGGGCTCCGCGTACACTCGCCGCATGATTGCCGCAGTATCTTTACAAATGCCGGTGAATTTTAGAAAAGAATTCCTCTGCTTGGTATGCCAAGCACTCTGATGGGCCCCGGTTACCGCCCTCCTGCGTGCACCTCAGATCTTGGACTTCTGCATTGCTACTGCAGGACCCAGGCACCCGTTTTTTCAATGAACCGGAACGCGTACCGCGGGTAGCTCGCTTCGTTGCCTTGAGAGCGCACCACGCGAGCCTTGCCGACCAACTGCTCGCCTCCGCTCCTCAAAAAGACCTGCACACTGGAGTTCTTAGCGAGCACCGCGGTACAACCGCACAGAAATGATGAGAGGGCGACGTTTTCAGTGACAGTCTCTTCTTCAAATAGCTTACCGTTTGCGGCACCGCCAATAAGCTTAATTGGCACACGCAGTCCCACGCGGACTTCGCTTCTGCGCTCTTCGCGTTTGGCGCCCAAAACCCTCGCCAAGCTTGACCTCAAGCCATCGAAATCGATCGGCTTCTCGAAGTAAGCGGTGGCGCCAAGATCTTTGCAAAGCGCCTTCGTCGTGCTTCCGGCCTCTCCGCTAACCACAAATATCGGGATCAATTGTGTAAAGGTCATGGAAGCGAACGTGCGGCATAACTCGAACCCGGAAAACCGCGGCATTCGTAAATCCAGCAAAATGGCGGCAGGCTTAGTCTGCATGGCCAAGGCGAGGGCCTGCTCAGGATCGCCGGTGTCGATGACTTCGTAGGTATCCGAAAGATTTATCCGCATGAGCCGACGCACCGCTTCTTCGTCATCGACCACCAAAATTTTCTGCATTGCGTCGTGTCTCCTATCGTTGTGGATCAGTGTCAGCGCCCGCAGGGACCGGTTTTGGAGCCGGTACTGATGCGGACCCGGTGCTATCCAGAATTTCGCGGACTTTGCGCGTCAATACGTCCTCAGTGAACGGTTTGTGCAGCAAGTGCGTCCCTGCTTCAAGAACACCATGACCTGCGATGAAGCTATCCGTGTACCCCGACATATACAGCACTTTCATTCCTGGCTGCAGGGGTGCAAGGCGTTCGGCGAGGACTCGCCCGTTGATTCCGGGCATTACGACATCCGTCAGCAATAGGTGAATAGGCCCGGCATGACTCCGAGCGGCCGCAAGTGCTTCCGTTCCGTCTGCGGCTGTCAGGACCTTATAGCCGCTATCTCGCAGAAACATGGTTGCTAGTTTTCGCAGCGGCTCGGCGTCTTCGACCAATAGAACAGTTTCCGAGCCACGAATGCTTGCGGGCGGAGCGATTTTCGTCTCCGCCGTCGAAACGGTTTGCCCCACGCGAGGGAGGTAGACAGAAAAACAAGCCCCCTTGCCTTTTTCGGAGTCAACCGCAATATACCCTCCGCTCTGTTTCACCACGCCATAGACGGTCGCCAGACCAAGCCCCGTTCCCTTGTCGCGCTCCTTGGTTGTAAAGAACGGCTCGAAAATTTGCGACTGAATTTCGGGATCAATGCCGGTTCCAGTGTCGCTGACGGCGAGCATCACGTATTGGCCAATGCGCGAGCCGGGATGTTGACGGGTATAGGCAAGGTCGAGATCCACGTTAGCGGTTTGAATCGTCAATTTGCCGCCATCGGGCATGGCGTCTCGGGCGTTGACGGCTAAATTCATGATCACCTGTTCGACTTGGCCGTGGTCGGCCTTCACCTGTGCTAGTGCTGGGTCTAGGTTCAGCTCCAGCGCCACGTCTTCCCCGATAAGGCGTGGAAGCATCTTTTCCATATCGGATACAAGGGTATTGAGGTTCAAGATGACAGGTTCAAGGACCTGTTGGCGGCTAAAGGCCAGCAGTTGACGCGTCAAGGAAACCGCGCGCTGACTCGCTTTCTCAATTTCCTCGGCATGTTCAAACAACAAGGGATTCGCACTGCCAAGGCTGCGCTTCAACACCTGACTGTAGCCGATGATGACGCCCAGAAGATTATTGAAGTCGTGGGCAATGCCACCGGAGAGCCGGCCAACCGCTTCCATTTTCTGCGCCATACGAAGCTGCCGCTCCAGCACGCGTCTTTCGGTGACGTCCTCGGCAAAGACTTCCAGATAGGTCACCGCGCCAGTCTCATTCTTTACCGGCCAGCCGCTGCATCGCACCGTAATGGGCGCACCGTCCTTGCGCTTCCACTCGAGTTCAAGGTCCTTGAAGGATTGCTCTTGGACAACCGTCTGAGTGAATTTTTCATGTTCGGACGTATGGCGATAGATGTGAGTTCCCACATTGGTTTGAAGCAACTCCTCGCGCGAATCAAATCCGAGCATTTTCTGGAGCGCTAGATTCACCACAATCAAATCGCCGGCGATACTTGCCCGGTAGATACCGTAGGGCGCGTCCTCGACAACCGATCGGAAACTGGACTCCGAACGTTCCAGGGCTTCGGCAGCTCGCTTCCGCTCCGTAACGTCACGATTCACGATCACCAATTTTTCAGGGTCGCCTTTGGAATCGCGGATTACACTTGCCGTGGATTCCAGCACTCTCCAACTTCCGTCTTTATGGCGAACGCGATATTCGAGGGGCCGGCCTATGCCAGAGCGCCGTGCTTCCTCACCAGCTTGTCTTACACGATCGACGTCCTCAGGATGAATTTGAGCAAAGGAGGATGACTTTTTTAGCTCGTCGAGTGAATATCCGAGAACTTTCTCGTAAGAAAGGCTGTTAAAGATCCGGTTCCCCTCCATGTCGACGACGGCGATCAGGTCGGCGGCATTTTCTGTGATCAGCCGGAACAGTTCCTCTCCCTCGATTAGTTTGCGGCGCATCCGGTGAATCTGCAGTTGCTGGTATAGCGTGTAAATGTCAAAGATAAGCACGAGAGCGACAAGGCCGCGCACCGCCTGAGGAAGCAGGGAAGAGGCGTCCTCTTGCTCGCGCAACAAAAAGGAAGCCAGCCCCGCGGTCAACAGCAACGTGACGACCACGGCAGCCGACCAGAGAAACCACTCGCGCCGCTCGATTCGGCCAATGTTTATACTGGCTTGGGTTGACATGGCGTTTTTTCCGATGCACCCTCAGGATCATGAGCATCAGCCAAATGGTGACGTTGAATACTTGCCTCTCGCAGGGCGTTAGCGTCGTCAACGGATGCGAAGCTCAAGCCGCCGGAGTTCGCGAAAGTATTAATCTGCACGCTCGCGGCTTCCTCTCGAATCGCTGCCCACTCGTTCACAGCAATCGTGAGGAACACGTTCACGACGGTTCGGTCGAACAATTTGCCCGCTTCGCGCTGAATTTCGTCGCGCGCTGCCTCGAAGGGAATGGCAGAACGGTATGGCCGGTCCGAGGTCATGGCGTCAAAACTGTCGGCCACGGCGAAGATCCTGGCGCCCCGCGGAATTTCCTCGGCCTTCAACCCCCGCGGATATCCGCTGCCGTCCCATCGCTCGTGATGCGCAAGAATGATTTCTGCTGCGTCCGCGAGAAACGGAATGCTTTTGACCAAGTCATAACCCGTCTGCACGTGGCGCTCCATCACTTCGCGCTCTTGTGGTGTCAGAGCACCCGGCTTCAGAAGAATCCCGTCGGGGGTGGCTAATTTCCCGATGTCGTGCAGCCACGCTCCCATGCCGAGGTTCCGGACTTCCTTCTCCAACCCTCCGATGGCTTGCGCAATCTTGATGGAATACCAAAAAACTCTGCGTGAGTGACCTGCAGTTGGACCGTCCCGGAGGTCAATGGCGCTGCCCAGTGCTTCCAGGGTCGCCGAATAACTGTGTTCCAATTGGGCAATCGCCGTTTGAAGCTGCTGCGTGCGCTTGGCGATCATCTCCTCTAAATGGCGCCGGTAATTTTCCAATTCCTGCTGGAGAGCTTTCTTCTGGAAGGCGCGTTCCAGGCTGGCCAAAACCATGTCCAGCTGAAAAGGTTTTACGAGATAATCGTCAGCGCCTTGCCTCATGGCGTGGACTCCGACGCGGACATCATCCACACCGGTAGCGACCAGAAAAACCAATTCGGGATATTTGCGCTGTACCTCAGCGAGAAGCTCGAGCCCGGAGAGTCCGGGCATGCGCAGATCCGAAATCACCGCGCTGAACCGTCGACTTGGCAAAACGTCGAGGGCCGCTTGAGCGTTGCCCGCGCTTTCGTTCGCAATTCCCGCTTGCGACAACATCACTCCCAGCATTTTTCGAACAGCTGGTTCGTCGTCGACGATCAAAACGCAGTCTGTTGAGGGTTTCATTCGGTCGGATTTCGCGTAGTGAGCAAATCGACCTTTGAGTTCGTGGCCTGGATACGCTTGGAAAGCGCTCGGACGCCATCTCGATTTAGCGTATTTTGCGTGAACAGATCGACGAGTTCTGACTCCAGAAGGATGTAACTTTCGACGACGAAGACAGCGCGCTTACCGAGGGTGTGGAATGGACCACGGAAAGCAATTCCCTGAATTCGGAGTGAATTTAAGACAGCAGCAACGGATACCAGCACAGAACTACTTGCGGTCTTCGCCATGACTGGTCCCTCACAGCGCTCTTCACGCATACTCGGCGCACGATTGCAGCAGTATCTTCGCGAACGCCCATCTATTTCAGAAAAGAGTCCTGCTGGTTGGTATACCAAGCAGCTTGATAAACCCTACTCACTGGGACCAGCAACGCAAAGTTAGCAAATACAGGGCAGCGGGACAGAGGTCCCGGTATCCTAGAGGAACGGGCCGTTAGACTGGGCTTTTTCTCGAAATCAGCGGTCGTACTCTGAAGTGGCTGGACCGGGCTTGGCAACTTGCAGCATATATCGGTGCCACAGACGCGATCTGATGGCGTAGGTTAGACTGATTGCACCCAGCGTGATGCAGACTGCGCCCAGAATCAGCATCGCAACCCCGCTCGTCGATTTGTTTGCGATCCCTTCCTGCAACATGAAGAGTCCCGCGACCAGTAGCGTTGCGGATATGACGATTTCCAAGAAGGTCCATACTCTTTTTATTGATGGCACTTTTCCCATCAGGGTTCTCCTTCTAGGTAGCCGTATGGGTTGGGGGTCGATGAACGGCTGGCAACAACGATGTTCCTGTTCAGTTCATTCGCGATTTTGTGATGCCAAAGCGCTCTTTGGCAGTGTGATATCTCCCACTCGCGCAGTAGCCTCAACGCCGGAGAGCTCCCGGAAAACCGGCCTCGAGTAGACCTTCTTCATCTTCGCACCGCAGTGACACCGGAGATTTGAGTCTTCCTCCCTCGAATTCTTCACCACCTCGATCTCATCGCGGCAATTCGGATTCTGGCAACGGTACTGCTGCCCCTTCTGCATGCTCATTTTCTTGTTCCTCCGGAGAGGGCTATAGCCACCGACAGCGTATCTTCTGCTGCGCATTAAAAACGAATTTTTCGATTTCTTGGTCGGTACACCAAGCAGGGGCCAGGCACTAATCTTCCAGCGAGCAAAAAATGCAGGGGGCCTTCGGGGGGGTTGTCCAAAAAAATCTACGTTTATTAGAACGGTTCAGTCTTCTGTTTGGCCAGATACTGGATCGTGATAGGCAGTTGCTCGTCGGTTTAGCTCGCAGAACGACGAAAAGGATGAGTCCGTGGTCCCCGGCGGAGGAAAAGTGTAAGCCAAGAAACAATGCGCAACCCTTGCGGCCCAACGGTTCGCGGCGAATTCGTCGACGTGAAAATGCAGATATTAGAAGACGGAGTTTTCCAACATGACCAAGATCGAAGAAAAAGATGGGGATGCGGGTTGTGAGGTCTGCTTGCTATAGCAATCACGGTCGTCGGGGATTTGTTGATGAATCAGAGCCGGCCGTTTTTGTATTCGACTGTTCTGATTGTCAAAGCAAGCAAGCTTCATTAAGAAAAATTCAGTCTGCATACTGTGTTCCGCCTTTTGTGCTTCTATAGCGCTCACTGGGCATACAGCCCAGATTCTAGCCTTAGGAGGCGCAATGTACTTTCAGAAACTCAGCAGTTTTGGCCTTGCGGTGCTTGCATCAATCTCTCTGGTGGCGCCGTCAGTAGCCACAAGAGGTCAGCAGAGGCCGGACCAGAAATGCGCCGGCGATTCAGCCGAGACGTGGGTAGCAGATGGTGGTGCACCAGTGCCGCCGGTACCGCCACCCCCGAAGCGGAACGGTTCCGCCAATCCACAATTGACCCTGCTGGCAGACGGGGGAGCCCCGGTTCCACCGGTTCCAACGAAGCCGCCCGCCAGCTACACAATCGCCGACGGTGGTGCACCAGTGCCGCCGGTACCGCCACCCCCACGCCTTTCATCAACGGTGACTCCACAGGCTAACCTCACAGCGGATGGTGGTGCCCCGGTCCCGCCTGTTCCTCCGAGGCAACCACAACCGTCGATAGCTGATGGAGGAGCACCTGTTCCGCCGTTGCCGCCAGGACCGAAAGGCCAACAAGCGTCGTTCGTGGTCTAACAAAATGGTACGGCAAGCAAGGGGAAGGATCTGGGTACCTTCCTCTTGCCGCCGTGATAGTATGCGGGGCAGTAAATTACCTGGGTGCCATGGCAACGAACTTTATCTGGTGGAGCGCTGTCGCGCTTGAAGCTGTCCTACTGTTCCGAGGTGTTTCCGAAGGCCTCTTGCGAAAATACCCTCTCTTTTACTTTTACATCGGCTGTATTCTTGCCACGGAATTTCTTCGCTTTTGCTGCTATGAATTCACGCCGGGCAAATATCAGGCCTTCTATTGGAGTACAGAAGTCGTGACTATTGCTGCGAGCTATGGCGTGATTATCGAAATCTTCAGACGCTCAGTGAGACACCATCCCGGAATCGCACGCATGGTTCAGGCAGTTCTGCTTGTCGTATTTGTTCTCGCCCTTTCTTATGCAGCAGCGGATCTGCTATTCGTTGGAGCCATGTCGTTCGCCCGCGCCACGGCTGAGCTTGGCCGGGATCTCCGCTATATCGAAGGCGCTCTCCTCCTTGTGTTGCTGTGGCTCTTTGGACGCTACCGACTTTCGCTTGGACTTGATCTTTTGGGGTTGATCATTGGCTATTCGTTTTGGATTGGATTCAACATAATGAATTTGGCTTTCTTATTTTTGCCTGGCAATGAATTCTCGACAGGTCTAAGGAAACTCCTGCCTCTAACCTTCGTTGCGACTCTGATTGTGTGGTGCGTGGCCCTCTGGTCTTGGCAGCCAGAACCCGCACTCCCGGCGATTGAACTTGAGCGCGACTATGAGCTTCTCGCGGCGAGGAGTCGATTGCTACTAGCTCGCACATCCAGCCGCCTTGCGAGGATTACCCGACCATGACGACGCTAGCTCCGATAGTAGCTCTTGGGGTGTTGATCCTGGTTTTCGGCGGCCGACTCCTTGTTCAGTCCTTGAGCGGAAGAAGAAACCGGCCCGTAACGATCGAGGATTTCTCACTGGCCCGCACTGCCCTTGATTCGATGTCTCTGGAAGCGATGGCCACAAGGAGAATCTTTGCAATAGATGATATGGAGTTCATCGCGAGCAAAGGCGACTTGGAATTGGAGCATTTCTTTGTGAAAGAGCGTCGGTCGCTTGCTGTAAGGTGGCTTCGCTTAACTCAAAAGCAAGTCGCGCAGCTCATGGATCTTCATCTGAGATTAGCCAGCTATACTGTTGAGCCTAGTCCAAGATTCGAGTTCAGACTCGCGATCAACTATCTGTGTTTTGTGGTTGTCTCGAACGCCCTTTTGGTGTTGGTGTGGTTGCGCGGTCCTTTCAACGCCGTGAGGCTTGTGAGTTATACGCTTAGCGTTGCGGATTATTTCTGCTCCGCGTTCAGTCTCCGACTCGAAAAAACTAACCCAGTGAAACTGGATGCTGCCAACTTGCCTCGGAGCGTTTAGTGTTATCAATCATTGCACAGAATATTTTCAACCTCGGATTCCTTGAACCGGAAACTCCGGTTCCAGGCTGCTTCGACTCGGGATTCAGGCGCAGACATTTCCGCCACCAATGAGACAATGAATACAAGGGTCAGACGGGATTTCCGAACGGAGACCGCGGCCGCCTTTCGAGCGACGGTTCTGCGGTATTATCGACAATCGCTCATAATGTACTTACGATCGCTTCGTTAAATTGACAGGATACATTCTTTCGCGGCTCCGCGGGACGAGGAAGAGCATGATACAGGCATATCGTTTGCTGAAACGAAAGCATCTGGTGATTGGCGAGCGTTGTGTGGTGCGGCAATCGAGTCTAGCCACGGTGACTGGCTAAGAAGAGATTTCATGGACCCTGGAACGCGACTCAAGGAGGTTCGCAGCCGATTGGGAATCACGACGCGCGAAGTCGCGCTTTTCAGCAAAACCATTGCCGAGGCAGAGGGCAATGCCGAATTCCTGATCTCCGGCACCTGGGTGACACAAATCGAAAATGAAGAAACGGCTCTGCCCAGCATCTATAAGCTGTTTACACTCGCCGCTATCTACGGCCTGAGTTATCCCGAAGTACTTGCGCTGTACGGCCTTGACACGAAGAAGTTGAAAAAGTACCACTCTGAACTGCCGATCACGAAAACCCACATTACAGAATATGGCTCAGGAGAGGAGCGACCTGCCTCGTTTGAGATTCCCATACGGTTTGACGCAGGCATGGATCTCGGCAAAACGAACTTGCTCCCACGGATGATTGAATCCTGGGGAACGGTTCCCTTGGAATTTATTCAGCACTTTGACTCGCGGCATCGCTCATACGGTTTTGTTGGCATGAAAGATTACACGCTCTATCCTCTGATTCGGCCAGGATCGTTCGTTGAGATCGACCCTGAAGTCAAAAATCCGGGGCATGGGATAGCCCGATCAGAGTACGATCGACCTATCTATTTTGTTGATCTTCGGAACGAATATGCATGCGCGTGGTGCGAGCTGGTGGAAGGCAAGTTGCTTCTCCTGGCACACCCACTGTCTCCCGTTAAGACTCGTATGTTTGTGTTTCCCAGAGAGGCCGAGATTATTGGCCAGGTAACGGGCGTTGCAATGCGGCTGGGTGTTTCTCTGCGTGAATCCCGCCCCGAGACTTCAAAACTTCCATCGCAACCTTGACGTTCGATCTGAATAACTCTGCGACCAATCGATCACAAACTGACGGTATCATCACGCGATATGCTTCAAGCGTTTCCCACGCATTGACGGTTTTTTCCAAATCGCTGCGCGATGAGCGAATAAACCGTTCCACCTGGCCCAGAACAGATTCCAGCGGAGATAAGGCAAGACGGTAGAAAACTTCCTCGTGGCAGCCTGCAAGTGCAGCGCTCGCCGCTTGCTCTGAAAACGAATGGGCCAGACCTTGGTGATAATATTCACCCGTATTGAAATCTCTCAGGGAGGACAAGTATATGAGACGGCCAAAGTCGTAGCCAATCGGCTCCAACGTCCGGAGTCTCAGATCTTGTTTTGCTGCCTCGACATCCAACGGGGTGATTCGTCCCATAGGCTCCGATAATACTGAATTCCACGCCGAAGCGAACGACAAAATGCGTCCGCGCCTCGGCTATCGTGGCGCGGCTCACCGTGCAGGGGTCTGAATCCAGGTCTTATCCGAGGCAGTGCTTGCTATAGCAATCAAACCGCTAGAAACATCAACGTGGACTCCCGCTCCGTCAGGTAAGCTCTGGAGTCTTATTGCGGCTGTTGGCTCGCCAAACACGCATTTAGTCTGTATCCGGAAGTAGCCGGAACTTCCAAGGTCAGGATTTTCTTGTGCGGTTTCCGTTCCTGAACTGCTTTGCAACTGCGAGGAGTATCTGTCGGTCCTTCTCAGACATCCGACTCAGGGATTGACACATTTTGCTAAACATCCTTTGGCCCTTTCCCTGAGATGCCCAATCCCTCTTTCCCGCGGGGGAATGCGGTTTCGTAGCAGGTCCGACTTCATTGTCATAGAAAAGCTGGTAGAGCGGCACCTCGAGAGCCCGCGCAAACTTCTCCAGCGTTTCGAGTGCAGGAACAGTATGCCCGTTCTCGACGCGCGAGACATAGCAACGGAGCAGTCCCGTCCGCCTTTCGATATCACCTTGAGATAGGTGCTTTGCTTCCCTGACTTGGCGGATGCGTTCGGCAAGGTACATGACAGCCTCCGGTTGTCCAATATATTGAGATAAGTACACTGCTAATGAATGGACACTATAACGTGTCGTAGTGCAATAGTAAATATACATATCCACTGAAATCCACAGAGCTGACCGCTTGACCTTCTTCGCCCGTGGGTGTGTAGTTCCGGTGCATCTTGCGCAAGAGGGGGTGTCCATCGGTGGCTTCTGGAAAGTTCTCGGATGAGTCGGCCCTCAATCTCGAACTGATTAAGAGGTACCACCGTTGGCTCGAGGTTCAGGAGTACTCCTTTGAAACTAGGCGTTTCTATACGCGCGTCGCGGGTAGCTTTAGCCGGTATATGGGGCGTGCGTCGTTAGTCCTTGCGAATCATTTTGACATCCGGGATTTTCTTGTGAGTGCGGCGAGACAGGGGCACATTCGGTTTACGCTGAAGCATGAGTTGCACGCGTTGCGGGTATTCTTTGATTTTCTGAACATGGGAGGAATGGTTCCTTGGGTTGCACCAAGGTTCGTGAAGATTCGGCCACCCATTCCAAGAGTCCCTCGGTACTTGTCCGAGCAACAGGTTCGGAGAGTCTTTGATGCCGCTCGCAATCCTCGGGAGCGTGCGATGGTCGAGTTGCTTTATGGTTCGGGTATCCGTCCAGGTGAGCTGGTTTCAGTTCGCATTCAGGACATCGATTTCACTGCCGGGCGGATTCTCGTTCAGGGTAAGCGTGGGACGCGGTATGTACTGTTTGGCAGGAGTGCGGCGAGGGCGTTGCGCAAATATCTTGCCGGCCGCACGAGCGGGTTTGCGTTCGCGGATGGGCGGCCGGCACAGCAAATCTGCACTTATCCCGGTTCGGCAGGTGGGTGGCGGTGTCGCTGGAAAACACCCGCCGGGCCAACAAACAAGCCTCAAGAGCCTTCTCCTGCACTCTCGGACGAGTTTAGGCCTATCCTTTCGTGAGGCGTCGTCGATCAGCCGCTTGATTGCCGACACGCTTTCGGACGAACTTTACTTCGCTGCCGCCAGCACGCTCTCGGACTACGAAGCGCTCTCCGCGCCTCCGCGGTACATCCAAAAGATACTCACACTTTGTCTTCTGTACCGAATTAGCTTCGAGCAATTTCTCCGCGTCTCTGGATTCCCTCTCGGGAGGGCGGGGAGCGAGCCGATCCCGGACATACTCGTCCCCCGGCAGCCACCCGGCCGAAATCACGAGGCTCAGTCCGCCGGCGAGAACGCCGTTGCGGGGCCTAGCAACTTCGTCGCTGCTTTTGTGAGTCAATGGGAAGAAATCCCGCTTTTCCTCCGATTTTCACTCGACCAAATCACCGGCCTCAAAGGTTTCTCCCTATCGGACGTGTTTTGGGTGAACGGCGATAAGGCACCGCGGCATCCGTTACTAGTCAACGCCACACTCGTAACCGTCAACCGCAGAGCGAGGAGACCTTCCCGCGAACCAGGGAACGCCGTCTGCGACCGACCCCTCTACTTGATTCTCCTACGGGATGGCAGCTATCTGTGCGGCCGTTGCACTCTCAATGGAGGCGATCTCGTCATTCACGGCTATCCCGGAGGCTCCATCAGCAAGCAACAATTCAGGAATGGCGTCGACGCTGAGGTCGTTGGGCAGGTGACCACGATTTTGAGGCGGCTTCTTTGACGGATTGTCGCGGTTGCGAACAGTCAGCTCGAAGAGACCCCTTCCGCTCCAGGGGTAAGTTCAACAATCTCAATGCGGAGGTCCAGTTTGCGAACAGAAGTCCAGTTTTGTAGCGTGTCCGTGACGCTCTCCCGTATCCTGCTCTAATCATTCGCGCCGGTAGCAGAGCGATTCGATGCGTGTGCCAAATCCGTTTCCAGCAGAACTTCTCTGGCTCTTCCCAAGGGTCAAGCCACAGCTCACCCTGCATGTTGTAAGTTTTCTTTGCCTCACCCTGGCGAGTCTGCTGGCTCTCCTAACCCCTCTCACTTTTCGATGGTTGATCGATTCTATCCTGCCCGCACACAATGCTCATTTGCTCACGATCGCGATCGGACTAATCTTCGCGAGTTACGAAGGGAAGGCAGCCCTCAGCTCGCTTGGCGGCTACTTTACCTTTCGGGCCACGCAGCGCACGGCGCTTTCCTTGCGCATATCCCTTCTCGAACACATCGACTCGCTCTCGGCGGATTATTTCGACCGCACCCCGGTCGGAGAACTGCTGTATCCGTTCGAGGGGCCAATCGACGAAATCTCGTACTTCGGCTCGGACCTCTTACCTTCCATCCTTCGAACCGTGATCTCAGCAGGACTAACTCTATCGGCGATGGCGTTCCTGAATGCACCGCTCACTCTTGTGGTAGTCCCGATCATTCCGGCATTTCTGGCCGTCCGCCACCGGTACAGAAAGAGGATCGGACGGCAGGCCGATTTGGTCCAGGCCACGAGAAGCAGATTCAGCAGTTTTCTTCAGGAGCATCTCTCTTCCGTAATACAAATCCAGCTTCTCCGACAGACCGAACGGCAGGAACGCAAAGCCTCTGAACTCCTTACCAACACCGTTCGCTCTCAAGACAGCCTCTTCCAGACAGGTATTTTCTTCTCCGTTTTATCGAGTCTGGCGATCGTGAGCGGGATAGTCGCGACCATCACGTGCGGAAGCTGGATGGTTTTCCGGAGCAAACTGACAATCGGCACGCTCGTTGCCTTCTACAGCCTGTTGGTGCAGCTGTTCGACCCGCTGAGCATGGCCATGGATATCTACTCGCGGGCCCAGCGCACTTTTGCCAGCATCCGGCAGGTTCAGGCGCTCCTTGAGACACCGTCAGCAGTGAAAGAGAAGCGTGGCGCAAAACCGTTCGCCTCGGACCGCCCGTTGCATGTCATGTTCAGGGACGTTTCCTTCGTCTACCAGCAGCGAAGCGATGTCATCCGGATTCCGAGCCTGGAGGTTTTACAAGGCGAACGTGTTGCCATTGTAGGTCCCAATGGAGCCGGCAAGAGCACGCTCGGAAAACTCCTGGCACGCCTTTACGACGTGGACTCCGGCGAAATCCTCATCGCTGGGGCGGACATCCGCGGAGTGGCACTGGCGAGTTTGCGATCGACTGTCTGCTATCTGCCAGCGCAGCCGATCCTCTTTCACCGGTCCGTCGCCTCTAACCTCCGAATCGGAAGACCCGACTCCACCTGCGACGACTTGCAACGGGTGCTGCAATTGGTTGGGCTGACAAAATACCTGGACGGATTTCCTGGCTCACTCGAAGAATACATAGAGCCAAACGCATCAAATCTTTCAAACGGGGAGCGTCAAAGAGTTGCGATTGCCAGAGCGCTCCTTCACCGTCCGGGGATCTTGATTCTGGACGAGACGACTTCCTCGCTGGATCCCGCCTCGGAAGAGGCCATACTCCGAACGATAGACCAGATGCTCCCGGACTCGACCCTCATCGTAGTGTCCCATCGCTGGCACTCGATTTCACAGATAGGAAGAATCCTGGTGATGCGGAAGGGAAGGATCGTGGGAGATGGAAACTACCTCGATCTCAATGCCGCTCAGAAATAGCCGTGTAATCGCTTTACCGCGGGGTGTGATTTGCCAGCCACATCGATTCGACATGATTTAGTTGCCCGAGTTAGAGCCGCGCGGTGAAGGAGGGACCTCTCTGACCATCGAAGATATGTATTCAGTTGCCCGGTCGGCGGCCGCCAAAGCTGTTCTTCCATGGAATTTCCTAGCTTCTCGGAAGTTGGATGCAGGCAGATGAATCCGAAAAGGTTGCGGCCAGGGCGTTGAGCCGCTCACCAATTCTTGTACCCGGAGAACATGTTCTTCCGTTCCGATGGAGAGGATATATCTCTCTTCTTTAATAAGTTCAGCCATGGGTACCTTCCGAAAGGCCAACGATCCGGCCCGAAATGTGAATGTCCTACGAGGCGACCGTTGGATTGTCTTCGACTACCGGGAGGCAACTTCGGAGAAGTCGGATTCCCGGCCAAGTGACTTTGCGGGATCCCATTTGATGTCCGATTACAGAGTTATACCTCCACTGACGACCGGGAATCCGAAACTGCCCGCTCGGTCTATTGTCCTGGCCGGAACGGCTTGCTATATTCCCGCCGTTCCACCCCAACTTCACCATTTGGAGTGGTCGAAAATCGAGCCTGAGCTCTCCGTAGCAACCTCTATCCGTTGCATGGTCGCGCGGGTTCGCGTCCCTAACGTCAAAGCAAGCGAGGCAAGTCACCATGAAAAGCAAGCTTATATATACAATAGCGTTGCCTGTGATTCTCGTCATAACTCTGGTTAGGCCGGCCACAGCCTTGGCGACCCGAGGCGCCCAGCTGGTCGTGGATGACGACAAAGTTGAGTGTCCCAATGCAGGATTCACTCACATCCAGGACGCGATCGACGCTGCCTCTCCAGGCGATGAGATTCACATTTGCAAAGGTATTTACGCCGAGCAAGTTGCGATCCGCAAGCCTTTGAAAATCGATGCCGACAACGGGGCGATCCTTATGCCCTCAACGATGCAGGCCAACACCACCAGCCTTTTCGATGCCGCTCCGATCGCCACCACGCTGCTTGTCGCGGACACAACGGGCGTTTCCATCTCCGGACTGACCGTCGATGGCGTCAACAACGGCATCTCTCAGTGCGCACCCGACCTCATTGGCATTTCGTTCCAAAATGCTTCCGGGGAACTCGACCACATTGCTGTCCGCAATTTCACGCTCTCGGCGTCACTCAACGGCTGCCAGAGCGGCACCGGCATCTTTGTACAAAGTGGCAACGGCGGCGTCTCGAAAGTCGAAATCGACCACTGCACGGTTCACGACTTTCAGAAGAACGGCATCACCGCCGACGAAAAAGGCACAATTACCATTATTCGTCGGAATGTTGTTACAGGCATTGGCTCAACCGCCGGCGCGGCGCAGAATGGGGTTCAGATTGGCTTTGGCGCCGCCGGATCGATTCTCGACAACGTCGTGACCAACAATGTTTGGGCGCCGTGTACCGCAGTTGCCACCTGCACCGCTGTTGCCACTAACATTCTCGTCACGCAATCCGACGATGTGGACGTTTCCGGCAACACTGCTGGGATCAGCCAGGTCAACATCTTCGTTCATGGTAACAATGCTGCGATCGAGCACAACGAAACCTTCGCCACTGTCGTTTTCGATGGCATTCGCTTGCAAGGCGATCAGTCCCGCGTCCGTCAGAATCATGTTCTCAACGGCGCCGAGTCCGGCATCTTTCTCTCCGGCAACAGCAACGTCGTCACAGGCAACGCCATCACCGAGGCCACAATCGGCGTCCTGAAAGAGACTGGCTCCTCTGGAAACATCATCGCGGGAAACCATTTCTTCAATACGCCCGTGTCCGTTCAGGATCCTCAATTCATCGACGTTGCCAGACTCATTTCGCCGAAGCGTTGAACGGCGGTACCCGCTTCGCGAGATGCCAATGTTTTAGCGAGGTTCCTGCCGACTGTGCGCACACATTATGGCGATGATTTCATTTGATTGCATAACGATGTCCGATAACCCCTTGCCGGACGTGTTGATCGGCCCAAAACCGTGTAGAACAACTCTTTCGTGGTCAGCAGATATCTACGCTTACCATTCCCACCAACGAAGGGAGCGTTCCTTGTGCGGGTGGGGAACGGTTAGCCTGACGGTCAGTGTTTCGTGTGGCTTCAGATGAAAACTTAACGGTTGCGCGCTGGCTGTTGCCAGTTCTTCGTCCTCTGTCATGGAAACGACAGACGCCGCGGTCACTTTCAACGCGGTTGTGATCTTGGCGTCCGCTGGTTTTCCCGCGATTTCCTGGAGGCGCAAGATGTAATGTTCCGGATTGCCGTCGATGCTGGGCTTGAACGCGAGCAGGGTGATGTTTTCGGCGCTAATCGAAAGGAAACTGCCGGTGTCGGCGGCGGGGGCCATGGAGTTGTCGAGTTGAGTGGCGATGAGCGGTACATTTTCTTCCCAGCCGTCGCGGTAGGAGGCTACGGCGTCGAGAGGGCCGCGATTCGCGCGTAACGCGAAGGAATAGGTGGAGACAGGGGGGAGGCCCGGCTCGACGGTGGAAAAATTCACCATGCCCAAGTCGCGCGTGTCGCCCTGGTCCTGCTTGCGCATTACGGTGGGGCGGGCAGTGTTCAGGAAAGTGTTTGGGCCTTTCACTCCCGGCAGGCCCGGCAGGTAAATGAAAAACGATTCTTTTTGAGAGATCGTGATGGAGGTTTCCTGACCGCCGATTGGGCCGGTCATGACGATGGAGTGGAGCGGAGCGGCTGCGTCGGTACGCGCTCCCGGGAGATAGTCTTCGGGAATTTGGTGAAAGCCGATGCCGTCTTCCAGCCAGAGGGATGCGGAGTCTTTGAATGGTGCGGGGAACTGGAAGGAATAGTATTCGCCGGCTTGATTGCTGGCTACGAAGGGCATTTTGTCCCGGTCCAATGTATTTTGGACGCGAACTTTCGAGACGCCTTCGGCGAGGGTGACTTGTGTTTCGGGCCAGAACGTATCTGCTCTGCGCACGGTGAGGCGTGTAAAGACCGGCCCGGATTCTTTGGTAATTCGGACATCGGGCCAAGCAGTCAGCAGGTTTTCGGCGGGGATCCAGCGGAGCAGCGAGTTGGCGGCTTTGCCGGCGGTCGAATCCACCAGCTCCTGGTTCAACTTCTTGTCCCAAAGACTGGTGATCGCACCGTCCGTCGGTCGCAGCGCGAGTTTATAGGCGCTGTTTTCGAGGGAGGGAGAAGACGCGGCGACGATCTGGGACACAGTTGGCGTGCCTGCAACGATGGAATAGGCTCGGTAGCCGAACGGGGGCGCGTCTTTTGCAAGAAAAGCCACTTCGGAATCAGAAATCGTTTGAACGGGCACCGGTGCCTCGGTTGTCAGATCCTTTAGGCTCGCGATTTTTTGTCCGGGGCGCAGTTTAAGTGTGGCCACATCGGTTCGGGTCCAGCTTAGAGGATTGAAGACGACTACTGTTTCGGTCTTAGTTTCTTTTTGCGCGAAGAGGGTTTGCAAACCGGAATCGAGCAGGTACTCGATATCTTCCCGGCCTGTAGAAGTGTAGTTGGCGTATTCGCGATTCTGCTGGTCGACCTCGGCGCGGGTCATGAGTTTGGGCCAGCCGACTTGGGCGGCGCCGGAGTGCTCGTCGTATTTGTAGAGTCTCAGACGCGTGTCCTCGAGATTGCCTGAGGGGAGGCTCGTGAAGTTGCGAAACGTCAGCAGGCTCCAGATAGCTTCGGCGACGGGGAGATGATCCTGGATCCAGCGGGCGTTTGCGCTGATCACCGGGGAATTGATTTTGACCTCGGACCAGAGGCCGCTGTAGTCGCCGGAATAAGCGGGGAAGGAATCCTTGCCGTAGGTTGATTCCATGTGGCGGAAGAATTCGGCGGGCGTGGCGACGACGATTCTTGGCTGCTTGCCGGCGGCGTTCCATTCGCGGACCGCGGGGAGAAGTTGCTTCGCTTCGCGATTGGAAGAGACAAAATCGTGGAGGTACAGAAGCATCAAGGCGTCGTAGGGATAGTTGGCCTCTTTGTATTTCGCTAGTAGCTTGTCTACGCCGTTCTGCATGATTTCTAGGCGCGACTTGCCTTCGAGTTCCTTGGGATAGAAACGTTCTTTAGTGTATGGCTCGAGCGAATCGGGATCGAGGTAATAATCGGCCATGGCTTCGGTGTAGCCGCCGAGACGTCCCTGTGTTTGCCAGGTCAGGATGCGGCTGCCATCGGGCGCGGTCCAGTAGAAGGGCATTTTTCCGGGAGTCAGGGAAGTGCCGCCAAAGAGAAAAAGATTGGAGCCGTTCACGAAGTATTTTATGCCGCTGCGGGCCAGCACCTGGGGCAGACGCGAAGTGAAACCGGGAACGTCGTCCATGATGGCGAAATCCGATTTCACGCCTAATTGTTTTTCAATCGCCTTCATGTCGTAGGTGATGCGATTGAGCGATTCGGCGCCCATGAACTCCGTGTGCATGCTTCCGTAGACGGCGGACAGCTGGATCTGGCCCCTGTTTACGAGGTCGACGAGTTCCTGAACCTGCTTGGGGTCCGGTGTGCGCGCCAGCCATTCGCGAAGCTGCCAGGCGCTTTCGATGGTCCAGCGAAAATCTGGGTCAGTTTTGGCATTGGCGATGACTTCATCGAGGTGGGGCTTCAGGCGGGGCAGAACTTCCTCCGGCGGGGCGATGAAGCCGAGATCCCAGTGGCTGGAGGGTATGACGTAGATTGTTTTGATTTTCGTTTTTGCAGGTGGAGCAGTCGGCTGTTGCCCGGTTTGAGGAAAGACCATGCCTCCGCAGCAGAGCAGAAGGCCGGCGAAGAGCGCAGTTTGCACGAGAGTGTTTGTTGACATTGATCCTTTCGTCCAGTTCTTCCTACCCATGAAATTTTCTTCCTGCGCAGGCTAATTAAAAAAGTAAAAAGAAAAGGGCCTCTTCGCAAGAGGCCCCACTGTGAAATGAAACCCTGCTGACGGACTGGTCTAGAAGAGCAGCTTCAGGACCAACTGGGCTTGCCGGGAAGTGCCGGTGCCGACGTGATTGGCGATTGTTGATGTGCTGATCCCGAAGTTTGAATCGGTCAGATTGCCATCGGGATTCGCGAAGTTGGGATGGTTGAGGATGTTGAAGAGCTCACCGCGGAATTGGACAGAGAGCCGTTCGTTGATCGAGGTCGTCTTGGCGAAGGACATGTCCCACTGGGTGAATCCGGGGCCACGGCCGGTATTGCGGCCTAAATCACCGTATTGTCCGTTGGGCGGAGCAGCAAAGGCAGCAGGGTTAATCTGCGGATGACCCGGATAGCCCGGAGTATTGGCACCCGGAAACGAGAGCGGCTGCCCGGTCAAGTTGGGACGAATCTGGTCCGCGCCTAGGAACGGGGGCGCGACGGCGATGTTATACGGCAAACCGCCGCGCGCCTGGAGTAGGGTGCTGATCTGCCAACCTGCCGCCAATCGCTTGGGAAGGGAAGAAGCGACGGGAATATCCCATACTGCGCCGAGTGTGAAGTTGTGGCGAACGTCAATGTCTCCGCTGGCGTAATCGAGCTTGGGATTGTGCGAGTTCTGATAGGCTTCGGTGAGGATGTTCACGGCGTCGTCCGTTTCGTGGGCGTAGGTGTAGTTCGCGTCGAGTGTCACGCCCTTGGAAACGCGCCGGCGCAAGCTGACTTGCAGCGATTCGTAATTGGAATTGATGAAATTGCCGAATCGCCGGACTTGCCCGAAGTCCCCAGGTAGCTGGTTTGGAAATCCGGGAAACGGGGAGAGGTTGAGTTCTTCTCCAGCATAAGCCGCGCCGGCGGGACCTTTCACACCTCGGTTGCCGACGTAGGCGGTTTCCAGAATCGTATCTTTTAGAATTTCATGCTGGACACCGAGGCTCCAGTGCAGGGAATAGGTGTCGCGTACGTTCCTGTCCAGGCCGGTAACGTTGATGGGAGGAGCGGGAGTGCAAGTTGGAAAGGGATTGGGAACCGGATAGGTTAGCCCATAAGGCGGATTACACGAGAATAGCGGGTTGAAGAGATCGAAGATATTGATGTTTATATTCTGCTGGTAATCGCCCGCGAGCCCAAGGGCAGCGCCGGTCAGCATCGGACTGTAGAAGACGCCGAAACCTCCGCGCACCACTGTTTTTCCGCGCCCAGTCGCATCCCAGGAAAAGCCAACGCGGGGACCGAAATTATTGCGGTCTGGGTTGTAAAGCGGTTTGCCAATCGGATCCAGAGTCAGGGTGGCGATATTGAAATTGCCGATCAGATCGCCTTGCAAGACGGTGTTGTACTCATAGCGTAGGCCGAGATTCACGGTGAGTCTGGGAGTCAGGCGAATATCATCCTGAACGAAGAAGTCGTAGTTGGTGTTCTGCACCCCGACCTCGTTGTGCCCGAGTGTGCTAAGTTGCAGTGCTTGGCCCGCCTCGAAATCGCTTTTCGTATCGAACGCGAGAAAATCCTGGATTTGGAGTGTATCGTGCGTGACGGCGTGGCGGATGTCGAAGCCTGCCTTAATTGTGTGCTTGCCCTTAACCCAAGTTAAGGTATCCAGAAATTGCAAAGAATGCTGAGGCCGTAGATTGGAAAAGAGCGCTGGTCCGGGGGCTGTGCCAAATGTATTGCTTGGACCGCAGCCCCAGAATGTGGAGCACTGAAATGTCGGAAAGCCGTCTCCGCCGCCCAGGGAATCGGTCTGCGGCCGGTTGAAGGCGATGCCAAATTCGTTGAGCAATGTGGAGCTAAGAGTGTGGTTCCATGTGCCTTTCACCAGAAAATTGCGGCTGGTGGAGGGAGAGATTTGTCCAGTAGCGATGCCGTATTGGGTGCTGGTGAAGGAGTCCGAGACGTTGAAGCGGAAAGAGAAAGTGTCTTTTGATGTTGCGTTGTAATCGATTTTGACGGAGCCGGTGTCTTCACGGAGAGTGTTACGGAGATTTCCGTTGAAGTAGCCAAGGTCGTTGCGAACGATATCCGCACCGCCGGGACCTTGTCCCTTGAAGATGACGGGCCCGGGCACAGTTGGAAACGGGACGGTGGCCATCACCGGAATCATGACTGTAGAAAGATTTGCGCGCTCTGCTTGCGTCATTACTGGTACGAGGGAGATCGGCGTGGTGACGATCTGGCGAACGCCTTCGTAGTTCGCGAAGTAGAAGAGCTTGTCCTTGACGATCGGGCCGCTGACGTTGCCGCCAAACTGATTGAGGCGGAGAGGCGTGGGCAAGGTTGCGAAGTAGTTTTTTGTGTCCATCGCGTCGTTGCGAAAATAATCGAACAGCGATCCGTGAATGTTGTTGCCGCCGGATTTGGTGATTACGTTTACGATGTCTCCTGCTGAGCGGCCGTACTCGGCGGAGTAGGTGGAAGAGAGCACTTTGAATTCCTGAATGCTGTCAATGCTGGCGCGGCTGATGCGCGATTCCTGGCGCCCTAGTTGAGTGCTAACTGCGTTGACGTCGATGCGCGTTGCGTCGGCGCCATCGAGGAGCACGTTGACGCCGGCAAAAGTGGTTTCAAAACCGCCGAGGCTATTCTGGCCGAAAGCGCCCGTGGTAACGGAACCCGGAACGAGGGCGATCAGGGCGGTGAAGTCGCGCCCGTTGAGTGGAAGATTGGAGACCGACCTGGAGTCGATCGAAGCGCCCAAGTCGCTTGATTGGGTGTTTACAGTGAAGGTGTCGGCCATGACGGTGACCTGTTCACTCGCGGCGCCGACAGCAAGTTTCACGTTTACCTCGCGACGATCGGTGGCGTAGAGGAGGATGTCTTCGACGCGCTCGGTCTTGAACCCGGCCTTGCTGGTCTCGACTAGATAGACGCTGGCGGGAAGGCCGTTCTGTTCGAACGTGCCGGCGTCGGTCGTCGTCAATTCGTAAACGCGCCCGTTCTTGGTATTGGTGATTTTTACAGACGCGCCGGTAACGAGGGCACCGGTGGCATCGTGGACGGTGCCCTCGATGCTGCCGGTGTCATATTGCGCGTACGTGGGAGAGTGCCAGAGTAAGAGAGTGCAAAGGCATACGATTGCGGGAAACAGGTAACGCACTGCACGAAAATGATTCATCGGTATGATCCCCCCTTCGGAGCACAGCCAAAACTGAATTTGCTGCTAACGTCGCGGCTTGCCGCGGCGCGTAACACGGGCCTTTTTCGAATCTTTCGGGGTGTGTTCGAGTTCTTGGCGAAGTTTGTCCTGCGATTCCATATCTCGACGCAGAAGGGCCTCGGCGTAGCGCAAATCCTCGAGCACCTCCAACCGGGCTCCTTGGGCGTCGCGCTTCTGGATGAGGTTGAAAATGCGCTCGTGGCGCTCGAAGTTGCGCTTGAGATCATCCACAAGTGGGAGCACGCGGCGACGTCCTTCAGCCATCGCGTCATACATCATGCGCATGGTCGTCAGAATGGCCACGTTCTTGGCGGCCTGAAGAATGCACTCGTGAAAGGAGATCTCATTGACCATGAAGCGTTCCGGGTTATGAAATCCCGAGCGCATACCGGCCAGAGCCTCCTGCATTTTTTCAATGTCGTCCTTGGTGGCTCGACGCGCGGCCAGAGCCGCGGCTGCCGGCTCCAGGATTTGCCGCAATTCCAGAAGCTCCAAGTACTTGAGCTCCTGTAGGAGCAGCATCCACTTGAAGTGGCGGCTGATGACTCCGCTGAGCGACGGCTGGATATAGGTGCCGTCTCCCGGGCGGGCCCGTACGAGTCCGAGAAACACGAGACCCTTCAAAGCTTCGCGTAGGGAACCTCGACTGACATGCAGCATGGCCGCGAGTTTGGGTTCTGGGGGGAGGCGGCTGCCGCTGCGAAGTTCGCCGTTGCGGACCAATGCCTCGATGCGGCCGGCGACCATTTCCATCACGGTCTCCCTGCGGACAGGGAGAAACTCCGCGACGGCTACGTTTCGATTGATTTTCTCAGCCACAACCCCACCTGAATAAGTTTGTCCTACAATAAGACAGCCGGCGGGATTGTCAAGCAAAAAACGAATAATAGCCAGCAAACATATTGTTTCTTTTGGTTGACTCGGGGAGGGGCGGAGTATATATGTGCAAAGGTTGGACAAAGGCTTAGACGCCCTGATGCCCAGAATGAAACGCACTGCTGAAGGTCTTCCGCCGGAACTCTCTATGAGGCGTTTCCAATCCTTTGCGGAAGGCCTAGATCATCCAGAGGGGTTGGCATTCGATGCGGACGGGATTCTGTGGGCCGGCGGTGAACTGGGCCAGATTTATCGGATTGATACGCGGGGAAGAGTGAAGGAGATCGCGCGCCTGGGCGGCTTTTGCCTGGGATTAGCATTTTCGAAGAGGCAGGAGTTGTATGTTTGCAATTTCAAGCGCTCGGCGCTGCTTCATGTCAATCGCAAAGGGCGCGTGCTTGACTGCATTGAGCGGGTAGGGAACCGAAACTTGATTACGCCAAATTTCTCGGTGTTTGATTCGGAGGGGAACCTGTACTTCAGCGATTCCGGGGAATGGGACGAGGGCAACGGTTGTGTTTACCGGCTTCGGCCGAATGGACGCGCGGAATTGTTTGCTGGCCCTTTTGCTTTTGCGAACGGGATGTCTTTGAGTGCAGATGAGAAGACTCTTTTCGTTGTGCAGACACAGCGGGACAACGTGATGCGAATTCCGATTCTTGCGGACGGAACGGCCGGCAAGCCGCAGGTTTACGCGTCAGGTTTGGCGAGCATTCCCGATGGAGCCGCGCTCGATGCCGAAGGTAATCTGTATGTCACGACGTACGCCACGCACTCCGTGTATCGCATTGCTCCGGATGGGGACGTTTCGTTATTTGCCAAAGATCCGTCTGCAACGATATTGGCGGCGCCGACGAATGCCGCTTTTGGCGGGAGCAATTTTGACGAAATGTATTTTGCAAATCTGAATCGCTGGCACATTTGCCGGGTGAAGCCGGGTGTGCGCGGCCAGTTGCTTGCGAATTTGCGATAGGTTCCGTTTCAGGAGAGGCAGCTCATGCGAATCACCGATGTGCGTTGGACGCCCGCATACATTCCGATTGAGGCGCCCCTCCGCTACGCTTTTGGATCGCATCCAGGATTTTCACGGATCATCGTGGAAGTGATTACCGATGAAGGTTTGATCGGGCTCGGCGAATGCTATGGCGGACTCAGCCGCGAGGGGCAGCTTGCGGAGATGCGGCCGCAGTTGATTGGTGAAGATCCGTTTCAACTGGAACGGATTCGCTGGAAGCTGGCGGCTCCCACGGCGCTGAAGCTGTTTGGGCACGTGCTGGGATTTTCGGCGCTGGAATTTGCCTGCCTGGATATTCAGGGTCAGGCGCTGGGCAAGCCAGTCTGCGAATTATTGGGCGGAAGATTGCGCAACGAGATTCCGTTTGCCGGGTATCTTTTTTACCGCTACGCGAATGAGGAGAAACGCGGCGAAATCCGGAACGCAGAGGAAATGGTGGGCTTTGCGCGCGAGTTGGTGCAGAAGCATGGATTCGAGACGTTGAAGTACAAAAATGGCGTGCTGCCGCCGGATGAGGAAATCGAAACATTTGTTGGGCTGCGGAAAGCGTTTCCGAAGCTGAAGATTCGGATCGATCCGAACGCTGCGTGGACGGTGACTACTGCCGTGCGCGTGGCGAAGAAACTACAGGATTACGATGTGGAGTATTTCGAAGACCCGGTTTGGGGAATGCGTTCGATGGCACGGGTGAATGCGAAAACTCCGGGGATGCTGCTGGCTTCAAATATGACCGTGTTTGCGTATGAGGATATTGCTCCGACAGCGCTGCTCGACGTTCTGGACGTCGTGCTGCTGGATCCGCACTGGTATGGAGGAATCACGCGGGCCCGGCAGGCTGGGCAGTTGTGCGAAGGGTTCGGAATTGATGTGGGGATGCACAGCGGGGCTGAGTTTGGAATTTCGCAAGCGGCGATGATTCATCTTGCGGCGACGGTGCCGAATCTGATTGCGGCGCCCGATTCGCACTACCATCACCTTACGGACGACATTATCGAGGGGGGCAAGCTACCGTACCTTGCCGGGGGAAAGATGGCGGTGCCCGCGGGACCTGGCCTGGGAGTGCGGCTCGATCGCAACAAGCTGGCGAAATACCACGAGCTTTCGAAGAAGCGGCAAATGGGATCGTGGATTGAAGATCCGAAGCGGCCTGGGGCGATCACGGTGCAGCCGAAATGGTGAGCTTGCTGATCAAACGATTCGCGGGCAGAGCGAAGTTCCCGATTGGCCCAGCTTTTTGTTGCCTGGTTTTTTGTTGTACTTCTTCGGGTATTCCGGCGCAGGAAAAAACGATCTGGGAGATCGGGAAATTCGACTCTTCGTCGGCCGAATTTCGCAGCCATGGGATCGACTACGGCAAGAAAGAGTCCGATGCGGTGTATCGCGTCGGCAAGAGCAGGGACGGAGAAGACTGGCCGCGGTTTCAACCCGGCCCGGCAAATGGGATGGCTGGGGGGCGCGCGCATCCGTTTACGATTTTATTCACGCTGCCGGGAAAGCCGGCCGGTGTATATCGCTTGACGGTTGGGATCCTATACGAAACTCCGCGGCTTTCGCACCTGCAACTGGAAGTAAACGGGCACCGCGGCAACTTCTATTTTCACCCCCGCCTCGATTACGCGGCCGGGGATTGGGAAGGAACCTTTGTTCCGCAGACCTCCACGGACACCAAGGTGATTGCGATTCCAGACGAATGGCTTCGCGCGGGTGAAAATCGTTTTGTGCTTGCGGCGGTGGATACGCCAGCCACCGTCGAGAATTCGCTGGGTGACATCGCTCTGGGGCATACCGGGCTGATTTACGATGCGCTTAAGCTGACACAAAGTGAAAAAGAAACATATTCTGACGTGCGCGTTTCCGCTTCCGTGATTCCCACGATTTTTTTTCATGCGAACCCTGCCGGGCTTGCCGAAGTGGTGGAGGCTTTTGTCTCGTTTCCTGCAATGCCAACCTCCGGCGAAATAAGGCTGTACGCGGGGGGAAAGGCGATCACGCAGCCGTTCACTTCTTCAGATCAGTTCGGGGAGTTGCGCGCGGAGTTCAATGTTCCCGAATGGAAGGGAGAGCAGAGTGCCAGGCTGTCCGTCAAAGCAGCAAAGGTCTCGCAGGATTTTGACGTTTCCTTGAAGGCGCAGAAGAAATGGACGGTCTTCATGGTGCCGCACGAGCATCTCGACGTCGGGTTTACCGATTACCCGGACAAGATTGCGGAGCTTCATTCGCAAGCCGTGGATGGGGTGATGGACGTATTCAAGAAACGACCTGAATTTCGGTGGACGCTCGATGGCTCGTGGGTGGCGGAACAATACATTGCGGGCCGTTCGCCAGAGAAGCAGGCGGAATTTCTGCAGAGTATTCGCGACGGGCAAATTATCCTACCGATGCAATACGCCAACCAGCACACGGGTGTGGCTTCGCTGGAAGGGCTGATCCGCTCGCTGTATCCAAGCAGCGCGCTGGCCACGCGTTATTCGCTGCCGATCGGCGCCGCGCACATCGCGGATGTGCCGTCTTACAGCTGGTCTTATGGTTCGATTCTGCACGATGCGGGGGTGAAGTATTTCGCGGCGGCGAGCAACTCCTGGCGCGCGCCGATACTTCTCCTGGGACGCTGGAACGAAAAATCACCATTTTATTGGGAAGGGCCGGACGGCGGGCGGGTACTGATGTGGTATTCGCGCGCTTACCTCCAACTGTCCTCGATGTTTGGCACGCCGCAGCGGCTTGAAGCGGTGAAGGATGCGCTTCCTGTTTTTCTGCAGGCGTACGCGCGGCCGGAATATACGGCGGATGCGACGATTCTGTTTGGCAGCCAATTGGAGAATACCGCCCTGAACGTTGAGCAGGCGGACCTGGTTCACAACTGGACGGCCCTTTATGCGTATCCGCGGCTGGAATATTCGAGTTTTGCCGAGGGGATGTCCAAGATCGAAAGCGAGTTTCACGGTAACATACCGGTGTTCCGCGGAGATTTTGGCCCCTACTGGGAGGATGGTTTTACGTCGGGGAGTTTGTACACCGCTGCGCATCGGCAGAATCAGCAAAGGATCGTATCGGCGGAGAAATTTGGCGCGGCCACGTCTGCGCTGGATCCTGCGGTGCGGCCGAACGAAATGTTGCTGGATTCGGCGTGGAAAAACATGCTGCTTTTCGATGAGCATACCTGGACGTTCGTGGGCGCCACCACGCAGCCCGATAACCTGCAGACGACAGGGCAACTGAATTTGAAGGGGGCGGAGACCAATGCAGCCAGCGAAGCTATCACGCGTTCCATTCATCGCAGTTGGGCGCAACTGGAGTTTCTGCTGGGGCCGAAAGAGGCTTCCATTGTGGTTTTTAATTCCGTGAATTGGACCCGCAGCGGCTTTGTGGAAGCGGATATCGCGGAGGGTTCGGCATTGTTTGACGCGACGAATGATCGCGAAGTTCTTCAAGAAACGATACAGGTTGGACGGAGCACTCCGCTTCCGGGGTTCGGTGGGGGCTATCGGCGCGTGCGTTTTCTGGCTGACGACGTTCCCGGGCTGGGATACAAGCTGTTTGCGATGCGCCCGATGAAAAATCTGCCCCAGAAGGAGGAGACGCCGTCGACTGTAGACGGGGATCGCACATTTGAGAGTCCGTTTTACCGGCTGACAATTGATGTGGAGAAAGGGAGTATCCGGAGTTTGTGGGACAAAGAGCTGAAGAGGGAATTGGTGGATGAGAAGAGTCCGTACGGATTCGGGGCGTACGTATACGTTCGCGGCGCGGACGATATGCCGAACAACAGCTTGTACCGGTATGGCGCTTCGCTGAAGCCGCCGGCGCTTACGCCGATTGCGGCGAGCGGCGGGAAGCTCAGCGGGGCGCATCACGCGCCGTACGGGACTGTCATCGTTTTGGAGACATCAGCGCCAGAGACGCCACTGGTCCAAACGGAGATCACGCTGCTCGAGAAAGAAAAGCGTATTGAGCTCCGTTATACGATCCGCAAGAAACCGGTTCTCACCAAGGAGGCGGTTTACATTGCGTTTCCGTTCGTGGCGCAGAATCCTGAGTTTCGCTACGAAACGCAGAACGGCTGGGTGAATCCCGCGAAGGATGAACTGCTGGGCGGCAGCCGGGAATGGTATGCCGCGGGCCATTGGGCGGCAGTATCTGGAGATGGCGTGTCCGCGGCGATTATTCCGCGGGATGCGCCACTGGTTACGTTCGGTGACATTGTACGCGGAAACTGGCCGAGCAAATTCGAGCCGAAGACGGCAAGCATTTTTTCGTGGCTGATGAGCAACTATTGGGGCACGAACTTCGCTCCTCAACAGGGGGGCGACTTTACGTTTCGTTACGACATTGTGAGCGCTTCAACGTTTGATGCCGCGCAGCTTACGCGGACAGGATGGAATACGATGACTCCGCTTGAAGCGGATCATACGTACGCAGCATTTTTCCCAGGGGCACTGCCCGCCACACAGGGGACGATGTTGCAGATTGACAATCCGAACGTGGCGCTCTCCACCTGGAAGCGAGCTGAAGACGGCCAGGGCACGATTCTTCGGCTGCTGGAAATTTCGGGGAAGGAGCAATCCGTCCACATTGCGAGCCAATACTTGAAAATCGGTGGAGCCTGGAACTGCTCTGTGCTGGAAGAGAAGGGAAGCCCCGCGGATGTTTCAAATTCTGCGCTCACTCTGGCGCTGCGTCCCTTTGAGATAAAAACCATTCGCTTGCAAACGAGCAGCTTGCTTTCTCTCCCGCCGGAGCATTCCGCAAATTCGAGGAGTGAAAAATGAGCATTCGCTTCGACAACAAGGTGGCGCTGGTAACGGGCGGCGCGATGGGCATTGGCCTGGCCACGGCGAAGAAGTTTGCGGAACTTGGGGCGAAGGTGGCGATTCTGGATCGCGACGTTCGCGCGGGTGAAGAAGCCGCAAACGTGGTTAGCTCAAGCGGGTCGGGTGCCCGTTTTTTTGAATGCGACGTATCCGTAGAAGCTGGCGTGGCACGAAGTGTTCAAGCGGTGGGTGAGCAGTTCGGCGGGATTGATGTGCTGGTCAGCAATGCGGGGATCCAGCGCTATGGCGACGTGCTCGGCACGTCCGAAGAGTTGTGGAACGAAGTGATGGACGTAAACCTGAATGGCTGCTTTCACGTGGCGAAGGCTGCGCTGCCGTTGATGATTCCGCGCGGTGGGGGAGCAATCGTCGTGGTGGCTTCGGTGCAGGCGTTTACCGCCGTCGGAAATTCGGCGGCTTATGTTACGGCGAAGCACGCGCTGCTGGGGCTGGTCCGGGCGATGTCGCTGGATTACGCGTCGAAAAATATTCGCGTGAATTGCGTTTGCCCCGGGGCGATCGACACGCCGATGCTGCGCTGGGCCGCCAGCCTGGATGCGCATCCAGAAAAAGTGATCGAAACGTGCAACCGCATGCACCCGTTGGGCCGGATCGGCCGGCCGGAAGAGGTTGCGAACGCGATTGCGTTTCTTGCCAGCGATTGGGCGTCGTTTATTACCGGCACGGCGCTGCTTGTGGATGGGGGAATGCTTGCGCCGACGGGTGGAATGGGATTTCAGGAGGGCGGGACAGGCGCCGCGACCAGATCTTGAATCCAGGAAAAATCGTGAAAGCCAGAAAAAGTGCCGGCGGCAAAAGACGGGATTGGACAGAGAGTGTGAAGGGCAGATGAAACTCAGCTCGAAGGTCGCCATCGTGACTGGAGCAGGCGCGGGCATTGGGCGGGCGGCAAGCCTGCTTTTTGCGCGCGAGGGCGCGAAGGTGGTGGCGGTTGACCTTGTTTCGGAGGGCATTCAGACGCTGGCGAAGGAAATCCATTCGACGCGAGGTGCGGCGGAGGCCGTCGTCGCGGATGTTTCGAGTGCGGAAGATGTCGAGCGGTGCGTTCAAAAGGCACTAAGCAGATTCGGGCGTATCGACATTTTATTTAACAATGCAGGAATTGTGGTTCCCGGGAAAATTCACGAGATCAGCGAGACGGATTGGGATCGCAGCATAGACGTCAATGTGAAGAGCATGTACCTGATGTGCAGGAGCGTGGTGCCGGTTTTTCGAAAACAGGGAGGCGGGGTGATTCTGAACACCTCTTCGGCGGTGGTGTTGCGAACGGTGGCGGACCGCGCCGTTTATACCGCCGCGAAGGGCGCGGTGTTGTCGCTGACCCGCAGCATGGCGCTCGACTATGTGAAAGAGGGAATTCGAGTGAATTGCCTGTGCCCGGGAACTGTGGATACTCCTTCGTTTCATCAGAGGTTGGCGGCACTCGGGGGCGATGTGGCCACAGTTCGCAAACAGTTTGAGGCGAGGCAGCCAATGGGACGGCTTGGGACTGCGGAGGAAATTGCCGAGGCGGCGCTGTATCTCGTTTCGGATGCGGCAGCGTTTGTAACAGGCGGAGTATTCCCGATCGACGGAGGCCTTTCGCTTTGAATCGGAGAATCGGGAAACCGCCGAGTTCGCGAGGGGCGAAGCGCGTAGAGTGGCGCGGCCGACCTGCGATTCGATTGTCGAATGGCGTCGTGGAGATGGTTGCCCTCCAAGGGGGTGGTCACATTGCGGAGTTTCGTTTTGCAGGGGATGCTTGCAAACCGGAAACGAATGCACTGTGGGAATGCCCGTGGGAAGGCGCTGCGCCGGGCACCGCTAAGGCGCGGCGGCTTGCGGCAAAGTACGGGCCAAAGGGAGTTGGAGAATTTCTGGCGAGCTATACGGGGCACGCGCTCTGCCTGGATTATTTCGGCATGCCGTCTGCCAAGGAGGTGCGGCAGGGGCTCCCGTTACACGGAGAGGCCGCGTGTGCGAACTGGCGCGTGATCAAGGGAGCGCCGCGTTCTGCAGCGGCCCGCGCTAAATGGCGAGTGGATTTGCCTGCGGCTGGATTAGCGTTTGAGCGGGAGGTTGAGCTGTGCAGAGATGAAAGTCTGGCGGTGTTCCGGGAAAGTGTGACGAACCAGCGCGATGCGGATCACTATTTTCATTGGGTGCACCATGTGACGCTTGGAACGCCATTTCTCGATCCGGAGTGCAGCCGGGTTTTTCTTTCCGGGATGCGGGCGAAGACCTGGCCACTTGGCTACGAGGGAAAGAGTTTGGTTTCCGCTGATCGCGAGTTCCAGTGGCCACGCGCGCCGCGAGAAAAAGGGGGAGTTGTGGATCTCTCGATTCCTTTCCGCGAGCGAGGAACGGGATTTGTTGCATCCATATTGCTCGATGCGGAGCGAGATGCGCAGTTTGTGGCGGCCCTGAACTGGCAGCTGGGTCTTGTAGCGGGTTACGTTTTTCACGGCAAGGATTTTCCGTGGGTGGCGGTGTGGGAAGAAAATTGCGCGCGGGAGTATGCACCGTGGAAGGGCAAGACGCAGGCGCGTGGCCTGGAGTTCGGCACCACGCCGATCCCGATCGGAAAAGAGGCCACGTTTCTGGCGGGGAAACTGTTTGACACTCCGGGGTGGAAGAGAATTCCGGCGCGAGGCACGCAACATGCGGTGTATGCCGCCTTCCTCGCGGAGGTGCCGAAGAGCTGGCGCGGCATTCGAGATATTCGGACCGCCAAAAACAGCCTGGTTATCAGCGAAAGTGACGCGCGCGCCTCGGTGACAATTGCCGCGGGCGGGATTTCGGAGTTGCAGGGCTAATTTTGAATTGTTGTCGTTGGACGAAGAGGAGCGGAACCGTTCATGTCAGACACCACGTTGGGATTGGCTCTTCTATTGGTCGCCGGGATCATGAATGCGAGTTTTACGCTGCCGATGAAGTTTACCCGGACGTGGAGGTGGGAAAATACATGGCTCGCGTGGTCGATTTTTGCGCTTATTCTTCTGCCTCCGGTCGTCACGGCGCTTACGGTTCCGCGACTTGGCGATGTCTATCACGATACCGGATGGGGCCCGACTGTTCTTGCAGCAACTTTTGGCGTGGGATGGGGCGTGGCGCAGGTCTTTTTTGGACTGGCCGTAGAATCGATCGGGATCGCGCTTACCTTCTCCATCGTTTTGGGAATTTCCGCGGCGGTTGGCAGCCTGCTTCCGCTGCTTCGCTTGCATTCGAGCCAGCTTTTCACGGCCGCTGGTGGGGGTGTTATCGCTGGAGTTGTTCTCGTGATTATCGGGGTCAGCATTTGCGCGGTGGCGGGACGGCGGCGTGAAGCGGTTCTGAGCGGCGCCGCGGGACGCGCGAGCGCTTCCATGGGGAGGGGACTGGTTCTTTCGATTTTGTGCGGGCTGGGTGCGTCGTTCGTTAATTTTGGGCTCACGTTCGGACACCCGCTGCTGGTAAGCGCCGAGAAATTTGGCGCGGGGTCCTTGTGGGCGCCGAACGCTGCGTGGCTTCCCCTGATGCTGGCCGGCAGCATTCCAAATATCCTTTATTGCCTCTATCTGCTTTCGAAGAACAAGACGCATCGGAACTTTGCTTCGGCAAGTTTTGTGAGCCACTCGCTCCTAGCGCTTGTGATGGCTATTTTTTGGTTTGGAAGCACGCTGCTGTACGGAGTTTCGGCCGGAAAGATGGGCGTGCTTGGCCCCATTCTCGGCTGGCCGCTGTTCATGTCGCTGATCGTGATTACGGCTAGTGCGCTGGGCATTCTTACAGGCGAGTGGAAAAACACCGGCAAGCAGCCGCTGCGGATTCAACTGACGGGAGTGGCGTTTCTGGTCGCCGCCGTTTTCGTGCTGGCACTTGCCAGCCGTTGGGTTTGAGGAATTTCAGGAGCGATTGATGAAGGCTCTCGCGATTGATTTGGGTGGGACGCATGCCGCGTTCGCGCTCGTGGACGGCGCGACTCTTGTCCACACGGAAACGCTTGCGACGGACCGCGCCCAGGGACTGAAACCGCTGCTGCCGAAGTTTACGGAAATGCTTGGTGCTGTTCTCGCAAAGACAGGGACCAGCGCGAAGGAATGTATCGGCATTGCACTGGGATTCGCAGGACTTGTGGACACTCGCACCGGCTTTGTTTTATCCACTAACGCGAAATACGATGATGCGCTGAGTCTTGACCTGCCCACTTGGAGCCGCGAGGTGTTTGGCCTTGCGTTTCGCATTGAGAACGATGCGCGCATGGCCCTGCTGGGCGAAAATTACGCGGGCGCGGCCCGGGGGTTTTCAGATGCGGTGATGATCACGCTGGGGACGGGGGTCGGGGGAGCGGCTCTGATCGAAGGAAAGCTTCTCCGTGGAAAACACATGCAGGCGGGCTGCCTGGGCGGGCACATTCCGGTTTTGTTTTCGGGAAGGCAGTGCACTTGCGGGAACATCGGGTGCGCTGAGGCGGAGGCGTCCGGATGGGCGCTGCCGATGATTGTAATGGAGTGGCCGGGCATCGAGAAAAGTTCGCTGGCGTCGCATTCGGAGGTCGGGTTCAAGGAATTATTCGACGAAGCCCGCCGCGGTGATGCCATTGCGGTCGCGATCCGGGACCGCTGCTTGAATGTGTGGGCGGCAGACGCAGTAGGGTTGGTGCACATGTACGATCCCGAGGTGATCGTAATTGGCGGCGGAGTGATGAAGAGCGCGGACATAATCATTCCGTATGTCCAGAAGTACGTTTCGAAATATGCCTGGACGCCGTGGGGTAAGGTGCAGGTCCGCGCGGCGGAGCTTGGCAATCACGCTGGCCTTTTAGGCGCGATTCCACTACTGACTGAGAAGGCCTGATGCCGAGACGCTCGAACTACGACAAATTTCCATTTGTACCGGTCACCGATCGTGAAGAGGATTGCCGCGTGGGCTGGGCGGCAGTCGCGCGGCAGCTTGACGTCGCGTTGACCAGCAAACGCTCCATCTTGTGCGTGGAATGCTATCCGGGCACCAATCTGGATGAGCTAGAGAGCGGGCTGGCTTCCGTCTTAAGGCCGCGGCTTGTCGTTCGGACGGAATCCTGCCTAAAGAGTCCGGGAGAACTCGATTCCATGCTCGCGCCATATCTCGGCGGCGACGATCCCGTTTTCGGACGGATGAATGGCGTGACATTGCGGGATTTTCTGGATCTGCAGAAAGTGGACGATGCGAGGAATTCGATTCACGCGAGTGCCCCAGGTGACGGCAGGATTCTCGTCCTTGGAACCGGCGCGGCGTTGATTGCAGAGCATTTTGATTTGCTGATTTACGCCGACATGGCCCGCTGGGAATTGACGCTGCGCCAGCGGCGCGGACAAATCGGGAATCTAGGCGCAGGGAACCTCTCTGAAGTCGCAAACCTGAAATACAAGCGCGCGTTCTTTGTGGATTGGCGAGCTGCGGATCGATTGAAAAAGGAACTGCTTCCTAAGATTGACTACCTGCTGGATACGAACGCCCGGGAGGCTCCGAAGCTCGTCAGCGGGGATCTGTTTCGGAGCGGGCTTGCAAGAGCCAGCATGCGGCCGTTTCGCGTGGTCCCTTATTTTGACCCGGGCGTCTGGGGCGGACACTGGATGGAGGAGGTTTGCGATCTGCCGAAGGACCAGCCCAATCATGCCTGGTGCTTTGATTGCGTTCCAGAGGAAAACAGCTTGCTGCTTGGCTTCGGATCGAGACGCGTGGAGATTCCTTCCGTAGATCTTGTGTTTTCGCGTCCGCGAGAGTTGTTGGGCGATGCCGTGCACGGGCGGTTCGGCACGGAGTTTCCGATCCGGTTCGATTTTCTGGACACCATGGGTGGCGGAAACCTCTCGCTGCAGGTTCATCCGCTCACCGAATACATCCAGGACAAGTTTGGGATGAACTACACGCAGGATGAAAGTTATTACCTGCTGGATGCCGGCGAAGATGGCACCGTCTATCTCGGTTTGCTTGATGGCGTGGATCGCGCCGAGATGTTTCGGGAATTACGCGAAGCACAGGCGGGCGGCGCAGCCTTTGCGGCTGAAAAATACGTGGGCCGGTATCAGGCGAAAAAGCACGACCACTTTCTGATTCCTGCGGGGACCATTCATTGTTCGGGCAAAAACAGTATGGTGCTGGAAATCAGCGCGACGCCGTACATTTTCACGTTCAAATTGTGGGATTGGGGCCGCGAGGGGCTCGACGGGCGGCCGCGGCCCATTCACATCGATCACGGGGAAGCGAATGTGCAATGGGAGCGCACGCCGGAATGGGTGAAAAGAAGTCTGGTCGGGCAGGTGAAACGCGTGGCGGAGGGGCCAGGCTGGCGCGAGGAGCGCACGGGTCTCCACGAACGGGAGTTCATCGAAACGCGGCGCCACTGGTTCCGCGACGTCGTTGCGCATGAGACGGGCGGCGGGGTGAATGTGCTGAATCTCGTCGAGGGGGAAGAAGCGGTTGTGGAGAGCCCCTCGGCTAAATTTGCGGCGTTTATCGCGCACTATGCCGAAACGTTTATTGTCCCGGCCGCGATCGGAAGCTATACGATTCGACCCCATGGGCCATCGGTGGGCAAAGAATGCGCCACCATTAAGGCATTTGTCAGGACCAATCCATGACGCGCAGCTCCCGTCGCTCGTTGTTGAGATTTCGACCGGTTCCGCAGCCTTTTTGTGCGGCGGGAGCGCTTTTCACCGCCATTTTGTTTTCCATCTGCGGTCCAGCTTTTGCACAAAACAAATCTTCTCCCGCTCGGAAGGCGAATAAGGCCCACGCCGCAATTCTGCGGGACGCTACATTCCACAGCACCAGCCTGAACCGTGACATGCACTACCGCATCCTGTTGCCGGCAAACTACGAAGCATCCGCGCAGCGTTATCCCACTCTTTTCCTGCTCCATGGGCTCTACGGTGACGACCAGAATTGGTCGACGCGCACCGATCTTGTGAATTACGCCCGAGATCTCAACCTGATCATCGCCATGCCTGACGCCGGTAATTCCTGGTACATGAATTCAGCCACCAGCCCCGAGGATCGATACGAAGACTACATCGTGAAGGATTTCATCGCCGAGATTGATACGCACTACCGGACGATTCGTGAAGGATACAGGAGGGCAATCGCAGGCCTGTCCATGGGTGGGTACGCGGCAGTGAACTTCTCCCTGAAATATCCGGGCCTGTTTGCCTACGCAGGCGGCATCAGCGCGGCCCTCGATGCTTCCGCCGACCTGGACGAAACGCGTCCCGAATTCCGTGAGGGCTTGCGGAAGGCGTTTGGAGAATCCGGGAATCCGGCTCGCTCGCAGAACGATGTGTTTGTGCTGCTCTCGCACAGCGACGGTAAAGGTCTGCCTTATTTCTATCTCGATTGCGGATCGGAAGACATGTTCCTTGAGGTGAATCGCAAACTGGTCGTCCGCTTGCGTCAACTTAGAATCCCTTACGAGTTTCATGAATATCCTGGCGGTCACTACTGGAACTACTGGGACGCTGCCATCGAGCGATTTCTCCTCATGCTTGCGAAGAGCAACTTCACTCGTGGCGCTATGCCCATGGATACGGTGCCACAGTAAAGCCTGAGCAATTCCAAAGGACCGACGGCTTACCTGGTTCGGGACCAGGAGGTCGAAAGTTCAAATCCGCCCGACCACACTTCCCTAGAATCAACGACTTGCCCTGACGAACCCGCTGAAAAGAGGAGCCAGAACGAACAATCCGGGATCCTGATGCGCGCCTAGATTCCAACTAGGAGGTCGTCACAAGCCGATGCAGATTCGATGGGGCCTTGGCCGGTACATCTGCCCGCACGTGCGCGGTCGACAAGGCTTCTTGGTTGTGTTTCGGAACTTGGGGGATAGTAGAAGAACCCGCTCGCGCACGTGCGCTATTCTGCTCACTCACGATCGTCGTCGAGATATTCGAGATAGTCGCTGTAGTCACCGGGGTCGTAATGGTCGTACGCGTACGCGGCCATCTCCGTCCTCGCGTCGCCCAACTGTTGTCTGTACTCCTCAAGGCCCGAGCATGCACCCGAAAGTGATTTCAGGATGGGGTCCAGGGTTTCGACAAACTGTTTCGGGGAGAAAACAAAGTGTTTTTCTTTTAGTGAGGCGCTGCCATCTTTGTTTATAGGGTATCCAAAAGACACAGTTGCTAAATGGCTGGCAAATTACCATTCAAAGTTAGAGTTTTTATTTGATGAGTATCTCCAGAGTGCTTCGCTTTTCCTGACAGTCACCTTAGATGAAATCATTTGGTATCACAGCCTTCGCAATGATTTGTATCATGCGGGCAATGGGATGGTACCAGACGAGCACAACATCTCCGGTGCTCGTAACTCAGCCCTTTGTGTCTTTTCTGCGCTCTTCGATGTGGACGCTGAGAAAATACTTGCAGAGGAAACGCCTTCTTCGATACAGCCTGCTAGTGCAAAGGATGCGAAACTTCCTGCCTCAATGCTTTTCTTAGAATCATTTATTCGATTGGAAAGAGTCCTTTCTTCGACTGCACAGATAATCGGCTCGCAATCCAAATCGACAGCGAGGTCGTCCAGTGTCCGCGAGAATTGGCGGCGGTTTACAAGGGGGGTGCCGGGCTACAAAGTTGATCATGGGAAGCTCATTGAGAAAGCCCATGTCATTAGGAGTGCCCTTGTACATGGGCAGTCGCCTGGAGTGCCTGAAGATACGCTGTTGCTTTTGGCTGATAAATTGGATCGCATTTCAGAATTTGTCAGCAGTTATGCTTTTTCGTTCGATATTCTCGCGGTCCTGAAGAAGCGTTACCCCCAATGGCTTCGTCCTGAGATTACGTCAGCACGCATCATCCAACGCGAAGGGATGGTGTTTTTGGAGATCACTGAGAAAAAGGGAGCTGGGCCGGATGAGAAGATTACTCGCACGGAGTTGGGCTTCATATCGAGTGGCAACGAAAAACCGATGTTCAGCTCGACGCGAACCGCTTACGAAAATGCCGAACTGCTTTTGGAGGAGCTCGATCCATACGGCATCATCAATTGCACTGATTTATTTACTCGTGAAGGGGCTGAGCAGGTCGCAAAAATCTATGGGCCTCCGCTATGAGCATGCGACCGCATGGCCAAGTTGCATTGTCTAGGAAACCTGCTGGGCAGCTAGGGATCCGTTTATTCGGAGTTGTGGAAACAAAGCATAATCTAGTGAGTTGGGGATCTGACCGAGACCAATAAGAATCGAGATTCTGCGTGAAGCAGCCTTGCGATGAAGCCGTAGTTTGGTCTGGGAGTTCAAGTGCTCCATGCAGAGCTCAATCACGGGCTTGGGTGCTCGCGGCTACCATACTCGGTTCAAGCATGGCATTCATCGACGGTACGGTCGTCAACGTTGCCTTGCCCGCGCTTCAATCCAGCCTTCACGCAACGGTCGTAGATGTTCAGTGGGTGGTCGAGTCCTACGGTTTGTTTCTCTCTGCGCTGCTCTTGATCGGCGGCGCAATGGGCGATTCCGTTGGTCGCCGTTCTATTTTCTTACTGGGGACGGGAGTATTCGCCGCGGCCTCGGTTGGCTGTGGTCTCTCCTCGAACATTTCGCAGTTAATCGTCGCCCGTTGTGTTCAGGGTATTGGCGCCGCATTTTTGGTTCCCAGCAGTCTCGCAATTATCAGTGCGTCTTTTGATGAGAAGTCCCGTGGCCAAGCGATCGGAACTTGGTCGGGATTCACGGCCATCACGGCTGCGTTGGGTCCTGTCCTGGGCGGATGGTTAATCGAGCATGCTTCTTGGCACTGGGTTTTCTTCATCAACGTACCCCTGGGCGCAGCGGTGATTGCGATTTCGTTGTGGCACGTTCCGGAGTCCCGCAGTTCCACTCCGCAAAAGGCCGATTGGATGGGAGCTTCGGTTGCGACGGTTGGCCTGGCGGGAATGGTGTTTGGATTCGTCGAGTCCGCAACACTGGGTTGGAGGCACTCCCTCGTCCTTGGAAGTTTGGCGGTTGGGTTTGGCGCTCTCACTCTGTTTGTGTACGTCGAAAAACGCGTAGCCTCACCCATGGTTCCGCTTTCGCTGTTCAAATCACGCAGCTTCAGTGGCGCGAATGTGCTGACATTGTTGCTCTATGCCGCGCTGGGAATTTTCTTTTTTCTCTTTCCGCTCAACTTGATCCAGGTGCAGAAATATTCGACGACCGCTACTGGGGCCGCCACTTTACCATTAATTTTGCTATTGTTTTTTCTTTCCCGCTGGTCGGGCGGACTCGTGGCCCGCTATGGCCCGAAGGCTCCGCTTATTGTTGGGCCGTTCATTGCCGCGGGAGGCTTCCTCTTGTTCGCCTTGCCATCTGTGGGGGGCAGTTACTGGAGGACCTTCTTTCCCGCCTTCGTTGTTCTTGGTTTTGGTATGGCCGTCAGCGTCGCGCCCTTGACGACCGTCGTCATGAGCTCCGTCGATCAAACACGCGCTGGCACCGCTTCGGGTATCAACAATGCGGTGTCCCGTGTTGCCGGGGTGCTCGCTGTTGCCAATCTCGGGATTGTGATGGTGAGCGCCTTCAGTCATCGGTTGCAGCGGTCCCTTGACAGTTTGGATCTCGCTTCCGGCGTTCTCCATCAAATTCAGTCGAGCGAGATCAGGCTCGCCGGTCTCGAGGCGCCTTCCGATCTGGATGCACAGGCTTCGTCTGCGCTTCGCGCTGCAGTTACCATGGCATTTGTATTTGGATTTCGCCTGATCATGCTACTCTGCGCGGGCCTTGCCGTGGCGAGCGCCGCGGTTGCGTCTCGAATGATTCCTTCGCGCGCTGCCACTTAGGCTTCGATCGACCGATCGCTTGTGGGATCAACCCGCCTACCGTGCGTTGAATTGCCTGTGGCGACTGTCCGAACGCCCGGACGAACGAACGCGGGATCGCTCGCTTAATAACGTGGCAGTCTGCAGCCACAACGTGACAACGGTCAAGGGAGCCGTCGCGGCAACGGTAACAACGGGATCGGCCGCGTACAACGGTCGGTGCATTCTGCTAACGCGACCCACTCTTCGTAGCCCAGGGGGCTCGGAGACCGAATTCCCCTTGCGCGATAGACAATGGAGGCCCCACGTCGACACCGTGATCGAATTCTTCGAGAACGTGTCGCTCACACACCCTCGCCATTGCCGTTGCCTCATTTCTGCGTCGAATAAGATCGACGACCAACGAAGCGTACTGCTATCGCCTCGACTAATCACGCATGGGAAAGTCTTGCACAGAGGAAAAGGAACGGTGCGGACCGTCGGCATCGACGGTCGTGGCTTGGACCCTGATATTTATTCTCTGACACCAAAGCGTTCTCGATATTCTTTCGGAGTCATTTTCATTTGCTGGACGAACGCTCTACGGAGTGCTTGTTCGTCGCGAAAACCGGTAACGCGTGCGATCTCTTTAAGCGATAGATTGCGAGATTCGAGGTGTTGTCGCGCGGCTTCCACCCGAAGTGATCGAACCCATCGGGCCGGCGTGGTGCCGAAGTTCCCCTCAAATTGACGAGCAAAAGTCCGGGGGCTCATGGCGACAAACGCCGCCAGTGTGTTTACATCCAGTTTGTGCGTAAGGTGTGATTCAGCATGAGCCGGAAGCTCGCGCATGCGCGCGTCGCTCATCGTCGCTTGTTGGGCGAGCAAAATGCTGTATTGCGCCTGACTGCCGGGCCGTCGCAGGAACAGGACGAGCTCACGGGCGGCCGATGCGGCCACCTCGTGGCCCAGGTCCTCTTCGACGAGTGCGAGGGCCAGATCAATGCCGGCACTGACTCCTGCCGTGGTGTAGAACTTTCCATCTTTGAT
>WNFR01000911.1_pt1 | contig 51311 bp, 45 predicted proteins | sample 5400221 | NCBI WGS metagenome assembly WNFR01 (sample SAMN13153357, study PRJNA577476) | soil metagenome | isolation source: 40 cm soil under Madrone tree | place: USA:California | collected 2016-06-14 | reverse complement strand
CCGATCGGACAGTCACCCCGATTATCACGTGGTGCGGCTGGAGGAGGATGCGAAACAGATCAAAGTGGATCAGGTCCGGGAACTGATCGGATCGCTGTTGCTGAAGAGCTACCGAGGCGGCCACAAGGTGGGCATCATCGAGGGCGCCGAGGCCCTGAATGCCAACGGCGCCAACGCCTTTTTGAAGACCCTGGAGGAGCCGTCCGCCGACACCATGCTGGTCATGATCGCGCGGCCCACTCATCGCCTGCCGGCGACCATTGCCAGCCGATGTCTGCGTCTCGCGCTCCGGCCGCCGCGCAAGGAGGAGGCCGTGTCGTGGCTCGAAAATCACGGAAGTCCCGGCCAGAATTGGGATGCAGCCCTGGCGCTTGCCGGGGGTGCACCCCTGCTGGCGATGGAACTCAATGCTGCCGGCATTGCGGCGCTGGAAAGAGAGATGCAGGAAGATGTTGAGGCCATCGCGGCGGGCGCGGTCGACATCACCCTGGTGGCCGAGGTCTGGGCCAGGTCGAGTCTGGGCCTGCGCCTCCTGTGGCTTGAGAACTGGATCACACGGCGAGTACGTGCTGCCTCGAGCGAAGCCATTTCACAGCAAAGTGCGGAACGGGTCCGCTTGCCTGCCGCTTTACTTAAGCCCAAGATGAGGGCGCTATTCGAGCTGCTGGACGCTGCGCGAGACCTTCGGCGTCTCGCGTCGACCAACATCAATCAACAATTGGCACTCGAGGCCTTGCTGCTCGGCGGTCGCACCGCGCTGGCGAAATGAGGCCTTGCTGGGAACTTTAAGTCTTGCGAAGTCCAAGTAACAAACCGGGCCTGCTGACCCTTACGATCAAGGATAAGAGCGCGCTCTATCTTGCGTATATGCCGTTCGTGAAGAACGGCGGCCTGTTCATACCCACGAACAGCAACTACCGTTTGGGCGACGAAGTATTCATGCTGCTCAATCTCATGGGCGAAGAGGAAAAGCTGCCGGTCGCAGGTAGGGTCATCTGGATGACGCCCAAGGGCGCGCAAGGCAAGCGCACGGCCGGCATCGGCGTGCAGTTCAGCGATCAGGACCGCGGCAATACCCAAAAGAAGATCGAGAATTATCTGGCCGGGGCCCTCGGGGGCGATAAGCCTACCCATACAATGTAGCTCAAGGGCGATTCACAACCCTTGTGCCCACACGCTGCCTTTGGGATTTGCCTCGTAATATCAGTAAGATAGCCGCTTCACCGACGCACGGACGCCGCGCCCGGCGGCAGCGGGCAGGGCGCTGGCCCAAAGGCGGATTCGCTAGCTGCGGCCCGAGCGGGCTGCTTCGGTAGCGGCGAGCCCACCTTTCAGCACATAGGCTTCGAAGCCCCGCTCGCTCAGGATGTAGGCGGCGGCCGAACTGCGACGACCCGTGTCGCAGCAAACGACGTACTGGATGTTCTTGTCCAGCGCGTTCAACTTCAACCGGATGAAATACAGGGGGATATTGACCGCCTCGTCGATGCGGAAATTCTGAAATTCGCTGGGCAGCCGCACGTCGAGCCATTTGCCGCCCTTGGCGATGATCGCCCGTGCCGCGTCGTAATCCACCCACTGCAGCAACGGCTCGTTCAGCAGCGTTTGGAAGTCCGCTTTGCCCAGCCGCATCAAAGTTCCGTCCGTCGCCATGGTGACGGTGGCGTTGCGTTTGGCCTCCGCGATCAAGGCCTCCTCGCCGAAGCTATCGCCGGGCCCAAGTTCGGCGAGCTTTATTCCCTCCTTGTTCAAGGGAGTTTCCCTCGTCACCACGCACTTGCCGGAGACGACGACGTAGAAATAGTCGCCCTCGGTGCCCTGTTTGATGACGACGTCGCGCGAGCGGTAGTTGATGCGCTGCATGCGCATGAAGATGGCTTGAATGTTCGCCGGCGGGATGCGGTGGAACGCCTTCGTTTGCAACAGCGTCGTCATCCAGTCGCCGGTCACGTCCAGCCCGTCGCCGCGCAGTTCGGCGACTTCGTACTGGCCGGTCTGGTCCCAAGTTATGAGCACGTCGAGCAGGTCGCTGTCGATGACGATGTACTCGAGATCGATCGCAGCCCGGGCCGTGAACTTTCGCGGCAACCCCGGAGCCAGCGCCGCCCGCGCCTCGGGGGTCCCGGCGCGGACTGTGCCGATGAGCTTGTCGTCGGCACGCAGCTCAACCTTGCCGGCAACCAGGTAGAACGTCCGCTTGTCGGTGTCGCCCTGTTTGAATAACACGCGGCCGGCCCCGAGTTCGAGAATCTGAGTCTTGCGAGCAAGCGCATGCAGGTTCTCAGCCTTCAGCCCGTCGAGAGGAGAGAACGTTTTCAGTAGCGCGAGATCGAGTGGTCTGTCATCCATCGAGAAATTGCCGGCACCTAACTGTTACAACCCTATGATTTTGGGTGCGAATCGTATCACACGTCGACCGGTACCTACCCTGTAATCCGTCACATTGGCGGCAGCCCCGTCAGGCGGCGGCCCTCGCGTGCGCGTGGATCGTAAAATCGCAAATCAGCGGCAAATGGTCGGAAAATTGCACGTCCGGTATTTCAAAGCGATTCACCTCGATTCGGGAGCTGTGCAGGATAAAGTCGAGTTCCTTGCGCGGGCTGACGCTGGGATAGGAGGGTAGACCGTGCGCATTGGCATTGCTCAATCCGGCCGCCTGCATGAACAGGTAGAGTTCATGATCGCCCCAGTAGGTGTTGAAATCGCCGGCGACAATCACCGGTTTGGTGGTCTTCCGCAACAGATCGTAGAGATACCGGAGCTGGTATTGCCGGTGCCGGAACTTCAAGGACAGGTGGACCAGGAAAATGGCGATATCGTCCAACTCCAGCTCGATGATGAGCCGCTTGATCCCGGTATCGAAATAATGGAAGCGTTCGCCCCGGACCCGCGGAGCGGCCAGGAAGGCATTGGCCTGTTTGCGCACGATGGGCACCAGCTGGTTTACCGAGGACACGCCGTATTTGCATTCGAACGTGGAGTAATGCCCAAGGGACCGCGCGATGAAATCGGCCTGATTCACCATGCCGGTGCGGATCGAACCCGTGTCCACCTCGATGAGACCCACGACGTCCGGGTCCTGGCGCTTGATGAATTCGGTGATCTGCGACAGTACCTGCCGGCTGGAACGGAGGTAGCCGGCGCCCGGAACAGGAAGGTGGAACGCGGGTCCCGTTCCGGTGGCATAGCGGATGTTGTAGATCAAAAGGCGCACCGGAACGATTGTATCGACGCGCGGTGCTTCGCGCATGACCATCGTCAGGCTACACTAGCACCATGTCGAGTCCCGCCAATCCCATACGCCTGTTCGTTACCCATGCCTGGGTCGAGAACGACGACTACACGCGTGTGTTCGAATATCTCGAGGCGTCGGGGACCTTCTATTACAAGAATACCAGTCAGCCGCAGGCGAAACGTCCGATCGACAAGGAAAGCCAGCGCGAAGATCTTCGCCGCCAGATCGCCCCCTGCGAAGTGGTGGTGGTGGTTCCGGGGGTTTACCTCGAGTCGCCGGAATTAGTCTTGTTTCAGATGAACTTCGCCAAGTCGGCGGACCGGCCCATCGTGGCCCTGGAGAATTTCGGCTCCGTCGAGCCGCTACCGAAGGCCATTTTGGATCTGGCCGATGAAGTCAGCGGTTGGAATGAGCGAAATTTGATCGATGCGCTGCGCCGCCAGGCGCGGCATCAGGAAACCACCCGCTGGGATACCATCGAGTTCAAGCTCGATTGAAGTTCAATTGCTGGCGAGCAACGCCGGCGCCTCGAAATCGGCGGTGCTGCGCTCTGCCAGGTGTTCGCGCTCGACGCTGTGAAGCTGGACCACCTCGGCGCTGACTCGCGCCGCATTCAGCAACTCGCGACAAGTGATGCCGAAGATTTCGACGATATGGGCCGCACAGTCGTCCGCCTCTTGGATGGACATTTTGCGTACTGAAGCTGCGACGGCGTCCTCACCCTTTTGCGGTTGCACCCCGTGCAGCGACTTCATGACTTGACCGAACATTTCGCGGGCTTCGTCCGACAACTGATCGTCGGGGAGTGAGATCAGGTGCCTGCGGTAGGCATTGACCAAGCGCTGCTTGATCGGTGTCGATCGCACCAATTCCAGGGTCGCAAAGTGCAGACTTTCCCAAGCGCTTGTCATTGGAGTCCCAGAGCCACGAGTTGGATCTTAAAGTTATTTCGAGGTTGGTGCCAACCTGCAGAACCTTGAAAATCAAGACTCTGCATCGGGAATATACAAGACAATCGACAAAACGCAATGCGGAATTATGCAAACTGAGCAGCCGCATCCCCCGCCGAGTTTTTAAAGTAGGTTGCAGCTCTTTTCTTGAAGTTAAACTATAAAAAATACATAATATATTGATTTGTAATGAATATGTTCTTGGAAGTCACGACATTGCCAGCGGTCCTGCGGAGAGCGCCTCGGAGGCATCTTCACGTGAGTGGGTTGCCCCGATAAGCATGTAAACGCCCGGAACCACGAAGAGCGTGAAGACCGTGCCAATGGAAAGACCCGTCGAGATGACGAGTCCGATGGCGAAGCGCGAGGCGGCGCCGGCACCGCTTGCGAACACCAGCGGCACCACGCCCAGGACCATGGCCGCGGTGGTCATCAAGATCGGCCGCAGACGCGCGCTGGCGGCCGCCACGATTGCCGCGTGCTTGCTCTTTCCCGTGTGTTGTTCGGTATTTGCCACTTCGACGATGAGAATGCCGTGCTTGCTGATGAGACCCATCAACGTCACCAGCCCCACTTCGGTGTAAATGTTGAGGCTTGCGCCGCCCAAGCCGAGCGCGATGAAGATCAACGCGCCCGCTATCGAAAGCGGAACCGAAATCAAGATGACGAGCGGGTCGCGAAAGCTTTCGAACAACGCAGCCAGCGACAGAAACACGATGATGATGGCAAATGCAAACGTCGCCATGATGCCGCCGGATTCGACGACGAATTGTCGTCCTTGACCGCCGTAGTCGATGCTGTAGCCCTGGGGCAACGTGCGAGCGGCGAGGCTCTGCAGGTACTTCAACGCGTCGGCCAGAGATACACCCGGAGCCATGACGCCGGACAGAGTGGCGGAATTCAGCTGTTGAAAATGGTTCAGCGTTTCCGGGACCGTGACCGGGCGGATGGTGGCTATGCTCGACAGAGGAATCGGCGCTCCTCCGATGTTCGCCACGGGATAATTCAACAGCTGACTCGCGTTCAGACGCGACAATCTTTCAACCTGCGGAATGACCTTGTACGATCGGGTGTCCATGCTGAAGTAATTGACGTAGTTGCCGCCGAGCAGCGATCCCAGTGCCGTGCCCACTTGAGTCATGGTCAAGCCGAGTTGCGCCGCCTTGTCGCGATCGATCTGGATCACCGACTGGGGTAAATCGAGCTTGAGGTCAGTGTCGACGAACATGAACATGCCGCTCTTGAGGGCCGTCGCGAGGAATTCGCTCGACACTTCGTTGAGGCGCGCGGCCGGTTCGGTGGTGGTGATGGCGAACTGGATCGGATAGCCGAACGCGCCCGGCAGGGACGGCGGCTGAAAGACCCCGATCTTCTGTCCCGCGATGCCGCCAAGTCCCTGAGACAGCCGCTGCTGAATCTCGTTCGAGCCTAACTTGCGCTCATTGCGCGGGGGCAATGCCATTCCCATGAGGCTTCGGCTGGGGGCGTCGATCTGGAAGACATTCTCGGGATGCGCGATCGAGGTCGCGACCTCGAAGGCACGCGCATCGTAGATCGATTTTCCCTGCAGGGTCGCGGCCGGCGCCGATGTCGATTGTGCGAGCAGGAAGCTCTGATCTTCTTGCGGAGCCAATTCGCTCTTCGCACTGGAGTACATGAAATAGATGCTGCCGAGCACCAGGACCACGAATACGGCGGTCACCGGTGTGTAGCCCAGGCTGCGTTCGAGCATACCCTGATACCAGCGCAGCAGCCTCTCGAAGCGCGAATCGATGTACTTCACCAGCCGCGATTCCCAGTCGTTTGCATCCGGTCGGTGGGGTTTGAGGAGGCGCGAACACATCATTGGCGACAAGGTCAACGCGATCACCGCCGATACGGTCACCGAGGCCGCGAGCGTGAACGCAAATTCCACGAACAGCGCACCCGTCAGTCCGCCTTGAAATCCGATGGGGACGAAGACGGCCAGCAGCACGACGGTCATCGCGACGATGGGGCCGGCTAGTTCATGAGCGGCGAGACTCGCCGCGGCGGTAGCCGCCATGCCACCCTCGAGGTGCCGGTTCACGTTCTCGACCACGATGATGGCATCGTCCACGACCAGTCCGATCGCGAGCACGAGGGCCAGCAAAGTCAACAGGTTGATGGAGAATCCGAGCGCCAGCATGATGGCGAGCGTACCGATGAGCGAGAGGGGTATGGCCACGATCGGAATGAGGACCGAGCGCGGTGAACCCAAGAATGCAAATATCACGGCCATGACGATGACCAACGCCTCGACCAGGGTCGTCGCGACTTCGTGAATCGAATTGTTCACGAAGATGGTGGAATCATAAATGATGAGGCCGTTCAAGCCCTGCGGCAACTGCCGCTGGACGTCCGGAAATACCGCCTTGACGCCGTTGATGACCGTCAGCAGGTTGGCGCTGGGCGCGACCTGGATTCCGATGAACACTCCAGGTTTGCCGTTAAAGGCCACACCCGCATCATAGGAGTCGGCGCCCAGGACCACCGTGGCGACGTCGCTCAACCGAATGTTCGCGCCATTCACCTGCTTCACGACCAGGTTGCGGAATTCGCTCAGGGAATGAAGGCTCGTCGTCGAGGTTAGCGTCACCTGCACCATCTGGCCCTTGGTATTGCCGACGGCGGAAATGTAATCGTTGGTGGCGAGGGCGGCGGAGACGTCGGCCGCCGTCATGCCGTAGGCGGACAGCTTTTTCGGGTCGAGCCAGGCGCGCAGGGAGAAATACTGTCCGCCGATGATTTCGGCCGTCTGCACCCCGGGAACCGCCTGAAATTTGGGTTGCACCACCCGCTGCAGGTAGTCCGTCACCTCATTGCGCTCCAGCGTTGGGCTCGAAAAACCCATGTACATGGCGTCGCCGGTCTGGCCTACACTGACGGTGATGGCCGGCTGCTGCGAACCCGCCGGCAACTGGTTCAATACCGAGTTGACCTTGATGTTGATCTCGGCGGCGGCCTTCGACGTATCGTAGTTCTGCCGCAGGTTGACCGTGATCGTGCTGGTGCTGCTTTGACTGGTCGACGTCATGTAATCGATGCCGTTGGCTTGTGCAACGGCCGCTTCGATGGGGGTTGTGATGAAACCCGCGATCGCGTCGGGATCGGCGCCGGGAAACGCCGTCGTGATGGTGACGATGCCGTTCTCGGTTTTCGGGTAGGCACGCACCTGAAGCGAACTGAACGAGCGCAGTCCGACCACGAGGATCACGAGGCTCACCACGCTCGCGAGGACCGGCCGGCGAATGAAGATATCGGTGAAATTCACGGGAGGTCTCGGTTATTCGTTGGGGGGCGTCGGGTTCGCATCGTTGTTCGGGACGATGGTGTTGTCGATGACAACGGGCGACCCGTTTCGAAGCTTCATTTGGCCGCCGGTAACAACCTCGTCCCCGACCGCGACGCCGCTCTTCACAGCCACCTGGTCGCCGCGGGTGTCGCCCAGCTTCACGAAGCGCTGGAGCACGCTCAAAATGGGCTTACCTTTGTCGTCCGTGCCTTTCTTCTGAACGAGGTAAACGGTATTGCCGTACGGATTGTACGTGATCGCCGACTGCGGCAGCGTTACCAGCGTGTACGGTTCGCCGTCGTCGATATCCACGTTGGCGTACATGCCAGGGATCAGGCGCCGATCCGCATTGGCGAAAGAGGCGCGTACTTGAACGTTGCGGCTGGCCGCGTCCACCTTGGAATTGATGGAGGCGATGTTTCCGGTGAAGGCCACTCCCGGATAGGCATCCACCGTCGCGCTCACGGGCTGCTTGACCTTCAAACGGGCGAGAGCTTGTTGAGGCACGTAAAAGTCGATGAAGATGGGATCGAGGGCCTGCAGTGTAACCACCGTCGTGCCCGCGGCCAGGTATTGGCCTTCATCGACCAGGCGAATCCCGAGCCTGCCGGCGAAGGGGGCACGCACCACCTTTTCTTCGATCAGGGCCTGCTGCGCCGACACCTGCGCACGCGCCGCCTTGAGATTCGACGCATCGGTATCCACCGTGGCCTGGCTGACGGCCTGCGCTTCGAGCTGCTCCTGATCCCGCTTCAGAGTGATCGACGCGAGCTCGGCCTGAGCCTGCAGCTGGGCAAGCTTGGCGGGATCGTCATTGGGTTTCAAGGCCAGCAATACGGCGCCTGCGGCAACTTCGGCTCCCGATTCGATGTGGATCTTATCGACCACACCCGAGGCTTGCGCCGCGAGATCGGCGCCACGGACCGCTCGCAATGTACCAAGGGCCTGAGTGCGGGATTGCCAGCTCGAGGCGGCGGCGATGGTGGTCGACACCGTCTGCGGCGCCGTGGCCATCGCGCCCATGTATTTCTGCGTCATTTTCCCCATGAACAACTGCCATGCGAATATTCCGCCCATGACGAGCGCCACGGTGAGGATCAAGATCACCAGCGGCTTCACCATCGCGCGCGGACGCGCCTTCATCAGGCCGTCGCCGCCAACTTGATTTTCAATAGTGCTCACGGGAATCCCTTGCAACAGTCGGATGAATTCGCGGCGGAGTCGGTGCGATTCCACCAACCCCCGCCCAGCGCTTGAAACAATGCGGCGGTATCCGCATACCGTTGCGCTCGCGCTTTGACGAGCGCAACGGCGGCGGTTTGATAATTTTGTTCCGCGGTCAAGACCTGCAGATAGCTCGCGCCGCCGCTTTTGAACTGGGCTTGTACGAGTTTCAGGCTCTCTGCGGCCGAGCTCTCCGCGGCGGTTTCGGCCGCCAGCGCGTCCGCGTCGGCCTGCAGCGCATACAGTGTGTTCGACACGTTCTGAAAGGCCGTGATCACGGTGCTCTTGTAGTTGGCGGCCGCTTCCTGCGCGGCGGCAATGGCGGCGCGCCGCTGATGCACGAGCTGGCCGCCCTTGAAAATCGGCTGGCTGACGCCGGCAATGGCGCTCCAGACCGCCGACGACGGTGAAAACATATCGGAAAACTTCGAAGCAATGCCACCGTAGCTGCCGCTCAACGTGAGCTGCGGCAGCATGTTCGCCGTCGCAACGCCGATTTGGGCGGTGGCCTGATGCAGCAACTCGGAATATTCGCGGATGTCGGGGCGCTGTTCGACGAGCTTTGAGGGCAGGCTCACGGGCAGGTCCGCAGGCAGCGTCAGGGAGTCCAGCGTGAATTCCGCGCCGCCGTAGTCGGCGGGCAAAGCTCCTACGTAAGTCGCCAGCAGATTGCGCTCCTGCGCGAGCTGACCGCGCAGAACGGGGAGGTTTGCCAGAGTGCTTTGCAAGGTGGACTCTTGCTGCAAGACGTCGGCCCGCGAGGCGCCCCCGGCGCTGACGCGGCGCTGTGTGATCTCGAGCTGCGCCCGCTGTGATCGGGCGATTTCCTCGGTGGCCGAGAGTTGCGCCCGCAGCGACGCTTCCGTGACGGCAGCGGTGACGATATTGGCCGTGAGGCTGAGATAGCTCGCCTCCAGGGCGAATTGTTGGTAGTCGGCCTGCGCCTGCAGGGCCTCAACCTGCCGCCGCACGCCGCCGAAGGCATCCAGCGTATACGACACATTCACGCTCGCGCTATTGAGCGTGTAGAGAAACGCCCCGGCGCCGGGCAGTCCGAACTGCGCGCTGGACGCCTTCTGACGCTCGGCTTGATACGACCCCGTGACGCTTGGGAAAAAAGCCCCGCGCTGCGCCGCCAGGTTTTCGTTCGCCTGCCGCAGGGCGGCCTGCGCAGCTTCCAGCGTCGGGCTATTTGCAAGTCCCCGTTCGATGAGCGCGTTGAGCTCCGGGGATTTGAACAAGGACCACCATTGGCCGGGGATGTCGAGGCCGTCAATGAAGCGCTGCGGGTTGCCGCCCGGAACCGGCGCCGACGCGGTCGCCGACGGCAGTGCGCCCGCCGGTACGAAGCCCGAGGTCTTGGGAGCGGGCGGCTGTTTGTAATTCGGCCCGACCGCGCACGCGGACAGCAGCACGGCCGCCAACACGGGGAAGGACCTGTTTGATTTGAACATCATGGAATCGGCAGGGCCGTCGTGCGGGGAAGGGCGCCGTTCAGAAAGATATCAACGACATGTTTCACGTGGGCATCGGAGTCGAGCTTGGCTATATCCTCGGCCGAGCCGAACAACAGGCATTCATGGAGCTGGGCGCAGACCATCTGCAGGAACAGGGGCGCAGCGCGATCGGGATCTGAAAGGTTGAGGGCGCCGCGAAGCGTCTGCCTGCGAAGGTAGTTCGCGATCGCATCATCGACCCGCGCCTTGGCGCTGCCGCGCATCTTTGCCGCAAGTTCGGGAAATCGATGCGACTCCGTCGCACAAATCCGAAACAGAGCGGCCGAGTCGGGGTTGCAGGCACGCCCCGTGATCAATTGGCCGATTGCCGTCAGCGCCTCCCGCGGATCCAAGCGATCGAGTTCCTCGGTAGCGAGCACCGTCTCCATGTCGCGCTCGACCAGCCGGCTGATGACTGCGCCCAACAAGTCGCCCTTGTTTTTGAAGCGCTCATAGATGGTGCGGGTCGAGACGCCGGCTTCGGCGGCCACTTTATCGATGCTGGTGCTGCCGTACCCGTCACGCACAAATACCCGGGTGGCCGCGGTGATGAGCAGGTCGGTACGCGCCGCTTCTGTGCCGCGCCGCGGACGACCTACCCGTGGCTTCACATCCGTGAGGTTTGGGTCATTGTTCATATGAGTAAAATGACAGGTGTCGTTTTTCAAATCAACAATTATTTACGCGGTGGATATTCATTTGCTAAAATATATGGTATGAAACTGTTAGATATCGAATGAATAGTACCTCACTTCAGTATGAGAAACTCGAGGCAAATCTCGAGCGCTTGCGGGCGCGCATGCCGGATCTGCCCAAGTCCAGCATCCTGTTGAGCCGGCTGGTTCAACACATCGGCAGAGGCATGGCGGGCATGCTGGAGATTCAAATCCGACCCTGCGGGCTGACGGAGGCGGAGTTTCGCGTGTTGACGACCCTGTTTTCGCAGCCGGAGGGGAGTGCCCACCCCAGCGATCTGTGCGCGAAGACGTCGCAGAGTCCGGCGAACATGTCGCGCATCAGCGATGCGCTGGTCGGCCGCGACCTCATCACGCGGCTCTCGAGCCTGCACGATCGCCGCAAAATGGTGTTGCGCATCACCGAGCAGGGCGAGGAGTTGGTGCGCCGGCTGCTCCCCACGATGTACGGACCGCTGCGCGAAATATTCAAGGATTTCTCGGAAGACGAACAGCTTCAATTGATTGAGCAGTTGAAGCTCCTGGGCACGAATTTGGATCAGGCGTTGTCGCAACACGGATCGGAACGAGCCGAGTGAGCGCGCGTCAAGGCACGGTTCTCATGATGGCGGCCTTGGCTTGCGGGGCGGGCTGTGCCGGCTTGCCCCCTAAGCCTCCGGCCGTGAAATTGCCGGCCGACGCCCCGCTGACATTGAGCGGTCCCACGGGCGGCCGGGGGGAATGGCCGACCGAGAAGTGGTGGGAGCATTACGGAGATCCGGTTCTCGACAGATTGATCGGCATGGCGCTGGCGTCCTCTCCGACGCTTGCAACGGCGCGTGCGCGATTCGCCAATGCCGAGCAGTCGGTGCGCGTCGCCGCCGCCGCCGCTGGCGCGCACCTGGATGCCTCGGGCGACACCTCGCGGCAACGTCTGAGCGACAACGGCTTGTTTCCGCCGCAACTCCTCGGTTTTCATTGGTACAACCAGAACGACCTTGGTTTGCAGGCGAGCTACACCTTCGACTGGTGGGGAAAGCAGAGAGATGCGGTCGAAGCGGCGGTGGACGAGGCGCATGCGGCGCAGGCTGACCGGTCAGCGGCCGCGCTCATGCTGGCGAGTTCGGTCGCGGATGCCTACTTCGGGTGGCAATCGGATCAAAGCCGCTTGGGCGTAGCCCAAGAGCGCGAGTCGACGGCGGCCCGCGAAGGCAGCATCATGGCGGCCCGCATTCGTGCCGAGTTGGAAGCGGCGGATGAGGCGCAGCGCGCGGATTCGAATCTTGCCGCCGTGCGCGAGCGGATCGCCGATTTGGAGGGCTCCGCAAGATTGCGAATCGTCACTCTGGCGGCTTTGGCGGGCTGCCCGGCCGACCAGTTGCCCGCGCTGACCGTCCGACCGCTGCCCCCAATCAGCAACGGATTGCCGGACGACGTAAAGATCGATTTGATCTCCCGCCGTGCAGATTTGACCGCCAGCCGCTGGCGCGTGGAAGCGGCTGAGAGGAACCGCGAAGGCGCGCGCGCCGAATTCTTTCCCGACGTGAGCATCAATGCACTGATCGGTGTGCAGAGCGTCGATCTCGGCAAGCTGCTCCAGTACAACAGCCGCGTCCCCGCCGCCACGGCGGCCATCCATCTGCCCATCTTCGATGGCGGACGCCTGAAGGCACGCTATGGGGCGTCTCAAGCGGCCATCGATGCCGCGGTTGCCGCCTATCAGGACACCTTGGTCAGCGCCGCCCACGACGTCGCGACGCAGGCGACGTCCCGTGCACAGATCGCCGCCCAGCGAATTCAGCGCCTGATCGAGGTGCAGGCGGCGGAACGCTTGAGATCGAGCGCGGCGGCCCGCGTTCGACAGGGCATCAGCGATTCGCGGGCGGAACTGATGGCCACCGAATCCTGGCTCGAACAGCGCGACGAGCTGCTGCAGCTGGATTCCGCCGCATTGTCGTCGGACATCGGACTGCAACGCGCCCTTGGCGGCGGATATCTGAGGAACGAGAACCCAAAATGAATGCAGCCGTTGAAACACTGCCGGCGGAGCCGACGAACAAGCGTCGCAAGGTCATGACGCTCATCGCCGTGGTCTTCGTCGTCATCGGACTGCTGTGGGGACTTTTCTGGCTGCTGGTACTGTCGAAGCGCGAACGCACGGACGATGCCTACGTGAATGGCAACAAGGTCGTGATTTCCTCGCAAGTTGCAGGAACGGTCATCGCGGTGCTCGCCGACGACACGCAATTCGTCAAGGCCGGGCAGGTGCTGGTGCGCCTGGATCCGGTGGACGCGGAAACGGGATTGGCGCGCAGCGCGAGCGCCTTGGGCCAGGCGGTGCGTCAAGTGCGCCAGCAGAAGCTGAACGCCGACCAATTTGACTCGATGATTGCGACACGGCGGCTGGAGCTGGCGCGGACCGAAGCGGACCTCGCCAAGCGCGAACCGCTCCTCGCCGACAGCGCCATCGCCCCGGAAGAGGTGCGTCATGCGCGCGAGAGCGTGCTGTTGGCACGCGCGGCGCTGACGCAGGCGGAGCGGCAGGCCACCGCCTCGCATGCGTTGGTCGATGGGGCCAGCGTGGAGGACAACCCCGCGGTGTTGCAAGCCAAAACTGCGTACCGCGACGCGTGGATAGCGGCGCAGCGCAATGCCGTGGTCGCTCCCGTGTCCGGCTACGTGGCGGAGCGCAGCGTTCAACTGGGCCAGCATGTCACTGCCGGCCAAGCGATGATGACGGTGATTCCGTTGAATGCACTGTGGGTGGACGCAAACTTCAAGGAAGTACAGCTGCGGCATCTGCGCATCGGTCAACCGGCCGAAGTGCGCAGCGATCTGTACGGCGGCTCCTTCGTCTATCACGGACACGTGAAAGGCATGGCCGCCGGGACAGGCGCGGCCTTCGCGTTGTTGCCGGCGCAGAACGCCTCGGGTAACTGGATCAAGGTGGTGCAGCGGGTACCCGTGAGAATTCAAATGGACGATTCGGATCTGACGAAGTCGCCGCTGCGCGTCGGATTGTCGGCGCTGGTGACGGTGGACACCACGAACGAGGACGGTCCGGTGTTGGCCAAGGAAGCGGCGGATCAACCGGTGGGCAACACGCAGGTGTATATACCGGACCTCGACAAGGCGAATGCCGAGGCGGATGCGGTCGTGCGCCGCAATCTCGGCGTCAAAGACTAGGCGGGCTACCCAGGTGGCTGACACTCCCCAACACCCGGCAGCGTTCGAGTATCCGCCGCTGCATGGCGGCAAGCTGTTGTTCCTGACGGCGGCGATCGCCACGACCTCCTTCATGGAAATCCTGGACATGACCATCGTCAATGTCTCGGTTCCCTCCATTTCGGGCAGCCTCGGCGTGAGCACTTCCGAGGGAACCTGGGCGGTGAGTTCGTACATGCTGGCCGCCGCCGTCATGCAGCCGTTGACGGGATGGATCGGGCGGCGTTTCGGCGAGGTCCGCACCCTCGTCACGTCGATTTGCCTGTTCATGGTGTTCTCCGCCCTCTGCGGTCTCGCGACCAGCATGCCCATGCTGGTCGCGGCGCGCCTCATTCAAGGCCTGGTTTCCGGGCCCATGATGTCGGTGGCGCAGGCCATTTTGCTGCGCAACTACCCGATCGAGCGGCGTGGCATGGCCATCGCGCTGTGGGCCATGGTCATCGTCATCGCGCCGATTTTCGGCCCCATCATCGGGGGATGGATCACGGACAACATATCCTGGCCGTGGATTTTCTATATCAATCTGCCGGTCGGCGCTTTCGCGGCCGCCGCCAGCTGGATGCTGTTGCGGCACCGTGAGTCGAAAAAGGTGAAACTGCCCATCGACGGAATTGGCCTCGGGCTTCTGGCGGTCGGCGTCGGTTGCCTGCAATTCATGCTCGACAACGGCAACGACAAGGATTGGTTCAATTCCACCGAGATCTTGCTCGCGGCCATGGTGTCGTTCGTGTGCATTGCTTTCCTAATACCTTGGGAACTCACCGACAAGCATCCCGTGATCGATTTGTACTTGTTCAAACGCCGCAATTTCCGCGTGGGTACGATGGTGGTCGGTGTGGCCTATTTCGGTTTGTCGGCCGTCAACATCATATTTCCGTTGTGGCTGCAGACCACTCTGGGCTACACGGCGACCCGGGCCGGACTCGCGGTGGCGCCCATCGGGCTGTTGGCCCTCATCGCCTCTCCAATCGTGGGCCGCAACATGAATCGCATGAATCTGCGGTTGGCGGCCAGCTTCGCTTTTTGCGTGTTTGGATCGGCGATCTTCTGGACATCGACCCTCAACGAAACAGCGAGCTTCGCGCAGTTCACAGCGCCGCGTTTCGTTCAGGGACTGGGACTGGCGTTCTTCTTCCTGCCGCTCAATCAAATCCTGTTGTCGGGGATTCCGCCGAGCGAGCTGGCGTCGGCGTCCGGTCTCAGCAACTTCGTGCGCACCATGTCCGGAAGCATCGCGACGGCGGTATCCGTCTGGATGTGGAATCGCCGCACCGACTACCATCATGCGGTCCTGGTGGAGCACGTGCGCAACTCGGCGCAGGGCTGGACGAACTATCAATCCGGCTTGAATGCGCTGGGAATCGCCGGCAACGGAGCCTATCAATATGTGGACCGCGTGATCGGCGGACAGGCCGCTACGCTCGCGGTCAACGACGTTTTCTTTGCCTTGGGATGCATGTTCATTCTGCTCGTTCCCTTGGTGTGGCTGTCCAGACCGCCTTTTGCGGGAGGGCGCGGCGCCGCTCACTGAGCCTGCGGCCGGACCTGCAGGGACCGTCCAGCACACAGACCGTGTAACATTGGTAAAGTGAATTCACCCTATATCGTTGCGGTTGGCGGGACATTGCGGCCTGGGTCGTCCACGGAAAAGGCGATGCAGCATGTGCTCAACGCTGCGGATCGCGCCGGGGCGCGTACCCGCCTCATCAGCGGTCCGGCGCTGCAGCTCCCCATGTATGAGCCGGACAACAAGGAACGCACCGACGCCGCCCGCGACCTCGTTGCGCAACTCGCGCGGGCCGACGGAATCATTCTGGGCTCGCCCGGCTATCACGGCAGCATTTCCGGGCTCGTCAAAAATGCCCTGGATTACGCAGAGGACCTGCGCGGCGACCGCCGGCCGTACTTCAGCGGCCGCGCGGTGGGGTGCATTGCCACCGCGGGCGGGTGGCCTGGTGCGGTCAACACTCTGGGAGCGCTGCGCGATATCGTGCATGCGTTGCGCGGCTGGCCCACGCCCCTGGGCGCCGCGATCAATTCGAGCGAGTGCGTGTTTGACGATCAGGGGCTATGCCTGGTGCCCCGGGTTGCACAAATGCTCGACCTCATCGCCGTCGAGGTGCTGGGGTTCTTGAAGTAGGGCGGGGCGTAAGAGCCGGCCTACCTTTTCGGCAGCTCTATTTCCGCCGCCGCAGTCGCCATCGTCGTGCCGAGTTGATTGGTCATCTTGAAATCGACCTTTACGATGGCCCTCCCTTGATCGTCAACCAGCTTGTCGGTGACCGTCGCGTTCGAGATCGTGATGTCCCCGGTAAACGCAGGACCGCGATAGGCGCAGTTGGAGTGGACAACCATGCCCCATTCGCCCGCCCAGCCGGCGAGGTAGTCGAGAATCCACGAACCCATCGATGCCCCGTACCCGTAGGCGCGCGGCATGCCGACGTAACGAGCCCAGCGGGGGAACAGATGGCCGCGCGAAGGGCCGATATAGGCGCCATCCGTCAGTTCCGGATTTTCCTTCTCCATGACCGGATCTTGCTCCTTGCCGGCCATGTCCGCCGTAAAGCCGAGCGCTTCCATGTCGAGATCCGTGCGTCGGTGCACCCCGCACCAAATGGTGAAAAGGTATGCGCGCCATTCGGTCGCCAGGCTCGCGATGCTGTGCGGGCCGAATACCCGGGTCGGCAGTTGGTCTCCGACCTTGACGCCCTCCCAATGACGTTTGCCGTGTCCGAGGTCGTGCAGCGACTTGATGTATTCGAATTTTTGCCCTTCAAGCTCGGCAAGTTGGGCATCAGTCCACTCGGGATCCTCAGTCGCCGTCAGCGAGCCCATCTCGCGCGCACTCTCGGCGCGATAGCGAATGCTGGTGGATCGCTGTGTGGCGATCTTGTCGCCCCTATCGTTGTAGTAGTGATTGTCGCCGCGTTGAAAGCAGGTCGGCCCCGCAAACTTGGTCTGCTTGACGGCGTAATCGAGGGGAATGCGCTCGTTGTGAATGAGGTCGCCCGCGACGATGCGGGGGCCGTAGAACCACCACTCATCCCCGCCGAAGATCATATGCGACTGGGGAATGCGACCGATACACGACGGCGCAGTACCGTGGCCATCGTCGGTGGCGACCGGAAAGGATTGCGGGGCGACGATGCCGCCAAAACGGCTTGCCGCAGCGAATTCGTCTTCGTAGTGCAAGCGGTTCGGGTAGTGCATCGCCTGAACCCAACGGCGAATATCGTTGTTCGCCAGCGGTTCCTTCAGGCGCGCAGGCTGCATCGGTTTTCCGAGATAGCGATCGATGTCGGAACAATCTAATGTTTCATCGGCCATGGGCAGAATCTCTCGATAGTCAGGTTCAGTCTCTCATCCCGAAAGGAAACCGCGCGTTTCGAGCGACAGCCCTCAGCCGCGCAAATACCGATCCAGTTCCTGGTGCATGTTCAGGATCAGCTTCTCGTGCTCGGCGGCAAGCCAGATTTGCTTGCAGCCGCGCGAGTGCAGACCCTTTTGCATGCGGGGGATGTTGCCCAGGTCCTGCCGCGGGATCAGCAGCAGCTGCTCCGGGTCACTCAAATCCGTGACCTGCCGGACTTCCGCGCGCGGCGGTTTGACCGCGGCGGGGTAGGTCTTGGTTGAATAGATCTCGAAGATGCAACGATCCGGATCGAGTCGATCCGGTCGCGCGCGGTACATCATGGCGTTGCCGGCCATGGGCAGGATGAGGAAGTTCGGGAAGATGAACAACTCGCCGCCCCACATGCCGAGATTCTCCGGCGTCGGCGTGGGCATCGGCCGTTGCTGCCCCGCGGCACGGGCGTACAGTGCCTTGACATACTCCGCGCCCAGGCTCGAACCCGCAGGGATAGGCTTGCCCTTGAGTGAGCGCACGACCTCGACGTCTTCGGCCAGCACTTGTGCGTCCATGCCTACAGCCAACAGATTCAGCCGCGCGGCCATCCCCTCCACCAAGTCGTCGCTGTTGTCATTTCGGACCTGACCCTGCATCGGAGTCTTTTTCCCCGCGAAACGACCGTGCCCGTGCGGATAAGCGTCGTAACCGATATAGCGGTGCGTGTAGTCGACCTCGGACTCGGGTCTGCCCTTGTAGATGACCTCGGCCGCGGCGACTTCCAGCTGGGAGTGGGTGGCCGGCACGTGGTAGCCCTCGAAAAAGGCTTCTTGAGCCACCTTCCAATTTGCCGGCACCGGAATCGCCTTCCACCAGTAGTTGCGCATTTCGCTGATGGCCAGGCTTTCGAGCAGCTGGCGCACCGGCGCGATGAAGTCGTCGAAGGATTCGGGGTTGCGATCGAGGTTGATGAAGATGAAGCCGGCGAAGCTGACGTGCTTGACTTCGCGCAGGGCGACGTCGCTGTCGCTGAGCTTGCCGCCACGGAATTCCTGCCGTTCGAGGACGAATTCGTTGCGCCCGCGGGTGTCCCAGCGCCAGCCGTGAAACGGGCAGATGATCTTTCCGCCGGCAAAGTGTCCACAACCTCCGGGCGATAGGGCGGTGCCGCGGTGCGGGCAGGCGTTGTGGTAGGCCTTGATCGTGTCGGCATCGACGCGAACGATCAGCACCGACTGGTCGCCGATGTCGTAGGTGGTGTAGTCGCCGGCCTCGGGAATTTCGTCGAGCCGCGCCGCTATCTGCCAGACGCGGCTCCAGAGCTTCTCATACTCCAGCCGCGCAAACGCCGGATCGGTGTAGCGGCCGCTGCGGATGCCGTGCGTGAGCACCTGCCAGCTGTCGGGCCACTCGCTCGGCGATCGATTGCCCACTTGGACGTCGGTTGCGATCGTGCTCATTGGAACTCCGCGGTGTTCAGAAAAAATGCATCAGCATCCGCAATCAGATGTAGCGGCCACCGTTGACGCCGATGGTCTGACCCGTGACATAGCCGGTCTCGTCGGAAACCAGCCACGCACAGGCGCCGGCGATATCTTCGGGCTCGCCCTGACGCCGGATTGGTCCGGCGTTGGTCCAGGTTTCCCTCGATTGATGCCCGTCCGCGAAGAACTTCTCCGACATGACCGTGTTCATCACAAAACGGGGCGGTATGTTGTTGCAGGTGATACCCAGCGGCCCCAGTTCCACCGCCAAGGTCTTGGTCAGGGCAATGATGGCCCCCTTCGAGGCGGAGTAATGCGCCATCCGCGCCGCACCGGACTGCGCGCTCGAGGAAGAAATATTGACGATTCGGCCCCAACCGGCGGCCTTCATGTCCGGCAGAAGGATCTGAGTGACGATGAAGGTGCCCTTGAGGTTCACTTCCATCATCTTGTCCCACTGTGCGTCGGTGAGTTCCTCAAATGGGACGACGCCGGTAATCCCCGCGTTGTTCACCAGAATCGTGACCGGTCCGAAAGTCTCGCGTAGCTTGGCCGCCGCCGCCTTGACCTGCCCGCGGTCGGTGATGCTGGCCTGCAGCGGAATCGCCTTTCCGCCGGCGGCCACAATTTCATCCGCAACCTTCGTAGCATCGTCGATCAGGATGTCGAGCACACCAATCGCAATGCCGTCACGAGCCAGACGGCGACTGATGGCTGCGCCGATCCCCGCAGCCGCTCCGGTAACCAGTGCTACTTTCACTATCGCTCCTTATATCCTCGTTAACCTTGATATCCTCGTTAACCTTGCAAGTGTTGCACATCGTCCGCCAGCATTCTTTGCAGTACGCGACAACTCCGGCAAAAACGCCAGACCGCTCGAGGAAGTCCGGCGCGCGCTTCGCCTGCGATCGCCGTTTGGACCGTTCGACCACTTCCGGAGCCTCGAATCGGCGGCGTCATGCCCCGGCCCTCGCGCCGTTCGTCTCCTTGCGGAGCGCGGCATCGAGCTCGGTGTACTTCTCGGGTCGCAATGTGCCGTGCAGGCACAATCGAATGATCTCCCGACCGAAGCGCTCCGCCATCTGCCGGCGCTCCGTCGCGCTGCGGGTGTGAGCCCTGGCCCAAACCGGCCATAGAAAACAACCCGCAAGCAGCAGCACTGACGCCACCTCTGCATCGATTCCCGGTTGCGCGGACTCCGTCTTGGCAAACAGCTCGAAGTTCGACTCGTATTGCTGCCAGAAAGGATCGCTGGCGGGCCGCCGGGAGCTCAGAAGCTCGAATAGCCACACACGTCCCAGCCCCGGGTTTTCCATCGCGAACCTGGCGAGGTGATGGGTGAGGGCCTCCGAACTGATGGCTTCTATCGGCTGGTCGCGAGCGATCGCGGGATCGCCAAAAACTTCGCGGTACAACTTCTCGCTAACCCAGGCGGCGGTGGCTTCAATCAACTGCTCACGCGTCTGGAAATGCTGATAAGCGGTGCCACGGTTGACTCCCGCACGCTGCGCGACTCGGGCGACACTCAGTCCTTCCTTGCCTTCCTGAGCCAGCACTTCCCGCGCGGCCTCGAGAATTGCCTCGCGCGTGCCCTCCGGATCACGTTTCCTTCGAGCCCGCCCGACTTTGCCCGCATGTCGTTTTGTTTCTGCCATCGTGTGGTGCTGGTCTAGGTCCGGCTTTCGAAGCGTGCTGCCGGATAATTAGGCAACAATGTTGCTTAGTATAACCGGTGAGCCAGGCTCAGTCGAGCGAAAGTCGCCCGATGGCCGTTTGCAACGGCCGCTTGCCAAAGGCGGAAATTGGCTCGGTTCGTCGGCTAGACGGGAACGATGTCGCGGCGGCAGCGCGGCAGCTCCACGTCGACCTTACCGCTGGCCAACGCGTTGCCGTCCTGATTCGTCATCTTCACCGCGATTGTCACCATCGGCTCGCCCCACATGGAATCTTCCTTCTTGTCGATCACCTCACCGTCCAGGTAGGTGACGTCGCCCTCGTACGACGGACCCCGGAAGGACGTGTTCGAATAACGAACGAAGCCATCGTGCCCCGCCCAGTGCGCGATGTAGTCCGTCACCCAGGCGCCCATGGTGGCGCCGTAGCCGTAGGCGCGCGGCATGCCGATGTGCGAAGCCTTCTCGGCGTCCACATGGCCACGCGAAGGGCCGAGATAGAGCCCGTCGCGAAGCCTCGGATCGATTTTCGCACCCTCTTCGTCGAATCCGAAGCCTTCGACCCAGCCGGGATCCTGGTTCACCCATGGGTCTTTCACTCCGACGGGCGCAGCCCAGCGGAACGTTCCCCAGATGTTGAAGATGAACGCGCGGTACTCGGTGGCGAAGCTCACGAGCGAGTGGGGACCAATGACGCGGCGCTTCAGCGTCTGGCCCACACGGACCTCCTCGATCTGCGGCGTGTGGCCTTCGCGGTTCGAGAGCATCCAGTCGAGGCGCTCCTTCTCGATTGCCTGCAGCTGGGCGGGCGTCCATCGCGGCGCCTTGCCCGCGTCCTTGCCCAAGTAGCCGCGCCGCTCGGCCTCGACGGCGAGGTAGCGGATCGCCGTTGCCCGCTCCTTGCAAACAGGCACACCGTGCTGATTGAGGTGCACCGTGTCGCCCCGTGCGAACATGGTCGGCCCGGCGAATTTCGTCTCGGTCACCTTATAGTCGTAAAACCGCCGAAGATGGGTCAGCTGGTCTCCAGGCCGGATTTTCGGCCCGTAGTGCCACCATTCCTCACCGCCGAATATCAGGTGCGAGCCCGGTATGCGTCCGACACAGGCGGGCTGCACGCCGTGTCCATAGTCGATGCCGACCGCGAAAGATTGCGGCGCCACGATGCCCCCGAACTTCGAGTTCCGGGCGAATTGGTCGTCCCAGTGGATCGGGTTGAAGTAATCCATGGCCATCACCCAGCGCCGGATGTCGCTCGCCGAGCACGGCTCGATGGGCTCCCCGCCGCCGACTTCCTGGCCGACGCGGTGCTTGACGTCGCTCAGGTCGAGCTCAACCCTCGGTACCGCCGCCGCTGCCTGGCTCATGTGTTTCCCCAATTCATCGTGAAAAGTCGCACTCCTTTCGGACGCTATAGAACTGCATGCTGTAAGTCAACACTGTTGTCGATCTACGATTCCTCGAGACGGGCCCGAAGAGATGGGCACGAAGTCGCCGTTGGCCGGTCATTGAAGTTTGGACTCGCACTCGAAAACCGTGATGAAGCGCGACTTGGACCGGTCAAACAAACGCTCTTCATCGGCCAGCACGTCGGCCGGCAATTCTCCGCGCGACACGTACCCTGCCACTTTTTCGAAAACGGAGCGATCCTCGAACCAGGTTTCGGTGACCACGTCGAAGTCCAATTCATTGCCTTTGTCCGGAAGCGAACCCGGCAGGGGCTCCACGTAGCGCCGGACGTACTTGTACATGCCGACGCCATATTTTTCGCCAAGCTTGCTGTGCACACCTTCGTAGTAATCTCGAAACGCCTCCACCGACATGCCGGGGCGGCGCTTGAGAAACATCAATATCTTGAAGATCGGGGTCGCCATGGGCTGCTCCTGTTAAATGGGTTTGGTCCTATCGATGAGGTTCCGCGGCGCTTCCCGTCACAGGCTGTAACGTTGGCGGATGCCGTCGAAGCGCTCATGCATCTGACGGATCCGTTCTTCACGCGTTATCCTGGCGGTATCAGGAGGCAAGGCGGCGGCGAGCCGGGAGCGCTTCACCAACTGGGTTCGAAGTGTTGTCTGCACTTCGCTCATCAGGTTCCGATAGGTTACGTTGCCTCGCTCGAACCCCTGGGCGTCCAGCCAATTGTGGTAGCCCGGATCATCGTGGCAAAGGATCAGCCGGACCTTGCCGTCGCTGTCCACCTTGGTGCGGCTGGGCGTATAACTCACAGGTCTGTAGAGATAGTCCATGCTGTTGAAGAAGACGCCCATGTTCGTCATCGACCACAAGCCGTCATGACTGTTGAATTCGATGACCAGCGCCTCATCGGGAGCCAACACCCAGGTCATGTTCGCGACCGCGCGTCCGCGGCGCTTGTCCGTCGCCGCACTATCTGCAGGCTCCGGCGGGAATTGGTTCACCCAGTCAAGATAGCCCGCCTTGGTGTAGTTGTAGGGGTGATCCGGCCAATCGTTCATCAATCCGGTGACGAAGCTTCCGGCCCAATCCATTGCCTGGATCATGAGCTCCGGCGTCGGCATCGGCCGCGGCTCGCTCATGTCGACGCGCTCGATGCGCAGCCGCGCCGGCAGCTCCGTCCAGCGGTCGAAGCCTTGACGCACGAAAAGTTTGCGCGAACCCGGCGTCGTCGGCAACCAGTTCGGCCCGCGCCGCGCACCGCCAAGATTCAGCTCGAAGCTTCCGTCCCACGTCGTTTCGAGCTGATGTCCGAACAGGTTGGCTTCGGGAATGTCGCCGAAGGGATCGTGCAGGCTCGGCCAGTTCGTTCCAGGCTGCTTCTCCGGACGCGGTCCTTGGACCGTGAAGTTCAGAAACCGTGCCGTGCCCCGGTTTCCGGAGATTTTGTAGACTGACTCGCCGTCGATCCAGGCTTGCTGATAGGTGAAATCGGCGGCGTCGCCCCCAAGCTTGCATTGCGGCGTGCAGAACGTGTGGATGACTGGATAGCGCGTGTCTTTCGTCTCGAGGCCCAAGTCGAACGCCTGCCCTAGATTTTGTGTGAGAAAGCGGAAGGCGTCCGCCCGGTGCAGCGGCGTTGCGGGATTGTAGTCCTTGAATGCACGGTCTCCGGCCTCCTGCAGGCGTTCGCAGAACGCCTTCCACGCATTCCGTAAGGACTCATCGTATGGACTATCGCCGAACGCCATTCAAAAGCCCCTCAAGTAGTACGATCAACCAAAATCCGCCAAGGCCGGGTTTTCATCCGCCGAAGGGCCGACCCTCACCTTCTTGCCGGCGGCCGCGAGCGTCAAGACCGGTGATTATCATATGCGCGAGAGATTATGATTGCTAACGTGCTGACTGGCCTACGCTGACGCCACCGGACGGCGGCAGACCTTTGAAATGTCCACAACGGAAGGAGAGGTAACGTGACGGATATCGAGCGCCTATTGGCCATTGAAGAGATCAAGCGCCTGAAATCGAAGTACTTCTATTGCCTGGACCACAAGGATTGGGCTGCTTGGAAAACCGATGTGTTTGCATCCGATGCAAGTCTGTATGTTCCCGAGGTGCAAGCAGAGCCTTTCGTTGGCATCGACACGATTATCAGCTGGGTGTCCGCTAGCGCCGGAGACCAGGTGTCCGTGCATCACGGGCACATGCCCTGCATAGAGATCTGTTCGCCGGATACCGCCACAGGTATCTGGGCAATGGAGGACATCCTCCGCCTGCCGAAGGACCGTCCTTCGCCCTACGGTTACACTTATCTACATGGCTTCGGCCACTATCACGAAACCTATGTTCGCGGTTCGGCCGGCTGGCGCATCAAAACAACGCGTCTCACCCGCCTTTACGTTGAGCGATCGTAGGCTCGCCACTTCAACCGCGGAGAGTCGGCCGTGCCCATGATTGGTATCGATGGCATCGACATCGCTTACGACATCATTGGCGATGGGCAGAGGCCCGCCGTCATTACTCCAGGCGGGCGGTTCTCCAAGGATACGCCCGGCGTGAGAGCGCTGGCAGAGAAGCTCGCGGAAGGCGGACTTCGAGTCCTGATCTGGGATCGCCCAAACTGCGGCGAGTCCGCTGTCTCGTTTGCCGGGCCGAGCGAGTCGCGTATGAATGCGGATGTCCAGGCCGGCTGCTCCGGGCGCTCAGATTGAGCCGGGCGCTGCTGGTCGGCGGCTCAAGGGCGAGGGGGCGTTCGTGCGCTGGCCGTTGCTCGCACCGCAGATTCTCGAGTTCGCCCGTCAGCTCCCGACGACCTCGCCCTCAACCTAATCGGCGCACCGCGGCTTCATTCACGAACCGCCGACGCATCGCGCTCAGCGCGTCGCGCCCGGCTGCCGGGAGGTCCGTCGCTTGACATACTGATCGACAGTGGTGATGATTACGGTATTCCGTAGGGGGGTCTGGGAAGATGAGGCCGACTGGCATTTTATTGGTGCGAACTGATGCACTTCGGAACTTCAAAGACTTGGCGGCAAGCCTCGGCGGTGATCCCGCCGCCCTGTTGCGAAGGTCTCGGATCGATCCAGGCGTGCTGGACAATCCGAGCGGCGCCTTGTCCTATCGCAAGATGGTTCAACTGCTCGAACGTGCTTCCGCAGAACTCGATCGTCCTGACTTCGGCATGCGGCTCGCTGCGGTCCAGAAAGGGACGAAGGTGGTGGGCCCTCTGGACTTGGCGATGCGTAACTCACCGACGCTGGGCGCGGCGTTTCGATATTGCGCAGATCACGTTCAGGCATACAGCTCCGCTACGCAAATCAGTTTCGAGAAGACGGACGACCGCAGGGTCTTCATGCGATTCGAGATTTTGCTCGCGAAGCTCCCCCAGCAACGACAGGTGGTGGAACACGCATTGGCGCTCATCCAGCACCAAACCCTGGCCTACAGTCGAGGTCAGGCCCGCGCGCGCGAGGTTTGGTTTACTCACGAGCCGCTCGCCCCCTTGTCGACCTACCGGGCCCACTTCAACGCCACTCTGCGATTTGGACAGAGCATGAATGGCCTGTTTTTCAATGAAGAAGACTTCGATCTGCCGCTACCGGATAGCGATCCACAACTCTATGAGATGGCTGCCAGCTTTATCGAACATCGCTTCCCCAGTTCTCCCATGACGTTGAGTACAAAAGTTCAAAGCATAATCGCCCGCCTCCTCATTGAGGGAAATTGCACGCACGAGCGCGTCACCTCTGCGCTCGGCCTGCATCCTCGTACCCTGCAGCGCAGGCTGCGGGAAGAGGGCGAATCGTTCGAGGCGATCAGGGACAGCGTGCGGCGCGACGTCGCGCTCCGCTACCTGCAGCAACCAAACGTACCTCTGGTGCGGGTGACGGAAATTTTGGGCTATTCGGAAACATCAGTTCTGTCGCGGAGCTGCCATCGCTGGTTTTCCGCATCTCCCCGGCAATTGCGTAATGAGCTGAACCGGTAAGACACGTCAACGTCCATGGGCAATTCGATGCCTCCTAAAAAATCGGTTGCGATCGTCCCGACTGCCTTTACTGCGGATCGACCGTAATGGATTTCAATTGGGACGTTGAGCAGCAGACTTTCCGTTCTGCTGTTCGTGGTTTTTTGGCGGCCAATCTGCCGAGCGATTGGGAATCGCTCGCGCACGGTCCCGGCTCCGCACTGCAAAGTACGTTCTCGAAGAGATTCTGTGGAGAGCTCGCCAAGGCGGGCTTATTGGTGCCTCATTGGCCGAAGCGCTGGGGCGGCCGCGATGCAGATCCTTGGACCGCGTTTATTTTGGCCGAAGAGATGTGGCAGGCGGGCGAACCGCGCGGCGGCCAGTACATGAATGTGAATTGGATTGGCCCGACCCTGATGCGTTTCGGCTCGGAGCAACAGCAGGCGCGCTACATTCCACCCATGGCGCGCGGCGAGACGATCTGGTGTCAAGGATTCTCAGAACCCGAGGCGGGCTCCGATCTTGCATCGCTTCGAACCCGCGCGGCTAAGCATGAGACGGGCTATCGCATCAACGGCCAGAAAATCTGGACCTCCTACGCGGGGCATGCGGACACGTGTTTCCTGTTGGCGAGAACAGCTCCGGGACGCGACGGCATTTCCATTTTTCTCGTGCCGATGGATGCGCCGGGCATCACAGTGCGGCAGATTCCGAGCCTGATCGGCGAGGGCGATATTCACGAAGTGTTTTTCGACGACGTTGAAGTGCCGAGCGGCGCTTTGCTGGGTACCGAGGGACAGGCATGGGAGATCTCGAGAACGGCGCTCTCGCTCGAGCGTGTCGGCATTCCCCGTTTCGCGCTTGCCGCCAAGACGCTGAATCGCGCGGTCGCGGCGCTCAGTCAATCGGGGCGATTCGGCCACGGTGCGATCGAGCAAGCGGCACGAGCCCGCGCCGCCTGCGAGGCCGCGCGTCTCTATAGTTACAGCATCGTCGATCAGCGAGTGCACGGGATTCCGACCGGGCCCGAAGCCAGTGCCGCGCGATACGCTACGGTCATGGCCGAACGATTGGTGGGCGAATTTGTGGTCGAGCATGTGCCCGAAGCGTTATCCTGCGCCGGTGATCCGATGCTCAAGGTCCATCATCAGCGGGCCGTTGTGGCGGGCATCGCCTCGGGCGCCGCCGAAATTCAGCTCAATCTGATTGCCACCGAATTGCTCAGGCTTCCCCGGGAGCCGCGCTGATGGATTTCACGCTCACCTTCGATCAAGACTCATTACTGAGCGCGATCGACAAACTTGCGATGCGATTTACAGCCAAACCCGCCGACTTTCACGACTTTGCGCTTGTCGAGCCGGATTTGGAAAGGGAGTTGGACGAGGGGCAGTACTATGAAATCGCGCTCGTTCCGGAGCTTGGACCTTTGTCCGCAGCGATGGCGGTCGAGAGACTGGCGCGTCTGCCCTGCACGGCGGAGATTGCGCTCTCGATGTTGGTCCGGCCGCAACTTTCAGGCGCGTGGCCGCGGCCTTTGGCACTGGTGGAGTACGGTCGTCCCGGGCGCTTCGTTGCGACTGCGAAGACAATTCTGGTCGTCGACGGTGAAGGCATCGGCATTGTGCGGCCTTCGCCCGCTGCGCTCGAGCCCGTGCCGTCGCTATTCGCATATCCGATGGGCAGATTTAAACAAGACGCGGCCACGACGCCGCTCTCCAGCGGAGAGGCGGCGAACATACGCAAATGGCTGCGCATCGCGCTCGCCGCCGAGGTCAGCGGTTTGCTGCAAGCGGCGATTGCGTCGACCGTCGAACATCTCGGTCTCCGCAAGCAGTTCGGCCGCCCGCTCGGCACGCTTCAAGCACTGCGTCATCGCATGGCAGAGTGCGCTGTACTCGCGGGAGGTGTGAGATGGCTCGCCTTGAAAGCGGCAGGGACGGCCGACGAAGCCGATGCGGCATTGGCCGCACTGCATGCTCAAGAAAGCGCTACGCGCGTCGTTTACGACGTTCACCAGATGTTTGCGGCGATGGGGATGACGCTCGAGCATCCGCTGCATCTCTGGACATATCGCCTGAAGGCGCTGCTCTCCGAGTTGGGCGGGCGCGGAGGTCAGGCGACCGCGGTTGCACGGCATTGTTTCGGCTCCTCATTGGGTCCTGGCTCGTCATTGGGTCCTGTATGAGCAGCCCTTAGCGTTGGCAAGATGAAGACACCCTCACCTCTGCTGTTCGAGATCGAAGACCACGTCGCGATCTTGACGCTCAACAGGCCGGCGGAAGGCAATTCCCTGAATCCGGAGCTCCTGATTGCGCTTGAACAGGCGTGGCACCGGATCGAGAGCGACGAAGCGATCCGTGTCGCGGTCCTCACCGGGGCCGGAGAGCGTCACTTCTGCACGGGCGCGGCGGTGAGCGTGCTGAAGGTCGGCATGGGGACATTGCAGAACAAGCCCAACACGGCGGTGAACCGCTTCTCGCCCCGGATGTGTCAGGTGACCAAGCCCGTCATCTGCGCGGTGAACGGCCTGGTGAACGGCGGCGGGCTCCACTTCGTGGCGGATAGCGATATCGTCATCGCCTGTGCGCAGGCCGAATTCATGGATACGCACGTCAGCGTCGGGCAGGTCTCAGCGCTCGAATCGATCGGCATTGCGCGGCGTGCCGGTGTCGGCGCTGCGCTGCTGATGAGTCTCGCCGGCCGCTCCTACCGCATGCCTGCCGCGCGCGCTCATCAGCTCGGCATGATCGATCTCATCGAGCCGAGCGCCGCCGATGTGATCGCCAGGGCGCGCGAGCTTGCCGGGAATATGGCCGCCAACTCTCCGCAGGCGATGGCGCTGACAAAACGCGCAATCTGGGCCTCGACCGAGATGAACGACCCTGCCGCAGCGGAGTACGGCTGGGAGATGCTCAAGTCCCATTGGGGCCACCCGGACTTCGAAGAAGGACCCAAGGCGTTCAGCGAAAAACGGCCGCCCAATTGGAATCCGGACCCCAACGCACGCCGGAAGTGAGCACCGTATAGCTTGGTCGCACCGCAACGGCGGAAACAGGGTCGCCGAAGAAATAGGCGTTGCCTGCAACTGGAGGTGCTCGTGAAGAAGATGACGTTCGGCTATCTCTACGATTTCAGAAATCCGGAGCAATGGCGCAGACCGTGGACCGATCTCTATGCTGAGACGCTGGACTTCATTGCCTGGACGGAGAGCGCCGGGTTTGAAGGAGCCTGGGTGCCCGAGCATCACGGCGCCGCCGACGGCTATGCGCCGTCGCCGTTGGTCGTGCTGGCGGCGATCGCTGCGCGCACCAAGACAATCAAACTCGGTTCGGCAATCGCGCTGGCGCCTCTGTACCACCCCGTACGTTTCGCGGAGGAGTGCGCGGTGCTCGACATCCTGTCCAACGGCCGGCTCGAAATGGCCGTCGCGATCGGGTATCGCCGGCGCGAGGCGGAAGCCTATGGCGTGGACTTCTCGACACGCGGACGTCGCACGGACGAATTTCTCGAAATCGTCCGCAGGCTCTGGGCGGGAGAAACGTTCTCCTACGAAGGCAAGCATTTCAATTTGAAGAATGCGTCGATTGTTCCCTGCCCAAGTCGCGGACGCATACCGCTCTATCTGGGCGGATTTACCGACAAGGCGATGGAGCGCACCGCGAAGTATGGCGATGGCTATTTCGGCAATATGGAAATTTGTGACCTCTACGCAGAGAAGTTGCGCGCCTGCGGCAAGGATCCGGCCAGTGCGCGAGTCCGCATCCAGGGATTGTTTGTCCTTGTCGCCAACGATCCCGAGAAGGCCATGCATGAGGTGGCGCCGTATTTTCACTATGTGAACAATGCATACGGGGAGTGGCTGAACGAGGATCGGGCCTCCACGGGTTTCGGTGATACTGCGCACCTCAAGCCGATGACGCTTGAAGCCTTCAAGACCGGCGGCATATTGAGCATTTTGACGCCAGGTCAGGCTATTGAAATGTTCAATGGCATGCTTTCGAAGGTGCCGGTGGAGCACTTCATGATGATGGTTCCGCCTGGACTTCCGCCTTCGAGATTCACCGAATATGCGGAGGTCTTCGCACAGAAGGTTATCCCCGCGTTTCAGTGATCGATGGGTATCCACCCGTTCGACGCAGTGCGTCTCACCCCTGGACGGCACCCTTCGGGTCGACCTCCGGTCGACCAAACGCGCTCCTGCGCGTTTGTCGGACATCAGCTTCGTTTCCGCTGGCAAAAAGCGTGGTTTTTGCCAGCTGCGTAGCAGGGGGGAAATCCAAGTCCGACAAATTCCTAAACCACGTTTTCCGTTCCTCGACCCCGCGCGGGGTTCACCGCCGCGGCAGGCAGTCCAAGTTCCTCCAGTACCTCTCGTGTGCTGGCGCCCAGCTCCGGAGCGGCGCCCACGACACGGCCCGGCGTCCGCGAAAACCAGGTCGGCACACCTGGAAAGCGCACGGGACCATGCGGCGTATCCACCGTCTCGAAGAAGCCGACTGCGTTCAGATGGGGATTGTCGAACAGCTCGTCGGGGGTGCGAAGCGGCGCCGCGGGTATGTCGAGCGCACGGAACAGCTCCAGCCATTCCCGGGTCGTTCGCTCCTTCATCGTATCTGCCACCAGAGCGTACACGGCGTCGATATGGCGCGCCCGCTGCTTGAGCGTGGCGAAGGCGTCGTTGGCCCACGCCGGCCGCACGGCCTCGACGAACGCGGACCATTGCTTGTCGTTGTATATCAGAGCGGAAATTTGACCATCCTTCGTGCGGTAGGGGCGGCGGTTGGGCGCCACCGCACGGGGATAGATCGCGGGGCCGAGGGGAGGGGTGAACATGGCGCCGTTGGCATGTTCGACCAGCATGAACGACGCCATTGTTTCGAACATGCTGACCTCCACCTCTTGGCCCTCGCCCGTGCGCTCGCGGTGGAACAGGGCCATCATCGTGGCGTAGAGCGCCGTCAGGCCGGCGACCTTGTCGGCCATGATCGTGCCGACATAGTTCGCTTCACCGGTCAGCTTCTGCTGGACGATCGGCAACCCGCATTCCGCCTGGATGGTGTCGTCATAGGCGGTGAGATCCCTGTCAGGGCCGCGCCGGCCATATCCATAGCAATTGGTGTAAATGATCGCCGGATTGATGGCGGCGACATCCTCATAACCGAATCCCAGCTTGGCGATCGCCTTGAACCGCATCGAGTGGATGAAGACGTCCGCCTGCTTGATGAGTTCCCGCAATGCGGTCTTGCCCGCGTCGGACCGCAAGTCGAGGACGACGCTGCGCTTGCCGCGGTTTACGTTGACGAAAACGCCGCTCATGCCCGGCGCCGGGCCGACCGAGATATTCCGGGTATTGTCGCCCTCGGGCGGCTCGATTTTGATCACATTGGCGCCCATGTCAGCCATTATCTGCGTGCAATATGGCCCCATGACCATCGCGGTGAGATCGACCACGCGCAAGCCGGCAAGCGGGCCTGTGCCGTTCGCGGGGTTAGCCATAACGCCCTCCTTCGGAGATACCGCAGCTACCTGATTTTTCATGAGAAGCCATACCCATTCCAGTTCATTGAGCCAGTATCGGCACAGTGCTGTTGCCATGATAGGCGATGGCTGTACACTCGGCAGTAACAATTTCCCCGGAGTTATCGGCTTCAATCAATGGACTTCGCACTCACAGCAGATCAGCAAAACATCAGGGACGCCATCCTGAAGCATTGTTCCCGGTTTCCGGACGAGTACTGGCTCGAACGCGATCGAGAAGGCGTGTTTCCGCACGAGTTTTACAAGTCGATGGTCGAGGCGGGCTGGCTGGGGATTGCAATGCCGACCGAGTTCGGGGGCTCGGGACTCGGCATCACAGAAGCCGCGGTGATGATGCAGGCGATTGCCGAGTCGGGCGCCTGCATGAGCGGCGCGTCGAGCGTTCACATGCCGGTGTTCAGCCTGCAGACGATCGTGCTGTTCGGCACGCAGCAACAAAAGGAGCGACTCCTTCCTCCCGTCACTCGCGGTGAAGACAAAGTGTGCTTCGCCGTCACCGAGCCCAATGCGGGGCTCAATACGACGGAGCTCAAGACCCGCGCCGAACGGCGCGAGGGCGGGTACTTGGTGAACGGGGAGAAGATCTGGATTTCCACCGCACAGGTGGCGAACAAGATGCTTCTCCTGGCGCGCACCACGCCGCTCGACAAGGTCAAGCGCAAAACCCAAGGGCTCTCGCTGTTCTACACGAACCTCGATCGATCGAAGATCGAGGTGCGCCTGATTCACAAGATGGGCCGGCATGCGGTGGATTCGAACATGCTCTTCATCCAGGATCTTTGGATCCCGGAGGAGGACAGGATCGGCGCGGAGGGGGAGGGCTTCAAGATCATCCTCCATGGCATGAACCCGGAGCGCATTCTGATCGGCGCCGAATCGATAGGCATCGGGCGGGTTGCCATTGCCCGGGCCGCCCGATACGCGCGCGAGCGGATCGTGTTCAACCGGCCGATCGGCATGAACCAGGGTATTGCCCACCCGCTCGCCAAGTGTTGGGCGCAACTCGAGGCAGCCAACCTGATGGTGATGAAGGCCGCCACGTTGTTCGACAAGGGATTGGACTGCGGCGTCGAGACCAATGCGGGCAAGTATCTGGCCGGCGAGTTCGCGTTCGAGGCCTGCCATACCGCCATGCTGACGCTGGGCGGCATGGGCTATGCGCAGGAGTATCATGTCGAGCGCTATTTACGCGAATGCTTGATTCCGAGGACTGCGCCGATCAGCCCGCACATGATCCTGAACTTCCTGGCCGAGAAGGTCCTGGGGCTCCCCAAGTCGTACTGATGGCGGGTGAAACGTTTAAGCGAGGAGGGTAAATAATCATGGCGACCCAGTCACAGAGCATCAACGCGCGGTCATGGCTGTTTGCGCCTGGCGACAGCGAGCGCAAGATGGAAAAGGCCACCGCCGGCGCGGCGGATATCGTTCTCCTCGACCTGGAGGATGCGGTTGCCGAGGGAGAAAAGCCCAAGGCGCGGTCAATGGTCACGGCGTTCCTGAAGGCGCACGCGGAGCAGCGCGCGCGGCTGTGGGTGCGAATCAATCCGCTGCAGGGTCCGCACGCGCTTGCGGATCTGGCGGCGGTGGTCCCCGGCTGCCCTGGCGGCATCATGCTTCCCAAGTCTCGCGGCCGTGCAGATGTCGAATTGCTGAACAATTATCTGACGGCGCTGGAAGTCGCCGCCGGGATGGAACCGGGTACGACCAAGGTGATCGTCCTCGTCACCGAAGCGGCCGAAGGCATGTTCACGACCGGAAACTATGCGGGCGCGCCGCGGGTGGTCGCCTTGACATGGGGCGCCGAGGATCTGGCAGATGCGGTTGGTGCGGGTTCGAACCGCAACGAGGACGGTAACTATGCATTCACCTATCAGCTGGCCCGCAGCCTCTGCCTGCTCGGCGCTGCGGCCGCCGGTGTGCCCGCGATCGAGACGATTCAAGCTGATTTCCGTGACGAAGCGGGCCTTCGCAAGCGGGCGACAGAAGTGCGGCGTGACGGATACCGCGGCATGCTGGCGATACATCCGGCTCAAGTCGACATAATCAACGACGCCTTCACGCCAAGCGCCGACGAGCTGGCCGCGGCGCAGGAGATCGTCGATCTGTTCGCCGCAAATCCGGGAGTGGGTGCGATCGGTCACAAGGGCGCCATGCTCGATCGTCCGTATCTCGCGCGTGCTCAGGCCGTACTGGCGCTCGCGGCGCGCCGATGACGGTCTCGACCGATGCGGGCGGGCTGAACTTGAGCGCCTTCTTGCGCGCGGGCGACCACATAGTCTGGGGCCAGGCGTGCGGCGAACCCACGACGCTCGTTGAGGCGCTGATCGAGCAAGCCGATGGCATCGGTCGCCTGTCGGCGTTCGCGGCCACCAGCTTCTCGGGGATACTGGGCGTGGAGGCGGCGCAACGGCTGAACCTTTGCAGCATGGGAGCGATCGGCGCACTGCGCACGGTTGCCGCGGCGGGCCGGCTGGGTATCGTCCCCTGTCACGTCAGCCAGGTCGCACCGATGATCGAGCAAGGTCTGATCGGATGCGACGTCGCCTTCGTGCAGGTCAGCCCGCCCGACGCCGACGGCAATCACAGTTTCGGCCTGATCGGCGACTTCGTTCAGGCGGCTGTGGCGAAGGCGCGCGTGGTCGTCGCCGAGGTGAATGAGCGCGTACCTTTTACACTGGGAGATGCGGTGTTGCCGGCCGCACGGATCGACTGCGCCGTTCATGTCGCGCGCACACCGGTCGAGGTCTTCCCGGCGAAGATCGGCGAAACCGATCTGGCCATTGCCAAAATAGCGGCCGAGTATATCGAGGACGGCGCAGTGATCCAGGTCGGGATCGGCGCGATGCCCGATGCGATCCTGCGTCTACTCCACGATCGGCGCGATCTGGGCGTGCATTCGGGCATGATCGGCGATGGTCTCGTCGATTTGGTTGGTGCGGGTGTCGTCACCAATGCGCGGAAACCGATAGACCCTGGTATTTCCATCACGGGCGCGCTGATCGGGACCAGCCATCTGTATGATTTCGCCGATCGCAATCCGCAGATCGGCATGCGCAGCTCCTCGTACACGCACAGCGAGGCGGTGCTGTCCCGCCTGACGCGGCTGGTGACGATCAACTCCGCGCTGGAGGTCGATTTGACGGGGCAGGTGAATGCGGAGCAGAGCGGCACCCAGTATCTGGGCGGCACGGGCGGCCAGGTGGATTATGTCCGCGCCGGCAGCCGTTCGCCCGGGGGCCGCTCCATTGTTGCCCTGCCTGCGACAGCGAAGGGCGGAAAGGTCAGCCGCATTGCGGCCTTCCTGTCCGGGCCGGTCACGACCGCGCGCAGCGAGGTCGATGTGATCGTCACCGAATTCGGCGCGGCTGAGCTCAAAGGGCAAACGCTTGCCGAGCGTGCCCGCCGCCTGGTCGCAATTGCGCATCCGGATTTTCGTGAGGAGCTGGATCAGGCGGCCCATGCCATTCAGCGGAGAGGATTCTAATGAGCGACGCTGTGCTGTTCGACGCGCGCGATGATGGAATCGCGGTCATCACCTTGAATCGTCCCGAGACCCGGAATGCGCTTGGGCTAGACATTCGTGCAGGCCTCTTTGCCGCCTGGGACCGCTTTGAGCGGGAGTCCGCGCTGCGTGTCGCCATCCTCACGGGCTCGGGGGACAAGGCATTTTGCGCGGGCGGCGACCTGAAAGAGATGACGGAGCTTCGACTGACTGTCCCGCCGCGGGACATGTTTCCAGTTCCGGGCGACAACATCGAGCTAACCAAGCCCACGATCGCGGCGGTCAACGGCGTAGCCTTTGCCGGCGGCTGGATGATTGCCCAGGCCTGCGATTTGTGCGTCGCGAGTACGCGGGCGCAATTCGCAATTACGGAAGTCAAGGTGGGCCGGAGCTCACCCTGGGCGTCGCCGCTGATCCATATGATCCCGCAGCGGATCATGATGGAGATCGTCCTCACCGGAAAACCGATCAGCGCGCAGCGCGCCTATGAAATTGGACTCGTCAATCGGCTGGCGGAGCCCGATGGATTGATGGCCGCCGCGTTGGGGCTGGCCGCCGACATTCTCGACGGTGCGCCGCTGTCGGTGCGGGCGGCGCGAGAGACGGTGATGCTCTCGACAGAGATGGGCCGCGGAGCGGCACTGCGCGCCGCGCGGCATGCCTCGGAGTATGCTTATCGAAGCGAGGACGCCCAGGAAGGCCCGAAGGCTTTCGCCGAGAAGCGGCGCCCGCAGTGGAAGGGCCGCTGAAGGGTGGCGAGGCGCATTGCATCGAAGGGATAATCTAAAATAACGGGCTCGAGTGATTCAATCGGAGACTTGCCATGACGTTGACCACCAGAGAACTCACACCTCGTATCGCGACCGAAATCCGGGCGGACAAGGCAACCCTGCTAAGCGGCGCGCATGCCTCCAAAATTCGTGAGCTGCTGGAGCAAAGGGGTGTGCTGGTCTTTCCCAGGATCAGTTTTACAGATGAGGAACAGATCACTTTCACCCAAACGCTGGGCACCTTCGCGCCTGAGTTGCGCGGAGAGAAAGTCTACAAGATAACTTTGGACACGAAAGAGAATCCGCAGGCTGACTATCTCAAGGGATCCCTGTATTGGCACTTGGACGGAACCATGAACGAAGTACCCATCCTCGCTTCGCTGCTGTCGAGCAAGGTGCTTGCGCCGAGCGGCGGCGATACCGAATTCTGCAATACTTATGCCGCGTACGACGACCTGTCGGACGCGGAGAAGCAGCGGTTCGAGACGTTGAAGGTGATGCATTCGGCATGGAACACGCTCTTCTACTACGACCCGGAACCCAATATCGAAACCCTGCGTGCCATGATGGCGATCGGCGACCGGGAGTTGCCGCTGGTGTGGAAGCACCGCTCGGGGCGCAGGTCTTTGGTCATCGGCGCCACCGCCCGTCATATCGTGGACATGGACTTCAAGAAGAGTGCCGAACTGCTGGTGCAGCTTCGCGATTGGGCAACACAGCCGCGTTTCGTCTACCGTCACGAATGGTCGGTCGGCGACCTCGTGATCTGGGATAACACCGGCACGATGCACCGCGCCACGCCCTATGATCCGAACTCCGGCCGCATGCTGCACCGGACCAAGCTCGAGGGCGAAGAAGCCTTTGCATAGAGGTGTAAGCCTCGATCCTAAGAGGCTGCCTCAGCCTGCAGTATCCTGGCAGCGAGGTTGCGCAAGTCGCCGGTTTTCACCTTGGCGCTGCCGGTCAATTGAAGATCACTCTCGCGGAAAAGCAATACGCGGCGTGGCACCTTGTAGCTCGCGAGCTTTTCCCTGGCGAAGTTGCGCACGGTATCTTCGTCGAGCATTGCGCCTTCATGGGGCACTATGCAGGTAACAACCAGTTCGCCGAGCATTTCGTGCGGAACTCCCACGGTCTGGGTAACCTTCACGCCCGGGCAGTCCTTGATGACGGAATCGATCTCGACCGGTGAAACATTGGCGCCGCCGGTCTTGATGATATCGTTGAGACGGCCCTCCCAGAAGAGGCGGCCCGCCTCGTCCAAGTGGCCGCCGTCCCCGGTGCGGAAGTAACCTTCATCGTCAAGCGTTTCGTCGAGCGGTATGGAGAGATAGCCCAGCATGAGAGTTGGCCCCTTGATGGCGATCTCCCCCCGCTTGCCCATCGGCACCACGATCCCCGTCAGGGGATCGACAATCTTCAGGCTGTTGCCGGGAAGAGGCGGTCCATGGCTGTTGCCCGCAACTTCCCGCGAAGTGTTCGCCGGATAACCGGTACTCAACGTAAATGTTTCAGTGTTGCCATAACAATGGCGGGGTTCGATCCACGTCGTCTTGACCGTCGGATGCCGCGCGATGGGAGAGTCGACATCGATGTACTTCAGCGACGAAAGGTCGACCTTATCCCAATTCGCTGCGGCTTCCAGCTGAGCCCACTGATGAGGCCACGCAAACGGGAAGCTCACCCGTTCGGCATCCAGCAGATCAAGCGCTTCCTCAGGCTGGAACGTCCGCTGCAGCACCAACGTGCCGCCGGCCGAGAGTGTTCCACCGACCACCATGGCAAAGTTGCCGGACCAGAAGAAGCCATTTGCCGTCCAGGTGCGAACGTCGTCGCCCAGTCCTTGCTGTCGCCGCATGCGCCACAGCTGGATGGTGACGCCGCGGTGTGCGCTCAGAATCCCCTTGGGCATGTTCGTGGAGCCGGAAGAGAAGAACAGCACACCGGGATCGGAGGGATACACCGTGGCCGCGCGCGCTTCGATCTGCGCCAATGACACTCCGCCGCCGCGCGCGAGAAAGGCGTCCCAAGTTTCGATCGCCCCCATGGGCGTGTCGCTGTCCACCATGGCTAGATGCCGCAGGAACGGAAACCTGAGCGATGCAAGGCGGCCAGGCGCAGCGGCGCAGATCGCCGGTTCGAGCTGGCACAGCATCTGCGCGAAATCCTTCTTGAGGACGCCCCGCTGAAAAAGAAAAACGGAACAGGCGGTACTGGCCGCCAGATATTCCAGTTCATGCAGGGTTGAAAAAGTGCTGAGCGGCGCCACGGTGCCGCCGGCGAGCGCAGTGCCGAATGCAGCCGACAGGAACTCCGCCCGGTTGGTCATCAGAACGCCGACCCGCCCGCCCTTGGCGAGGCCACACGCGACCAAGGCCTTCGCCACTTCGATGGAACGGTCCCACAGGTCGCGGTAGGACCAGCATTCCACCGTGCCGTCGGGACGTCGTTGCACCAGCGCCTCGCGGTCGGAGAAACGCTCGGCAACCTGGCGGATGAAACCGCCAAGGGTCAGCTCGCCCAGCCCCGGCTCGTTCGACAGCGCCATGCCCCGAGCGATCGACACTGACTTGTCCTGGACGATCGATGATTGCTCATCGACTGGCGATTCAATTCCTTCAGGTGTCTTGCTGCTCACGATCAGTCCGATCCTCATGCCCTGCGCGAGCATGTATGCGGCAGAACGGCGTTCGTTGGCTTGACGGATTTCGACAGAATGCAGCTCAGCCGGTGAGGGTGAGACGACGCCCTTGCAATCTCACCTTGGTTGGGGACGCGGAAAACCAGCGATTGCAGCTCCGCGTCATCACCGACTGCTCCGCAAAGCCGAGCCTTGCCGAGATAAGGGCGAAGTCCAGGTTGGTCTGTTGCAGATAGTAGAGCATGACGTCGCGGCGGACCTCATCCTTGATCTGCTGGAAGGACGTGCCTTCCGCGTTGAGCCGCCGGTGCATTGTCCGTGAATGCAGGTTGAGTGCGGCGGCGATCAGATCGTTGGTGCAATTCTCGGTCCCGAGGAACTGCATGATGACACCGCGTGCCTGCGCGTGAAGCGGCGGCCTCTGCCGGGTGAATCTTGCATCGATGAATGAGGTGGCTGCCCGGTAGACTTGCAAGTCGGGGTCGATGATCGGGCTTGCCAGGTCGCGTTCAGAAAACACCACCCCATCCTCGTTCTGGCCGAAGCGGACATCGCAGGCGAAATAGCGACGATACGTCCTGAGCGATGAGACTGGCTGGTGGCGGAAATGGACCTTCCGCGCCCGCGCAAGTCCACCCGTGATCTCCATGGCAGCAAGGTGACCGACCAGCAAGATCTGCTCCATGGCCTGGCACTTGTTGGGCATTCGATCCAGCAGGATGTCGTGACCGACGAATACGGCTTTCCCGGAGCGGGACCGCTGCAGCCAGACTCGGGCCGCCAGACTGTGCGCGTACGTGTGTTTGCTGACGTAGTCGAGCGCGTCGCCGAAGGTGCTCGAGTTTTTCATGACCAATCCCAACGGCCCAAACATTTTGCCGCCGCTCTGCAATGTCGCCAGGCGCATGCCGAAGTCGGGGCATCGCAACTCTGCCGCAGCAAGTTCGATGAGATGGACAATTTGCCTATAGGTGGCCCCGGATTTGCCGTCCGAAAGATTTTCAGGGTCAAACCCGACTTGCTGCATCAGGAGCTTCGGGTCGCCTCCCAACTGGGCGACGAGTTCGGGAAAGAAGCGCAGGATCCGGGCATGCACGACGTCGAACACTTCGGCGGCGTTGGAATCCTGATCCAGCAACGAAGTCTGGCCCACTCCACCTCCCGGATTTACCACTGGCCAAGTAAGGACATTTGTCCGAATTTGTCAAGCGGTTCCCTCCGACGCGGTGCAAGCGAGCTCCGATGCGGTGCAAGATGACGCGCGGCGGCGAGAGGCGCTAGCGCAATTTCAATCCTGCGCCGCGGGCATCCTTACCTTTGATGGCCATCGCGAAACTGTAGCGAATATGGTCGGCGTGGCCCGTTGGCACGACGGGGAGGATGAGCGGTGCATTGACGTCTCGGACAGCATCCATGTGCTCGGCCACCTGCTCGATGGACCAAGAATCGCGGTACACACCCGGCGATTCAGCGATAAAGGCTCTCGCGACGCGGCCGGCTATGGAAACAAGCATCTCGCCCGAGATCGAGCAAGATTCATGTGCCAGCCAGCCCACCACGGGCGCTACCAACTCCGGCGACATTGGTGGGTAGGCGCTGGTGTCCAATCCCTCGGCCATCCTCGTCACGGCCCCGGGAACGATGACGTTGCACTTCACACCTTCTGCGGCGCCCTCGAGCGCCACAACGTTGGATAATCCGATCGTACCCGCCTTGGCGACGCCGTAATTGGCTACACGGCGATTCCCATACAAACCGCCGATCGATGAAGTCAGCACGATACGACCGTAACCTGCCTCGCACATGATGGGAAAGGCAGGTCGCACAACGTGGAAGGCGCCTCGCAGATGAACATCCAGCACTGCATCGAAGTCGGCTTGTGTCATTTCCTTCAAGGGTGCCGGGCGGACGATGCCGGCGTTATGGACGAGAATGTCAATACGGCCGTAATGGTCCAACGCCGACCTGATGATGGCGCCGCCGCCCTCGGCGGTAGCCACCGACGCGGTGCAAGCGGCTGCTTCGCCCCCCGCGGTCCTGATCTCTCGCGCCACCTCTTCTGCGGGACCGGCATCAAGACCACTCCCGTGTAGGCTGCCGCCAGGATCATTGACAACGATTTTTGCTCCGCGCGACGCGAGAAGCAGGGCGTAGGCGCGCCCCAGACCTCTGCCGGCGCCGGTAATGACGGCTACACGCCCGTTGAATCTGAGTTCTGACATTGAGCGTCCCCCGGGTATGACAATCAAATAAAAATCAACGTTCCAGCGACGAGTCACGCCGCCGCGTGGACAACATCGTCAATCATCGCGGTCACATCGTTAGTAGACAACAGCGTTGATTATGGCTATCATGATTTTACCGAATTATGGGTGAGATATGAAGTGCGCGCCGACGCAAACGCCTGACGATGTCGACATTCGTTCGCTGAGGGAAAAATACCTTCATGAGCGCGACAAGCGCATCCATCGCCAAGGCCAGAAGCAGTATGTACGGCCGATCGGAGAGTTTGCGGACAACTATGAGGCCGATCCACACATGCCGGTGGCGCCCCGGGATCCGATCTCGGAGGATATCGATGTTGCCATCGTTGGGGCCGGCTGGTCGGGCATTCTGGCCGCCTACCACCTGATGCAGGCTGGCGTGACCAGCCTTCGCAACATCGATCACGCCGGCGACTTCGGCGGGGTGTGGTACTGGAATCGCTACCCTGGCCTGCAGTGCGATAACGATGCCTATTGCTACCTGCCGCTGCTCGAACAGACGGGCTTCATGCCGTCGAAGAAATTCGCGGACGGCTCGGAGATCGCCGAGTACGCCCAGCAGATCGCGAAGCAGTTCGGCTTCTCTGATAAGGCGCTCTTCCACACTCGGATCACCGCGATGCGTTGGGACGAGAAGATCAAGCGCTGGCGGGTCAGTACGAACCGCGGCGACGAGATCCGCGCCCGCTTCGTGATCATGGCCAACGGTCTCCTGAACACGCCGAAGCTGCCGGGCATTCCCGGCATCAAGGACTTCAAGGGCCGCATGTTCCATTCCGCGCGCTGGGACTACGAATATACGGGGGGAAGCCGGAAGAATCCCGTGCTCGACAAGCTGGCCGACAAGCGTGTGGCGATCATCGGTACGGGCGCCACCGCCATCCAGGCCATTCCCTATCTGGGCCGTTATGCCAAGCACCTCTACGTCATTCAACGCACGCCTTCCACCGTGGATGAGCGCCCCAATCCGCCCACCGATCCCGAATGGGTGAAGACCTTGAAGCCCGGCTGGCAGAAGGAGCGGCAAGCGAATTTTCACCGCGCGGCGATGGAATTCTTCAAGCCGGGTGAGCCCGACCTGGTCTGCGACATCTGGACCGAGATCAGCCGCAACCTGGCTGCCGAAATGGAGGCCGAGAGCTGGCCCCAGCTTTCGCCCGAGGAGTTCATGGCACGACGGGAAGCCGTCGATTACCGGGTGATGGAGCGTCTGCGCCAGCGGGCCGCATCCAAGGTTGAAGATCCGGAAACGGCCGAAGCATTGAAACCATGGTACCGTTTCCTTTGCAAGCGGCCCCTGTCGAACGACGATTACTATCCGACCTTCAACCGTCCCAATGTAAAGCTGATCGACGTTTCGGCAAGCAAGGGCGTCGAGCGCATGACGGAAAAGGGTTTTGTCGCGGGCGGCGTGGAATACCCAGTCGACTGCGTAGTCTTCGCCAGCGGTTTCGAGGTCACGAGCGACTTGGATCGTCGCTGGGGCATCAATGTGATCGAAGGCCGTGACGGCGAGTCAATCTATCAGCATTGGGCCGACGGCCCGAAAACGCTCCACGGCGTGATGACGCACGGATTCCCGAATCAGTTTTACATTGGATATATCCAGGGCGGGCTGAACGCGAGCACAACCGAGCAATTCGGCCGCCAGGGCTATCACATCGCCCATGTGATCAGTGAGGCGCTGAAGCGCGGTGCCAAAGCCGTCGAGCCGACCCAGGAAGCGCAGGACGCATACGTCAGGCACTTCGAAGAAGTGATGTTCGACAGCTCTCAGTTCCAGCGCGAATGCACGCCCAGCTATTTCACCAATGAGGGCCAGGTGAGAGCACCGTGGGCTCTGTTCCGATCCTATGGTCCCGGATGGGCTGCTTTCCAGCAGATGCTGGAAGAGTGGCGGAACAAGGGCAATTTGGAGGGCCTTGTCCTCGAGCGATGAGAATTGATGGAACTGATGATGTATTCGTGAATCTGTCCCCATGAGGATGCGATTTGCGATGCCAAGGTGGACGCGCTATTTTTCCGAAGCATTCTAGAGTCGGCTGGGCGCGTCCGCGCGCAAGCCGTCGGGCACCAATTCGAGAATTCGAGGTAGGAGCGCTATGAGCAAACCGACCAGTATCAACGTCGTAAACAAACCGACCAATATTACGGTTGAGGATCTGTCGGAACCGCTTACCTACTCCGTCGAAGCCTTCATTTCTCCGGAATATGCCAAGGCGGAGGCCGACCGGCTATGGGCGAAGGTGTGGCAGATGGCCGGCCGCGTCGAGGAAATCCCCGAGGTGGGCAGCTTCATCACCTACGAAATCGGTGATGACTCGATTCTGATCGTCCGCTCCGCGGCAGACCGGATCAAGGCGTTTCACAATGTGTGTCCGCATCGCGGCCGCCGCCTGGTCGACACGCCCTCCGGTGAGAATCGCGCCTGCGGCAAGAAGCAGCGGTTCGTCTGCGGTTTCCATGGCTGGACGTACAACACGGAAGGCAGGAACACTTTCGTGCTCGACCCGCAGGACTGGAAGGGCGCGCTGACCGAAGAGCGCACCTCGCTGGCCGAGGTCAAGGTCGACACCTGGGGCGGCTGGATCTACATCAACATGGATCCCAACTGCGTGTCGCTGCGTGAATACCTTGAACCGGCGGCGGGCATTCTCGATCCCTTCGAGTTCGAGAAGATGCGCTACAAGTGGCGTCAGTGGGTGATCTACCCGAGCAACTGGAAGACGGCTCTCGAAGCCTTCATGGAGCCCTATCATGTCGCGGGCACGCATCCGCAGCTTTTGAAGTACGGCGAATTTTACGCCTTCAGCAAGGCGTACGGCCTGCACGGCGTCAGCGGTTTCGATGAGCGCGACCCGGCACTGAAGATGAAGTCGAGCAGCACCATCACCCGGGCCGGCAAGGGCGGCGATGCGCGCAAGTCGATCTATGACATGCAGAACGAGATCTATACCACAGTGAACAACGCCAGCAGCACCGAGACGCTGGTCAACGCGGCGAAGCGCCTGGTCGACGAACTGCCGGAAGGAACCCCGCCACAAGAGGTAATGAAACACTGGTTCGCTTCGGCCCGGGCCGACGATGCCGCGCGCGGCGTGAACTGGCCGACGATCAAGGAGGAACAGCTGGCCGAAGCCGGCCTTGCCTGGCACATCTTTCCGAACATGGCGGTCCTGCAAGGGATCACCTTTGCCCTGTGCTACCGCGCCCGGCCCTATGGCGACGATCCCAACATGTGCATCTTCGAATCCTACGCGATCGAGCGCTTCCCGGAAGGGCAGGAGCCGAAGACCGAGTGGGTCTATGCGGAGCCGACCGCGGACAAGTGGGGCTCGGTGCTGGCGCAGGACTACTCGAACATGGCGTCGGTTCAGAAGGGCATGAGGTCGCGCGGTTTCCGCGGCCCTCAGCCCAATCCGCATCAGGAGCGGAAGATCACGAATTTCCATCGCAACCTGGCCAAGTACATGGGCGCCGGTGCACCGCGCCTGCTCAAGTAGAGAAGGGAACGATCTGGTCCTCGGAAGGGTTGGGGAAACCCTTTGCGCGGTTGAGACATTGCAACAAAATAGGCGAGTATCATGGCCGTAAAAGTGTATGAACGCATCCTGGATCTTTTCGAAGCCGAGGGCATCAATACGCTCTTCGGCATTCCCGACCCGAACTTCGTTCATCTGTTCCTGACCGCGGAGAAGCGCGGCTGGCAGGTGGTTTCTCCCCATCATGAGGCGGCGGCAGGCTTCATGGCTGAGGCGGTATCGCGGATGACGGGCAAGCCCGCGCTGGCCATCGGCACATTAGGGCCGGGTATCGCCAACTTGGCCCCAGCGATCATGTGCGCCAAGGTCGAAAACTCGCCGGTCATTTTCTTGGGCGGCCAGCGGGCGCGCATCACCGAGCAGCGCGTGCGCCGCGGGCGTATCCAGTTCGTTCAGCAAGCCGCCCTCGTTGCGCCGTCGGTGAAGTACAGCGCATCGATCGAATATGCGATCCAGACGGACGAGATCATCCGCGAGGCGCTGCGCCAGGCGATGTCCGGCACGCCCGGGCCGGCTTACATCGAATATCCGTCGCATGTAATCCTGGAAGATCTCGACGTCCCTGCGGTGCGTGCGCCGTCGGCGTATCGCCTCGTCAATCAGGGCGCAGGTGCTGCGGAGATCGCCGAGGCCGCGAAGCTGGCCCGCGCGGCGAAGAGCCCCATCCTGCTGGTGGGTCACGGCGTGCACACATCGCGCACGCAGGAATCCGTCGCGGAGCTCGCGAAGCTTCTCGGATGCCCGATCATCCAGACGTCCGGGGGCACCTCGTTCATCAAGGGTCTCGAGGATCGCACCTTCCCTTATGGCTTCTCGCGCTCTGCGATCGAGGCGGTGGTGAAGTCCGATCTCTGCATTGCCCTCGGCACCGAGCTCGGCGAGCCGGTTCACTATGGTCAGACCCGCCACTGGGTTGAGAACGCCGCCAACCGCAAGTGGGTCTATGTCGAGCAGAACCCGCTGGCGATCGGCGTGAACCGTCAGATCGACGTGCCGCTGGTCGGCGATCTTCGGGCTGTCGTCCCGCAGCTCGTGGCGGCGCTCAAGGACTCGCCACGCAAGCCCTCGGCCGACCTCGATCGCTGGATCAAGGAGGACAGGGGCCGCTTGGCGGAACTGGCGGAATCCGCGCCCAGTGGCAGAAAGCCGATGCATACCGCGCGTTTCGTAGTCGAGGCCACCAAGGCTTTTCCGAAGGAGGGCATCATGGTGCGCGACGGCGGCGCGACCGTGATCTTCCAGTGGACCTATTCGCAGTGCAAACCGCACGATGTCATCTGGAATCAGAATTTCGGCCACATCGGCACGGGTCTGCCCTACGCCGTCGGCGCCTCGGTGGCTGACGGTAAGAAGCGGCCGGTGATGCTGCTGACCAGCGACTCATCGTTCATGTTCCACATCGCGGAGCTTGAAACCGCCGTTCGCTTGCAGCTGCCGCTGGTGTGCGTCGTGGGTGTCGACTACCAGTGGGGCCTCGAAGTGGGCGTTTACAAGCGCACCTTTGGCCAGGGCTCATTGGAAACCGGGGTGCACTGGAGCAAGGACGTGCGGCTCGACAAGGTTGCCGAGGGCTTCGGCTGCCACGGCGAATACGTCGATCGCGAGGAGGAGATCGGGCCGGCGATCAAGCGGGCTTATGCCAGCGGCAAGCCGGGCGTCATTCACATCCCGATCGACCCGAAGGTGAATTCGGAAGAAATGCCGAGCTATGACGAGTTCCGGACCTGGTACGCCGAGGGAACCCAGTAATCCGCGGGCTTACCTTGTCGCCCATAGAGCACTTCCCGTAGCATTCAAAGAGAAGGTTTAAGTTATGCGCGAATGTCTCAAATTCTATATCGACGGCAAGTGGATCGATCCGGCCGAGCTTAAGACTGTGAATGCCGTAAACCCCGCGACTGAACAGGTTTCCGGCAAGATTGCGCTCGGTTCGGCCGCCGATGTCGATAAAGCAGTAAAGGCCGCTCGCAAGGCTTTCGCCAGCTGGTCGAGAACCACCCGCGAGCAGCGTCTTGAGGTCCTGTCGCGCATCCTCGAGGAATACCAAAAGCGCTCGGGCGATCTCGCAGCGGCGATCACCGAAGAGATGGGCGCACCGAAGGGGCTCGCCGGTGGCTTTCAGGTGGGACTCGGGGCCGGCCATCTCAATACCGCCATCGAAGTGCTGAAGAAATTCAAGTTCGAGGAACAGCGCGGCGCAACGCTGATCGTGAAAGAGCCGATCGGTGTCTGCGGCATGATCACGCCGTGGAACTGGCCAATAAACCAGGTCACCGTAAAGGTGTTCCCCGCGCTCGCGACCGCCTGCACCATGGTGCTCAAGCCGTCACAAGAGTCGCATTTCTCGGCCCAGGTCTTTGCCGAGATTTTGCATGCAGCAGGCGTGCCCGCCGGCGTGTTCAATCTGATCCAGGGCAAAGGTTCCGTCGTGGGCGCGGCGATGTCCAGCCATCCCGATATAGACATGATTTCATTTACCGGCTCTGAGCCCGCCGGCGTTGAAATTGCGAAGAGCGCTGCGTCGACCGTCAAGCGGGTATGCCAGGAACTGGGAGGCAAGAGCCCGAACATCATTCTCGACGACGCGGATCTCGCGAAGAATGTCGCCAAGGGTGTCGCCGGGATGATGGTCAATTCCGGCCAGACTTGCAGTGCAACCTCGCGCATGCTCGTGCCGAAGGCTCGCATGAACGAAGCCATTTCTGCCGCCCGGGAAGCCGCTGTATCCGTAACGGTTGGCGACCCAGCGGGCAATTTTGCAATGGGACCGGTTGTCTCGAAATCCCAATTCAACTCGATCCAGGAGTATATCCAGAAGGGCATTGGCGCGGGCGCCACGCTGGTTGCCGGTGGACCCGGCCGACCGGAAGGGCTCGACAAAGGTTGGTTCGTGAAGCCCACCGTGTTCGCCGATGTCACCAATGACATGGTCATCGCGCGCGAGGAGATCTTCGGGCCGGTGCTGGTGATCCTCGGCTACGACAGCGTGGACGACGCCATCAAGATCGCCAACGATACGGACTTCGGCCTCGCCGGCAATGTGGCGGGCGCGGATCTTGAAAAGGTTCGTGCAGTCGCACGCCGGATCCGCGCGGGCTGGGTGTCGATCAACGACGGCTTCGATTTCCAAGCGGCGTTCGGCGGCTACAAGAAGAGCGGCAACGGACGCGAGTGGGGCGAGTTCGGCTTCCACGAATACCTGGAGATAAAGTCGCTCCTAGGCTATTTACCTGACGGGGCCGCCCAATAAAGCTTCACTTCCTCATTCACGGCGCCGGCTGCCCCATCGTCTTCACCAGCGGCATAGGCAACACGTCCGGCGTCTGGGCCGATATCGTCCGATCCCTAAATGGCAGGACGAGCGCACTGTGCTGGGATCTTCGCGGCCACGGCCAGTCGGAGAGATCCGACGACCCCGAGGACTACGCCTCCAGACTCGCTGTGGCGGACTTGGCGACAATGATCGCCAATGCGGGCGGGAGCGCTGACAATCCCGCGGTACTTATCGGACACTCCCTGGGCGGCTACCTGTCACTATGTGCTGCGGTTCAGTATCCCCAACTCGTCAAGGCACTGGTGCTGATCGCCACCGGTCCCGGCTTTCGCGACGAGACAGCTCGCGATCAATGGAATCGATTCGCACTCTCCATGGATATCGGTCCTGATGCCCACCCAGCCGCCCGGCAGCTTGGCGTACATAGCGACGCAGCCGTGATGAACGGGCTTAGGGAAATTCAAGTGCCCGTCCTCGTGATTGTAGGTAGTGAGGACCGTCGCTTTCTGGCTGCCAAGGACTACCTGGCCGGCAGGCTCCCGAATGCGTCCGGCCTCGTCATCGCGGGCGCAAGGCACTCCGTACACACAACGCATTCTGGAGAGGTCGGTCGGGCAATCCTGTCATTCCTCGAAGCGCATTCTCTATTGTGATGCTTCGCCACAGAGTTGGTTCGACCAGGCCTTCGCTGATGCTGCCGCCAAGATCGTCGCCAACGACCCGCGCGCCCTTTGACGCCAACAGCAGAGCATAGTCGCGCCCCAACCCTCTGCCCGCCCCCGTAATCACGGCCGCGCGGCCTTCGAATCTGCGTTCTGTCGCCATCGCTATACCGGTTAGAGCGGCGGCTTCCAATCTCCAGGTGTGATCTCCAGTGTGATTTATTGCCCCAGTTGCATTCCTCTTCGATATGATGAATACTACGAAAAGTATAGAGTACTCACTACAGTTAGGCGCATCTGACAGATAGAGCGCTTGGTGCATAGCAGCATGAAACGCAAAAGGAGATCGGCATGTCCAGTCTCGAAGTTCAGGGACACTATTCACTCCCCTCTCAGATTGCTCGCTTTTCAGGGTTGATAAACGACATCGATAGTCACGAATGCACACCCATCCAGCATTGGGTTGAGGAGTTCGGAGACGCGATAGCGCCGCTGCGGGATGCGTGCGTCACGATTGCCAATCAGCATGCCGGTAGAGAGGTGAATGACACGCTGCCCCCGCCGCTCGTCGACAATGCACCGATCGACACGCACAACGTGTGGAATTTGAAGATGGAGTACGCGCCGGGCGCCTTTGATTTCGAGCGCAGACTTCAAGTGCTTGACTTCACTGGTGTCGCTAAGCAGATCCTTTTCCCCGGTGCTGCTGGAATATTCGCGCACGCGCTCATCAACAAAGCGGACGATCCGACGGTCTTCAGTAAAATCACTACCGACCGCAAGGGATATGGCACCAGGATGGTGGACCTCTACAACGACTGGTGCGGCCGCCGCGGGCGCGACCAAAATCGCATTCGCCCAACTGCAATCTTGATCGGCGACACGCCCGATGAGCTCTATGATCGGATGAGTCGCCTGGTCAAGTCAGGCGTGCGCGCGTTCATGATCTCCCCGGACACACCGCCCGGCGGGGTATCGCCGGCCGATCCTCTATTGGATCGCGTTTGGGCTCTGGCCGCGGACGCGAATACTCCCGTTCTCGCGCACATCGCCATCAGTGAGAACTTTCTGAGGACGCTCGTTTGGCGCAAGGCGCCATACTTCGAGGGGTGGATGCTTGGAGGGGAGTTTTCCCTCGATCCGTGGACCCTCTCCACAATGCACTTTGCTGTCCAGAACTATGTGACAACGATGGTAATGGGTGGGGTCTTCCAGCGCCATCCGAAGCTCCGTTTTGGCACGGCTGAATTCACCGGACACTGGGTCGGCCCTCTTGCAGAAAACATGGACCGCTGGCACAAATACGCGCCATTTCCCGGCAACAAAGGCAGTCGCCCTTTGAAGAAACTTCCCTCCGACTTCGTCCGTGAAAATATTCGCATAATGTCTTTCGAGTTCGAGCCCGTGGGGAAATACATCGATGATTTCGGGCTAGAGGAGGTGTACTGCTACGCCAGTGATTTTCCGCATCACGAAGGTGGAAAAGATCCGATGAACAAGTTTCTGAGCGGCCTGCAGGGCAAATCCCCGGAAGTGATTCAGAAGTTTTTCGTTGAGAACGGAAAAGCGCTTCTTCCGGACTAGACCGGAATGGCGGCTGCCGGGGGCGCAGCAATGTCCAGACTTAGCGGAAGGGTAGGGGGCGGTCACTACATTTACCCCTGGCGTCGGCCATTTTTTGCGAGATCTCGTTGTATTGCCGGGTCTTTCGTCTAACCGTTGCAAGGAGTAGGGGCTATGCACTTCCATCACATGTGCATCGTTACAACTGAAATCGACGAACAGATTCACTTCTGGCGAGACATTATGGATTTTGAACTCAAAGTGAAAATGACGATTCCCGACGGGGAGGAATATGGTCCGACGACTTTCGCGCCGCGAAGCCTCATGCGGGACACATTCAAGGATCATGACGCACGCGCCACGGTCGCCCTAATGATGTCGAATGGCGGTGCGATGATCGAGCTCCTTCAGCCGGAATTGCCGAAGGTCGAGGCGACGCCGATGGAGAAGCGCCTATACCGAGATAGCGGCATCCGTGAGATAGCGATTGTTGTCGATGGTATTGATGCGTTCTTCGATAAGGTTCGCGCTGCTGGTTATCGGACTCAAACCGACTACATTTGGTCCTGCGCTACGATGGGCCGGTCCTTCATTTTCTACGACAAAGAGGGAAATATGATTCAGATGTGGGAGCACGCCCCTGCGCCTTTAACATCGGTTGCCGAGGAGACCGCTTGATTCGAGCGGTGAGTTCGGTCGACCGAGAGAGAGAGAGCCCGCCTGCTCGCAAGCGCCTCTCCCGCGGCGCTCGGCGAGCGCAGATCATTGAGTCCGCCAAGGCAGTGTGGAGCCGAACCGGAGCACACCGGACAACAGTGAGGGACATTGCCAATGAAGCTGGTGTTACGGAGAACTTCGTATATCAAGTGTTCGAATCTCGCGAGGAAGTATTTCAACTGGCCGTCCTGGACCCTCTGGACGCGTTGGTCGCGAGTCTTGCCCTTCGGCTGCGAGCCGTTGCGCGAGGCGCAGAATCCAGCCCCATAGGCGAAGTTCATCGCAATCTGCATAGGGCCTTTCTCGCGGATGTCGTAAAGATGATTCCCCTCATGGCGGCGGCACAGTTCGCCGATCCCATCAAGGGTCCAAGGTTCTACAGCGGGAAGCTATACCCCGCGGTACGCGGCTGACTGGATTTGATCCCGGATCTGTAGAGATGGATGTCGCGATCAGGACACTCATGGGCGCCCATTTTTCAATTGCCTTGGAGACTGTGCTGAGCGGCGAGCAGCTCGAGGTTGAGCAAGTCGCGCACGACCTGACCATGATCTTTAGTCGCGGTCTAGAACGGGGTGGGGCGGTGCGCGACGCCAAGAGATCAACGCTCGGAAGTGAACTTAGCCCCGGACTGGTCTGCAAAGAGATGGCCAGGGATGACGCACCCGTCTCCGGGAAACGGTGCGGCCCAAATTCGAGGCTACCGCAGCGAAAACAGCTTGCACGCGCCGATCGAATCGAAGTGATCCGAGCGGCAGCGAGACAGATTTTTCTCACTCACGGGCTCGCGGGCGCCCGGAGCATGCAGCTCGCACGCACGGCGGGCATCAGTGAAGCC
>WNFR01000279.1_pt1 | contig 51322 bp, 47 predicted proteins | sample 5400221 | NCBI WGS metagenome assembly WNFR01 (sample SAMN13153357, study PRJNA577476) | soil metagenome | isolation source: 40 cm soil under Madrone tree | place: USA:California | collected 2016-06-14 | reverse complement strand
GAATGCTGGTTCGATGTCCCATTTGTGCCCGGCGAAGGCAAATTGCAATGCGGTCCCGAGATCAAATTGAGATGGGTCTGTTATCTGGTAAGACAGTGTTTCGTGCACCGGAGTGAAAAAGGAATCGACGCCAGCTTTCCAGTCGTGATGGCCGGCATGACCCGCAACGTCGGCGCGCACGTAGCCTTCGCGGTAGCCGCGGTCCTGCGAGACGATGACGGGAGTGGCCAAATCATTGGAGCGCAGAACGAAGCTGGCGTCGCGCACGCTGCCGGAGAAGCTCCACAACAAGCTTTCCGAGCTGATGTGCTGGTAATAAATTTGTCCGCTGATTTCGGTGTTGTCCACGTCCTGGCGTTGACCAGCAGCCTGCTGGATCAATTCATTGGGAACCGAGTAGCGCGTGTCACTGCGCGTAATCGTGAATCGCAAACGGTCGCGCTCTGAAAAATCACGTTCGTATGCGGCGGAAAATCCGTTTCCATTTCCCCAGTTGGTGTAGTTCTGCAGAACCGGAGGATCGAGGTAGCGGTCGGTATGAAATCCGCGGCCGCTGAATTCCATGTGATTCTTGCCGGCGGTGTAGCCGATTTCCGCCGCGCCACTCAGCGAATCGAAGCTGCCGCCTCCGGCTTCAAATCGGCCGTGCCATCCCTCGGGTGCATTCTTTTCCGTCGTCAATTCGATCACGCCGCCGAGTTTGCGCCCGTACTCCGCGGGGAATCCCGCCGTCATTACGCGCATTGATTCCACATCGCCGGAATCGAAAGGCGGCGCGAATGCCGGAGAACGATTTTGCGTCAAGGGCATTCCGTCCAATACGTATTGAACCTGGTACTCGGAGCCGCGCGGATGCAGCACGCCATTGGCTTCATTGAGCCAGCCGGGTTGGTCGTTCACGGCGTCAGAAAGATCGCGGCCATCCTGGGCGGCGACGTGTTCGCGGAGTGATTCCGCGCCCATGGAGTAAATTGTTCCGTTCTCTGAAGGATCGAGAAGCGTTGCGGCATCGGTGACTTCGATTTTCATGTTTACCGCGGCCACGCCGAGGACTACCGCGACCCGCACCGGCACTTCGCTGCGAATTTCGACCAGTCCGGTCCAAGGCGCGAATCCCTGTGCGGTGACAGCCAACCGGTACACACCAAAAGCAAGTTCAGCCGCCAGATATTTTCCGTCCGCGGGGATTGCAAAATCCTTTCGCACCCGATTCGATTCGCTAACCAGCTCTCCCATGGCGGCTGCACTTTGTCCTTGCGGATCGCGGACTTCGATCTGGATTTCGCCGCGGCCGCGCTGGGCGATTGCAGGTGCCGCGAAAACCATCAGTTGGGTAAATGCCAGGAACAACTGCGCAGAGCGGTGCCACCTCAGAGTAGAGAATCTCCAATTTCGTGCGATCCGTCGCATTGACTTTCCAAGTTAGCACACGCCAGCCGACTTCGGCCTGAGCCAGTTTCGAAGTTTCGAACAATCAATCCATGACAAAAAATTGACAAGAAAAACAACAGGCAACGCTCTTGCCGGGGCTGGTTCAATCGCTCACAATGGCAAGGCCCGGTGCGGGCGCTCATTCTAATGTTCAACGGCCTGAATTCTGCTTTGCTGCGATTCTCCGGTGTCGCATTCGGTTCACGGATTGTTCCATCGGAAGAAGTAGACGCGGCGTTCGGCATGCCCGCGGGAAAACTGCGGCACCGCGCGGGAATACTGTCGCTGGCGTATGCAGCTGCCGGCGAATCGGAAGTGACGCTGGCCGCCGCAGCCGCCAGTGAAACCCTGCGAAACGCGCGAATCACGCCAGAAAAACTGAATTGGATCATTGCATCGAGCGAAACGCATCACGCCATTCCATCGCTTGCGGCACAACTGCATGCGGCAATCGGCGCGCGCGAAACTTGCGGGGCGCTCGATGTTGGCGGAGCGTGTCTTGGTTTAGTGCACGCGCTGGTGGTGGCGAAGTCGTTTGTGGAATCCGGGCAAGCGGGCACAGTGCTAGTGGTGACGGCGGACGTGCACTCGCGCACGCTCATACCGGGTCGTGTGGCGGGCGAGTTTGGCGGCCTGTTTGGCGATGGCGCTGCTGCGTTTCTGGTGCAACGACAACACGCCGGAACGACGGAAGAGTCTTTTACGCTGCGGGATTTCTTTTTTGGTTGTGCTTCACAACTACGGTCGGCAATTCAGGTTTCGGCAGAGCCGGGCGATCGGTTAAAAGTGGTTTTTGACGGCGACGCGCTTTCCCGTGCGGCGACGGCGCGACTCGATCGATGCATTCGTGAACTTGAGTGCCGAAGCGGCGTGGCGCGAGATGAGGCGGCCGCGTTCGCCACACATCAGCCCAATCCGCGACTGGTGGCGCTGCCGGCAAAGAAAAGTGGAGTTGCACTGGAACGATTTCCCATGGTCGCCGATACGCGCGGTAATCTGGGTTCGACGACTTGCGCGGCAGCATTGCACTTTGCGCTGCAAGCGTCGCGGGCCGTGACGCGGTTGCCGCGTCCGATATTCGTGGCGTCGTTGGGGCCGGGCTTGCTTTTTGGCGGAGGGTGGTTGGCGCCAGCCTCGGTGCCGGTGCCGGATACAGGGACTTAGACGCCAGAGCATTTTGTTGCGAGCAAAAGTTACGGACCTGGTCGGGTTCGCACGGTAAATTCCGTGTTGACCGCGGGCACAGTGCAACTGAATTGAGATGGCCAGCCTGCGTCAGTGGTGGCGTTGCGGCATAGCGTTTGCATTGCATTGCCGATCTGTGATTGCTCCGTCGAGGGGTTCTGCGTATACGGTATAGCTGTGGCCGACGGGCGTTTTTCGATCTTGTATCCGCCATCGAACTGTGTGGGGCCGGCGGCAGTACAACTCCACTCGTTTCAGTTTCACCTGAAAAACTGCAATAGGAAGGTTGCGGATTCCGCCATGGCGAAACCGCCGGGTGACCGGATCGAATAAGGGAGCTGCGGCGGAGTCTTGCGTCACCGATTCGAGCCCGGTGGTTTGATCCTTGCGGATGCGAAACGCGCCCTGAGTCCAGCCGAGAATTCGGTAAGTGCCATTGGGCGCCGTCCACAAGAATAGATAGGTTTCTTCGCGGGAGAACGCAGGCACTTCTTCCACGCGCGCGTGAAGATGGCCACGCCGCCGGGCAGGACCGATACAAGGTCGTGATTGATGACGGTAATTTCTGCAGACGCGCTTTTTGCCGGGAGTGCGACACTGCTGGCTTGTGCAGTGACGGGGTTCGGCGAGGGCGGCGACCAACGGAGCGAGATAATCCACCTGAGGTGCGCTGCTGCTGGTCACTGGCGTACACGGACTCAAATTTGCAACGCAGGCCTGGCCGATGGAACTATTTCCGCCGGCTTGCAGCCCGAGTGCCAGCGTTGCGAATTGAAGGATTGGGATTCGACGCCCGCCACGGCGCGCGGACGAATCGGCGCTATCCATCTTTGTTTGTGTGGTTTCGAGCGAATTTCGGGTTGATAGTCTCGCGCGGGCGACACGCCTGGAAGATGTATTTCGTTACGAGAAAATTCCCAATCTGGAATTCAGCTTTTGCAAGCGCGTCCCGATTCGAAACGAGCGGCTCAGCAATCAACTTCTTTACTTCACCGCTTCTTTGCGTCATTACTGCAGTCTTCGCAAAATGAACCCTTCGTCCATCCGCGGCGTCTTGCCTATATACAAGGAGGGCCGAGCCATTACTGCTCGCCTGAGCCGGTCCACGCAGGAGTGGGTTCTGACCGAAAGCGGAGGAGAGTCCGAGGCCGCCGGCTTGCGCCAGGAAAGGGCGCAGGCGGAAGCTCTCGCTGCCGGACAGCTCGAATGGGAATCGCTGCTGGCGGAAAACGCGCCGCTGGCGTTTCGAGTGGCTCGAGGAGTTTTGCGCAATGACGCCGACGCCGAAGACGTGGCCCAGGAAGCAATGCTTCGCGCGCATCGCCGGTTCGATCGGCTGCGCGAGCGGACACGTTTTCGAGCATGGCTGGTGCGAATCAGTTTTCGGATGGCGCTGGATCGTGTTCGCGCCATCAAGCGGCGCCAAGCGCGCGAGGCGCAGTGGGTGCTGGAAAGTTCGCGCAATGCAGTGCATCAGGGCGAGAACGCCGAGTTTCAGCGCCAGTTCGATCGCGCGATGGAGGAACTCCCGGAAAAGCAGCGCCTGGTGCTTTTTCTGGCCGCCATGGAGGGACACACGCTTGAAGAAGTTTCGTTGTTACTCGCTGTGCCGATCGGGACTGTCAAGTCCCGGTTGTTTTTTGCAAGAAAAACTCTCGCGGAGAAATTGCGATGCTTTGTGAGTCCTACCGCCGGCCGCTGATTGACTCGCTTGCAGCGGGGGAACCGTTGAGCGGCGAACTTGCGAAGCACCTTGCGGGTTGCGACGTTTGCTCTACGGCATTCGCCAGAGAACAAGCACTGTACGTTGCAATGGATTACTCGCTAGCCGTTAGTGCCAACGCTCCTGTCCCGCCGTCGCTGGTGCCGCGCGTGCAGAAGCAAATTGCCGCGCGTTTGGACAAGGCGTTTTGGCGCAGTCCAATTCTGGCGTTTGCCACGTTAGCTCTGGTGGCTGGTGCGACAGCCCTTTCGCCTGTATTTCATTGGCGTTCAGTGCGGAGTTTCTCGGGCCCGGAGAACCACCAAGCCGCTTTGCCCAAAGTTCAATTCGCCGATAATCACGAAGCAACCAGATCGCCCGTCCAGCCTGCGCCGCTTGTGAAGCGATACTCGCCGACGTCAAAGCCAGGAAGCGTTGTCCTCAGTCACACCAAAGTGCGTGCCGGCACGGAAGTGCTCGTATCGCCGGAAGAACAGGCAGGGCTGGAACGCTATGCCGTCGGTTTGCGTGGGAAAGCACTGGAAAATGGCGCTCGCGCTGCTTCGGTCACGAACGACACTGCGTTCAAAATCGAGCCGTTGCAGATCGCCGCAATGGACCAGCAGCAATTGACAATCGAGCCTCTCGAAAGCGATGAGTACAACTGAATTTTTGCACTTGTTTCCTGAAGTTCACAAAAGGAGCCGTCTGATGAAAAAGAAAGTTGGCATTTTTCTTGCACTACTGGCGTTTGCAACGTTCGCGGCGGCACAGGAAAGTCCGAAGAACAGTGGAGGACCGAAGCCGGATGACCGCACGCCTGCGGTTATACCGCTCCGGGTGCAGGTGGTATTCACCGAATATGACGGCGACAAAAAGGTTTCAAGCTTACCCTATTCGTTCACGGTAAACGCCGATGAGCGCCGTGCGCGTCCTGGATCGCAAATCCGCAACGGAGCGCGAATTCCGATATCCACCGGCAAAGACCAATTCACATACCTCGACATCGGGACCAACGTTGACTGCTCGGCAACACTGCAGGAGGATGGCCGTTACAAACTTCAAATGGTGCTGGAGCGAAGCTCCATCTCGCCTGAGAGCGCTTCAGGAAGCACCAATCCCATCGTCCGCCAGTTCAGGGCCGACATGAATCCAGTCTTGAAAGACGGCCAGTCGATCGAGAGCATCGTCGCAACCGATCCGTTGAATGGGCACGTGTACCGCGTGAGCGTGACGTTGAACGTCGCGAAATAGAGCGGTCATTTTTAACAACCGCCACCTTACGCGTAAGTGAAAACCGTTTCGAAGGCGTCCTTTAGATTACGACTCGCGAAGGAATATCCTTCGCGAGTCAGCTTCTGCGGGACGGCGCGCTGGCTCGAAAGGAGGAGCGCGTCCGCCATTTCTCCCATCGCCAGACGCAGCGCGACGGCAGGTGCAGGAAAAATCGCCGGACGGTGCATGGCTTTAGCCAGTTCCTTTACGAAGTCAGCATTTCTGACCGGCTCGGGCGCCACGACATTGATTGGGCCACAAAGTTCTCTTTTTATCAGCGCCAGGCGCAGAATTGCCACGACATCTTCCAGCGCGACCCACGACATCCACTGTTTTCCGTCGCCGATGCGGCCGCCGACGCCAAACTTGAAAGGCAGCATCATTTCTGGAAGCGCGCCGCCTTCACTTGCCAGAATAATTCCAAAGCGCGCCAGGACGACTCGTGTGCCGAATTCCTCTGCTCGCAGGGCCTCTGCTTCCCAGTCTTTCGCGAGGTTACCCAAAAAATTATTTCCGGGCGCGCTGTCCTCGGTCAAGATCTCGTCGCCCCGGTTGCCGTAAAATCCCACCGCGGAGGCGCTTACCAGCACGTCGGGTTTGGCGTTCATTTTTCCCAGTGCTCTCACGAGGGCGCGGGTGGAATCGACGCGGCTGGTGCGCAAAAGTTTTTTACGTGCGTCCGTCCAGCGGCCGGCCACGATGGAGGCTCCGCCCAGATTCACGACCGCTTCCGCGCCGACAGCAGCGCCGCCGAGATTGCCCGTTTCCGGATCCCAGGGTACGTCAAATGCCCCGACCGTTCCGCCAGTTGACTTGGTGACCGATCGCACCAGCCGGCAAACCGTGTGCCCTTCGCGCGCCAGGGCCGCCACCAGTGCGGTTCCCACCAATCCCGTCGCACCCGTTACCAAAATCTTCATGTGATCCTCGCAAGGCGGTTCTTACTTACAGCGCTTGAAACCAGAGATTTTCGGCGATTCTTTGGGCACGATAAGCACCATTCGAACGCTACGAAATCGCCGGGCGACGGTCAAGGCGGAGGACACCTGAAGGGCTCAATTCAGGTAAAATGGCGGAGAGCTTCTATGTTCGTGAAAGTCCTCTATTTCGGCCGTCTCAAAGAGATCGCTGGCTCTGCAGAAGAGTCGGTGGAAGTCCGTGACGGAGAGCGCATTGAAGAACTTTTTGCACGTTGTTCGTCATCTCGTCCGGAGCTTCGCAAATTTCGCTCGTCGTTGGTGGCCGCGCGCAATCGCGAATTTGCGGCGTGGGATACCACGCTTTCAGGTGGAGACGAAGTGGGCTTTCTTCCACCGGTCAGCGGCGGCTAACGACAAATGACCTCATCTCATTCGCAAGATCGCATCGAACTCACCCGCGAAATCATTCCCAACGCCGCTATTGCCCGCGAGGTTCGTGCCGATGAAGACGGCGCTGTCGCCACCTTCGATGGTTGTGTGCGCAACCATTCGCACGGGCGATCCACGCTTTATCTCGAGTACGAAGCGTACGAATCCATGGCCCTCTCCAAGATGCGGGAAATCGCGGAACACGTTCATGGTAGTTTCGCGATCAACCGGGTGGCCATCGTTCACAGGCTTGGCCGGCTTGAAATTGGTGAGACCAGCGTGTTCATAGCGGTCAGCGCCGCGCATCGCGCTGCGGCCTTTGACGCCTGCCGCTACGCTATCGATACCTTGAAGAAGACGGTGCCGATCTGGAAGAAGGAGTTCTTCGCTGACGGCGCAGTGTGGGCCGATGGGGAAGTTCCGCCGTCACCCGCGGTTGCGGAGACACCTACCGCAAAACCCGCATCCAACTAACTCGATGCTAACCTTTCGTTCCCGCCCAACGATGCAGGCTAGCCGGAAGCTTGTCGGCATCGTCGTCTTTGTCGCAGCGATCCTGGGCCTACCTGCCGACTCATCAGCGCAGCAAAGGCCGACGTCCGCGCAAGGGCCTTTTGTCGTTCCACAGGAAAATCCCAATCGGCCTCCCTGGGCGCAGAAAAACAAATCGGCGGACGCTGCTGCAACGCCGACGGTGAAAGCAGAGACTTCCGACCCGACACAGGATCGCGGCGAAATTAAAGTTAATGTGAATCTGGTCAACCTCCTGGTCAGCGTTCTGGACGAGCACAACCGTCCGGCGCCAGATCTGCCGGTCGAAGCTTTTCAACTTTTCGATGAGGACAATCCGCAGACCATTGCCGTCTTTGAAAAAGAAACCGAGCAGCCGCTGGATCTGGCGCTGATGATCGATGCCAGCCTGAGCGCGCAACTGAGCATGCCCGCGCAGCGCGACGCTGCTACGCACTTCATCCAGCAGGTGCTGCGCAAGGGCGATCGACTGGCCGTATATTCCGTGGACGAGAATGTGACGCAGCTCGCGGCATTTTCCGACAACGTAGGACATCTGCAAGAGGTGGTGCGGCGCATCCCGGCAGGCGCCGGCACGTCCATCTACGATGCGGTGCTGCTCGGCGCCCGTGCGTTGTCGCGGCAGGGAGCGGACCGGCGGCGCGTCATCATTTTGGTGACCGATGGCGGCGAAACCACCAGCCATGCCGATTTCGAGTCCGCACGCCGCGAAGCAGTGCGCACCAATACGCTGCTCTATACCGTGGTGATCCGAACCATGAAAAGCGAGAGCGGACGCAACACTGCGGGTGAACATGCGCTGGAAACCATTACCGATACGACCGGCGGCGCGGTCTTTTATCCTGATTCGTCCGCGCAACTGGATTCGATCTTCGACCGTATCAATAAGGAGCTGCGCACGCAGTACCGGCTTGGCTACTATCCCAATCCACGCGGCCCGGCCGACACTTACCGCCGCATTGAAGTGACGGTTACTCCTCCCACAGCAGCTCCCGCGCAAGCCAGCCCGGGCTCGACGGATGCCACGCAACCAGGCTCCGCGAAAACGGACGTTGCAAAAGCCCAATCGCCTGTTTACTCCGCGCGTCATCGCAAATCGTATTATACGGGTGCGCCCTGAGAAAGTACGTGCCGCGGTTCGGCGGCTGCGCCACAAATCGCCAGCGCCACCGCAAGAATCGTTCCACGCGCTAGTCCTGACGCCCGCAAAGTCATCGAGCGTGAGCAAATTTTCGTCCGCGATCGTTTGTCATGCGCCAGATTCTATGGACCGCGCCTACACCGCGCAACAACAAAACCGATACACTAGAAATATGCCAAACAGTTCTGCGAGCACGACTCCAAAGTATTTTCTCGAAGCCGCCATTGAAACAGCTCTCGAAGCCGGCAAAATTCTGCGTGAAGAATACGCCCTGCCGCCGGACATTCTCTACAAAGGCGACGTTGACCTGGTGACCCAGGCTGACAAGCGCAGCGAAAGGGCAATTGTTACTCGACTCTCGAGATTATTCCCCGAGCACACAATTGCTGCAGAGGAAGGCTCCGGGCATGTGCGCAGTTCCGAATTTCATTGGCACGTTGATCCGCTGGATGGCACCACGAACTTCGCGCACAAGTATCCGTGCTTCGCGGTTTCGATTGCGCTGGCGCAAAACGGAACGGTTGTCGCGGGTGTGGTTTACAATCCCATCTACGATGAACTCTTCGCAGCGGCGCGCGGCCTAGGCGCAACGCTCAACGGCAGAAAAATCTCGGTATCCAAAATTGAAACTCTTTCCACCAGCCTGCTTTGCACCGGATTTCCCGTGCACAAGCGACGCGCCAATCCGAACATTCATTACTATTACGACTTCACGCTGCGTTCACACGGAGTACGCCGCGACGGTTCCGCCGCTTTGGACCTTGCCTGCGTGGCCGCCGGACGCTTCGACGGTTTTTGGGAGTTTGGGCTGCAGGCGTGGGACACAGCGGCGGGAGTTTTGTTGGTGCAGGAAGCCGGCGGCGCGGTCAGCGATTTTCACGGCCATCCTTATAAGCTTGGCGGGCCTGTGATTCTCGCAACCAATTCCTTGATTCATGAAGAAATGCGCGAAACCGCTCTTACCATTTCGCAGCGCGACCCAAGCGCTCCGCTGCAAGCTCCGGCGCAAGCTACTAAGGAATAGACATTTACGCCGCGCGCTGCGCTTGTAACCCGTTGCTTAGATCCATCATAAAAACGAAAGAGCGAGAAGCTTGTCGGCGAACGATGCGATCAGCCCGCGGTGCGCTAGTTTCTCGCTCCACGCCAGCGGGATCGCCGATTCTCCGTAAAACGCGCCAGCAAGCTGGCCGTGGATCGCACCTGTAGTATCGGCGTCGTCGCCGAGGTTTACCGCGAGAAGGCAACCGCCGCGGAAATCATTACCGCTATGAAAAGCCCACAACCCGGCTTCCAAGCTCTTCACTACGTAGCCGCTGCCAGCGATGACGGGCGGCTCGCGATGCTTGAAGGATCCAGCCGCAATTTCTGCAATCTGCGCCACCAGTGGGTTCTCATCCCAATAACCTGGAATTGGCGAGAAGTGGTCGGACAGCAATTCTTGTTTTGAAGCTCCGTTCAGCGCTCTCAACCATGAGAGCGCCCATATACCTGCACCCGTCGATTGCAGCTGGCGCTCCATGAGTTGTGCGAGAGCTCTCGCCAGACTTTTCGATTGCGGTTTCCGGCGAATTAGAAAAGAAAAGTGGAATTGCCGCCAACCGCATGAGCGACCCGTTCCCGGCGGAATATTCGTCGGACGGTCCGGAATGAGGGCTGCGCGATGTTCTGAAGTTTGCGAGCGCCTTGCGAACAGTGTTCCCAATATCGAAGACCGTGCCATTGCTGCTCAAGTGAGCTTGGTCCGCCCAGCGAGTGTAACGCTCCAGTTGATCGATGAGGTCGAAGCGCCCCGTTTCAATTAAGCTCTCGGCCAAGCAGAGGGCCATCGAAGTGTCGTCGGTCCACTCACCTGGAGCAAGGTAGAATGGGTCCCCGCCAACCATATCGTCGATTTTCTTGAAGGAGCCCGGCGCGCGGAATTCCAGAGTGGTACCGAGCGCGTCGCCGGTCGCAAGGCCGAGTAAGGCACCACGATATCTGTCTCTAGGCTCGATCATTATTCAGTGGAAAGACGCGCGCTCTCATAAAATGCGCATCTCTTGAAAGTGTAGTGGCTCGACTTCCGGCAGGGTTCTGCCAGCCAGGGCCTACTTCGCGCCCCACTCTTTGTACAGCTTGAGAATCGTAGGCGCGATGGAGAGATTCCACGCAAAGATCGTCACCTCTTTGTATTTGTCCGGCACCACGTACTGATCGGCAGCGTCTTCCGCAGGTACGCCGGACTTGTACATTTTTTCGGCTTGCGCCGAGACGTCATCAAAGAGATCAGCCGATAGTTGCACAGCGTCGCGCCCGCCAACTTGACCGTGTCCAGGAATAAAGATGGTGTCCTTGTCGTACGACAAGAAAGTTTTTAGCGTGGAGCGCCAGCCCGAGACGGTGGCTTGCTCATCGAAAGTCACGGGATACAAATGGTTGAAGAGTAGATCGCCGGCGTAAACGACGTTTTGTTCAGGCACGCGCACGATCAGGTCCGTTCCCGAATGGCCTGGATGAGTTTCGACGATGGCGGTCAATCCGCCAAGGTCGAGCTTGACCGGAAGCTTTGCGGGATCGAGCGGACGATTCGGGAATGCGAGAATGCTGGAACTCGCGACGGCGAAAATATTCCCCATGGTTGTAACAAGTTCAGCAGCATGTTTGCGCGCCGCTTCAGTCTTGGCATTCTTCGTGCGGGCTTCCAGCGGCGCCAGGAATGCAGCTTGGTCCACTCCCTGCATCACGCCGTAACTGTCAAAAATCCTTTTCGAAACGCCAGCGTGGCCCCATAGCGAAATTCCATTGGCTCCATAAAATGAATTTCCAGAGGTGTGGTCGTAGTGATAGTGCGTATCCAGAGCGCCCATGATGGGCCCCTGGCTCAATGTGCGCAGCGTTTCATATTGAAAACCCGCTCCCGCGGGACTCACAAACCCTTCAAGAAGCAACGAGGCATCTTTGCCGATCAGAAACCCGCCATTGCATATCGTTTGCAGACCCTTTGATGGGTCGGAAATCGTGGCGTAAAGGCCTTCGCCGACTTTCCGAACCGACGCGAACCCTTTATCTACGATAGGAGTCCGCGCCACCCGTGAATCTTTCGCCTGCGATTCGGCGAGCGCCGGAAGCGGCAACAACTGGTACGCCGCCAAGAGTGCACTCCATTGCGTAGTCCGGCCCAGAAAATCGCGACGTGAAAATTGCGGCGAAGCGGACAAACTGGAAGAAACCATGAACCCCTCCCGAAGAAGAATTGCGAACTTTTTAACCTTTGCGTGGATGCCGAATACGACGCAGCATAACTTTAGTTTTCCGGGTCCTCGCGCCGCAAGCACTATACTGAATTACGACCCCAATTTGGCTGGCCAATTCATAAAACAGGTCCGAAGCCCCGTTTTGAAGCCAGTCCTGGAGATTGAGGAGAACTCTTGTGAAAAAGTTAGTGCTATGCGCGGCGGCAATATTATTTTGTGCCGTAATGGTAAGCGCTCAGGACGAGCAGCCAGTCAATCCGGAAATGCAAAGGCAGGAATTGGTAAATCTGGAGTTGGAGAACGCGCGGGCTATCAAGCTGCATAATGCAACCTTCTTCAAGGCTGCTTACTCGGAGGATTTTCACGGAGTGACGCGTTACGGAGAAACCGTGAACAAGCAGGGAATCGTTCGCGAACTGGAAACGATGAACCTGGAATTTGATTCCGTGGTGAGCAGCGACGCGCAGGTCAGAATGTTTCGCGACGCGGCATACGTCTTGAGCCTCAGATCTGAAGTAGGACATTCGAACGGGAAACGATTTTATAACCAGTTCCGCATTTTGCGGGTGTATGTGAATACGCCACGCGGCTGGCGAATCGTCTCGCAACTGGAGACCAAGCTGGCGACGGATGCAAACCGCTAGCGGGAACTGCTAGGCCGCGGTAGCTCGTGTGGCGTTAACTGCTGCACCGATCACCCCAAGGTCATCGTTGGTCGGAATTACTTCGAAGCGGCTGCCCTGCAGCGGACTCATCTTCACCATATCGTGAACCAACCGGTCGAGCGTACTCACATCAATCCAATTCACGTTCGGCCCAGTAAGGTAAAACGGTCCGGGGCCTTCCATGTGAATACTGGTGGCGGTGGCGGCGGCAAGCGCGCGATGACAGCGGGTGACAAATTCCACGCAACGCGTGTCGCCAGTTCTTGCGTTGGCAAAAACTTCTTCGGGCTCGAGATCGAGAAAGCGCAGCCGCATCGCTCGATATCCGAGAATGCCCTCCAGATGGCCGCGGCCTCCGCATCCACAAAAATTCTCTTTTGGGTCCAGCGTAACGACGGAGTGGCCGCCCTCCCACGCGCCTTGGCTCCAGGGAAATCGTCCGAAACCTACACCGTTGCCAAGTGTCCAAACACGATTGAGTTTGTGAAGCACGCCACGCGTTGAGGCAATGCCCGCAGCAGTAGCGTCGGCGTCATTGTAAATACGAACTGGAACCTGCATGCCGCTTGCCGCAAAGGCGCTTTCCACGGCTTCGCGCATATGAAAACCTTTGATTTGCTGGAGGTTCGGCGATTCCTCGACGATTCCTTCGCGAACAATGCCGGGAATCCCGACTCCGACAGCCGACAGAGAATTTCCGTCATTCAAGGACAGCACTAACTGCGCGATTTTCGCGGCAATGTGGTCTGCGGGCATCGAGAGCAGCGCGTCGCGCGAGTCTCCTACTTCCGGAAACACTTTGACCGTGCCCGCGATCTGGTTGTTCTCGACCAGCCCAGCGGCGATGTGTTCTGCGACCAGTACTCCTGCATTCCTGCCCATAATTGTCCGCCCGTCTACATCTTAGAAAGCTTGTTCAATCCGTTGAACGCGGCCGTCTTGTAGCACTCCGCGAGTGTCGGGTAGTTGAAAACTGTGTCCACAAAATATTCGACCGTACCCTTCAACGCAAATACCGCCTGGCCAATATGAAGTAATTCCGATGCGCCTTCGCCGATGATGTGCACGCCGAGGATCTCTTTCGTGTCCGGCTGAAAAATTAATTTGAGGCGGCCGGTGGTGTCGCCGCGGATTTGCCCCCGCGCAATTTCGCGGAAATAGGCGATGCCGACTTCATACGCGATGCCCGCGTCAGTGAGCTGCTCTTCCGTTTTACCGATAAATGAAATTTCCGGAATGGTGTAAATCCCGTAGGGATAATGCGCCGGGTCGGAGTGAATCGGCATGCCAAACGCGTTTGCGGCGGCGATGCGTCCCTGCTCCATCGACACTGAACCGAGACTGGGAAATCCGATAACGTCGCCAACCGCAAAAATGTGCGGCTGCTTGGTGCGATAGTCGGCATCGACAGCAATACGCCCACGCGAATCGGCGTCGAGACCGGCCGCGGCAAGATTCAATTCGTCGACATTTCCCTGGCGGCCCACGGCATAGAGCAGCCCTTCGCCGCCAATTTTCTTCTTGCTCTTGAGGTTGGCCACCACTCCGTTGTCGGGAGTTTCTTCGACGCTTTCCACTTCTTCGTTCAGCCGAAGTGTCACGCGACGGTCGCGCAAGTGATAACACAGGGCCTCGACCATCTCCGTATCGGCAAATTCCAGCAGGCGTGGGCGCTTCTCAATCAGCGTGACGCGAACGCCGAGCGTTGCGAACATGCAGGTATATTCCACGCCGATGACGCCGCCGCCGACCACGATCATCGTTTTCGGAATGGCTGGCATTTGCAGAATCTGGTCGCTATTGATGATGTTGCGGTTGTTGAAGGGAACCAGCGGCGAGATGGCTGGTTTGGTGCCCGTCGCTATAATAATTTTTTCCGCCTGGAAATCCGCCTGCCCGCGCACCCCGGAAACGCGTATGCCGTTGGGACCGGTGAAGCTGGCGAGTCCGCTCAGAACTTCAATCCCGTTACGCGAAAGCTGCGCGCGGGTGACGTCAATTTCGGTTTTGATGACGTGCTGCGCGCGAAAAGACAGATCAGCCATGGTGATATGGTCCTTCACGCGATAGTTAATGCCGTAAATGCTCTGGTAATAAAAACCGGAGAGATGCAGCACCGCTTCGCGCATCGTTTTGCTGGGGATGGTGCCGGTGTTGATTGCCGCACCGCCGATCACTTCCATTTTTTCTACCAGCGCAGCCTTCTTGCCGAATTTGGCCGCTTGAATCGCGGCGCGCTGGCCGGCGGGTCCTGATCCGATCACTATAATGTCGTACTTGTCCATTTTAGGCCTTGCGGCGGGCCGCCTCTATCCTCGCTAGGGCGGCGGCAAGTATACACCAGTCGCGAAACTACGCATGTGGGATTCGGCCACGCGCCTGGGAAACTTCTGGCTTGCAAAAATCTAATTACTCATTAGGCTAAGCGCGAGAGGTTTGCGTGACAATGGGCTCCCCTTCCGTGGAAACCAAGTTGGCGCAGTTCGGCGAAACACAGCGGCGCGATCCGTGGTGGGTGGAAATTCTGCCGGCAGTGATTTTGCTTGGCGGATTTGGCGTATATGCCACTCTGCGTGCGTTCGAAGGCGCGTATTATCACTGGGGTCCTTATCTCTCGCCTTTTTATTCGCCCTTGATCGATCCCGGACATCGTTGGTGGAAATTTTCCCCGGCTCTTTTGATTCTCGCAGGCCCGCTGGGGTTCCGTGCGACCTGCTACTACTATCGCAAAGCATATTACCGCGCGTTTTTTCTCGATCCCCCTGCCTGCGCAGTCAGCGAAAGCGGTAAGCGCAACTACAAGGGCGAAACTTCGTTTCCGTTCATTCTGCAAAACATCCATCGTTATTTTTTGTATTTCGCAATTCTGTTCATTTTGTTTTTGTGGCACGACGCCTACCAGGCCTTTTTCTTTATCGGGCGATTGCGCGTGCTGGAATTCGGAATCGGACTGGGCAGCCTGATTATGCTTGCCAATGTGGTGCTGCTCACGCTTTACACGTTTTCGTGTCACTCGTTGCGACATCTTGCGGGAGGCAAGCTGGACTGTTTTTCCTGTACTGCATTTGGCCCGGCGCAGCACAGCGCATGGAGCTGGATCACCAAATTGAATGAACGCCACATGCTCCTGGCATGGTCGAGCTTGATTTCCGTGGGATTTACGGACTTTTACATCCGCATGCTGGCTGCCGGAGTTTTCAAGGACATACGAATCCTGTGACCCCTCCCTACGAGACTCACGAACATGATGTTTTGATCATCGGCGCTGGCGGCGCCGGACTTCGCGCTGCGATTGAAGCGTTGGCGCAGGGCGCCCGCGTTGGCCTCGTCTGCAAATCGCTTCTAGGCAAAGCTCACACCGTAATGGCGGAAGGTGGAATCGCCGCGGCAATGGGCAATGTAGATAAAGCCGACGACTGGCGCACCCATTTCCGCGACACCATGCGCGGAGGAAAGTTCCTGAATAACTGGCGCATGGCGCAACTGCACGCACAGGAGGCGCCGGAGCGAGTGCGCGAACTTGAACAATGGGGCGCGCTGTTCGATCGCACCGATGACGGACAAATTCTGCAGCGCGCCTTCGGCGGACACACGTTCAAACGCCTCTGCCACGTTGGCGACCGCACCGGCCTCGAACTGATTCGAACGCTGCAAGACCGTGGTGTGCAGCAGGGCATCGACGTCTTTATGGAATGCACCATCACGAGACTGATCAAGGATGGCGATCGTATCGCTGGCGCGTTCGGATACTGGCGAGAACAGGGCCGCTTCGTAACTTTTAAAGCGAAGTCCATCGTCATCGCCACCGGCGGCATCGGCAAAGCCTGGAAAATTACTTCGAATTCGTGGGAATACACCGCCGACGGCATGGCGCTGGCCTACGAGGCCGGCGCCGAACTGCTGGACATGGAATTTGTGCAATTTCATCCCACGGGAATGGTTTGGCCGCCTGGCGTACAAGGAATTCTGGTGACCGAAGCAGTGCGCGGCGAAGGCGGCACACTCAAAAATAATCGCGGCGAGCGCTTCATGGAAAAATACGATCCGAAACGCATGGAACTCTCCACACGCGACGTGGTGGCTCGCGCGATCTACACCGAAGTGAAAGACGGCCGCGGCTCGATACACGGCGGCGCATATCTCGACATTTCGCATAAGCCCGCCGAATACGTGAAGAAAAAACTGCCCAGCATGTATCACCAGTTCAAGGAACTGGCCGACGTGGACATCACCACTGGACCGATGGAAGTCGGCCCGACCTGCCACTACATGATGGGCGGAATTCGCGTGGATGCGGAGACTACTCAGTCCACCGTGCCCGGTCTTTTTGCGGCGGGCGAAGCTGCCGCCGGGCTGCACGGTTCGAACCGTTTGGGCGGAAATTCTCTCTCGGACTTGCTGGTGTTCGGAAAGCGCGCCGGAAAAGCCGCAGCCGAACATGCAAAGTCCGTGCAAGCTGGTGCGATTGATGCCGCGCAATTACAGGATGCCGAGCGCGAAATGCTTGCACCGTTCGAACGAACCGACGGCGAATTCCCCTACGAAATTCATCGCGACCTGCAGGACTTTATGCAAAGTCTGGTTGGAATTTTCCGCACCGAAGAAGATTTGCAGAAAGCTCTTGGCGAACTGGAAAAATTGAAGCCGCGTTTGCAGCACATGAGGGCCGACGGCTCGCGCATGTTTAATCCCGGCTGGCACCTGACGCGCGATCTGCGTTCCATGGTGCTGATTTCGGAAGCCGTCACGCGCAGCGCGCTGGCTCGTCGCGAAAGCCGTGGCGCACACAGTCGCATCGACTATCCGAATTTCGACGACACCTGGGGCAAACAGAACAACATCATCGTGAAACGCGGCGGGCAAATGACGCTGCAACAGCGCCCAGTGTCCGAAATGCCCGCAGAGCTAAAAGAGATTTTGGCGGAGGACAAGTAATGCCAGACGCGACGTTGCTAGACAGCACAATGGACGAAGCGACTTTGCGCGTGTTTCGCGGCGGCCCGGACGGCGGCAAGACGGTAGACTACCAGGTGCCGGTTGCGCCGGGCATGGTTGTACTCGACGCGCTGCACTCGATACAAAATCATCAATCGCCGGATCTTGCTGTGCGCTGGAATTGCAAAGCGGGCAAATGCGGATCGTGTTCCGCGGAAGTGAATGGCCGTCCTCGATTGACTTGCAAAACGCGTCTGGATTCACTGCCGCTGAACGAGCCGATCACTGTTTCCCCGTTGAAAGCATTTCCGCTAATCAAGGATTTGGTCACCGACGTTTCATGGAATTACAAAATCAACAAAAAGATTCCCGCGTTTCAACCGCGAGCAGGCGTTGAGTGGAAAATGTACCAGCGCGATGTCGATCGTGTGCAGGAATTCCGCAAATGTATCGAATGTTTTCTCTGCCAGGACGTTTGCCACGTGCTGCGCGATCACGCAAAACACGAAAGCTTTGGCGGACCGCGTTTTTTCGTTCGAACCGCGTGCCTGGAAATGCATCCGCTCGATGGCGTCTCGCGCACCAAACTCCTGAAAGACGAACTTGGCCTCGGCTTGTGCAACATTACGAAATGCTGCACGGAAGTTTGCCCGGAAGAAATTCACATCACCGACAACGCCATCATCCCGCTGAAGGAACGCGTCGTGGATGAGTATTACGACCCGGTAATGATGCTGGTGCGCAAGATTCGCGGCGCGTAATTTTCGCTAGACGAGAGGGGGTGCCATGAACTACCAACTAAAATCCATCTCCAAGGCAGGCATCGCCGAAGCCCTCGCCAAAGTCGAACTCTACCGCTACCTCAACGAGCCGGAAGAATCCGAATCCATCTGCCGCGATATTCTCGCCGTCGATCCGAATCAACAGTTAGCTCTGCGCCTCCTCGGTCTCTCCATCACCGATCAATTCAACGGCGGCGTTTCCGATCGTTGCCAGGAAGCCGAAGAATTATTCGCGCGCCTCACCGACCGCTACGAGCAGCTCTACTACAGAGGTCTTCTGCAAGAACGCCGAGCCAAAGCCCAGCTTCGCGCCGGACAACTACCCCATGCAGTTTTACCTTTGCTGGAGCGCGCCCTGCACTGCTTCGCCGAAGCCGAGAAAATTCGCCCTGCCGGAAACGACGACGCCATCCTCCGCTGGAACCGCTGCGTCCGCCTTCTGCAAACGCCGTCACTCGCCTGGGAAGAACAACTCGCCACCTTCGAAGCCGACGACGCTCCACCACGCTAATTCTCTGGGAATTTATAAAATACAAACGAGGATCAGACTTAAAGCAACTCTTCGAACTTTTCTACAGTCAAGTCCGCGTCCCGCATGATTCAGCACTTTCGGATGGAGCACCTTAGCCGCGTGAAAAGGCACGGTCCCCGGTTTCCCAGCACTATTTTTGTAAAATCATGTGACTGCCACTTTGCCTGGCGAGTGTGAAACCGAGTGTTTCTAGGACACCAACGATTGGGCGGGCCGTGACTCTCGGCAGCCGAGCCATCACACAGACACTTCCTCGGTCGAAAGACTTACTGTGACGTGGTCTGGAATTTCCTCGCCGTCAGCAACGCGGTCTTCAATGTCAAGTTTTATCGCGTCCTTGATGTTCTGTACGGCCTCTTCGTAACTGTCCCCTTGGCTGTAGCACCCCTGTAACGAGGGGCACTAAACAAAATATCAGTCGGCATCGGCCTCGACGACAACAGGCAAAATGAGCGGGCTCATGAACGAAGTATAAATCTTCAAAAGCCGAACACCAATTGAGTTTAGTCGAAGTTGTTGGATGGGCACGTTTGACGCTGCAATTCATGGGTGTTAGGCTGCCCGTTCGTTCACACGCACATGCGCGCCGTCGACCTCATCCGCAAAAAACGTGATTCGGGAGAACACTCCCGCGAAGAGATCGATTTCTTGATTTCCGGGTACACGCGCGGAGACATTCCCGATTATCAGATGTCGGCGTGGCTGATGGCGACGTGGATCCGTGGACTGAACGGAGCGGAAATCGCGGGTTTGACGGAAGCGATGCTTCATTCGGGTGAAGTCATCACCTTTCCAGAATTACCCGGGAAAAAAGTCGACAAACATTCGACCGGCGGCGTCGGCGACAAAACCTCGCTCATTTTGGCGCCGATCGTGGCCGCAGGCGGCGTGAACGTGCCGATGATCAGCGGCCGCGGCCTCGGCCACACTGGCGGCACCCTCGACAAGCTCGAAGCCATTCCCGGATTCAACACCGCGCTCTCGCTGCAAGAATTTCGCGACGTGTTGGGCAAGTGTGGAATGGCGTTGATCGGGCAAACCGCGGAAATCGCGCCCGCCGACAAAAAAATCTACGCGCTGCGCGATGTCACTTCCACCGTCGAAAACATCGGCCTAATCTGCGCCTCTATCATGAGCAAAAAAATGGCCGAAGGAATCGACGCGTTGGTCCTGGACGTAAAAACCGGCTCCGGCGCCTTCATGCAAAAGGAAGAAGACTCCGTTCGGTTAGCGGAGTTGATGGTAGAGACCGCAAGACGCATGGGCAAGAAAGCGGTCGCGCTGATCACCGACATGGACCAGCCGCTGGGCCGCTTCGCCGGCCATTCGAACGAAGTGATCGAGTCCGTCGAAGTGCTGCGCGGCCGCGGCGCCGCGGATCTGCGCGAACTCTGCATCGAACTTTCCGCGTGGATGTTTCATCTGGCCGAACGCACAAAGTCGGTTGACGAAGGCCGCGCGCTCGCCGAAAAGCTGATCGCATCCGGCGAAGCGCTGGGAAAATTCAAGCAGGGAATTGCACTACAAGGCGGCGATGCACGCGTAGTGGACAACTGCGCGCTTCTGCCCTCGGCAAAAAATCGTAAAGAAATAAAAAGCCGTTCGAACGGCTATCTTTTCGCCACCAACTGCAGGCAATTCGGCGTCGCGCTAGCCATGTTGGGCGGTGGCCGCGAAAAGAAAGAAGACACCATCGATTTCGGCGTCGGCCTCGAATTTCACAAACGCATCGGCGATCCCGTCGCCGCAAATGAAACCCTGGTCACGATCCATTACAACTCCGATGCCAAACTCGCTGACGCCACTGCCCTCATCGAAAACGGTTTCGTCTTTTCCGTCCAGCCCGCCCTTCCCAAAAAGCTTGTGCGGCGGCTCGTCGGAGCATAGAGTTTCAGTTCTCACGGTTCTGCTTTCACTGATGTCAGTTGAGTTCGACAGAGTGCAGTCATTCAGAACGGCGCGAGGAATCTCTCTGTTCTTCGGGGCGCCGATCGAAGGGAGATTCCTCGTCGCTGCGCTCCTCGGAATGACGAGCGCAAGTCTTGAGAGAGTCATGTTAAGGAGCGTGCATGGCACGATTTACCGGAATTCTCGGAATGCTGGTGATTCTGGCGGGGGCCTACGCATTTTCCACCGACCGCAAAGCTATCAAACTGAAAACGGTCCTGTGGGGATTGGGCCTACAACTGTTGCTGGGATTTTTCGTCTTGCGTTCTGCGACCGGCACCAAACTCTTCGCCTTCCTCGGCAATGGCGCCAACAAACTGCTCAGCTTTTCTTACGCCGGTTCCGAATTCGTTTTTGGTGATATTGGTTTTCCCAAGGAACTCTCGCGCCTGGGATTCTCTTTTGCGTTTCAGGTTTTGCCGACAATTATTTTCATCGCCGCCTTTTTTGCAGTGCTTTATCACGTCGGCGTGATGCAACTCATCATTCGCGCCGCTGCCTGGCTAATGACCCGCATCATGGGCGCGAGCGGCGCCGAATCTCTCAACGTCGCCGCCAGCATTTTCATGGGACAAACCGAAGCGCCGCTTACCATTCGCCCTTTTATTCCCACGCTCACCAAATCCGAGTTGATGGTAGTCATGACCAGCGGCATGGCGCACATTTCCGGCGGAATGATGGCCGGCTACATACAAGTCGGCGGCGCCGATCCAAAAAACCTGCTCACCGCGGTGATCATGACCGCTCCCGGCACTTTGCTGATGGCCAAAATGCTGGTTCCTGAAACCGAACAACCGCTCACCGCCGGACGCGTCGAAATGCCGCAAATGGAAAAAGAGGCGAATCTCCTCGGCGCCATCGCGCGTGGCACTGTGGACGGTCTGCAACTCGCGCTCAATGTCGGCGCCATGCTAATCACATTTATCGCGCTGCTCGCCTTGCTTAACGCCATGATGGGAGGCATTCACAATTGGCCGCACATGGCCTGGTTTCCGGAAAGCCTGCAGACCATCTTCGGCTGGGTCTTCGCTCCGGTAGCCTGGCTCATCGGCATTCCCTGGCACGACGCGCCCAAAATTGGCAATCTTCTCGGCACGCGCATGGTCATCAATGAGTTCGTCGCGTTCAGCCAGCTCGGCCCGATGAAGGCTTCGCTTGATCCACGCTCCTTCATGATCGCCACCTTCGCGCTGTGCGGTTTCGCAAATTTCAGCTCCATCGGAATCCAAATCGGCGGCATCGGCGCTCTGGCACCCAATCGCCGCAATGACCTGGCAAAGTTCGGCATTCGCGCCATGCTAGCGGGCACGATGGCAAACTTAATGTCCGCCTCCATCGTCGGCCTTTTAACGTAGCGTGCGTTCTTGTTTTGTAGCGGCCGTCTGGCGCCTGCCCCGTGCCGCACGGGGAGGCGGGCGCAGTTGATTTAGTAGCACAGCCACTACTGGCTGTGCGTGGTTGTAACTAACCACAGCTCAGTGCCTGCCGGAGGCAGGTCCTAAGAGCGGTGTTTTTCGCTGTGAGGCTGCGACTCTTTCATGACCGCAAGAAAACAAACCGCCAAACTGTCCGCCGAATTTCTCCAAGCCGAAAAAGCCGCCAAATTCATCCTCTCCAAAACCGAACTCCGCCCCAAAGTTGCATTAGTCCTCGGCTCAGGTTTGGGTGCGTTCGCCGACGAATTCGAAACCGCTACAAAGATTCCCTATGCCCAAATCCCCCATTTCCCACGCTCTACCGCCATTGGCCACGCCGGCCAACTCGTGCTCGGGAAAGTAGATGGCATAGCAGTTGCCGGCATGCAAGGCCGCGTCCATTTATACGAAGGCTACTCAGCCAAGCAGGTTGCGTTTCCCATTCGTGTCTTCGCGCGCATGGGCGTCAAAGCGCTCATCGTCACCAATGCCGCTGGCGGCATTGATCTCAACTATTCCGAGGGTGCTCTCGTCGCGCTGCGCGACCACATCAATCTGCAAGGCGCCAATCCTCTCATCGGCCCGAATGACGAGCGTTTCGGTCCGCGCTTCCCGGACATGACCCGCGCCTACGACCCGGAATTTCGCCGCTTCGCCGCCGAAGCGGGGGAAAAGCTCTCTCTCAATCTTCACGAAGGCGTCTATCTCGCCCTCGCAGGCCCCAACTACGAAACGCCGGCGGAAATTCACGCCTTCCGCACGCTTGGCGCGGACCTCGTGGGCATGTCCACTGTCCCGGAAGTCCTTGCCGCGCGGCACTCCGGCATACGCGTCCTTGGCATTTCCTGCGTCACCAACATGGCCGCCGGCATCACCGGCAAAACTCTTTCCGCCGAAGAGGTTTTTGAAACTGGCGCTAAAGTAAAACACCAGTTCATCGGCCTGCTGCGTGCCATAATTCCCAGAATCGCCGCGTCACTGTGACACTGACGGTTTTGCCTTATGTAGCAGCGGCCCGCTGGCCGCAGGCAGGCTTTTATGCCGCCGCGGTTGTCTTGCAACGCAAAGGAGAATCTGTGAACGAACCTCATGCATCGAGCGGCGGCGAATTTGAATCACTGATCGCCGCGGCAAAATCCGCCCGCGAGAACGCACACGCAGCGTACTCAAATTTCCGCGTAGGCGCCGGCCTCCGCGCCACTTCAGGTCGAATCTTCGGCGGATGCAATGTAGAAAACGCAACCTACGGCCTCACCGTCTGCGCCGAACGCGTAGCCATTTTTAAAGCGATCAGCGAAGGCGAGCGCGGCTTTGACGCCATCGCTGTGGTCACGGACACCGATGCGCTCACGCCGCCCTGCGGCGCGTGCCGCCAGCTCATATGGGAATTTTGTGGCGACGTTCCGGTAATCCTCGCGAATCTAAAGGGCAAAGTGGAAATCATTGCGATGAAGGATCTGTTTCCGAAGCCATTTGACGCTTCGAGCCTGTAAGCGAATTAAACGCGGCACAGCGCAGGCCGCCCTGTGTAATCAGGCCTCTTGTCTCATGCGGCGCCGGCAACTTCCGCGAATTGATTTGGGAACGCGCAGCGCGCTCGTCTATAATATTAAGTTTGACTATGGTCGAGGGAGACGCTACGGATGCCTGGAGTGTTCGATAACCGAAAGCTTGGAGTCCGAATAATTCTTGGAGCGGTCGTTGGTGTGCTCGGCCTCGGCATGTTGCTGTACCTGGTGCCACAGGGACCGAACTCGGATGCTGAGTCCGGGGACGTAGTGGCCAAGATTGGCGGCGATCAGACGGTTACGCTTGCCGAAGTCCGCCAGCAACTCAGCGAAATTGAGCGCCGCAATCAGGTGCCAAAGCCCCTCGAAGGCCTCTACGCTAGGCAGATTTTGTCGCAACTGGTGTACACCAAAGAAGTTCAATATGAAGCGAACCGCCTGGGTATCAAAGTCACCAACGAAGAAATCGCTGATCGCGTAAGGCAATACCTGCCAACAGCGTTCAACGGTGGCAATCCCGTGGGCATGGATCAGTATGCACAGCAGGTGCAGCAGCGCTTTGGCATGGCAGTACCGGCGTTTGAAGATCAAATCAAACAGCTTCTGCTCGAGGAGAAGTTTCGCAGGTTAGTGACTGATGGAATCAGCGCCAGCCCGGCCGAGCTGCAGGAACAATTCCGTTATCAAAACGAAAAAGTGAAACTCGATTACGCGCTGATTAAACCCGAGGACCTCGAGGCAAAAATCACCCCTGACGAGGCGGAAATCAAGGCCGCCTACGAGAAGCGCAAGAGCCAGTACCAGATTCCAGAGAAGCGCGTGGCCGAATATGGTTTGGTGGATTTGACCAAGCTTCGGCAAAACGTGCAAATCTCCGACGACGACCTGAAAGCAAAGTACCAGCGCGATATTCAGCAGTATGAAGTTCCAAATCGCGTTCACGTCGAGCATATCCTGTTCATGACCGTCGGGAAACCGGACGCCGAAGTCGACGAAATCAAGAAAAAGGCGGAAGACGTTCTGAAACAGGTCAAAAAGGGCGCCAAATTCGAGGATCTGGCTAAGAAGTACTCCGAGGATCCGGGGACTAAAGACAAAGGCGGCGATCTGGGTTTTATCGTTCAGGGTCAAACGGTTCCGGAATTCGAAAAGGTGGCCTTTTCTCTGCAACCTGGAAATGTTTCGGATCTGGTCAAGACGCAGTACGGATTTCACATCATTAAAGTCTTGGCAAAAGAGACCGCTCACACCAAGCCGTTCGATGACGTGAAAGACTCGATTCGCGCGCCCATGATGCTTACCAAGACGGACGAAGACGCCAGCAAAATTGCGGACCAGTTGGCGGCTGCAATTCGCAAATCAAACCGGACTCCGCTGGCTGACCTTGCCAGGGATTTTCATCTGGAAGTGGCTCAAACCAGAGCGGTTGCGGCCACCGACCCGCTGATTGAACTTGGGAATTCGTCTGAGGCCAAGGACACTATTTTCCGGCTGCGCGAAGGGGAAGTCAGCCAGCCGATTCGCACGGATCGCGGCTATGTGGTGCTCTCGCTGAAACAAGTGATCCCGGCCCACCAGGCGAGTCTGGATGAGGTTCGCGATAAAATTGTCGTTTCGCTGAAACAGGAGAAAGCTCAGGAACTGGCTCGTCAAAAGGCTGACGAATTGGCCAAGCGGATCAAGAACGGCGAAAAATTCGACGCCGCCGCAAAAGCCTTGGGCCTGGACCCAAAAACGAGTGATGATTTCTCCCGAGCCGGCTCAATCGCGGGCGTCGGAAGCGGAAAGCAGCTCAGCGCCGCCTTTAACATGAAGGCCGGCGAGGTTTCGGCACCACAAAACATCGGCACGAACTGGCTGATTTATCGCGTCGAGTCGAAAATAGAACCCAATCCAGCAGATTTCGAAAAACAGAAGAAGGATTTGGGCGATCAAGTCCTGAATGACAAGCGTGGATTGGCCTATGAAGCGTTCCGTTCCGGCCTGGAACAGCGTCTTAAGCAAGAAGGCAAACTCAAGCTGATGCCCGAAAAACTAAAGGGCTTCGGCGATCTAGGTTAGTCTAAATTACTGTAAATAATAGACTTACAGTTTACATCATGGGTACTTGCGCTCTGTAAGTCCGCCCGCTACGCTATTGGTGTCTCCTCTGGCATGTCCGCACAGCCCCCTTGCGGCAGGTTTTTCGGAAATTCCAAGCCAGTCGAGACGTCGGCCTCTGTTTTATCTGCTTAACGGTTTGATTTACTCATCTCATTTAATTGGTGACTGCCATGGCCTCGCGAACCCAGACGATTCGAACAGTGAAGAACGACTACCGCTGCAGCATGGAGCGGAATCAAGGCGGCAAATACTGCGTACGGATTCAAGTCCGTTATCCGCGGCACGCATGGAATCTGGGCGTGTATTTTCTCGCTAGCTCATTTGACCGGGCCATGAAGAAACTGGAAGAAGGCCTGGACTTTCTGCAGCGCAACGAAGAAAAGCTCTGGTTCTGGGGCGTCGATCGCGCTGAAGATCTGGGCTTTTCCGCCGAGTTCCTGAAAGAAGCCGGTCTGAAGCTGGATCGCCGCCAGGAGTTTCCGCAAAAGGCGGCGAGCGTTTCCGTCCTCCCGGAACGCGAAGTTCCCGCCTATGCGCTGGGCCCAATGCGTCGTGGCCTGGCCGAAGGAATGGAAGCGCCACGAGCGATGGCTGCGGGCGACTAAGTCACGTATTGACGCGGGTTTATGTCGACATTGTGAGTCTTCATTAACTCTGCGATTGCGGCTTAGTTACGTCTTGTCTCTTGCCTGGCGCAATTCGTCGCTTTTGCTCTCCTCGTTTGACCGCCGCCATTTAACCTTGACTTCCCCCCGCTACTTCGGGATGATGCGCGCATTCCAGCAAGGAACGCCCGTACGGCATGCCGAAAGCCACCCGAACCAGCCACGACGCAATATGAAGTAGTGTGCTTGGCTGCAAACCGGACGCGAGCGGAGGGAGAGAGCAAGATAAGAACCAGCAAGGGAATGGTATTAGCTCTAGTCGCGGCTGCGCTGCTGATTTTCGGCAGTGCGACAGCGCGCGCGGCGCAACAATCCGGATCCTCCGGTTCCACCGACCAGACCGACACCAGCGCTACGACGAAAAAGAAGACCAAGAAGAAAGCAGCCGCTTCGGATGCCTCGCAGAGCTCCGCCGATGCGACCGCGGACGTGGCGAAAACCACAACTTCCAAGTCTAAAAAGAAGGCTGCGGCCAGTACAGACGCTTCGGCGTCAGACAGCTCCACTGCGAAGACCAAGAAGAGCGGCTCCAAGACCAATAAGACCGCCGACGCAGCCGATAGTTCGGCGGCGAGTAAGACGACTACCGCTGAGTCGTCCGGGAAAAGCGCCACTAGCGCGGACACTGCCGCCACGAAGAAATCTCGCTCGAAGAAGAGCAGCACTGCTGACGCGACGGACAGTTCGGCGGCGAGCAAGACTGGCGCGAGCGGCACAGCGCCGGCCGGTGCGGATGCTACTGCGACCAAGAAGAGCAGGTCCAAGAAAGCGACTTCGTCAACGACTTCGGCCAACAACTCGACCGCCGCGAAGCCGGAAACGACTCCTGCTACCAGTGCGGCTCCGGCAAGTAAGTCTTCTCAGGCACCAGCAGCGAGCAGCGCGCCAGCTGCCGCTGCTAGCAAGCCGGCAGCAGCGCCCGCTCCCGCAAGTTCGCCTGCGGCTTCCACAAAGGCCAGCACTGCTCAGCAAACGCCGCCCGCAAATAGTAATGGCATGGTGTGGGTGAACACCGACTCCGGCGTATATCACAAGCCGGGAACTCGTTGGTATGGAAAGACCAAACAGGGCAAGTACATGACGGAAGCGGACGCTCAGAAGGCTGGGTACCGCGCAGCAGAGAAGTAGCGGACATAGATCAAAAGGGAGAATGTGTGATGAGCAGAATCATAAAGTCAGTTCTATTTGCAGTCTTAGTGGCGGTCCTGAGCGTTTCGCTGGCGACGTCTCAACCACTCCCACAAGCGGCAGGCAAGTCTGCCGCGGCGGGATCGACAGCAGCTCAGAAAGATCTCGTTGACATTAATTCCGCCTCGCTCGAACAACTGAAGGCACTGCCGGGTATCGGTGATGCCTACGCACAAAAGATCATCGACGGGCGGCCGTACGCGAAAAAGACCGACCTGTTAAACAAGAAGATCATCCCAGCGGCGACATACAAAAAGATCTCCGGCTTGGTCATTGCCAAACAGAAGTGAATTTAAGGGTCTAATGCCGCCAGCCTGGAATGGCGATGATTGCCACTGCTGGATTCGCTCTCGGCGTCTCGATCCGGCTACGATTTGCGTAAGAAAGCTAGAGGAGGAATGCTATGGGATTCTTGGATGACGTGATGGGAATGGCCGGGATGGGAAGTACCGCCAACGCCCAGTCGCAGCAGCACGCAGGCGCATTGGGAATGTTGCTTGAATACATTAATAGCCCCCAAGTTGGCGGAATCTCTGGTCTGCAGCAGATGTTTCAGCAGAAAGGACTTGGCGGCGTGATTTCTTCCTGGATTGGGACTGGACAAAACCTGCCAATTTCCGCCGAGCAACTGCAAAGTGTTTTGCATTGCGACGTCTTGCAGAATATCGTCGCGAAGACTGGACTTGACCAAACACAGGTCGCATCGGTACTTTCGCAAGTGCTTCCGCACATAGTGGATCAACTCACGCCGAACGGCCAAGTGCCCGAACCGAATGCATTGGCGCAATTGACGAAAGGCCTAGCGGCACAGGCTTGACGTACAGCACAAAATAGGAACTTTATTTTCCGTCCGAGATCACGCTCAAGTCTGATTGCCAAATTAAAAAGAACGGCGGGGCGAGCCCGCCGCTAAAAGAAATACCGCTACAGATCAGGAGCGAGATGGCTCGTCGTCAGGGCTTTTCAGACGAGGGTCCTGATGTGTACTGGGCAGAAGCGTCCGGGGGGTTCGTCGGATTCATGGCGACGACCTTATACGTCCGGCTCTTCTTGTCGCCATCGGGAACTTTCACGAACATTTTATCGCCCTTGATCTTGTATTCCACTTCCTGACCGACCGGCAATACTACCGGGTGTTTGCTGTCTGTCGGCCGGACGTGATACTCCATGTCATCGCTTCGTAGGAGATATTGCTGGCACAGTTTTTCGTCGGAGTTCACGTGGGTGATTCCCGCTGAAGCCCATATCGTTCCCAAACCCGCCAAGCCGCGTTGTTTCGCCCCGCACGGAACTGATTCCATTCTTTCCAACATCGCCCTGGGCGCGACCTTTTTCTTCTTCGGGCCTGCGCTGAGTGGAACTGCGGAAACCAGCGCAAGACCTATGATCGTTAAAGACTTGATGTTCATACTGCCTCCCTTGAGAAGCTCTTGATCCAACTCGACTCATAAATGGGAAGGCCGGCTATCCCGGCCTCCCCAAGTTGAAGTTCACTGCTTTGGCGGCTTGGTCGCATTGTTTGTGGTTGTGCTAGGCGTCGTCGTGGTCGTGGTCTTTGTGGTTCCGGTCGCGCTTGTAGTGGTTCCGGTCTTGGTGCTGCTGCTGAACTGCTGCGAAGCTTTCAGGAAGCTGTCCGGATCCTTAGCCATCTGGCTCTGGGCGTCGGGATGGGCTTTCAAATAAGCCTGGAGTTCAGGATGGCTGGACATGTATTCGCGATTTTTGACCAGCGAAGGGTTCTTCGAAAGTTCTTCTGAGATGCCCGAATGGGTGCCCAGAAACTGTCCGAAGCTGGAGTGTTCACGGTTCATATCACCGCGGCCCGTGCCATTCTCGCGGCTTTCGTAACGGCTCTCCTGCTGCATGAAAGCGTTCGGATTCTGGTTCAGTTCTTGGCGCACAGCCTGATGATCCTGCAGATAGGCCTGCAGCGCCGGGTGGCTTTCTACGAACTGCTGGTTTTTCGCCAGCGAAGGATCGCGGCGGAGCTGCTCGGCGATTTCCTGGTGCTTGTCAAGGAACTGATCGAAGCTGACTACCTGTCCGTGGTCGCGGTTACGCGCATCCTGGCGTGCATCATTATCCTCGCGGTAGCCGTTGTCCTGACGGTTGTCGCTTCGGTCGCGCATATCGTTGTCGTTGCGATTGCGAACGTCGCGATCTGTGTTTCGGTTATCGGCATCACGGTCCCGTACATCCTGACGATTGTCGTTGCCCTGCCGATTATCGTTGTCGGGGCGATCGTTGTCACGAGCGCGTGCGTCGTCTCGGTCGTAGTTCCTCCGAGCGTCGTCGCGGTTAACGTCACGATTGCGAGCCTCTTCGTTGTTGTCGAAGCGGTTTTCCTGCCGCATGAAGGCATTCGGATTTTGATCCAGTCGTTGCTGGATATCTGGGTGCTGCTGCAGATAAGTTTGCAGTGCTGGATGGTTTTGCAGGAATTGTCGATTTTTTACCAGCGACGGATCGCGACGAAGTTGCTCGGCGGTTTCGCGGTGAGTGTCAAGAAAACGATCGAACTGCGCCAATTGCGCGCGTCGATCCTGGTCTCGACGGTCCACGTCACGCCGGTCCGAATCACGCTCGCGATCTTGACGGTCCACATCGCGCCGGTCGTTATCGCGGTCACGGTCCTGACGGGCGTCATTGTCCTGCCGGTTATCAACACGGTTCCGCGCTAGATCGCTGTTTGCATCTTCACGCTGCTCGTATTGATTTACCTGTTGCATGTAACCGTTTGGATTTCGCGATAGATCCTGCCGCACTTCGCTGTGGTCACGAAGAAAGGACTGCAGCGCGGGATGGCTATCAACGAATTGCTGGTTGTTAGCGAGAGATGGGTCACGGCGAAGCTGTTCGGAAATCTCGCGATGTTTGTCGAGGAATTGATCGAACTGCGCGAGTGTGCGCGCGTCCTCCCGGCGCTCATAGCGATTTTCCTGCCGCATGAAATAGTTGGGGTTTTCTTTTATCTCTTCGCGGACGCCAGGATGGTTCTGCAAAAAGGTTTGCAGATCCGGATGCGCCTGGAGGTAATTGGTGTCGTTCACCAGCGACGGATCGCGGCGAAGTTGTTGGTCAATATCCTGGTGATTGTCCAGAAATTGGTCGAAGCGTGCTAATTCCTGGCGCGTAATGTCGCTATTTTGCGAAGTCTTGCTCTCCTGAGGTGAGGGGGAGGAGGTTTGTGCATTCGCGCCGGGAGCGATCCACAACAGAGGCGTCGCCGCCAGGACCGCTACTGCGTTTCGTACAAACAAGTGCCTTTTATTAATCATTCCACCGACCTCCTGTGTCGATTACTCGGATGGTGTGAAGGTGCAACCGCAGTTCCAAGCCAGCCGGGAAAAAAGAAATGCCGTTTAGATTCAGCAGCTTGCGCGAAACGGCGGTGGGCGTCAGGTCAGGGTTCGGGGGAAAATTCGACACCTCAGGGGGAATATTGTCGTACAGCGGAGGCCCGAGGAATATTTACGCAGGCGCACTCGGATGCGCAGTCGCGCTAGCTGAGCGCGTGTAATCTGGCCGCCGATCAATCGCTGGCGTTTATTGCATGTGCGCGCGTCTATTGTGTGCGAAGGGGAGGCATTGGAATTGGAATATTGAAAGTCGTGCAGGCGACTCCCATACCGCCTTCGCAGGTGGTGGGAGGAAAAGTGCAGCCGGTACCCTGGCCTTGGCATCCCGCAGCCCAGAACATGAAGCCGAGCATGCCGTTGGTGGTTCCCGCGCCGTTCGGCGCAATAGTTTCAACGAAATTGGCGGCGGCTTTTTGATCAGAAGTGCTGAAAGTCGCGCAATTCGGATGTCCGGCGATCAGCCATAGACTACCGGTCAATTTTGCGGGGGCGAGCGGAGGAACGCCGCTGACGCCGTTAACATGCTGCGCCCAACCGGTCTCGAGAGCCGAAACCGTGGTTTTTTGTGAAGCGACCATGGCGTTGGCGTAATCCAGCACCGGAGTGCTGGTGCTGAGCCAGTTCGCGGTGGCATAGGCGGAGAGCGATTGCAGATATAGATCGTCGTTACCGAGATCGATGGTCAAGCGGGCGGCAAAGTTGTTGCCCGTGGGGTCGTATGGAATCACCGAGCGGTACGCGGAGATGAACTGCTGCAAGCCGGTCAGGTTCGGATTGCTGCTTTTTTCGTAATCAATTTCCATGCCCACGTTGAATTGCTTGGCCGCGTTGGCAGCGTTGATGCCGAGTTGCGTGGGATTTGCGGACAGCGCTTTCTCCCAGTTTTTTACGAACCGGATGCCGCCGATGGAAAACATCACGCGCACGCCTTTGCTCTGGAAGTAATTAACGACCGCGGGATTCATCCCGATGGGTATGCCATTTGTTGTGGTTGAGTTGGTGGTTAGATTCATAAGGTCCACTGGATTTACGAAACTCAGGATGACAAGGTTCACTGAGGGTTGACCGTTCCCGCGATCGATCAGCCAGTGATTATCGGTGTCGAAGGTGGTCATATTGGGCACTGAAAGCCAACCACAGCCGTCGCTGTAGCAGTGCCAGACTCCATAGACTTGAATTTGCGTTTGGGCATAGAGGGCTGAGTCGACCAACAATCCGAGAGCACAGAGCAGTAGAATTCTTCTAAGCATAATCGCCTCCCTAATTTGGAAATTCATTCGCTGAATATTGAACTGTGGGCAGCCCTTGTCAGGTCTTCCTTAAGGTGTGCCCGAAGGGGCCCCGGCAATGGCCCATGAGAATGCTAGAAACGACGTAGCCGTCAGATCGATGGCAGGTTCGACCGTGGAATAAGACTGCACGTTGTCTTTATAGACAGCGCCATTGCCGTTGAATTGCGCAAACTGGTCGACGCCGTTCGGCGGACACGCAACCATATTGGTGAGCGTACCTTTCGCGGCAAAGGAGTTTGGCCCTTCGACGGCCGCGCCCTTCAGAAAAGGCGGACCATTTGGAGGGGATGGAATCAGGTTAGTGACTTGGTGCTGCATGCAAAGTGGAAAGGTGCTGCCGTCGCCGACGACCAGCGACGTGCCCCATGCATTGGTGCCGAGGACATTGGCCAGCCAGCGGCTGGCATAAGGAGCGTATGTGGTGCCGCCGGTGAGATTGTCATATTCCGCGGCCATCACCACTAGACCAAAGCCGTGCGAAGTGGTGTCGTAGACAGCCCAGGGAAAGCCAAAGCCGAACGGATCCGTGCTGCCTTGAGTGACAGCTTTATCGAGCTGCTTTTTCAAGTCGGCGAGCAGAGCGGCTTGAGTCACAGCGAGGCCGGTGGGACTACCCGCGAGTGTGAAAGCTCGATAGAGCTCGAAGTGAGCCAGGCCGGTGACGTCGTAGAGATTCAGCGAGTCTGCGGCGTCGTTGGCTCCGGTGATATAGGCGTGTGCCCAGTTAGCGGCCGCCGTGAGGTAAAACATCGGGTCGGTGTGCGGTAGACCTGACGGAAGATTTCCCGCCTGCAGCGCGAAGTAAAGCTCTGTTGCGCCTAGCTCAAGATCGTCCCTCCATTCGGTCTCCGGATAAAAATCGAACGGACCGGCGGAGAGTAATGTTCCGGGCGCTGTATTCGCCAGATCGAAGATATGCTCCGCGGAGAGCAGGCATTGGTCTGCATAGGTCGGGTTGCTCGTCTTGAAGACCTGATAGCACTCCGCGAAATCTGCGGCCAACCGACCGGCCAGATTTGGACTGATGGAAGCTCCAGCTCCGCCCGCTGTATTCAGAAGCACCGGTCGGTTGCAGATGAATTCGTAGGGAGAGACACAATTCTGATAGGTGTCGTCCACCTGCGGCAGACGCCAGATGTCGTGGTCGCCGACGTAGGCATGGCCGCCGGATGCGATGCCCACCTGGTAGTAGAGAGTTTTCGAATTGTCGTCCCACATTTTCTGCAGCCAATCCAGACCGAATTTAGCTTCGGCCGTAAAATTCGAGGAGGAAGAGCCCGCGCCCATTTGACTGGGAAAATCGCGAACGCCTTCGAGCATCAGCGCCACGGTGTAGCTGTGTGTCTCGACAAACTTCAAATAGTCACCGGCATCCCACCAGCCGCCGGAAGCGTCAATGACCGCGCCGGTGGGAGTCAAGGTTCCGGCATTGTCTTTCTTGTTGAAGCTAGGCGAGAAATAAACTTTGCCGTGCTGGTCGTTGAGATGGGCGGCGGCGGTGCGAAGCGGCGTGGCGATGAAGTTCGCACCATCGCGTTCGTTCTCGTAAAAATAAAGTGAGTTGGCGAGCGGAGTAGAGTACAGGTTGGCGCCACTGTTAATTTGGAAGCTGGGAGAAGATGCAGCGATTGCGCCGCTTACCGAAATTGTGTAGGTGCCGGCCGTGGAGACGGAATCGAAATCGAGCACGTACACATGCGCGAAAGTTCCCCACTTACCCTGATCTGCGCCGAGCGCAGCGGAAAAAACCGGGGACCCTCCCGAATTCAGTACGCTGAACGAAGAACCGGTAGAAGTGGAAGAGGTCATCAGATAAGCGCGCTTCGGTGCGCTGGAAATATAGCCTGTCTGGTGCACGCGGATGAAACTGGTCTGAGCGAGCAAGGATGACGGCCAAGCGGCCGCCGCCAAAATGCCGAATAAAATTAAAAAACGACGCCACCACTGCGATGCTCTATCTAGGGCTTGCGTGGATTTCATCTGAGGATTCCCCCCTTGCGGTCAAGTGGGCCGAGAAAAGCCCGCATCTGTGGCCAGGGCGGTTGCTGATGCGGAGGCTGGGGAGAGAAACGATCCGCGCGATTGAATCGTTTTAATAAGCGGAATACTGCAACTTTACCATGCTGCTGTCAACAATAATTTCTTTGTAAGCTTTGCGGTGACGCGCCTGATTCACCGGCGTCGCGGATTTGCTATCGATAAAGTGATTGCGGCGAGGCCATCGCAAGGCTTATTAATTCCTGGCAATGTATCTTGGTCAACTGCGAAAGGCGGAGCTATGCGAAGGGAGCGACGGACGTTTCTTCGGCAGTCTTTGTTGCTGTCATGCGCGACGGTTATCAGCACGTCCACAGCGCGCGCCGCTTGTCCAACGGTTGGACACGAAAAGTGATTTGATCGCGCGCATGAAATGGATGAACGAACCAGCGTCCTGGAAAAGGTCAGGAGAAAGGTTGCTGGTTCGAAGCCGCGCCAAAACCGATTTCTGGCGGAAGACGTTCTACGGTTATGTCACCGACAATGGGCATTTTTTTTACGCGCCGGTGAGCGGAGACTTCGTCTTCCAGGCGCGCATAAACGGAGAGTATGCGGCGTTATACGATCAGGCCGGGCTGATGGTGCGGCAGAACGCGGAGAACTGGATGAAGTGCGGGACGGAGTTTTTCGATGGCCAGCGCCACGCGAGTGTGGTGTTCACGCGAGATTTTTCGGACTGGTCCACCATGCCCGATTTATCCAACGCTGCGCCAATCTGGTGGCGAGCCGTCCGGAAAAAAGATTCCATCGAAACATTGTGTTCGTTAGACGGTAAAAAATTTACTTCGGTTCGCCAGGGTTATTTCGTATCGGGAGTTGAAGTGAGTGCAGGAATCATGTGCGCCGCTCCAGAGGGACCCGGGTTTGAAGCGGTGTTCGACCAGCTGAAACTTGAGATTGGATAGAACTTGGGCGCTAATCCCGGAGCAGAACCTCGCCGCGGCCCACCAACTGTTCGTTGATCCACAGGCGATACTTATAAGAACCGACTTTGGTGCCGGGGCGCGGCGGGCCGGTCTGCAGGCGCATGCCGACTGGTGCTTGAAAAACATTGGAGCCAAACGGGCAGCGGTTGACGTCGAATTCGATGCGCAGATTGCCGGCATCGCAGATCCAGGTGACTTGATCGCCGGGATCGAGGACTACTACTTCGGGGAAAACACCAACGAGAACGGGGCGTTCGGCCATGGAGAGAGTTTACAGTTAACAGTCCAAAGTTGAAAGTTTTGCTCGACAGGAACGGCCTGTACCAAAGTACGCTTGACCCGCTTTATAGCCGTCCGTACACTGAATTGTACGTTGCGTACAGCGAGGATCCGGCTGGATTTTGCGCTTGCGCCCTGAGTAGCGCTGTCTGCTCACACCAGTCGGAGGAAAAAGCCGGATGGCATCTGTGTCTCGCGCCCTCTCTGTCCCTTTGCCCAACGGTTCGCGAATTTCGGTGCTCCTTGCGCTGCCATTTGTCGCCATTCATCTGCTCTCGCTGGGAGTTTTCTTCGTTAAATTCCGCTGGACTTACGTGATTACGTGCCTGGCGCTGGTTGCGGGGCGCATGTTTTTCGTCACTGCCGGTTATCACCGCTATTTTTCGCATCGTTCGTACAAAACCAGCCGCGGCTTCCAGTTTTTCATCGCGTTCATGGCCATGACCTCTTCCCAGAAGGGGGTACTGTGGTGGGCCGCGCATCATCGCCACCATCACCGCTTTTCGGATCAGGACGATGATCTACACTCGCCCACGCTGTTTGGATTTTTGTGGTCGCATATAGGCTGGATCATCTCGGACAAATACGAGGACACGCGTCTTAACTACATTGCGGATTTTGCGAGATATCCCGAGCTTCGTTGGCTGAACAAATATCATGTTGTGCCTACCGCCACACTCGGCGTGGCATTGTGGTCGATCGGGGGATGGCCGCTGTTTGTGTGGGGCTTCTGCTTGAGCACAACCTTGCTGTGGCACGACACGTTCACCATCAATTCGCTGTCGCACCTGTTTGGCACGCGACGCTACGGCACCAACGATACCAGCAAGAATAATTGGCTGCTCGCGATATTGACCCTGGGCGAGGGCTGGCACAACAATCATCACCACTTCATGGCATCCGCAAGGCAAGGATTTTTCTGGTGGGAGATTGACATTACGTATTACTTGTTGAAACTGTTGAGTTGGATGGGCTTGGTCTGGGATTTGCGCAAGGTCCCCGCGCACATGCTCGCCGAAGAACAGGAAATGGCTGCCTGAGGCTAACGAGGCTGGCCGCCGCAGCCAGTAGGAAGGAAGGATTAGACGGGACGGCCCGCTGGCTGGTCCCGTTTTGTTTTTGGCGGTAATGTAGATTAGTTCCGCGTTCATGAATAACCGACCCGCGCTGCGAAAAATGACTGATATGGCACAGCCCGCGATGAAAGTTCTGACAATCGGTCAATCGAGCCATGCCTGGGGGCAGTTTGTCGCGATTCTGCAACGAAACGCAGTGCAGGTCATCGCTGAAGTGCGATCGTATCCTTACTCGAACTATTCACCGCAGTTTGATCGCGAGGCCATGAAAGAGGCGCTCACAAAAATAGGAGTTAAATATGTGGATTTAGGCGAGGAACTCGGCGGCCGTCCCGAGGGCACGGAATTTTATGACCGAGATGGACACGTGTTGTATGACAAAGTGGCCGCGTCGGCAAAGTTTGCGGAAGGCATCCGCCGAATTGAAGACGGCATGAAGAAATACCGAGTGGCCATGCTCTGCTCGGAAGAAGATCCCGCGATTTGTCATCGTGGGTTGTTGGTGGGAAGGGTGCTGCGGGAACGCGGAGCGCGGGTCGACCATATTCGCGGTGATGGCCGGATTCAGGCCGACAACGAAGTTTTTGCCAAGAACGACTCGGTGGAAAAGCAGGGAAAACTATTTGACGCTGACGAGGCGCCGGCATGGAAATCTTTACCATCGGTTTTACGGGCATAGTGTGACGATTCTTTTACTGCGGCTCCGCAACTCCGGCGACAGCTTGGGTTGATGAGCCGTGGAAGAGCTCCGAGAAGAGTAGTGTGAGCCGACGTCTCGGGACATCACGATACTGACTGCTTAATCGAAGGTGCGTTTTGGCGGCGGACAAAATGGCGGTTGCGGCTTACCCGCGATGTGCGGGAAAATTGAGTTTGCTCGGCAGACCCGTAGCCAGGCAACCCGTACAAGCGTTTTCCGCATAATTCGAGGTCACACCATGAGTGACGGCGCAGAAAAGAAGATTGGCGAACTGGCTCCTCCGATGCGGCTGATGATGACCCCTGGGCCGTCTTCGATCGATCCGCGTGTGTATCGAGCGCTGGCTGCTCCCGTGGTTGGGCACATCGATCCGTGGTTCAAAACCTGCATGGATGAGACGCAGATCCTGATGCGGCAAGTCTTTCAGACAGAGAATCGCATCACTATGCCACTCTCCGCGTCGGGCTCCGGTGGAATTGAAGCGTCGGTGCTGAATACGCTGGAAGAGGGCGATGAGGCCATCATTTGCGTGAATGGCTGGTTTTCTGAACGAATGTATGAGATTGCGATTCGCACACCCGCGAAAGTGATCAAGGTGGAAGCGCCGTACGGTACGACGGTAGATCCTGAAGACGTTCGCAGAGCCGGTGCCGGCAAAAAGATTAAGATCGTCGGGCTCGCGCATGGAGAAACTTCGTCGGGCGTTGTCACGCAGCTCGATCCGTTTCGCAAAGTAGCGGACGAACTTGGCGCGCTGCTGGTCGTGGATACGGTGGCATCGCTGGCCGCCGAGCCGTTGAATGTGGACAAACAAAAACTAGACATCGTTTTCAGCGGATCGCAGAAGGCTTTGAGTGCGCCGCCGGGAATGTCTCCCATCACCGTAAGCCCGCGTGTCGAAGAAGTCTTGAAGAATCGCAAGAAAAGAGTGCAGAGCTGGTATTTCGACTTAACGACGGCCATGAATTACTGGGGCAAGGATCGCTTATATCATCACACGCCCCCCATTTCGCTGATTTATGCGTTGCGCGAAGCGATGCGACTGACTATGGAGGAAGGCCTGGAAAATCGCTGGGCGCGGCATCGCGTGAATCAGCAAGCGCTAATCGCAGGCGTCGAGGCGATGGGGCTCGAGTTGCTGGTAAAAAATCCAAATGAGCGGCTGGTGACGGTTACTCCGGTCATGATTCCCGCGGGCGTGGACGACGTAAAGTTCCGTAACCAACTGTTGGATGAGTTCAACATTGAAATTGCTGGCGGCATTGGCGTACTGAAAGCGAAGATTTGGCGCCTCGGCCTGATGGGTTATTGCGCGCAGAAGGCCAACGTTTTGCTGCTGCTTGCGGCGATGGAAAAAGTCCTCGTCGATCAGGGAGCGCGGGTCGCTCCGGGCGCAGGCGTCGCCGCGGCGATAGGGAACTATGCCGTAGCCGAAACTGCAGTTGCCGTAAGCAGATAAAGCTTCGAGGATTTTTCGCAAGGGCATCACAAAAGAAAGCGAGCAAAAGTGGCAACTTTTCCAGTTCTAGCCAACAACGGGGCAATGAGCCAGTTCGTTGGCGCGTTCGAAGTGGTTTCCGAGCTGACCGGCAAAGTCTATCAGTGCCGCTTCTCGCACATGTGGAACGGCATCGCCACGCGCCACAGCGACACCATCGACACCAAGTTTTTTGTGGATGGCGAAGCGCTGGTAGTCGGTCTGAATCATACCGGCTTCGTAAAATTCCGTGAGAAAACCGGCCGTGACCTCACCGACCGGGAAGCGAGCTTCATCGCCGCTGAATATTTGAAAGAGCGCCTGGAAGAAGAAGACGAGAGAAAGTTGTATGACGTCACGGGCGAGGACGTGACGCGCCTGATCAATCAGGTCGGAATCAAGTAGCCCCAAAATTCTGACGTTCCACAGGCAATATTTCTTGGAAAGCAGTGACCGCGATCGCTGCCCGTTATGGCAGACGCTCCGGCACCGGATCGACATGGAAACTTTCCAGCTCTGGATGGCGCAGCCCATCACGCCGAATAAAGTGGATCACCAGCAGCATCAGCAGGCCACCGCAGACCAGCACGCCTACTGAAATCTCCAGCCCCACCTGCAGATCGCGCGTATCGGAAATCTTGCCCACGACCTGCGGGCCGAATCCACCGATCAGCTGCGTCAAAAACATGTAAATGCCCACCGAAGTCGCGTGCGCCCGCCGCGGCATCATGTCGTGAATCACCGCGGTGACCGGCCCGTGATACCAGGACAAGAAAAACCCCGACACAAACAATCCGGTCAATACCGCCCATTTGTCCTCGGAAAGAATCGCGAAGAGTAGGAAGGGCGTAGCAAGCAATAACGCGCACCCAATCGCAATCAATCGCCCGTAAGCGAACCGGCGTTGCAACTTGTCGGCGACATACCCGCCCGTCAGTACGCCTAAAATCGAAGAGAACAACGCAATCGCGGCAAGGTAAACGGCCGCCTCGCGCATCGTAAAATCTTTATAATCCTTGGCAAAGTCCAGGCCCCAGGTCAGCAGCGAGACGCTTGAAAATGTGATACATGTTCCTGCCGCGATCATGGCCAAGAACGCTGGTACGCTTAACACCCGGAAAATCGGCACCACTTCTGTCCGCGGCCCCCGTGGCGGGTCTTCGATCCACAACACCGCGACTCCGGGCAGCAGGCCCGCCAGTGCTGCGAAATAAAATATATGCTGCCAGGTATAGTGCTCGCCCAGGATGCCGCCGGCTGCCAGGCCGCAGGCTCCGCCCAGCAGCATCCCGGTCGCAAAGACCGCCTGCGCGAACGCGCGACGTTCCTGCGGGAACGCTCCCGAAATCATCGACTGCGCCGCTGGCGCGTACGCCCCTTCTCCAACCCCAACCAGCGCGCGCGACGTCAGCAGAAATATAAACGTTGCGGCCATCCCGCTGGCAAACGTCGCCAAACTCCAGAAAATCACTCCAAAGGCGATCACTGCGCGTCGGCTCAACCGGTCCGCCAAAAATCCGAAAAGCAGACTGGCAAACGCCAGAACAACTAGCAGCCACGTTTGCAACGACCCGAGTTGCGAATCCGACAGGCCCAAGTGCGCACGAATCAGCGGCAGCAGCGGCACAAACACTTGCCGGTCCGCGAAGTTGACAAAGTTCACCAAAGCAAGTACAGCAAGTAAGCGATACTGATAACGTGAAAGCGGAATGGGGCTCGATGACATGCGGAGTTTGCGGCGATCCTGTCCGTAACCTGGCGTGGTAAGAGCTAAGGTGATTATATAACGGTGACAAAGACCGTCCGGGAAAGAAACGCAACCACCAGTGACCAGGTAACCACAGTTCTTTCGTACGGTGCCTTGTTGCTGCTCGGCTACCTGGTGTACGAAATCACCGCGCCATTTTTGGTGCCATTGGCCTGGTCTGCGGTCGTCGCCATTTTTTTCTACCCGCTGCACCAGAAAGTACTGAAGCGGTTCAAGCCCAATTCCGCTGCTTTGCTCAGCACTCTTGGCGTTACTCTGCTCTTGATTGTCCCCGCGTTGTTGGTGCTTTTCTACACTGCCAGACAAGCGATCGACGCCGGCGCAAAAGCGCAAGTCGTCCTGCAATCTCCGGACAAAGCTGTTCCCACGCAAATCCTTGACTGGGTGAAGCGGCATTTACCGGATTCACTGCAGGACGTGGATTTGGCCGATACCGCCAGGACCGGAGCCGCAAGAGTAGGAGGATTTTTGGCCGCCAAGGTAGGTGGCCTCGTGAGAAATATCTTTGCGTTTTTCCTGGACCTGTTCGTGCTCCTGTTCGCTCTCTTTTTTATGTTTCGCGACGGTGAAGACGTTGCCCGGGCGGTGCGCCATTTCCTGCCGTTTGACGCATCCATTCAGGAAGACATGATGCGCGAATCGAGAGAACTCATTTTCGCTAGCGTCGCGGTTGGCTTGCTGATCGCTTCCATTCAGGGAGCCCTTGGCGGACTTGCCTTTACTCTTGCCGGAATCGGCACGGCAATTTTCTGGGGCGTACTCATCGGATTCTTTTCCTTGGTTCCGGTCGTAGGTTCCGCGCTGGTATGGGTGCCGGCCGCGCTTTGGCTGGCGTTTACCGGACATATCGGCAGTGGATTGCTCGTCGCCGCAATTTGCGGCCTCGTTGCTGGAGTAGCCGACAACATCGTCCGCCCTTTGCTGCTGCGCAATCGCACCCATCTGAATGAATTGTTACTTTTCATCAGCGTGCTTGGCGGAATCGAAGTGTTCGGCCTGCTCGGCTTGGTGGCCGGCCCCACAATTGTTGCGGCCGCAATGGGAGTTTTCCGCGTGTATATGCAGCATCGTGATGAGTTGGAAGCCGCGCAATCCTGAGAAAGAAATCTCGCGCAGTGACTCGGGCATCCCACCTTGGGGTGTGCTAGAGTACCGCCAAACATGAATGAACTAACCAAACGTCTGGAAAAACCGGTGGCGCTGCCGGTGGAGAAATTGCGCTGGCGCTGCGAGCCTTCGCGCTTGCCATTCGAAACCACCGCGCAAGCTGATCTGCGCGAAGGATTCGTCGGGCAGGAACGCGCGCTCCGCGCCTTGAAAATGGGTGTCGAGCTGACCGCACCCGGCTACAACGTTTTTGTATGCGGGCTTGCCGGCACCAGCCGCGGCGGCACCATCGCGCGCATGATCGGCGAATTGCATCCGGGCACCAAGCAATCGCCCGACCGCTGCTACGTCAATAATTTCAAAATCGCAGACCGGCCTCGCTTGCTCACGCTTCCTCGCGGCCAGGCCAACTCTTTCAAAAAAGATATGCAGGCCGGGATCGACTTTCTTCGCCGCCGCATTCCGCAAGTCTTTGAAGGCGAGCCGTTTCAGCGGCAGAAAGGAAGAATCGTCGAACGCTTCACCGCGCGCGAAAAAGACCTGATGGACGATTTCACGCGCAAAATCGCGCGCGAACAGTTTGCGCTCGGCCATATGCAGGTTGGCGCGGTGGCTCTGCCGGAAATTTTTCCGGTACTGGAAGGACAGATGGTCCCCATCGAGGACATTTCAAAAATGGTCCACGAAGGCAAACTGGATTCGCCGGTTGCGGAAGAAATCGAAAGAAAATACGAACAGTTCCGCCAGGAGTTCACCGTCGTTTATCGAAAGACCCTGACCCTTTCGCGCGAACTCGCCAGCGAACTCAGCTATCTCGAGCAGGAAGCCGCTTCCGTTCTGGTTGACGGGGTCATCGAGGAGCTCAAGGAAAAATATCCCGGTACCAGCGTCTCGGAATATCTTGAAGAAGTCCGCCATCATCTGCTCGACAATCTTGAGCCTTTTAAGGAACGCGAAGGCGAAACCGAAGATCATCCGGAGGGCATGGAAGGCGGCGGCTTGCCGAAGCCGCAGGGACCGGAACGTGATCCGTTTCGCAGCTATGGTGTCAACGTTATTTTGGCGCACGACGGCGACGGAGAATCGCCCGTGATTTTTGAAACCACGCCCACCTACGCAAATCTCTTCGGCACCATTCAACGCGCTTACGATGCGCGCGGCGGATGGACCAGCGATTTCATGGATCTGCGCGGAGGTTCATTGCTCAGGGCTGACGGCGGTTACCTGATTATGTATTCGATGGAGACGATCTCCGAGCCAGGTGTCTGGCGCGCGCTGAAACGCACGTTGAATCACAACCGCCTCGAGATTCAGCCGCTCGAAATGTTTTATCCCTTTGGCGGCAGCGCGCTCAAGCCGGAGCCCATTCAGATCAATGTCAAAGTGATCTTGATTGGTGACCGCGAGATGTATGAGTTGCTGTACGACTACGAAGAAGACTTCCGCAAAATTTTTAAGGTGCGCGTAGAGTTCGACGAAGAGATGGCTATGAACGATACCGTCATCGCCGAATATGCGGGTCGGCTGCGCGCGCTTTCTGAAAAAGAGACTTTGTGGCCGTTCGATCGCGGTGCCTTCGCCGCCATTCTCGAATATGGCGTGCGCATGGCCGGACGCAGGAATAAAGTTACCGCGCGCTTTGTGGACATTGCCGACCTTGCGCGCGAAGCGAATTACGAAGCGACCGAGGCCAAAGAAACCGTGGTGCGCGCAGCGCATGTGCGCAAAGCGCTCAGCTCAAAAATGGAGCGCCACAATCTGATTGAGACGCGCCTTCGCGAAATGATTCAAGAAGGTACGCTTCTGGTGGACGTTTCCGGGCAGCGCGTCGGCCAGGTCAACGGCCTAAGCATCCTGGAAATTGGTGGCTACGCATTCGGCAAGCCCGTGCGCATCACGGCGACGGCTGCGCTCGGCAAAACGGGCCTGATTAATATCGAGCGCGAATCGAATCTAAGCGGACGCTTTCACGATAAAGGCGTCCACATCATTTCTGGATTCTTGCGCAGCCATTTCGCGCAGAATAAACCTCTGTCACTCGCCGCCAGCATTTGCTTTGAACAATCCTATTCTGGCGTTGACGGCGATAGCGCAAGCTCGACCGAAGTGTACGCGCTGGTCTCGGCTTTATCGGGATTGCCCTTGCGCCAGGATGTGGCCGTCACCGGTTCCATGAATCAACAAGGCGACGTACAAGCGATTGGTGGCGTGAACGAAAAAATCGAAGGATTTTACGACGTCTGCCGTATCAAAGGCCTGACCGGAACGCAGGGAGTGATTATTCCCGCCGCGAATGTTGAAGACCTGATGCTGCGCGAAGATCTCCTCGACGCCGTCGCGGCCAAAAAATTTCATGTGTGGCCAGTGGCCAGAATCGAGCAGGGAATCGAGTTGTTGACCGGCGTTCCGGCCGGCGATCGCAACGGTGACGGAACATTTCCGGCAGGAACCGCCTTTGCCCGCCTGGACGAACGTCTCTCCGAAATGGCCAAAACCCTCAAGGAATATCACTAGCCGAGAGCCTCGAAACGGTCTCGCTCTGTGTAGCGGCGACTTATCGCCGCCTTCTTTCTTTCGTTCCGGCCCTCTTCGCTCTCAACGACCCAGCACGGCCTCGACACACGCAAACTCTATTCAATCCACCCATCGAAATGCACACCCTGCGCATCCTTCCACGACGCGCTGGCGGTCAAATGAAGATGACGCGGAAACACTCGTGGATCCAAATCCTTCATCGCGTTGGCAAACGTGTCGGCCGCCGCTTGTTGTTGGGGCCCTCCCGATGTCGGCGCTTTCCGGGAACTCGCGATCCACCGCTCCTTCATCGTCGTCCAATCAATTTTCTGAAAATCGAAGAATCCCAGGCCATTGACTGTCTTCGGAAATTGTTTGCGCGCTTGTTGCCACGCCAGGGGCACCAATGTGTTCTCGGAGCTCGTGCCTTTGCCCGCCGCAAGCGTTTCGCGCACGGACTCGTCGCGTTTCGAAGCGACGATCAGGTCAGGCGTCACGGCCAGATGATAGTATTTCCAGGACGCAGTTCCTGCTGCGCTTGCCATCCCACCTTCCGAGATTTTCAGAAAAGTTGTATCGCCTTCCGAACGTTCCCCGGCCACTCGTTCAGCCAATCCAGCACGCAGCAATTTCAGAGTGGCCGCCTTTTCCCGTATTCCGACCACGGAAACTCGCTTGGCCGGATCGAGCGCCGAGCTCGATTGCAGCGACGCAAACTCTCCGCTGAATAATCCAATCGCGGCAGGCAGTGGCATACCCAGCCGGGTTGCAAACGCCCTCTCCAGAAAATCCGTGGGGCTTGCCTGGCCAGCGCTCGCTGTGGATTGCATCGCGCGCTTGATCAATGCGTAGATACCCGCCAGATTCACGCGCCACTCCTGATACGCCACTGTATTCGCAGTGATGAATTGCCAGGATGATGGAGACGCGGTGCCTTGATCCCAAATGTCAAAAAGTGATCCCGCGCTGGTTTCGCCCAAAATTGCGCTTTCCATCCGGGTTCGGGCGCCCTCCAGAACGAGATGGCCTGCGATTGAGTGCACCGCCTCGAGCTTCAAGCTTTGCACGAGCGGCCGCAGCCGAAATCCTCCGACGCTTTTGTCCCAATCCATGTCGCGGATGCTTGCAAAGCGAAAAAAGAATTCCGCAACTCCGCCCTTCACCAAGTCGCCAGCTTCGCGAAACGCCGTATCCTGTGACAACCGCGCTGCCACTGGCGTCGCGTGCTTTGTCCATGCTGAGATCTGCTCTAATACCGTTGGTTCGCTCGCGCTGAACGTATATTTCCCATCGTCCACCCAATACGTCGTGCCGTTCTTGCGTTCTATCTTGATCGCCGAAATTCCTGCGATTGTCGCAGCGGAAATTTTTGGCGGCTCCTTTTCGTTCATTCGAGCTTGCAATAACAATTTCGCCAGCGTCGCCTCTTTACCTGTATGGTCATAGGCAAAAAACATCCCGTTCCACGCGGTTTGCGGCGCTTCGCGTACTGCTGCGTTTGCCTTTGCCGGATTCGGATTCGCGATGTACCCGAAAACAAATTCGTTATCGAGCAAAGTCGCGTATTGCGAGAGTGCATCAGCCGTCAAAGCACTCTTTGGTTTTGTCGAATCCGCGGAACTCCCCATCATCGCCGAGATGATCGCAGAGCGCACTGGCGCGAAATCTGGATCGTCCCACATTGCCCACAGGGAATTGGCCTTTCGCGCCTCGCCCGACGGCGTTCCATGCCACGCCAGGTACAACGCCGTGGACTTTGGCAGCTGTCCAGGATCAAGATTCGATTGCGCGAAAGTCGTAAGCGGAGCCGCTAGAATTAATACCACTAGAAACGCATTGAACTTTGCTCGCTTCATTACACCGCTCCCTATCTGCCGTCTGAAGTGGCGTCTTCGCCGCATAATCCCATCGTAGGTCAGCCGTCAAAACGTCAGAAGCCCTGTTCCACGTTCAGTTTCCAGAACGCAGAACAGGGCCTCGTTTAATTCCAATTGTTGTGAACTATTCGGTTAAACGCCGCTACGGCTTTGTTGCAGGCGCTGCTGTCGGCGTCGCCGATCCGCCCGTCCCGGCATCCTTCGGCGTGGAGAGGTAACCTGTGATCTGATTCTTTCCAACGTCGAACACCACCATTTCGTAAGGCGCTGCGCCACGTCCGCCTTTCACATAGAATTGCACCGGCTCGCCCGCTGTCTTGTCCCTCTTTTCGATTGACCGGTCATCCACAAACACCGTCATCGTGTACCGGTTCTTCTTCGGGTCCACCTTGTTCAACGTAACCTGCACCGGCCCCACGCGTTGCGCCGTCTTCGTCTTCGGTACCGTAAATTCGTAATAATTGCGATCGCCCTTCCGTTTAAGATCTTCCAGGTCGTCATGATTGTGCGCAATTAAGCCGCTCATCACGCCCATGTCGCCCTGCGCGCGTTCCAACTTGCCTTTAGTGGCTTCCAGATCGTTGCGCGTTGTTTCAATGTCTTTTTTCGCGCCTCCCAAGTCCGTCGCCACGGCGCCAATCTTTTGTTCGCTGTCTTTTTGTACTTCCGAAAGCTGCGTATTCAATTTCTGCGCCGCCGCAACCTGCTCCTTGCGAATCGATTCAGCGCGGCTCCGCGCCTGTGCCAGCTCTGATTGCGTCAAGTGTACTTTTTGTTCCGTTACTTCAACGTGGCCCTTCAAATCCGCCAGGCTGGAATTTGCCTGTGCCAATTGCGCGGATAGCATTTTGTTCTGATCCTCAGCCTTCGCTAACTCCTGCGACATCCGCGATTGTGACGTGTATCCAAAAAATCCCATCGCCGCCAAGGCCACGAACAAAACACCGAAAAGCACCGCGATCCAGCGCGGCGTTCCGGTATTTTCATAATGGTACGACGAGTCCTGCGGACTCGGGACGTTCGGAGAAATGCTCATTTTCCCTCCCCAGAAATTAAATACAAAATGGTCCACGGTCAGGATCGCCCGGCCAGAACAGGGGAGACCTGCTTCAGCCATTCACGAATGTACAATGCGATACGCTAAAGATTATGTCTCTTGCCGTTTCCCCTGTCCAGACGAGCGTCGCGCATTGCCCCTGCTCCAGAACGCCTTTCCCGCTTCGGTGTTATTTTCGAACGTTACTTTTCGGGCGCGGCCACCGTGCTTCCACCGTCGTATTCAGCCCTCCACGCGGAGTAAACTCTCCACGAATCACGCACCATTCCGGCCGAATCGCTTCAACGATGTCTTCCAGAATCTTGTTCACCGCATTTTCATAGAAAATTCCCAGGCTCCGGTACGCCAGCAGGTACATCTTCAACGCCTTCAGCTCGATGCACGACTTTCGTGGCATATATTCGATCGTCAAAGTCCCAAAGTCCGGCAGTCCCGTCTTCGGGCACACCGACGTATACTCCGGATACCGTGTCGTAATTACATACCCGGGATACTGGTTCGGCCACGTATCCAGCTTCGGCAGCTTCGCTTCAATCCCCGCCCGGGCGTGCTCGTCCGTATAATCAGCCATGATTTCTCCTGTAAAGTATCTTAGCGCACACCCGGAATATTTTTCGCATCACACAGCGATTCCGTCTTGCTTAGCGAGGCAATTTCCCATAGCATAACGCCAGGCCGTTTCCAGTCCAGGTGAGTTCGACCCCAATGGTTTGCCCAGTTTGTAATTCTGCTGAATGTCGCCGGTCCCGCAGACGAACTCTTCCCGACTACCTCGTCAGTGTCTTTGGCAACGTGCCGTGGCGTTGCTCGCAATGTTCCAAACGTTTCCATTCTCGCGCCACTCCATTCGCCCGCTTGCTCTCTGCCCACTGCGCCATCTGCGGCAACATTGAACTCAAGCGCATCTCCAGCGAACTCGCCGAGGGCTTTGCCGCTCCATTTTGGCGCATGCTCGGTGTTCCAGCCTTCCGCTGTATTCCCTGCCGTCACAAGTTCTTCAGTATGCTTCCGCTTAGCAAAGACGTCGAAGACACCGAATATAAAATCGACAAAATCGCCAGCTGATTACACCGCAGCGACAAACTCGCCTTTCACGCGTTATACTATCCTTTGCTGAGCTTGTCGGCTCGGGTAGACGCCGCGTCGCTCTGCTGCACGCTGTCTCGTCGCTCTGGCGATATCGTCTAAGGGTTAGGACATTACCCTCTCAAGGCGTTCTTAGTCATTACAAATAAAGGACTTACACTGATTGTTTTGAATTTAATGTTAGTTTTGGTGAGGTCTCGTGAGGCTAAATGAGGGCTCGTCAATGCGATTCTTAATGCAATTCTGCGTTTTGCCTTAGTCTCTCGCAAAAAGGCAATGTGCATGTTTTCGATTAGAAATTTTCCAAAATTATCGACGCGAGGTGATGTCGGGCAGCGTTGCAGTTTATTGCCGTTGAGACTCGAACTCCGATGAAGTAACCTCCAAGAACAAGGAGACTAAGCGTCATGGTTATCGGCGACCGTCTGAAAACGCTTCGTGAAGCGAAGGATTTATCGCAGGGCGATGTCGAAAAGCGAACAGGTTTGCTCCGTTGTTATGTTTCTCGGGTCGAAAATGGCCACACTGTTCCTTCTGTAGAGACTCTGGAAAAATTTGCGCGTGCTCTCGAAGTACCCCTATACCACCTGATGTTTGATGGTGACAAGCCGCCCGCCCCTCCTAAGTCCATAAAACGCAGCGCGGAAGACTCTTTGGAATCATCTCGATCCGGACTGTTGTTGATGAATAAAATGGTGGGCTTGCTTGCCAAGATGGATCAGGAAGACCGGAATCTAATTCTGTTCCTGGCAGGGCGAGTGTCCAAGAAGCGAGGCGGCATGAAAGCAGCACGAAAACCAGCTTCGAGTGCCGCTGCCTAAGCGTTGAAATAAACATCCTTCCCATTCGCGTAATTAAGAAATACGTCGCCGACAATCCCGACAAAGCACACCGCGCAACTCGTTACATAGCCTCCCTCCGTGGCGTTGGCGCGTGCCTCCCACGCAAGGAGGGAAATAGAGCGAACTTCCGGCCACGATTGGATCACATGACCTGCTCGATGGAGGGCCAGATTCGTTTAACACGCCGACGATTCCGCTTGGCCGAACTTGTATGTTTCGATCATTGCGCCGACGCCCACCTGATCGATACTACTATCCGAAACTTCTTCGACGCGCACCACCCTAGCCCGCCCGCTGATAAACGCGTGGGTGGCTTCTTCCCAGGGAGGCATGATCGAAAATCCGATTTTCATCCCTACAATCAACCCCTGGCTGATCCTGAAGTAAAAGCCGCGAGTCGAAATATCGCATGTCCTTCCAAAGATTGGCTCGAAGTCCTTGGACTCGTCGAGCCTGATTTCGATCTGAAGGGCTAATTTGTAACGACGACTTGCCCGAAGTTCTTTCAATTTACTACGCCCTATTTTCCCCTTTTCGCTGCGAGTCGCACGGAGATCGGCAAGTTTTGTGGTCCAATCAAAGGGGCCTGACAATGCGCGTCCATCCGACGTGCGTGCTCGCTTGGGGCGCTTATCCCGACTCCGAGAGTCTTCAGTTCAAGGTAAAGACGGATTCTGGCTCCGGCTTCGGGCTGCCCAACTGTCTACGGCAGGAAATCCGACCGAAGGTGCGCCGATCACGCCCCGCATAATAATCTCCGACCAGGCAGCCGTCGTTAGAGACTCTCAACATCGCAGTGCCGTAGTGCATGTGCATCGTTCTGATCGCGTCTGCTAGCGGCTGATTCTGATACTGGTAGATTAACGCGACGCCTTCCGGGTCCTCGACTTGAATCATCGCCGCGGAACTGCGTGACATCGATGTGGCAGTCGTGAGGAATACCGTGATTTGCGTCCAACTCTGGAAGATATTGATCATTAGGTCGTGGCGTTTCACGTGGCCGTCAAAAGAGGAGATGAGATAGCCACGCCAGCGTCCAGCGAAATTCGGGATTCTAACTAGCCCCAATTTGGACACGAGGCTGTTCCGCCAGAGGTACCTGTCGAAAAGGGCGTAGAGAGCGCCGTAGAAGGCCAAGCTGGAGGGTGCATCCAGCCACCACGGCACGGAGAGGTGAATCGCCATGAGAGCTTTGGACGACTGCCACGCCAAAAAGATCGCGAGGCACGCCAACAAGAGAGGAACAACTCTCCGTTCGTCAGAGTCTGTACTGTAACCGTGCATCCTTCACCTGCTCGACTCCTCGGAGCCGAACAGGCCTTGTACGGGCCTGCTGGGGTGCGCCCCTCCACGCCACGTTGCTGCTGGGAGGCACCAGGGAGAAGAACTAACTTGTCAGTGACGGGGCTTCCTGAGCAATCCGCTGGTACGCTAGGAGCAAGCAACTGCTGGACGATAGCGCCTCTTATAAGTCTTAGAATGCTAATCCTCAAAGAAAGGTTGGACCGCGAACCCCGCGTCGTCGCGTGTTTACCTATCGTTTCCGCCAAGCTGCGCGGACTGCAAAGCGTGAGTGGCGCACCGCCGCTGAAGCAACACGCTCTTGCTTGCTCGCATGCCACAGTTGGAGGGAGCCGACCTTTTCACTGACCCCCATTACGGAGGTTCAGGCGTGTTCGTTTGCGAACGGTGGTTCAATTCATTTGAAAATTTTCTCGCTGATTTGGGACCTCGTGTACCTGGAACCACTCGTGGTCGCTTCGGAGATATAGGCAACTACAATCCTGGCGTGAGTGTTTGAAGAGAGTTGCCTAAATTTGGTAGCGATACGGGGATTCGAACCCCGATTTACGACGTGAGAGGCCGTTGTCCTAACCCTTAGACGATATCGCCAGCGTGAATCAAGTTTATCTTGCTTCGGAAGTTTCAGCAATCAGCGCAACAGGCAGACAGTGTCTTCTGTCTTTACCGTCACGCCAGGTTTTCTGAACATTGTAATGGCGCCACACCCGCCACACCTCGACTCCACACATAGGGTTGTTCATTTCGGCGTAAAGGAGTAGAGTCCCAGCAACTTAGCGGAGGGATTCCCCAATGAACCCATTTCCTGTGCGCTGGCGCGTGTTGATTCTTGCCGCAGTGCTGTGTCTGACTTGGCAGCTCTTCGCGGTTGCCTCAGACGAACCAACACCGACTAAGGAGCAGATTAAGCAGTTCCTTATGAACGCCAAGGTGGTGAAGAGTCAGGACGCCAAGAAAGGTGTCACTGGCACCAAGCGGCTTACGCTTTCCGACGGCACCATTACCCATGACGCCTCTTTCCAAGATCTCGACG
>WNFR01000960.1_pt1 | contig 51383 bp, 44 predicted proteins | sample 5400221 | NCBI WGS metagenome assembly WNFR01 (sample SAMN13153357, study PRJNA577476) | soil metagenome | isolation source: 40 cm soil under Madrone tree | place: USA:California | collected 2016-06-14 | reverse complement strand
GGATCGAGGTAGGGCGGCAGGAAGAGCCGCGATCCGTCGGTGTCCTGCTGGTGAATGTCGTGCACGATCTGCGGGTGCCACACGTTGTAGATCGAGTCCACGACGAGCTGCGTCTCCACTTGGGTGAAGGCGTACCAGTCGCGGTTGTTGTCGTGCCCGGTGTAATGATGGTACAGCTCGGGGGGATCGGTGCCTTCGGCTGGGGTGCCGAGGGTACGGTTGTACCAGCGGGTGACGATCGAGACGCCATCGGGGTTGAGCGACGGGACCAGCCAGAGGATCACGTTGTCGAGTATGGCCCGGGTCGCCAAGCTGGTGTCGCTCGCGAGCCGGTACGCGAGCACCGCGGGCGTCAGGTGCCCGCCGACCTCAGTCGAGTGGATGCCGGACGTGATGAGCACGACGGTCTTGCTAAGACGGAGCACGTCCTCCGCTTCCTTCGGGGTCTTGAAGCCACGGGGATCCGCGAGCCTCGCGTTGAGCTCACGGTGACGGTCCAGGGCCCGCAGGTTCTGTGGGCTCGAGATGGCGAGTGCAATGAGCGGGGCGCCGAGCGTGCTGTGCCCCAGCTCGCGGTAGTGCATGCGATCGCTCGCCGCGGCCAGTGCCTGGTAGTACCTCACGAGGGTCGGCCAATCGGCGAGCTTCCTGTCTTCGCCGGGCTCGAATCCCAGCACCGACCGCGGGGTCGGAATGCGTGGGGCGGCGACCGAGGGAGGGCGGCGTCGTGGGGGCGTACGGCGTGGTTGCTGCGCCGCGGCAAGGGGAGCCGGCGCGGTGGCGATCGCCACGGCGAACAGGAGCACCAGCGGGCGGAGCATGGGGGCAGGAGAACATACCGACGCCCCGCCCGCCGCCGCTACGGCAGCTTGTGCAGCTCGACCCGGCGGTTCTGCGCCCGCCCCGCGGCGGTGTTGTTGGGCGCGATGTAGCCCGACGCGCCGTACCCCTTCGCAACCATACGGGCAGGCGTCACACCCTTCCGCGCGAGATAGAAGCGCACAGCGGTAGCGCGCCCTTGCGACAGCCGCAGATTCATGAACTTCCGACCAGTACTGTCGGTGTATCCCGCGATTTCGATCCGGATGTCCGGGTTCGCGAGCAGCGATGCCGCCACCGCGTCGAGCACGGCGTAGGAGTCACGCGTCAACGCCGACCTGCCGGTTTCGAAGTTGACACCGGTCAGGATCAGCGTGGGCCGTGGCGGTGCGCCGGGCGTCGGGGAACGCGCTGCCTCGGGTGCGAACAGGATGAGGCAGCCGTTCGCATCCACCTTACTCCCCGGCGGCGCGGGCGGACATTTCCCCGGGGCCGTCGGCGCAGCGGCCTGCGGCTTCACGGCCTCGATGGGCAAGGGGCAGCCGGTCGCATCCACCTTGGTGCCCGCCGGGGTGTTGGGACATTGATCGATCCCATCCGGGACGCCATCCAGGTCCGAGTCCAACGGGCAGCCGCTCGCGTCCACGGTGGCCCCAGGCGGTGTGTTGGGGCACTTGTCGATGCCGTCGGGGACGCCGTCCTTGTCCGAGTCCATGGGGCACCCGGCGGCGTCGACAGCGACCCCCGCAGGCGTGTTGGGACACTGATCCACACCGTCGGGCACGCCGTCGCCATCGGAGTCGAGCGGGCAGCCCTTCGCGTCCACGTGCACCCCCGCCGGTGTGCCGGGGCATTGATCGATTCCGTCAGGGACGCCGTCGGCGTCGCTGTCCGTGGGGCAACCGGTCGCATCAACATGTGCGCCCGCCGGCGTACCCGGGCACTTGTCGATCCCGTCGTAAACCCCGTCATGGTCGGAATCGATGGGGCAGCCTTTCGAGTCCACCGTCGCTCCGGCGGGCGTGTCCGGGCAGGCGTCCGTATTGTCGGGCACGCCGTCGTGGTCGGAGTCCTTGGAGGGCGTGCCCAGGTGGAACACCGAGAGCCCGGCAGTGCCGAGGTAATGCGTCGCCGTCTTGGAGCCGAACGTGGATTGGGTGCTCGGGCTGTAAATCGCCCGGCCCTCCACCCGCAGCGCGACGCGCTCGGTCAGGAACAGGCGAATGCCGGCCCCGCCATGGGCGGCGTTGTCGGTGAAACGGTAGGGCGCCCGGGTGCCGAAGTCGAGCAGCGAGTAGCCGCCCAGCACGTAGACCATGAGCCGGCTCGCGTGCACGGCGTTGACCACGAGCGACGCGCTCCCGATCAGCGGCTGAAGGGTGGAGGGTGTGCCGCTCGGCGGCACGACGCTGTACTCGGGCTGGAACAGCACGTCCGCTTCCAGGCCGACGATACTGCCGAAAAGGTATCCCATCCGGACGCCGCCCCCGATTTTATGGGCGAGCCCGAACGTCGCATCGTAGCGCGTGTAGGAGCCGAACGCGCCGACTTCCACCTGCCCGGCGTGCTGCGCGGCGAGCCGTCCCGCGGCGAGCGCCAGTACCCCCGCCAGTAACGCGAGCCGTCTCATGGTAGCTGGTGCAGCTCGACGCGCCGGTTCTGGGTGCGCCCTGCGGCGCTCGAGTTGGACGCGATGGGATTCGTCGCGCCATACCCCTTCGCCACCATGCGGCCCGGCGCCACGCCCTTGCTCCCGAGGTATGCCCGCACCGCGTCAGCCCGCGCCTGCGACAACCGCAGGTTGGTGGCCACGGTGCCGGTGTTGTCCGTGTAGCCCGCGATCTCGATCCGGATGTCCGGATTGCCGGTCAGCGACTGTGCCACGATGTCGAGGACCGTGAATGACTCGGGCTTGAGGGCGGACTTACCGGTCTCGAAAATGACGCCGCGTAGGATGACCGGCGTCCGCTCCGGGGTGAAAAGAATGGGGCAGCCGGCGGCGTCCACGCGGGTGCCGGGAGGCGTGTTGGGACACTTGTCCTTGGTGTCATCCACGCCGTCGCCGTCCGAATCCTTGAACCGTTGACAGCCCACGCTGTCCACTTCCGTCCCCGGTGGCGTATTGGGACACTTGTCGATGCCATCTGGCACGCCGTCTTTGTCGGAGTCGAGCGGACAGCCGGCCTTGTCCACGATTGCGCCGGTGGGCGTGTTGGGGCACTGGTCCAGGCCATCCGGGACGCCGTCCCGGTCCGAGTCGATCGGGCAGCCCTTGGCGTCGACGCGGGCCCCGGCGGGTGTGTTCGGGCACTGGTCGAGGCCGTCCAGGACACCGTCGCCATCCTCGTCCGAGGGACAGCCCTTTGCGTTTACGCGCGCCCCGACGGGCGTGCCCGGGCACTGGTCGAGCCCGTCGTACACGCCGTCGCGGTCGGAGTCGGCCGGGCAGCCACGCGCATCCACCGTGGCGCCCACTGGCGTGTCGGGACACGCGTCCCGCTTATCGGGGACTCCGTCATGGTCGGAGTCGAGAGGCGGGCCGCCCCCCCTCGTGAAGACGGACAAGCCGAGCGAGCCGACGACGTGGCCCGCCCAGTCCCCACCGGCGAATCCGGTGTTGGGCGTGTAGAAACCACGCACCTCGAAGCGGAGCGCGGCTTGATCGCCGAGGAAGATTCGGTCGCCGATCGCGCCGTGGACGGCGTCGTCGGTGAAGCGGTACGGTGCCGTGTTTTCGAAGTCGAGCCGGGAATAGCCGCCGAGGATATAGAAGAGGTTACGGGCGGTTCCGAAATTCAACACCAGACTGGCGCTGCCGTGGGCCAGGGTGGGAGAAGCAATGCCGGTCCTCGGGTTGGGGCTCTGATAGCCCGCGTCGACCTCCGCGCTCACGACGTTACTGAAGAAATAGCCCAGCCGGCCGCCCCCGCCGATCTGGTTGTCCAGGTTGAACACCTTGTCGTAACGCGTGAAGGTTCCGAACGCGCCGAACTCGAACTGGTGCGCGCGCTGCGCACCGACGCTGGAGATCCCGCACGTGATCGCTACTCCGAGGGCCGCGAGTGTTCGCACGGACCGGCTTCTCCGTTCTAGGGCTGGCCCTACGGTAATAACTCGGCCTCCGGTTAGAAACCCCGGAGTCCTGGGGTGGTGATGTGGGTCACGTCGCCTACTAGCGTCCGTTCTCGCCGCGCACGAAGCGGACGGCCTTGGCGAGGTTGTCGGCGAGCGCCGCCAGCTCGGTAGCACCGTAGGCCAGGCCTTCTATGGCCTGTAGTTGCTCCGCGGCGGCCGCGGCAACGGCTTCGGCTTCCTGCGTGGAAGAGTGGGCACCCGTCTTGGCCTGTTCGAGCGACTGGCTGATCCTGGCCGCCCGTTCGCTGATGCCCTGCGCCAGCTCCGCGACCTGCTTCCCAGCGCGCGCCGTGCCGCCCGCGGCCTCCGCGATGCGGGTCAAGTCCTGCACCCAATCGCTCGAGCTGCGCACCACGTCTCCCAGGTCGCCGCGGACGCGCTCGAGCAGCTGCGCGGCCCGGTCGAGCGCGCGGCGCGTCTCTTGGGCGGACTTCCCGACGTTGCGCGCCTCTCGGCCGCTCGCCTCAGCGAGCTTGTGCACCTCATCGGCCACCACCGCGAACCCACGGCCATGAACGCCGGCACGCGCTGCTTCGATCGTGGCGTTGAGTGCGAGCAGGTTCGTCTGATTCGCAATGAAGCCGATCGTTTCCGAGAACTTCTCGACCTGCTCCGCCACGTCCCGCAGCCGCCCTACCTCGCGCGCGCTCTCTTCGGTGGTGACGCCCAGCTCCGTCAGGCGACGGACGGCTGTTTGGGTCGCGAGGCGGACCTTTTCGGTGGTCTGCTGCATCTGCGCACCCGAGTCGCGTGTCTCGGCGCCCGCGGCGGCCACCTCGCCGGCGTGCTGAGTGAGCTGGTCCGAGTCGCGGGCCAGCGTAGCCACGAGGCGCGCGGCCTGGGCCGCACCCTCGCTGGCCCGGCGCGCGGATGCCGCTACCTCCTGGCTCGAAGCGTGGATCTCCTCGGCCGTCGCGGTCAGGGTCTGGATGTAGGCACTGGTGCGATCCGACGCCCCGATCACCGGCTGAACCGAGCCCTCGATCGCGAGCATCAGCGCGAGCTGCGGCGCCAGCAGCGCCAGCATGTCACCATCGGCATCGCGGTACATGCCCGGATCCGAGTGCCGGACGCTCCAAAGGCCCACCAGCTGTCCGGCATGATACAGCGGGACCAGCACCTCCGAGCCGGGTGTTTCCCGGCCGGGCACGACCACCTGCTCGGGGGTGAGCGCACGGGCGACGACCGGCCGCCGCAGCCGCACGGCCTCGCCGGAGAGTCCGGCGTTGGCGTCGAAGCGGAACTTGCCGGCGCTACGATCGCGCGTGGCCGTGTCGGCGACGAGCTCCATTTGGTTCGTCCCCGCGTCGTACCGCGCGAAGCCCATGTGCTCCCACGGGACGAGCCGGCGGGCGAGCTCTTGAATTCGTGGGAAGCTCTTCGCCAGGCTGATGTCCCGCGCGATCGCCTGCGACAAGCCCTGAATGAGCGCGAGCTCATCGGCGTGTACGCCTCGCCGGATCACCGACACGCTCGCGACCGCGGCGCCGGCGATTGCGGCGCCGATCACGAGGAATGCGCCCATCTCGAGCCCCGCGTGCGCGAGCGCGAGGCACGCGAGTGCCAGACCTGCCGAGCAGGCGTACACGACGGCTTCCCATCGCGCGGTGAGTGCGGCGTCGACCCAGGCGAGGCTATGCCCGAAGGCGAGCTCGATGTAGAAGGTGCCGTTCACCACGCAGGGCAGCAGGACGAGGAACACGACCAGGGGCACCAGGTTGCCCGCGGCCAGCGCCTGGGCACCCGTGGCCCCACCGAGGCGGGCATAGGCGAGGCCCGCAACGGCTGCGCCCATCGTGAGGTGCGCGGCGTTGTCGAGCGCTGCCGCCACCGGCAAACGGCGCAGCGCGAGGTCGCCCGCGACCATCGCCAGCGGCGCGAGCAGGACGCCGAAGGCCCAGCCACGGTCGAGGATGGCGTATGCCGTGACGCCGAGGATGAACGAGGAGAATCCGTTGCCCGGAAGCGCGATGCCGTAGCGACGGGTCAGCGCCCCGACCACGACGAGCACCACGATTTCCTGCGCGACGTCGGAGCCGAGCGGCGCCCGTCGAGACGCGAAGGCCGCCAGCCCTGCGGCGATCGCCGCCACGGCACCGAGCGCGACGAGCGCCCGCACCAGCAGGCCCGGCGACGCTTTGAGGCGGGAGAGGGCACTCATGGGCAAGCTCGGAGCAAGGTCGGCCCCTTGGCGTGACCTGTCAAGCGCGACTATCGTTTACGGCATGCGCGTTACGATCGAATACTGCGTCGTCTGAAACTACGAACCACGAGCCGCCGGTCTGGCGGCCGAAATTCGCAAGACCTACCCTCACGCCGACGTGAAGCTGATCCAATCCTCGGGCGGCGTGTTCGAGGTGGAGGTCGACGGTCGCCGCATTTTCTCCAAGAAGGCGTTGGGGCGCCACGCCGAGCCCGGAGAAGTGGTGCGGCTGATGCGTCAGGTCGCCCCGCCACCGTCGCGTTGAAACATTGCGGGACCCGGGGGACAGGTGTGACCCGAGCGGGTGACACTCTCCGGTTACCGCGGCCCTCGCACTCAGCGCCCTAAGTCCCCGCTACAATTGTCGTTGCGACGACGCCATCGCTCCTGGCACGACCCTTTCAGAGAAGGCGGGCCGGAGGTGACCCATGAAACGTGTGCTCTTGGCAGTTGGAATCGCGCTGGCGCTCGGCGTTACGCCGATTGCAGCGCAGACGCGCGTCCACGTGGCCGTCGGTTTCGGCATACCGCAGCCGTACCTGACTGGCGTCGTCATCGTAGGACGGCCGCAAGTCTACTACCCACACCGGCGCGCTTTCTATTACCGACCCTCGCTGTTCGTGGTGCGGCGAGTCTACGTGGATCGGTATCGTCATCATCGCCACCGCTACTATCATCGTTACGACCGCGACGATGAGTGAGTTCGCACGCGGGTCGTATCACCGGAGTGCGGCGTGCACGTGGAGTTTCCGGTCAGGGCTTCGCCGCCGCGTCGGCTGACTTGCGCCCGAACAGCCTGCGGAGGAAGGCTGCCGCCGCAACGAGCCCCAGCGCGATGAATTTCTTCAGGGCGATCAGCGCGCCGATCAGCACCTTGAACAGCCCCGCCTTCGCCGCGAGACCGCCCGCGATCAGGGCCGCGATGCCGTACTCGGCCACTTTATCCGTGCCGGGGATGAAGTCGGCGTAGCGATGACCCCCGTTGAACTCGACGAAGCCGATCACCTTCGCCATGTCCCGCCGGACCGACTCGAGCCGATCCATCGATGCCACGGCGTTGAGCACGAGGACGCCGCGCCGGCCCAGGACGCGAATATTGTAATTGAGAGTGTGCGCTGAGTCGTCCGTGAACTTGAGGTCCTTCGCCCAATAGAGTTTGTGGGCAACGCTGTCGTAGGACGGAGGCTCCGCCCACCCCACCAGCTCCACCTGCGCGTAGCCGGCTTTGGCGCGCTCGGGATTCGCCTCGCGCGTCGCTTTCTGCATACTCGCCAGGAGCTCGCCGTAGTCGATCTTGGCGGCGTCGTCGTCCTTGACGTAGCCGTCCTCGCTGAAGCTGATGATGACGCCCCACCCCTCGGGCGCGAGCAGGCGGACACCCGCGGGCACGAGCATCCCCAGCGTCTCGCTACCGGGGGGGTTGCCCCACGCGCGCAGCACGACGTGGGTCGCTTCCGGGTCGAGGTAGCGGAAGTCCGCGGGCAGGTCGAGCGTCGCGAGGCCGCCGCGCAAGCTGACGTGGCCCGTTTGGTAGTGGAGCTGCGCTTCGACTTGGTCGGGGGTGGGGTGCTCGGGAGTATGTTCGAGCCGCTGTGCTGGTGCGGCGAGGGGCGCAACCGCGAGCGCCGGAACGACCAGGAGATAGGTCGGTAGTCGATGGAGCATTTGGACCTCCGGCGCTAATCTATATTGCGACCGTGCGAATTTCCCGCGACCACTTCCTTCCCCCAGATCCCAACGCCTTCCTCGCCGCGGAGCCCGCCACCGGGCGGGTCGTGGTGATCGCCCCGACGCGCGCGGCCTGCGAGACCATCGAGCTGGCCATGGGTCTGGATATCGACACCCTGCTCGCCCGGGAGCACGGCGAGGACATCCGGCGCCTCGCGGCCTCGGGACGGGGGTTCGGAATCGTGGCCGGCACGGGCACGGGGAAGACCCTCGCCATCCGGTCGATCGCGACGACCATCCTGCAGGCAGCGCTCAAGGTCGGGGTCGTGAACCGGGAGCGCGAAGCCACCCCCGAGACGCCGACGTGGAACGTGGTGATCGTGACCACGGGGATCGCGCGCCGCTGGTTCGAGGACGGGCTCATCACCGCGCGGGACACGTTGGTGGTGGACGAGATCCACCAGACGTCGGCGGAGCTGGAGCTCTGCCTGGCGCTGGGCAAGCGGGCGGGCTGCCGCTTCATCTGGCTCTCCGCCACCGTGGATCCGGCTTTCTACGCGCGCTATTTGGGCTCGGTCGAGGTGCTCGAGACCCGGGCGTTCGATCCGGCGCGGGCGGCCGATGTGCGCGTCCTCCCCCAGCAGCCGCTCGAGTTCCTGAACGATCGCTTCATGAAGCGCGTCCTGCGGGAGCGCCGCGGCGTGGCCGTGTTCGTGCCGACCCGGGCCGAAGTCGAGCAGATCGCGAAGGAGCTCGGCAACCGCTGGCAGGGACTGCCGACCGCGTTCTACCACGGGGGCGAGCCGATCCGGGTCATCCGGCCGTTCCTCGACGGTCAGGTGCGCCGGCCGTTCCTCCTGGCGATGACGGCCGCGGGCCAGTCGGCGCTCAACATCCGCGGTCTCGACACGGTGGTGATCTACGACGCGCGCTACGCCAATGTCGTGGAGCGGGGTCGTAATGTGCTGACGCGCCTCTACCTGGGCGCGAACGAAATCCTCCAGATGGCCGGCCGCGTCCACGGGCGCGTGGAAGGCGGCGAGGTCTATATCCTCAGCGACCGCGAGCTCGTGTTCGAACAGCTCCAGCCGACGCCACCGGAGTTCCAGCTCGCGGGAGATGCGGAGCGGGTGGCCATTACCTGCGCGGCCCTCGGCGTGGACGCACGCGAGCTCGATCTGCCGGTGCCGCTCGACCGCAAGGGGTATCGGGACGCCGTCGAGCTGCTGACCGAGCGCGGGTTGATCGAGCACGGACGGCTCACGCGGTATGGCCGTGAGGTGGAAGCGATGCCGGTCGAGCGACCCTGGGGCGAGCTGCTGTATCACACCGATCCCGATCTCGTGCCGATGGTGGCGGTCGCGGCGAGTGGCGAATCGTTGCACCGCATGACGCGGGAGGAGCGGGACCTGCGGGGCCTGATCGTGTCCGGAAGCGACCACCTCACCGCGTACAACGTCTACGCCGAGGCGGTCAACAAGCACGGCTACCTGGGGGAGGTGTACGGTCTGCCGCGCCACCTGTTCCGCGAGGGGATCGACCGCTGGGCCGAAGGCCGCGGCGTGCTCGTCAAGGCGATCGAGGATGTGGCGCTGGGGCTGGCGTCGGTGTATCGCCAGCTCGAGTTGCTCCTGCCCGAGCGGCTGCCCCACGCGGGCGACAAGACCCTCGCGGGCTTCGCGGACCTCGTGGCCAAGATCCAACCGTTCGACTTGGTGATCGACGAGGAGACGGCGGACGGCCGCGAGGCCCGCGTCAGCCGCGGGTCGGTGTGCTCGAGCTGGGGCGCCGTCGCTGGCACGCTGCGCTACTTCGCGGACCGTTTCGGCGTGCCGCGCGCCAGCATCGAAGGAACGCAGTTGCCCGAACGCGCCATCCGCCGCTACGCGCGACGCGGCGCGCCCACCGTGGTGTTCGAGCGGCAACGCAGGCGCGAGGTGCTGATGCGGGTCCGGACGGTCAGCTATTTCGGGTTCCTGCTCGAGCGCGACGTCGAGCCGCTCCCGAGCCCGTTTCCTCCAGAGCTCGCCGACGCCGCACGGGCAGCGCTGGCCGAAGCCCTGCTCGCGGGACACACGCCGCACCCCGATCAGGCCCGCGTGCGCCGGGGGCTCGAACGGCTCGGATTCTACTGGCGGCGCTCGGGCGGGCGCCTGACGCAAGCGGCCACGGACCACGTGAGCGCCCGCCTCGCCGCCCAGCTCTCGCGGGTGGCTTCGTGGGACGACTTCATCAACACTCGCCTGGTGCTCGACGTAGACGAGATGGTGCCCGAAGCCGAGCGCCTCGCCCTGGAGGCGCTCCCGGCCTCCGTCCACCTGTATGGTGATCGTGTGCCGGTGGATTACGAGGTGGAGCAGGGGATCGGCGTGGTGCGGCTGCGCCTGAAGGAAGGCCAGGCGCGCCGCCTGCAGCCGCGCGATCTGCCCCCATTGGACCGGCCGATCCGCTTCACGGTGCTCCGGGGCAAACGCGAGGCGGTGCGGTCGGATACGCTGGAGGATCTGCGCCGCCAGTTGACCGGTCTAACCCGGGGGGAACGGCAGCGCCTGATACGGGGCGGCAGGCGGGGCCGGCGCCGCTAGGATGCGCACACCGCGCTGTGACCTCCCAAGGCTGCGCGGGTCTTTCTTATAGTCGGTGCTCGCTGGAACCTTAACCCGCAAACTCGGTTATGCAAGAACGTATGGTCTCGAGAGAAAAGACCCCCAATCTTCCACCCCCGCAGGGCTTCGCCCCCCTCGGGCAGGCCGTAATGGAAACGTTCACCGAGGGCGTGGTCGTGTTCGACCCCTACGGCCGGATGCTGTATGCGAACCAGCGAGCGCGGCGCACCCTCGACACCCTGGGGGACGGCGGATCGCATCGCGGCGAAAACACCCGCGAGCGGCTCATCGCGTTCGGAGGCCGGGCGCGGACCCTGAAGCAGGGCTCGCTCGAGCTCGGCGAAGTGGTGTTCCTTCCGGACGGCAGGGAGAGTCCGACGCTGGCCGATCGCGAGCGCCAGGCGATCCTCGACACGCTCGAGGTGACGCACGGCAAACTGGCCGAGACCGCGCGACGGCTTGGCATTAGCCGCACGACGTTGTGGCGCCGGCTGCGAGCCTACGGGCTGCGCCCCAACGGGCACGGAAACGGGCCCGCGACGCGCGTCTAGCGTCGCTATGCTGGCGTAGGGGTTTCGCGCCCCCTAGCTTCCCGCTCGGTTTCCAGTCCTCGGGAAGCGATGACCGCCAAGCCGTACATCATCGAAGAGTACGTCCGGTGGTCCGACGTGGACTTCGCCGGCATCATCTTCTACGGATCCTACGTTCGCTTCTTCGAGATCGCAGAGACGGAGCTGTTCCGCGCCTGCGGCCTCGCCTACGCCCGGGTGTTCGACCGCTACAACATCTTTCTGCCCCGCAAAGCCGTTCATAGTGAGTTCTACGTCCCCGCCCGGCTGGACGACCGGCTGCGGGTGGCGACGTACGTCGGGCGCGTCGGCACCAAATCCATGACCCTGAACTTCGACGTGCTGCGCGACGATCCGCCGCGACTCGTCGCGGCCGGGTGGATGGTGCTGGTGTGCGTGGACCGCAAGACGCTCAAGCCGCAGCCCCTGCCGGCCGGGCTGGTCGAGGCGCTCGCTCCCCACACGTTGACGACCGCCGCTGCCCGCGCGATCCTCGGCGCCACGCCCCCGCCGGGCGCGCGATCCTCCACTTGACGCTGCCTCGCTTCGTAGGCGTCGGGCTCGCGTTGCTGGGCACGGCTTGCGGCCGGAAGCCCGAGCCAGCGAGCCGCGTGCGCGCCCTCGTGGCCCGCCCCCACCAGGACACCATCCGATTCGAGGCTCCGGCGGGCGCGAAGCGCTGCAGCGGCGCTTCCGGGAGGTGGGGGCTGCTGCTGCAGGGGTCGCGCGCGGGGAACGGCGTGGTCGTGTGGCTACGCGGTCGCGACGCCGACGCGCTGGCCCCAGGGCCGTGGCCGCTCTTGCAGCGGAGTGATACCGTGTCGCCGCGCGGCGCAACGGTCGGCGTCAGGTACATGACGAACGACGTGGCACACGGCCTGGTGCTCGACAGCGGGGCGGTCGAGGTGCGTGACACCGGCCGTGTCGTCGCGCTCGTCGCGCGTGGCAGCGGGCTCGAGCCGGCGGCGGCGGCGCGCGTGGCGCTCGAGGCATCGTTCGAAGCGGTGCGGCTCGAGGCGGACACCGTTTCCTGCCGGCCGATGTCGTGACGCTTCGCGTCGGCATGATCGGCACGGGGTTCGCGCGTCGCGTGCAAGTCCCCGCGCTGCATCTCGTACCCGGCGTTGTGGTGACCGCCATCGCGAGCCGCAGCGCGGAGCGCGCCCGCGCCGTCGCGGCGGAATTCGGCATTCCCCACGCATTCGGGAGCGGTGAAGAACTCGCCCGCGCTCCCGATGTCGACCTTGTGATCGTATCGTCGACGCCCGATGCTCACGCGCGTCACACCATCGCGGCCCTGCAGGCGGGGAAGCACGTGTTGTGCGAGAAGCCCATGGCGCTCACGGTCCGGGAGGCGGAGCAGATGCTGGAGGTCGCGGCGCGGAGCCCGGGCTTGGCTCGGATCGACCACGAGCTGCGCTACGAGCCCAATCGACGCAAAGTGCGCCAGCTGATCCAGCTCGGCACCATCGGTCCGGTGCTCCATCTGGAGCTCGTGCTCAGGCCGTACGTGCGCGGCGATGGGCGGCCGCAGACATTCGATGCTCCGTGGACCTGGTGGTATGACGCGGCGAGGGGCGGCGGCATCCTGGGGGCGGTCGGGTCCCACCTCATCGACCTGTGCCGCTTCTGGACGGGGAGCGACATCGTCGAGGTCGGCGGCCGCGCCGCCACGCTCGTTCCCGAGCGGTACGACGAGCAGCGGGTGCGGCGCCGCGTGACCGCCGACGACTATGCGAGCTTTGTGATGCGCCTCGCGAGCGGCGCGATCGCGACCATCACGCTGACCACGGTGGCGTCGCACGGGCCCGGGCATTTCGCCCAGATCACCGGACGCGACGGCACGCTCGTGTTGACCGGCGAGACCACGCTCGAGATCGGTCGTGCCGGCGGGCCGCTCGAGGACGCCAGCATCCCGGACGACCTGTGGGAGCAGACGGCTCCCAACAACATGTGGGCCCGCTCGTTCGTGCGGTTGATGCGGGACGTGGTTGCGGTGCTCGGCGGCCGGCCGGCCGCGGGTGAGCCCGCCATGTTCCACGACGGCCTCGCCGTGCAGCGTGTCATGGACGCCGTGCGCGACGGGCGTGGCGCCCGGTTAGATTGACCTCGTGGAACAGACCTATTTTCGACGCGGCTTCGGACTCAAGGGCGACATCGAGGGAGCGCTCGCGGCGGACTATCACAGCCGCGTGGTGGACCGCATCCGCGCCCACGGCTACGTCCTCGCCGTCGGCGACCTGACGTTCAAGCTGGCGCGCGAGTTCGGGTTCTGCTACGGTGTGGACCGCGCCGTCGAGTACGCCTACGAAACCCGCACCAAGTTTCCCGAGCGGCGGGTGTTTCTGGTAGGCGAGATCATCCACAATCCGCACGTCAACAAGAAGCTGCAGGCCATGGACGTCGAGTTCCTGCACCGGCCGGACGACGGTGAGTTCGACTTCAGCGGGATCACGCCGGCGGACGTCGTCATCCTCCCAGCCTTCGGGGTCACGGTGAAGGATTTCGAGCGGCTGCGCGCGGTCGGCTGCGTGCTGGTGGACACGACCTGCGGATCGGTGCTCAACGTATGGAAGCGCGTGGACGCTTACGCGAAGGACGGCTTTACGGCCGTGATCCATGGCAAGTACCACCACGAGGAGACGAAGGCCACGTCCAGTCAAGTCACCAAGTATCCGGCCGGTCGCTTCCTCGTGGTGCGCGACATGGACGACGCGCGTGCAGTGTGCCGCTATGTCGAGGGAGCGGGGTCCGGGGACCGATTGGTGGAGCGCTTTGCCGGCAAGATGTCGCCCGGCTTCGACCCCGACCGTGACCTGGTGCGCGTCGGCGTCGCGAATCAGACCACGATGCTCTCCGGGGAGTCACTCGCCATCGCGGCCGAGATCCGGCGCAGCATGGTGAAGCGGTACGGCAATGACGCCCTGCCCGATCACTTCCGCACATTCGACACGATCTGCTCGGCTACCCAGGACCGTCAGGACGCCGTGTTGAAGCTGATCGCCGAACCGCTCGACCTGATGATCGTGATCGGGGGATACAACTCGAGCAACACGACCCACCTCGCCGCCATCTGTCATGAGAGGGCGCCGACCTATCACATTGAAGACGCGAGCTGCATCGATCCGGAGGTTGGAGCCATCCGGTTCCGCCCGGTGGGGGCCGAAGAGGAGCAGGTGGTGACCGGGTGGTTGCGCAGCGGACCCCTGACGGTGGGCGTCACCGCGGGTGCGTCGACGCCGAACAACAAGATTGGGGAGACCGTCGAACGCATCGCGGCATCGCGGGGGGTGTCGCTCCTTCGGTAAATCTTCGCCATATTTCAGGATGTCGTTGTCCGGTTTCCATCCCGCCATTGAGCGCTGGTTCGAGTCCCGCTTCCGCGACCCCACCGAGCCGCAGCAGCGTGCGTGGCCGCTCATCCAGGCCGGCCGCAATGCCCTGATCGCGGCCCCCACCGGCTCCGGAAAGACGTTCGCGGCCTTCCTCGCCGCCATCGATTCACTCCTGCGTCAGGGACTGGACGGGACCCTGACGGACGGGACCCAGGTCGTATACGTCTCGCCGCTCAAGGCACTCTCGAACGACGTCCAGAAGAACCTGGCGGAACCGCTCGCCGAGATCCGCCGCACGCTTGAAGCGCTGTGCCTGCCGGACGCGGAGATCCGCACGCTGGTGCGCACGGGCGATACGCCGGGCGCGGAGCGTCAGGAGATGGTGCGGCGGCCCCCGCACATTCTCGTCACCACACCCGAATCGCTCTATTTGATTCTCACCTCCGAGCGGGCCCGCGAAATGCTGCGCGGCGTGCGCACGGTGATCGTGGACGAGATCCACGCCGTGGCGCGCGACAAGCGGGGGAGCCACTTGGCGCTGTCGCTCGAGCGGCTGGAGCACCTCACCGGCCGGCGACTCCAGCGCATCGGCCTCTCGGCGACGCAGAAACCGATCGAGGACATCGCGGCGTTCCTCACCGGCACTCGACACCCAACACCTGACACCTGCATCATCGACTCGGGACACGCGCGCACGCTCGATCTGGCACTCGAGATTCCCTCGTCGCCGCTCGAGGCGGTGATGGCGGCCGAGGTGTGGGATGAGATCTACGAGCGGCTGGTGCAGCTGATCCTCGAGCATCGCACCACCCTCGTATTCGTCAACACCCGTCGGCTCGCGGAGCGGCTCACGCTGCATCTCTCCGAGCGGCTGGGCGCGGATCAGGTGACGTCGCATCACGGCAGCCTCTCTCGAGAAAAGCGCCTCGATGCCGAGACCCGACTTAAAGAGGGGAAGCTCAAGGCGTTGGTCGCGACCGCCTCGCTCGAGCTGGGGATCGACATCGGCGCGGTGGACCTGGTGTGCCAGATCGGCTCGACCCGCTCGATCGCGACTCTGCTGCAGCGCGTGGGTCGCTCGGGACACCACCTCGCCGCCGTGCCCAAGGGCCGACTGTTCCCGCTGTCGCGCGACGAGCTGATCGAGTGCGCGGCACTGGTGCGCGCCGCCCGGGAGCGGACGCTCGACCGATTGATCATCCCGGACCATCCCCTCGACATCCTGGCGCAGCAGATCGTGGCGGCGGTGGCGTGCGACGAGTGGCAGGAAGACGCACTGTTCGATCTCGTGCGGGGGGCATACCCGTACCGCGAGGTCTCGCGCAAGGATTTCGACGCCGTGGTGCAGATGCTCGCCGAGGGATTCACTACCCGGCGCGGGCGGCGCGGCGCGTACGTCCATTATGACGGAGTGAATCGCCGGTTGCGCGCGCGGCGCGGCGCGCGGCTGGCCGCGCTCACGTCGGGCGGGGCGATTCCAGACGTCGGCGACTATCGGGTGATCCTCGAGCCGACCGAGACATTCGTCGGCACCCTCAACGAAGATTTCGCCATCGAGAGCGCGCCGGGCGACATTTTCCAGCTGGGCAACCGCTCGTATCTGATCCAGAAGGTCGAGTCGGGCCAGGTGCGCGTGGTGGATGCCCAGGGCCAGCCGCCGTCGATCCCCTTCTGGCTGGGCGAGGCACCGGGTCGCACACCGGAGCTGTCGCAGGAAGTGTCGCGACTGCGCCGGGACGTCGATGCTCGGCTGGGGGATATCGGCGCGGCTATTACCTGGCTCGCTGGCGAGATAGCGGGTGTCACCGAGCCGGCGGCTCGCCAGATGGTCGAGTATCTCGACGCCTCGAAGAAGATCCTGGGCGTCACCCCAACGCAGGAAACCCTCGTGCTGGAGCGGTTCTTCGACGAGGCGGGGGGGATGCAGCTGGTGCTGCACGCGCCGTTCGGGAGTCGCGTCAACCGCGCCTGGGGTCTCGCGCTTCGCAAGCGGTTCTGCCGCAGCTTCAACTTCGAGCTCCAAGCGGCGGCCACCGAGGACGCGATCGTTCTGTCGCTCGGGCCCCAGCACAGCTTCCCCCTCGAGTCGGTGTTCCAGTACCTGAAGCCCGACACGGCGGAGCACCTGCTGGTGCAGGCGATGCTGGACGCGCCGATGTTCGGCTCGCGCTGGCGCTGGAACGCGACTCGCGCGCTCGCCGTGCTGCGTGCCCGCGGCGGCAAGAAGGTGCCCACGCCGCTCCAGCGCATGGATGCCGAGGACCTGGTGGCCGCCGTATTCCCCGACCAGCTCGCCTGCCCTGAGAACCTCGTGGGGGACCGCGAGATTCCCGATCATCCGCTGGTGCAGCAGACCATCGCGGACTGCCTGCTCGAAGCGATGGACTTCCCCGGCTTGAAGCGCGTGCTCGAAGGGATGGAGGCAGGTCGATTCACGCTGGTGGCGCGCGACACCACGGAGCCCTCCCCGCTCGCCCACGAGGTGATCAACGCCAAGCCGTACGCCTTCCTCGACGACGCGCCACTGGAAGAGCGCCGCACCCAGGCGGTGATCACTCGGCGCGGGCTCGATGTGAAGACCGCGGAGGAGCTCGGAAAGCTCGATCAGGCGGCGATCGATCGGGTGAAGGCAGAGGCGTGGCCCGACCTCGGCTCCACCGACGAGCTGCATGATGCGTTGCTTGTCGCCGGTGCCCTGACGAGTGCGGAATGCGGAGCGCGGAATGTGGAATGGAAAGGGTATTTCGAGGAATTGGTGAAGGCGGGGCGAGCGGGCGTGCTGCAAACCGAATCGAAGCTCTGGGTAGCGGCCGAGCGGTTGCCGATGCTGGAAGCGGCGTTCCCGGGTGCTCGATGCGAGCCGGCACTGAGCGTGCCGGAGCGGGATCGCGCGAAGGTATGGACGCGCGAGGATGCACTGCGCGAGCTGGTGCGCGGGCGGCTCGAGGCGGTCGGTCCCACGACGGCCGCCGAGGTGGCCCGCTCGCTGGGCATGGCGGTCGGGGACGTGGACTTCGCGCTCGGCGCGCTCGAGCACGAAGGCTTCGTGCTGCGCGGGCGGTTCACCCCCGGCGTCGCGGAGCTCGAGTGGTGCGAGCGGCGCCTGCTGGCCCGCATCCACCGCTACACCCTCGACCGCCTGCGTAAGGAGATCGAGCCGGTCACCGCGGCGGACTTCATGCGGTTTCTGTTGCGGTGGCAGCGCGCCGCACCGGACGCCCGGGCCGAGGGGCCGGAAGGACTCGCGGCAGTGCTGGAGCTGCTCGACGGGTACGAGGTACCGGCGGGTGCGTGGGAAGCGGACGTGCTCCCGGCGCGGCTGGGCGAGTACGACCCGCTGTGGCTCGACGGTCTGTGCCTTTCGGGGGAGATCGCCTGGGGCCGGCTGTCGCCGGCGGCGCCGGCGAACGGCCACAAGGGCGGCCCGATTCGCACCACCCCGATTGCCCTGTTCCGCCGGGAGCGGGGCGCGGTGTGGCGGTCCCTCACGGTGCCGCCCGATCCGGCGCAGCTCCCGCTCTCGCATTCGGCCCGCGCCGCGTTCGATGCGCTGGAAGAGCGGGGCGCGTCGTTCTTCGGCGACTTGGTGAACGCGACGGGACTGTTGCGAACCGAAGTGGAGAAGGGACTGGGTGAGCTGGTCGCGTGGGGGCTCGTCACCTCGGACAGCTTCGCGGGCCTGCGCGCGCTGCTCGTGCCGTCCGATCGGCGACGCCCCATCGGCGGATTCCGGCGGCGAGGGCACGTGGCGCCGTTCGGAGTCGAGACGGCTGGGCGGTGGTCGCGCGTGCGGCCCCCGGCGCCGCTGCCGGAGGAGGCGGTCGCGGAAGCGGTGGCGTGGCAGCTGCTGCGCCGCTACGGCGTGGTGTTCCGTCGGGTCGTGACGCGCGAGACGCTGCTCACGCCGTGGCGTGACATCTTGCGGGTGTATCGCCGGCTCGAGGCGCGAGGCGAGATTCGCGGCGGACGCTTCGTGGGCGGGTTCTCGGGGGAGCAGTACGCGTTGCCGGAAGCGGTGGGGTTGCTGCGCAGCGTGCGGCGCGAGGAGCCGCGCGGCGAGCTGGTGGCCCTGAGCGGGGCCGACCCGCTCAACCTGGTAGGGATCGTCACGCCGGGAGACGTGGTCGCCGGGGTGGCGACGAACCGGATTCTCTATCGAGACGGCATTCCAGTCGCGATCAGAGAAGGAGCGGGCAGCGGGGAGCAATTCCTGGCGGAAGTCACGCCGGACGAGCGGGAGCGGCTCAAGGCCGCGCTGGTGCGCGGGCGGGTGGCTCCGCTGGTCCGGACGTATCTCGGAAAGACCCGCCCCGCTCCTACGGGCGCGTCAAATCGACGCTGACAATCGGTAGGTCCCAGTGCGCTGCAAGGATCTCGAAGCGTCGCTGCTCCTCGCGCTTAAACGTCTCTTGGTCCGGGAATAGCCGCCGCAGCTCCGGTTCCGGGAACGGCTCGTGGGGTCCTCGGTGCCGTGGAACCGCGGCGCCTCCGCGGTGACCCGCTGGATGTGCCCCAGCTCGATCTCCCGCTTCAGTACGGGGAAGTGGTTCTTCTTGAAGAGCCGGATGAACTCGTCGGCAAAGCCCCAGCGCGTCTTGTAGTAATACTCCACCACGAAGGGCTCACTCGATCCTGCCGGCGGTGCCTGGGCGGCCCCCACCGCCGGTGCTGCGAGTAGTAGCGCGAGTATGGACCAACGCATCGTCTGCTCCGTCCTTCAGCCGACCGGCTGCTTCAGTTTGTCGAAGTAGAGCTTCCGTACCTTCGCCACTTTGGGGGCGATCACGGCGCTGCAGTAGCCCTGGTTCGGGTTACGGCGGAAGTAGTCGCGGTGGTATTCCTCCGCCGGATAGAACGCCTCGAGCGGCTTCACCTCGGTCACGATCGGTTCGTCCCACACGTGCTCCGCCGCGAGCTCCTTGATGACCTGCTCCGTCGCTGCTTTCTGCTCCGGCGAGTGGTAGAACACGGCGGAGCGGTACTGCGTCCCGACGTCCGCGCCCTGGCGGTTGAGTGTAGTGGGGTCGTGGATCGTGAAGAAGACGTGCAGCAGGTCGTTGAAGGACACGACCGTGGGGTCGAAAGTGATCTGGACGACCTCGGCGTGGCCCGTGGTCCCGGTGCACACGTCCTCGTACGACGGGTTGGCGACGCGCCCGCCGGCATAACCCGACTGGACCTTCTCGACCCCCTTCAAGTCCTGGAAGGCGGCTTCGAGGCACCAGAAGCATCCGCCGGCCAGGGTTGCGACTTCGCGCTGCGGCACCTGCCTATCCCCTTTCTCGCATCCGTACGAAACCTAGCGTGAGTGGCAAGGCATGATTACGCCCCCAACGCGCGGGCTGCCTGGGCAGTTCCGGCGACGCGTGCCCGGATCTTGGCGAACGCCGTCTCGCGGTCCGTGGAGGTGTCGTCGCTGAAGGGCGCGAAGCCGCAGTCGTCCGTCGTCCCGAGCCGGTCGAGCGGGATGGACTCCGCTGCTTCGAGCACGCGGTCCCGGACTTCCTCCGGCGTCTCCACTCGCGGGTCGATCGGATCGATCACGCCGACGAAAATCCGCTGACCGGGCTTGGCGTGCTGCTTGATGAGGCGCAGCACCCTGCCGCGGTCCGGCTCACTCGCGCATTGGATGTAGAAGTTCGCTGCCTTCAAGTCGAACAGGGTGGGCAGGAGCTCCGCGTAGTCCACGTCGGCGCTGTGCGTCGAGTCGCGGTCGCCGCCCGGACAGGTGTGGACCCCGATCCTCTGCTGCTCGTCCGCGCTGAAGCGCTGCAGCACCTGGTTGTTCAGGTCCACGAACGTCTTGAGCAGCCCCTTCGTCGGATCGAGTTTGACCGACAGCCGGGCTTCGGTGAAATCGAGCTGCACGACGTGGGCGCCTTTCGCGAGACAACGCCGGATGTCCGTTTCCGCCTCGCGCACGAGATCACGCAGAAACGCCTCCCGCGGGTAGCCGCGAATGCCGTCCTGGGGATACAGCAGGCTGAGCGCCGAGGCCGTAATGACCGCCTGCTTGACTGGCACGTGCGCGTGTGCCCGCGCGCCCGCGAGATATGCATCGGCGTACGTCTGATAGCGGAACGGTCCGGCGGTCAGCCGGGGGAGCTGCCGCGTGTGGCCGTCAGCGAAGGGGATGGTGACGCCATCGGGCGCGAGGTTCGTGAGCCCGTGGATCGGGTACGTGGCGAAGCTGGGTTTCGCCTGCTCGCCATCGGTGATGACGGGAGACTCGGTCGCCTCGAAACGCTTGATGGTGTCGCGGACGCCCTCGTCCTGAAGGCGAGCGAGCTGGTCGCGCGAGATACGACCGATAGCGAACTGCTGCATCCCCGCGATGAGCTCGGGGGATCGGGGGATGCTGCCAATGGGCTCGGTGGGGATCGGCATGGAGCAAGGCTATCCGGCTCTGGGGCGATGTCAATGACGCTCAGCCCCAGTCCTTGGAGTCCGGCGCGAGACGACGAAACGTCTTCAGGAACTCATAGGGTGCGTGCGGAGTGCGGAGTGTGGAATGCGGAGTAGAATGGTCCGCACTCAGTCGCAGCCCCTGCGCCTCCTCCGCCAGCACGTTCACCGTGCCGTCGTCCTTGGCGAGCTTGCCGCGCACCCACAGCAACGGCTCGCCGCGGACCGCCGTGCGGTATCGCTCGTACACGTCGGGCCGCACGATCACGTTCACCATCCCCGCTTCATCCTCGAGCAGCACGAAAATGAACCCCTTCGCCGTCTCGGGCCGCTGGCGGGCGACCACTAAGCCGGCCACCTCTACCCACGATCCGTGCTCGAGCCGGGGGAGCGCGTCGCTCTGTACCACACCCGGTGGCAGCGCCCCGCGGAGCAGCGAGAGCGGATGGCCGCTGGCGGCGAACCCCAGGACGGCATATTCGGCGAGCAGCCGCTCGGCCGCCGCGAGGCCGCCGAACCGCAGTCCCTCGTGGGGGTGATTGAGCGCCAGCTCGAGCTGACGCCGTCCGCGCGCGTCCACCCCTTGCACCGCTTCCGGTGGAAGCCACAGCCCTACCTGCCAGAGCAGCTCGCGCCGGGTGAGCCCGAAGCCGTCGCATCCCCCCACCCACACGAGATGCTCGATCGCGGTGCGCTTGAGCTTGGGTGGCGCGCGGCGCGCGAAGTCGCCGACGCTCACATAGGGGCCGCGCCGTTCGCGTTCGATCACGACCGCGGTCGCCGTCTCCTCGCTCCAATCACGAATAAAGCCGAGTCCGACCCGCACGTCCTGACTCTCAACCGTGCTCCACACGTCGCTCGCGTTCACATCGGGCAGTCGGATCTCGACGCCATTTCGTTGGGCGTCGCGTCCCAGCGCGTCGAGTGAGTAGAACCCCATCCGTGCGACTTGGGAAAGCCGAACTCGGAGAACGCGATCACCTGGGTGAACACGCGCTGGGCGGTTGCTTCGGGGACCCCGCGCGCCGCGGCGCCGTGCTTGAACTCCTCCCAGAATCCCGCCATCAGCTCGCGACTGCGCCGCCGGCTCATGGCCCGCCGCAACGCTTCCGCCTGGCCGGCGGTGAATCCGGAGAGCGCCTGGCATACCTGCAGTACCTGGTCCTGATAGAGTATTACGCCGAGTGTTTCTGCCAGCGCGTCCTTGAGCAGGGGATGCTCCAGCGGCGGCTGGTACGCGCGGCCCGCCGCCCGGGCGCGGCGCTGGTCCTCACGGCGTCGCACGTAGGGGTTCACCGCGCCGCCTACGATCGGGCCGGGCCGCACGATCGCGACCTCGACCGCCAGGTCCTCGAGATTTGTGGGACGCGTGCGGCGAATCATCTGGATCTGCGCCCGGCTCTCGATCTGGAACAACCCCACCGTGTCGCCCCGGCAGATGCGGTCGTACACCGCGGGGTCCTCGAAGTCGATGCGCGAGAGGTCGGGTGGCGTTCCCTCCCGCACGGCGATCCGCTCGACGCACTCTTCCACCAGCGACAGCATGCCGAGCGCCAGGAAGTCGATTTTGATGAAGCGCGCGTCGTCGCAGGAATCTTTGTCCCACTGACACACGACGCGGTCTTCCATGGCGGCCCGCTCGAGCGGCACGATCTCCACGAGCGGCCGGCTCGAGATGACCATCCCGCCCACGTGCTGGGAAATGTGCCGCGGCAGCCCCGCGATCTCCTCGGCGAGCTCACACAGCTCTTTCCAGAGCGGCGCGCCTTTGCGCCCTGCGAATCCGGGAAGCTGGTCCAGTTCGTCCGCCAGCCCGCCGGATCGTCGGTCCGCCAGTTTCGCGACTTGCTCGATTTCGCCCGGCGGCAGATCCAGCGCCTTACCGATCTCGCGCACCGTCGAGCGCAGCCGGTAGGTGGGGAACGAGCAGACGAGCCCGACGTGCTCGTGCCCGTACCGCGTGTAGACCCGCCGGATCAACGCTTCGCGGATCTCGCGTGGAAAATCGAGGTCGATGTCCGGCACCGAGGCGAGGGTCTCGCTCAGGAACCGCCCGATGAAGAGCCGGGTGGCTATCGGATCGATGTGCGAGAGGCCGAGCAAGTAGCACACGACGGAGGAGACGGACGAGCCGCGGCCGCGACCCGGGAGCAGGCCGCCCTGCGCCCGGCGCGAGCCGCGCCGCACATCGGCGGCGACCTCGCGCGCGAGGTCGAACAGATCGTGATAGACGAGAAAGAACCCGCTGAGCCCGTGGTGCTCGACCAGTCGCAGTTCCTCGGTGAGCCGCCGCTCCGCCTCGTCGCGGTGCAGGGAGCCGGCGGGGTAGCGCTCTTCGAGCCGCGCGCGGCACAGCTCGGCCAGCGCTTGTGGGGCGGGCGCGCGCTCGGCGCCGTGGAAGTCGGGAAAGCGATATCCCAGATCGCGCGTGAGATCGAACCCACGGCAGCGCTCCGCCAGCGCCAGACTGTTAGCGACAGCATCTGGACAGTCATGAAACAGCGCCTCGACTTCATCCCGCGGACGCAGGAAGAACTCGCTGTTCGCATGACGCACGTCGTGCGAGCCGTCGAGCGTGGTGCGGTGCCGGATCGCCACCAGCACATCGTGCAGCCGGTGCCGCTCTCGCTTGTGGTAATGCACGTTGCCAGTTGCCACGACACCAAGGTGCACATCATCCGCGAGAGCTTTCAGCGCCCGGGTGAGGGCGAGATCTCCCCGGACGTAGTTCCGCTGCAGCTCGACGACGAAGTTCTCCTTCCCGAACACCGCACGGCACCGCTCGGCGAAGCGGCGGGCGGCGGCCGGGCCGTCGCGCCGCAGTACGCCGGGCAAGAGACCGTTGCGGCACCCCGACAGCACGATGAGCCCCGCGTGCCGGGCTTCGAGCGAGGCGAAATCGAGCCGCGGGTCGCGCCGATCTGCACGGCCGAGATGAGCCTCCGTAATCAACCGGCAGAGGTTCGCGTACCCCTCCGGAGTCTCCGCGAGCAGCGTCACGTGGGACCCGTCCAGTAGCGTCAGCTCCGCGCCGGTGATCGCCTGGAGACCGAGCTGTTTCGCTTCTTGTGCGAACGCCATCGAGCCATACAGCCCGTTGTGGTCGGTGAGCGCGAGCGCGGGGTAGCCGAGCTGCGACGCGGTGAGCGCGAGCTGCTCGGGGAGTGAGGCGCCGTCGAGAAACGAGAAGGCGGAGTGGCAGTGGAGCTCGATATACATAGAATGCGGAGTGCGGAGTGGATAGACGTGCTTCGATTCCGTACTCAGCGTGTCGTATTAGGTCGCCATCTGCACAAACCACTCTCCGGTGATGAGGTCCTCGAACAGCACCACACGTCCTCCGCCTTCCAATACGACCTCGACATAGCGGCGCACGATCGGCTGACGCCACCACTCGTCGTCCATGCGCCAATTCTCACCGAAAGACTCGACACGCTTCTCGTTCCCAGCTTCCCGCTTCACAACCCTTGGTCTTCGTTGCTCGTCCAGCTCCACCTGTACCCGTTGGGGTGCATTGAGGGCACGAAGTCTGTCAGCTCCACTAGGGTTCATAGTCGATCAACGCGTAGCGCCGCTCGGGGAGGCGGGACCATGGTTGCACCTCGATGACGTGATACAACATCGGGCGTCTGATGCGGAGCGCGATCTCACGGGCGGCGCTCTGGAGCGCCCGCCGCCGCCCGGCGCGCGCAGCGGCGCCCGCATCGCGCGCGAACAGCTGCAGCTCCGCGGTGCCCGGAGCGAAGGCGGTGAACTCGACGACGAGCCGCTCCACGGCTCCGGCGGGCGGCGACCGCTCGAGCAGCGTCTTGAGCGGCGCCGCGATGCGCTCGCGCGTCGCGGACGGATCCTTGAGGGTCGCGGTTACGAGCCAGGAGGCCCCGTGCTCGAGCTCGGCGCGCAGTCGCACCACCTGCACGCGCCAGCCGCTGCGACGCGGATCCGCGATCGCGCGGTCGACGAGCTTGTCCAGTGCGTGGGCGAGCAGGTCCCGCTCGCCGACTGGGGTGAAAAACGAGAGGGCAACCACGATCGGCTCGGGTACGATCCGCCCCACTACCGGCTCCGATTCGAGCCCCGCCGCGAGCCGCCACAGCCGCCGGCCGGCGCGGCCGAACTGCGACACGACGGCTTCTTCCGGCAGCGCGACGAGCGCGCCCAGCGTCTTGATGCCGAGCTGCCGCAGCCGGCGATGCGTGTCGGGGTCGAGCGGGAGCACGGCGAGCCGCTGGGTGGCGAGAAACTTTGCCTCCTCTCCCACCGGCACTATGACCGCGTCTCCCGGTTTGGCGCGCGTCGCGGCAACCCAGGAAACGAACTTTCCGTTGCCCCACCCCAGCCGGAGTGCGGAATGCGGAGTATGGAGTGCGGAGTGTACGAGCTGGCTCCCATCCTCAATTCCGCACTCCGCACTCCGCACTCCGCACTTGATTGCCTCGACAATCTTTTCGGGCGCCCCGTACAGTCCCTCCAGCCCATCCGTCCCCACGAACACCCGCCCCAGCTCCACCGGCTCGACCACCGGGCTCACGGTGACGAGCGCCGCGACGAGCTGGGAGAACTGCTCGTCGTAATGCACCGGGTCGGGCTCGCACAGCTTCAGCGCGGGACAGAGGCCGATCGCCTGGCTCACAGTCATGCCCGGATTCACGCCCGCGCGCCGGGCGAGCGGCCCGACCTGCCAGAGCCGGCGGGTGTCGTCGGGTGAAAGCAGGGCGACGGGGAGCGACGCGAGCTCGGGCCGCCGCGCGAGCTCGGAGCGCAGCGCGAACAGCGGGACCCAGCAGCAGGCAGCGGTATCGCTCGTAAGACGGGGTGTCCGGGTCATGTGCCAGGCCAGACAATGAGACCCGAATATATCCCGAAGATCGAACAGATGGCAAGATTGCGTTCGCTCGATATAAGCTATTGATTCTACATTACTTAACAGGGAGTTCTCGGGTTTGCGCTCGCGCCATCAGCAAAGTCTGTTTGACGACGTCCGGGCATTGCCGCCCCCTCCTCCCGAGCTGGTCGCACTCGGCGAGCGCGTCCCGCCCAATATCAGGTTCGGCACGTCCACCTGGACCTACGACGGCTGGATGGGGGAGGTCTACCATCGGTCCTATCGCAGCGCCCAGCCGGCCCGCCGGCTCGAGGAGTACGTGCGCTATCCCTTGTTCCGCACGGTAGGGATCGACAGCGCGTTCTACGAGCCGCCATCCGAAGCGGTGCTCACGGAGTACGCGCGTGTGCTGCCCCCCGGCTTTCCCTGCGTGAGCAAGGTGTGGGATCGGATCACTGCCAGGCGCTTCACGCAGGACCCGCGCTGGGGCAACCTCGCCGGACAACGCAATCCTGACTTCCTTAACGCCGACCTGTTCAAGGAAGCGGTGCTCGGGCCGTATGCGCGCGCGTTCTCGGATCACGCCGGCGCGTTCGTGTTCGAGTTCCAGGCGATGCGGGGCAAGGACCAGCCCGAGCCGGCTCGGTGGGCGGAGGAGCTCGACGGCTTCCTGAAGCAGCTGCCGCGTGACTTTCGCTACGCGGTGGAACTGCGGAACCCGGAGCTACTGACCGACGCCCACGGCGCGGTGCTAGTGCGCCATGGGGTGGCGCACGTGTTCAATTCGTGGAACGAGATGCCGGCGATCGGCGCGCAGCTCGAGCTGCCCTGGACGTTTCCCGCAGGGTTTACCGTGGCGCGGGGACTGCTCCGCCCCGGGCGAGCCTATGCCGATGCGGTGAAGCTGTTCGAGCCTTACGATCGCCTCCGCGATCCCCAACCGGAGGTCCGACTGGATCTTCTGCGCCTCATCGCCGAAGTGATCCGGCGCCATATGGAAGCGCTGATCCTCGTGAACAACCGGCTGGAGGGCAATGCGCCCGGGACCATCCGGGCGCTCGTGGAGATGATGGAAAAGGGGTGATGGGAGACATGCTTGCGGGTTTTTCGCACTAGGGGTAGGCTATCCTCGTGTAACGTATTCAGTACCGCACAAAGTGCACACCGCTCATGAGCACTAGCAGCCGGGGCGTTCCTACGCTGCCGGTTCCCCTACTGCGTGACGCGATCGGCCGGGAAACGGCGCGGCTATCCTTGCGCCGAGCAGCCGCAGAGATCTCCATCAGCCCGAACGGACTGCGCAACTTCTTGAACGGCTCGGCTCCCCGCAGCGCCACACGTACGAAGTTCGAGCGCTGGCTCGCCGGGCGGCAGCGTGTCACCCGCCCGCCCAACGTCGGTCAGCTGGTGCGGCTGCTGAACGAGTTGGCGGGGGACCTTTCTACCCAGCAGACCGCCGCGCTGGCGGGCGATATCGCGGGGCTGCTCGCGACGGCATACGAAGCGCAGCGACTGTCCCCACCCCGTTGGGTCCAGGACTTACTCCGCCACTACCGGGTGCGCCGGGGCAAAGCGGCCAGCGAAGTCGCTTGAAAGGCTCGGGCTTGCAACAAGGCTGTCCCCGTAGTACATCTACGACGTGAAGTTTGTGCAGTTCCCCAGTGCGGCGGTGACAACCACATGGCTGGAGCCGGTTGAAGCGTACCGGCACGCGCCCCGGCGGACGGCTGAGATCCAAGCGCCGGCTGGCGAGTCGACGTAATCCCAAGACCCCGTCTCCCAAGGCCTCGGAAATCGTGCGTCTGGTCGAGGCGTTGACCGCCGGGGTTGCCTCGCACGACGGCGTCGTGCTGGGTGGCGGCATCGCGGAGTTGTTGCGAGACGCGTACCGCGAGCGGCAGCGACCGGTCCCGCGTTGGGTTCGGGAGCTGATTGCGTACTACGCCCGGGAGAAGCGAGCGCCTTAGGGCGCCCCTCCCCGCCCCGCCGCGCACGGTGGTCACGTGACTTCCGGCTCGATGGTCCCGACGCTGCCAGTCCCGCTGCTGCGGGACGGGCTCGCGCGCGAGTCGGCGCGCTTCTCGCTGCGACGCGTCGCGCGCGAGGTAGGCATGAGCCCGAACGGGCTGCGTCACTTTCTGGAGGGAGCGGCTCCTCGCAGCGCCACGCGCGTCAAGTTGGAGTGCTGGCTCGCCGCCCAAGGCAAGGTCACGCGCCCCCCCAACCTGGGTCAGTTCATCCGCCTGCTGAACGAGCTGTCGGTGGATATCGCGCCGGCGCAGGCGCTCGAACTGGGGCGCGCGCTCGCCGAGCTGCTGGTCCAGTCATACGAGGCGCGCCGACTTTCCCCGCCGGGCTGGGTCCGGGACCTTCTGCGCCACTACCGGACGCGCCGCGGTAAGGCGGCGAGCGAGGTCGCCTGAGGATTCACAGTCCGAGTTCCTGCTGCGCCGGTGCCAGCCTCTGTCCGTAGCGATCCACCATCCCCTCGTTTAGCGGGAACCCGAATCGCGCCTGCAGCTTCTTGATGCGGGCTGACAGAGCGCGCGCATAGTCGCGCGGCACCCCGCTTCGCCCCTCGTAAGCGCGGCGGTAGCGCGCGACGAGGTGGGGGAATCGCGCTTCGAGCATCGGGAGGAATCGGTCCCGCACCGCCGGGTACAGGCGCAGCGGACCGGCGTGGACGAACCTGGCGCCGGCCTGCCGGGCCGCCTGGAACAGCGCTTCCAGGTGGGGCACGTCGTCTGTGAGTCCCGGAAGGACCGGCGCGACGATCAAGCCCACACGCACGCCGGCGTCGGCGAGTCGCCGCAGCGCCCGGAGCCGTACCGCTGGCATCGGCGAGCGCGCCTCGACCTGCCGGATCAGAGCCACGTCCACCGTGGTGAGGGAGATGTGCACCTCGAGATCGCTTCGGTCCCGGAGGCGCCGCAGCACGTCAGTGTCGCGGGCAATGAGGGGACTCTTTGTGATGATGCCGATGTTCAAGCCCTCGCAGCGGGCCAGCCGCTCGAGGATCCCGCGCGTCAGCCGGAAGCGCCGCTCGGCCGGCTGGTAGGGATCGGTGGCGGTCCCGATGACGATCGGCGCGGCCGGACGGGCCGTCGCACCGGCGGACCGAAAGTACCGTCGCAGGTCGTGCTCGAGGGCACCGAGCAGCGTGTCTTTCACGAACACGCGCCGCTCGAATGCTTCCCACCCGTGCGGCCCGCGGAACTCGAGAAACTCCTCGTCGGTGAGCTTCCCCGCGTCGTGCGCGCGCTCGACCGTGTAGCGGTGCGCGTAGCGCGCGTAGCAGTACGTGCACCCGAACTCGCAGCCGATGTAGGGGTTGAGCGACCAGAAATCCACGCCGGTCTGCTGCGGCGAGTTGAGCACGGACTTGGGTTCGAGCGACACGAACTTGGTGCCGCGCAGCCGCTCGTCGAGAATGGGGAGGGCGGTCGGACGGTATGGCGGCACGGCGCTAAGCAGCTGCAGCTGCTGGGACCGCTTCGCTGAGTCTGTCTTCCCTTTGCCTACGGCCATACCGCCTGACCGCCCTCCCGCCCGATTCACCCGCACCTCGCCCATCCGCACTGTACGCACACCAGGCACCCTGATTGGCGGACCAGCCCGCCGCTGCAGTCGGGGCACGACGAGGGCTGGGACGTCGGGGGCGCGGCTGAAGGGTGGGGCGTCGACATGATTATCGGCTTCGGTATTTGTTCGGGTACGAAGCCAATATGCTACCGGTCCGAAGGACCGGCAAGTGTGCGGGTGCTGGTTCGGTGACTAGACGGTGGCGCTACGTCCTCGCACCATGGCGCGCCATCCGAAGTAGACGGGCACGCCGATCAGCACGAGGCCGAGGCCGAGGAAACTGTAGGTACGCGTGGCGTCCTGTACCAGGAGGTCGACGGCGATGACCGCGGTCGCGATCACGTACAGCGCCGGAAGCCACGGATAGCCCGGGGCGCGGACCGGTCGGTCTGCCGCGGGGCGCTTGATGCGCAGCGCAAACAAGCCCACTGCCGTCAGCCCATAGAACACCAGCGCCGCGAAGATGACGAAGTTCAGGAGCTGCGTGTACGTGCCCGACAGGCACAGCACGCTGGTCCACACCGCCTGGACGACCAGGGCGACCGCGGGTGTCTTATACGTCGGGTGGAGCACGCCGGCCGACTTGAAGAACAGGTCGTCGCGCGCCATGGCGTAATACACGCGCGCTCCGGACAGAATCAGGCCGTTGTTGCACCCGAACGTCGAGATCATGATCGCCGCGGCCATGAGCTTCAGGCCGGGCTCTCCGAGAATGGCCTGGAGCGCGGCGGTTCCGACCCGGTCCTGCGGCGCGCTGGCGATCGCGGACGCGGGCAGGACGTTCAGGTAAGCGACGTTCGCGAGCACGTACAGCACGGTCACGATCAGCACGCCCGCGCCCATGGCCAGCGGCAGGTCGCGCTGGGCGTCCTTGAGCTCGCTTCCCGCGAACCCCACGTTGTTCCATGCGTCCATCGAGAACAGCGAGCCGACCATCGCGGCTCCTATTGCCCCCAGCCCCACCGCGGCGCCGCCGGTCGCCCAAAAGTTGGCGCCGAAATTAGCAGCCAATGCCTCTGCGTTCCGGCCGATGGTGACGCCGAGCAGGATCAGCAACGCCAGCGCACCGGTTTTGATGGCGGTGAGGGACGTCTGGATCAGGGCCGCCGTGCGCACGCCGCGGACGTTGATCCACGTGAGCACGGCGACGGACAGGACGGCGAGAATACGCTGCGGCGAGAGGCCGACCGTGATGTCGCCGATCGGCTGCGGGAAGTGCACGGTCGAGCCGAGGAACACGTCGGGCGAAAGGCCGGGCCAGAAGACGGCCGTGAACCGGGCGAACGCGACGGCGACGGCCGCGATGGTGCCGGTCTGGATGACCACGAACAGCGTCCAGCCGTACAGGTAGCCGAACAGCGGTGAGATACCTTCGCGCAGGTACACGTACTGCCCGCCCGCGCGCGGGAACATCGCCGCCAGCTCGCCGTAGGTGATCGCGCCCATGAGGGTGACGATGCCCGACAGCGCCCAGACGACGAGCAGCAGGCCGGGCGCATGGACCTGGCGGAGGATCTCCGCCGAGACGATGAAGATTCCCGAGCCGATCATCGACCCGACGACGAGCGCGGTGGCGTCGAGCCGGGAGATCGCCTTGACGAAGTCGGTCTGGGGCTGCTGGGTGGTGGCCATTTGGCGAGGTAACCTAGTGACTCCCGCGTGGCCCCGCTATGTTCTCGGCCGCTGTTACTCCCTCTCACACGAGGACGACCGTGCGCCTCTTGCCCCGGGAAGAAGAGTTCTTCGATTTGTTCGTCGAGGTCGCCACGCGCAACAAGGTCGCGGCCCAGCATCTGCGCGACCTATTCGACGCGCCTCCCGAGCGCCGTATCGCCCAGGTCGACGCGATCAAGCGACTGGAGCACGAAGCCGACCAGGTCACGCATGAAGTGGTGAACCGGCTCGATCGCACATTCATCACCCCGCTCGATCGCGAGGACATTCACCAGCTCGCCTCCAATCTCGACGACGTGATGGACGCGATCGACGGCACCGCCCGGCGCTCCCAGATCTTCCACCTGGGTTCCGCACCGCAGGGCGTGAAGCAGCTCGCCGAGGTGATCCAGCGGATGGTGGACGTGCTCGGCGAAGCCGTCGGCCGCCTCAAGAAGGGCGACGACGTGATGAAATACTGCATCGAGGCGAAGAAGCTCGAGGAAGAGGGCGACGCGATCTACCAACAGGCCCTCGGCCTCTTGTTCGAGACCGAGCGGGACCCTCTCGAGGTCATCAAGTGGAAGGAGATCTACGACACCCTCGAGCGAACGCTCGATGAGTCCGAGGATGTCGCGAACGTGCTCGAGTCCATCACGCTGAAGCACGCCTGATGCCCGGCACCGTCTGGTTCGTCCTCGCCATCGTCCTGGTGGCGCTCATTTTCGACTTCATCAACGGGTTTCACGACAGCGCGAACTCGATTGCGACCATCGTCTCCACCCGCGTTCTCAGTCCGGGGATGGCGGTGATATGGGCCGCGTTCTTCAACTTCGTCGCGGCGTTCGGCCTAGGGACGGCCGTGGCAAGAACCATCGGCAAAGGCCTGATCGATCTCTCCGTGGTGGAGCCGATCGTGATCCTCGGCGGCCTGATGGGGGCCATCGTGTGGGACCTGATCACGTGGTGGGGTGGGCTGCCGACCTCATCGTCCCACGCCTTGATCGGCGGCTATGCGGGCGCCGCGGTCGCTAAAGCCGGGTTCGCCGCCATCATCGCCCAGGGATGGATCAAGACCCTGGTGTTCATCGTGGTCGCGCCGTTGATGGGCCTGACGATCGCGCTGGGCCTGACGGTCGCGCTCTCCTGGGCGCTGCGGCGCTCCCTGCCGCGCAAGGTCGACCGCGTGTTTCGCTCGTTGCAGCTCGTGTCGGCGGCGCTCTATTCCCTCGGCCACGGCACCAACGACGCGCAGAAGACGATGGGGATCATCGTCGGACTGCTGTTCGCCGCCCGGGCGGCGTTCGTGGACTTCCCCATCCGCGCCTTGCACCTGACGACCGCAGATGTCATTCCCATTTGGGTGATCCTCAGCGCGCACGCGGCGATCGCACTGGGCACGCTGGCGGGCGGGTGGCGCATCGTGAAGACCATGGGCCAGCGCATCACCAAGCTCACGCCGTTCGGCGGCTTCTGCGCCGAAACGAGCGGTGCCATCACGCTGTTCATCGCCTCGCATTTCGGCATTCCGGTGAGCACCACCCACACCATCACCGGCGCCATTTCGGGCGTGGGCGCCGCGCATCGCCTCTCGGCGGTGCGCTGGGGCCTGGCGGGGCAGATCGTGTGGGCGTGGATTCTCACGATCCCGGCGGCGGCGGGGATCGCGGGAGTCTCGTACCTAGTCCTTCGAGCGCTGGTGGGTTGACCTCACGTTCTGCAAGTCGATCATCGGCACGCCCTCAACGTACTCCGTGACCGGGGCGTGGGTGACGTTCACCAGCGTGTCGATGCTGTGCTGAATGCGTCGCGCCATCGTCAGGATATTCTGCAGCGACTGTTTGTCCTCCGGGTGTGTCAGCACCGCATCATGCTCGAGCAGCTGTCCTTCCGCCAGGATGGCCGCGAGCGCGTTGTTCACCTCGTGGCGCATCGTCACGGCCAGCTGTCGGATCACCGCCACCCGCTCTCCCTCGATGGCGCGTCCGTAGAACTCGTGCAGCTGCTGCGACAGCCAGCCCACGGAGATCGCGATCGTCCCGTAGGCGGTGTAAATGGGCACCGTGATGCGCCAGTCTTCGGCATCGAGCTGCATGGCGACGAGGAACTGAAGCGTAGTGAAGAGCACCGTGCCCATCACCAGGCCGGCCACGGCGCCGCGCATGCCGTAGTGGAGCGACAGGAGATACGCCGGCACGAGCGTGAGCAGCCAGACGATGTCGCGGTACGGCACTTCGTGCGCCGGGACGAGCGCGAGCACCAGAGAGGGAGAGAGATACGCGATGGCGCAATAGATCCACCAACGCCTGGGCAGCGGCGGCCGGTGCGCCATGGGGGTGAACCCCAGGAAGTCGACGAGGCGGTGCCGCGCCCGCTGTGGCCGGTTCAGAGTCCCAGCACCTCCACGACGGCCTGCGCGATCGCGGCGTCCTGCACACCGACGCCGGTGAGGTCAGCGACGGTAATCTCACTCGCACTCTCCCGTCCGGGGAGCCGGCCGGCGGCGAGGTCGCCCAGCTCCGCATAGACCTTTTCTCGAGTCACGACGCCGGCCGCGATGGCGTGGTGCAGATTGCCGTAGCGCTCCGTCTGGAAGACGCGGTCCGCCACAAGCTTGTCCGCCCGTGCGAGCAATGCCGGCTCGAGCTCGATCTTCTCCGGGCTGCCGGTTCCCACCGAAGTCACGTGGGTGCCGGGCCCCACCCACGAGGCCATCACGAGCGGCGTCGTGCTGGCTGTCGCGGTCACGATCACCCGGTGGTCGCGCACGGCGGACTCGAGCGCCGGGGCGATACGCGTTTCGACGGCTTGACCGAGCTCCTTCGCCAGCGCCTCGGCGCGCTCGCGGTTGCGATTCCACAGGGTGAGCCGGGCGAGCGGCATCTGCGCGACCATGGCTCGAGCGGTGAGCCGGGCGAGCGCGCCGGCGCCCACCAGCAGGGCCTCGGGCGTGTCCTTGGGCGCCAGGTACTTGAGCGTCAAGGCGACCGCCGCGGCCGTGCGGAAGTCGGTGAGGTAGCCGTGCTCCTCAAGCAGCGCTGCGGGGACACCGGTATCGGCGTCGAGCAGCAGGAACATGCCGTCGCCCGAGGGCAAACCGCGCGCCCGGTTGCGATAGAACCCCGTGGCCACCTTGAGGACGATGTGCCGGCCGCCCGCGAGGTGCGCGCCCTTGACATGCACTTCGGCCTGCTGCTCGCGCAGCTCCAGCACCATCGGGTCGGGGAGCGCGGCCTCGCCGCGCCCGAGCGCTCGGAAGCCCCGCTCGACAGCCGCGATCGCCACGCTGAAGGGGATCTTGTCCCGGAACGCTTCGAGCGGGACGACCCGCATCTCAGTCGGCAAACACGCGCTTCAGACCCCGTTCGGTCTCGGCGAGCGCTTCCCGGAAGTGGAGCAGCTCCTCCCCGAAGCCGAACCGGATGTGGTTCGGCAAACCGAAGTGATCACCGGGGACGAGCAGCACGTCGTGCTGGGCCCGCATCCTCTCCACCAGGTCGAGTGCGCTGATCGCCTGACGGTAGCGCACCAGACAGATCGCCCCCGCCTGGGGCGGGTGCCAGCTGAACGTGTCGCCGAAACCTTTCAGCCACTGCTCGATCACCGGGTAGTTGGCGCGCAGGATGCCGCGGGTGCGCGCCAGCACCTTCTCCCGCACCGACGGCTCGAGGACTATCGCGGCGAGGTGATCGCTCGCGCCCGCGGGTCCGATCGTGGTGTAATCGTGGCGCGCCCACGCATCACCCGAGAACGCCGGCGGCGCCACGACCCAGCCGATCCGCAGGCCCGGCAGGCCGTACGCCTTCGAGAGGCCGTTCACCACGATCACCCGCTCGTAGCCGCCCCAGAAGGACGGCGTGGTCGTCCCATCCCGCTCCGCTCCCTGGTAGACCTCGTCCGCGAGCAGCCACGCGCCTACCTCGGCCGCCCGACTCACGATCGCACGTCGCATTTCCTCCGAGAGCACGTGCCCGGTCGGATTGTGCGGATTGGTGACGACGACCAGCTTGGTGCCCGGCGCGATGGCGTGCCGCACCTCGTCGAGCGCGGGCTCCCACTGCGCCTCGCTGCGCAGCGTAAAGCCACGCACTTCGGCCCCGAAGTTCTGCGCGAGCCCCCAGGTCTGGAGGTAATTCGGCAGCATCACGGCGACCTTGTCGCCGGGCTCGACCAGCCGCCAGCACACGACGAAGTTCGCTTCTGCGCTGCCGGTGGTGACCAGGATCTGCTCGGGCGAGACGCCGTCGTACAGAGCGGCGATGCGCCGGCGCAGGAGGTCGGTGCCGTTCGACTGGCTGTAGCCGAGTCGAACATCGAGCAGCGGCGCCGGGGACGCGCCGGCCAGGTCGAGCAGCTCCTTGATGGAGAGCGGGTGCACACCCGACTCGGACAGGTTGTAGCGCACCCGGTTCTCCCAGGTACTTTGCCAGCGCTCCAGCTCGAACGAAACGAACGGCAAGGAACCTCCCGGTGCGGGGTCCTAGGTCTCAGGAGCCAGTAAAGTGAGGTCTGCCGGCGTTTCCAGCCAGTAATCCGGCCGCAGGTCCTCCAGATGCGAGCGGTCGAACGGTCCCCACAGGACGGCCGCGGTCTTCACGCCCGCTGCCCGGCCGCACTCGATGTCGTGGCGCGAATCGCCCACGAACACGGCGCCCGTGGCCGGCACGCCCAAGCGCTCGAGCGCCATGAGCACCGGCTCGGGGTGCGGCTTGGGGTGGGTGACTTCGTCCGCACCCACGATCACCTGAAAAGCGCTCTCGAGCTCGGCGACCCGGAGCCCGCGCACGGCGCCGCTGCGCATTTTGCTCGTCACGAGTCCGAGGGTCTTGCCGCGGTCTCGCAGCGCTCGTACCGCCTCGACAACACCGTCATAGGGACGCACCAGTTCGTCGTGGTGGGCGAGGTTGTAGGCCCGATACGTCGCCACCATGGCCTCGATCTCGGCGGGGTCCTCGGTGAATTGCCGGAACTGTACCCACAGCGGAGTACCCAGCCCCTGCATCCAGACGTCGTCCGACGGCTGCTCGCTGCGGTGCTGGCGCATGGTGTGACGGTAGGAGCGAAGGATCAACTCGATCGAGTCGATCAGGGTGCCGTCGAGGTCGAACAGGAACGTTGAGAGAGGCACGTCGGAAGGTAGCTACGCCTGCGTGAGATACCAGCGACACTCGGCGCGGAGCGGGCATGCGCGCTTCAACCGCTTGAACGCCATGGCGCGCCGCGCGTCGTCCATTCGAAGGGATCAACCGCTGGCGGGCGCGGCCGCGGACCGTAGAATGTCACGAGCCGGCCGATTGCGGCGCGGCAGCTCGACCCGGCGTTCGGAGGCACATAACCGTGCACAATTTCGAGACCGTTCTCGCTCTGCTCGTCGGCGTCACCTTCCTGGCGTTAGTGGCGCGCCGCTTCCAGCTCCCCACCCCCGCGCTGCTCGTCGTGGGCGGGCTCCTGGTGGCCGTGGTCCCTGGGCTCCCCACGGTGCAGTTCGACCCACAGCTCGCGTTCCTGATATTCATCCCGCCGCTCCTCTACAGGGCCTCGTTGCTGTCGTCCTATCGCGACGTGCGGGCCAACTTCCGGCCGATCCTGTCCCTCGGTGTGGGACACGTGGTGTTCGCGACGATCGTGATTGCCTGGGTTGCGCACAAGGCGATTCCTGGCTTGCCGTGGGCGTCCGCGTTCGCGCTCGGCGCCGTCGTGTCGCCACCCGACGTCGCGGCGGCGACGGCGTTTCTGCGGCGGCTACCAATGCCGCGACGTGCCGTGACGATCCTCGAGGGCGAGAGCATGATCAACGACGCGGCCGCGATCGTCGCGTACCGCGTCGCAGTCGCGGCCGCGGTGACCGGCGCGTTCTCCCTCATGGGCGCGGCCGGGCGGTTCGTAGTGGTGGGCACGGGCGGTGTATTGGTCGGCCTGGCCATAGGGTGGCTGCTGGCTGCGGTTCGCCGTCGCATTCACGATCCCGAGGTCGAGAACACCATCTCGCTGCTCTCGGGCTACGCGGCCTATCTCCCCGCCGAGCGTCTGGGCGTGTCCGGGATCCTGGCGGTGGTTGCCATGGGGATCTATCTGGGGCGGGTGGGGCCCCGCTTCGTGGCGGCGGACACCCGCGTGCAGAACGTCGGCATGTGGGACGTGGTCGTGTTCGTGCTCGAGGGGCTCATCTTCATTCTGACGGGGCTCGCCCTGCGGCCGATCGTGGAGGGCCTGACCGGGGCAGCGGCGCTCGAGCTGGTGCGTGCGGCTGTCCTGGTGAGCCTGGCCGTGATCATCGCGCGGCTCGTGTGGGTTTACTTCGCCGGGAATTTTCGCTGGCTGTTGGGGCGCCGGCTGCGCCCACGCGAGGCGCGGCCGCGCTGGCAGGTGTTGACGGTCGTGGGCTGGGCCGGCCTGCGGGGCGGTGACACCCTCATTCTCGCCGCCGCAATCCCCACCGTGACGACCGCCGGCATGCCCTTCCCTGACCGGGACGCCATCATCGCTCTCTCGTACGCCGTCATTCTGGTCACGCTGCTCGGTCAAGGGTTCACTCTGGCGCCGCTGCTGCGCTGGCTCGATGTGCGGGAGACGGGCGACGAGGAGCGTCGCGAGGAGCTCGCGGCGCGCATCAACGCCTCGGAGGCGGCGCTGGCGCGGCTCGAGCAGCTCGCGTCGGAGCCATGGATGCACGCGGGCGCGCTGTCGCACACCCGCGATCGCTATCGCCTCCGCACGCGCCACTTGCGCGGCCACGCGGACGGTGTGCTCGAGGATCCGATCGAGGAAAAATCCATCGCGCACCTGCGTCTCGCGCGCGAGCTGCTCGCGGTGGAGCGGCAGGAGCTGCTCCGCATGCGCGACAACGGCGCGATCTCCGACGCCGTGATGCGACGCGTGCAGCAGGAGCTCGACTACGAGGAGCTCCTGCTGCATCACGAGTGATCCTCAACCCAACACGACCGCCGCGATCAATTCGACGTGAGGCGCCTCGTCGCAGGTTGCGACGGGCGGCATGCGCTCGTGCCAGGCCAGCACGTCGCGGACCGCGAGCGGCGCGCGGCGGGCCAGTAGATCTTCGAGCCACAGCTCTTCTCCGGCAGTCATGCCGAGCGCGAGTCGCGAGACGAGACCATCGAGGCGGGCGAGGTCGGCGTGGCGACGCTCGGTAGCGGCGCGGCGCGCCGCCGCCAGCACCCAGGGTATGAGCCGGCGACTGAGGCGATCGCGGTGGGCCGCACGCCAGCGCGCGTCTTCGAGTGCGGCGAGCCGCTCACGGACGAGCGGCGCCGCCCGTCGGATCGCCCGCTCGAGCGTGCGACGGTCGAGCGGGGCCGCTTCCGCCGCGGCCGCCCTCTCGAGCAGTCGGGTGGCGCGGGCGGGATCGGCTCGAGCGCCCCCATCTGTCACGACCACGCCCTCGACTTGACGCCCTAGCCGCACCACGAGCACGACCGCTGGCTCTAGCGCCGTGACCGCCGCGCAGCTCCCGGGCGTAGCAGGCGGCCCCGCGCGAGCGGCGAGCTGCTGCAGCCGGTCGCACCAGTCGAGCCCGCGCGGGCCGGCGCCCGCTCGCGCTTGCATGCGCCGCTTCGTCACCAGGCGGCGCTCCATGGCCAGGGCGTCCGCGAGCGGCGGAGGCGGGAGAAACGTCACCGTCTCAATCCGTTCATGGGCTGAGCCGGCGCGGTCGATCCGGCCCACACGCTGTGCGAGGCGTGCGGGGCTCCAGGGCAGGTCATAATGGATCACTCGGCCGGCGTCCTGGAGATTCAGGCCTTCGCTCAGGAGATCGGTCGCGATTAGGACGTTGGTCTCGAGCGCGAGGGCGGGAACGGAAGCGCCCTGCGCTCGCGGCGCGAACGCGCGGAGCACCTCCTCCCGCCGCGCGGGCTCGCTTCCAAACCAGCCCCGCTCTCCCGTCACCGCCGCGACTCGGTGGCGACGCAGCCGGCGCATGAGGTGATGCACGGTGGCACGCGCATGGACGAAGGTGATCGTCTTACCCACCCGTTCAGCGAGCAGGCGCTCGAGAGCGTCCGCCTTGGGATCATCGGGGGACGCGGCGACCGTGCGCAGCCGTCGCACGACCGCGCGGTCTCGGTCGGTCACCGCGCTCGGTCCAGGAGGCAGCACCAGCGGGAAGAATGCGAGCTGGAGGTCGTCGGATCCGGCGGGGAACAGTCCGCGGAAATCGCGGCGCCCCAGCGCCCTCCCGTGCGCCGCGGCCGCGGCGCCCAGCTCGAGGAACGCTTCATACCGAACGAGGCTCGCGCGAAACGCCGGCAGGCTGGAGGCGAGCTGCGACAAGAGAAGCATGCGAAACAGCGCCGCCGCCTCTCCGCCCGCCTCGAGCTGCGCGACTCCGGTCACGAGCTGCTCGAGCACCGGGTCGGGCGCCGTGCCGGCGCGAATCGCTTCCCCGGCCGCGCGCTCAGGGAAAGCAAGCACGGCAGGCCCGGAGCCATACCCTGCCCGCACGCGCTGGCGAGAGCGCGACACGCTGAGCCGGGCGGCGGCGGCCGTCACCGCGTGAGGATCAGCGTCTCCCAGTGCCGCGCGACAGAGTGAGGGCACGCCCAGCGCCGTGAGGTCGTGGTCCCGCAGGAACAGGCGGAAAAGATGAAACAGATCGCCGATCCGGTTGTGCACCGGCGTCGCCGTGACGAGCAGGACACGCGCACCGATCACGGCCTTTGCGAGGGCGCGGTAGCGATTAGTGTCGGGGTTTCGGAAGCGGTGGGCTTCGTCGATGATAAACAGGCGGCAACGGGCGGCAGCAGGCGGCAGGTGGCGGCAACGGTTCCCGCTCAGAGACTCATGCGTGATGATCGGGGCGTCGGTGTCGTACCGCTTCAACAAGGCGCGCCATTGGTTCACCAGCACCGCCGGCACGCCCAGCGCGAACGGCTCGCCGAGCGCGCGGGCGACCGCGAGCGCCACGTACGACTTGCCGAGGCCGACTGCGTCCGCGAGCAGGGCGCCGCCATAGCACGCGAGCATGCCGACGAGCCGCTCCGCGGCGGGGACCTGGTGCGGGGCGAGCCATGCCGGCCACGGTGCTTTGCCTTCGAGCGCGAGCGGCGCGAGGTCGAGCAGCGCGCGCGCCCCGAGCGACGCGACCGCCGGCGCCGGGCCGACCGCTCCCGGCGCGAGCAGGCAGGCGAGCGGCTCGGGGAGCGGGGCGAGGTGCTCAGAGAGGATCCGCGGCGGATGCGTCCAGGGCACGGCGGTCCGCGGCCTCGAGTTGGTACATGTCGGCAATCGCGTCGTCGTCTGACGCGTTCGCCCGCCCCTGGTCTGCCAGGGCGCGCCATTGCGCGGGATTGGAGGGCGGGAGCGGCAGTCCCCGCACGACGCGTGCGTTGAAGCGCCGGAAGCCGCCGCGGGCGGGATCGGCGGAGAGCCGCGCGAGCGCGGTGAGCCAGCGCGAGTTGAACAGCGCCGCCAGCGCGTACGCGTCGTCCGCCGCGCGGGTGACGATGCCGTACACGGTGTTCAGCGGAACGACGCCGGTGTCGGGCACGACGGCCGCGAGTCGCCGCGCCAGGTCCGGCCAGATCACGCGGTGTGGGGCGTCGGCTAAGGCGATGCGGAACAGCTGCCAGGCCGGACCGCGGCGGTAGTCGCTACGGCGGCACAGCCGCTCCACGTGCGGGTCGAGCGCGCGCGCCAGCTCGGCCGGGAGGCGGGCGAGCGGCCGTCCGTCGGGCCCGTGAGTCCACAGCAGGTGTGCGCGCGGAGTCGCCCGCCAGGGCCGCAGGTCTCGACCTCGGACGACGGGCCGGGTCGCCGGTCCCGGTTGCGACACCAGGAACACATCATCCGCTCCGGTCTTCACGCCGAGCTGCGGGCGCCAGCGATCGCCCACCGCAGGGCAAACGGTCCGCAGGTGACGCGCCACCCGGGTTGCCCCACCTGCAAGGATCCACGGTCCGTCGGTCGCGAGTGCCCGCTGGGGGACGACCGGGGCCCCGGCCTTGGGCCCCAAGGCTGTAGCCACGCGCTCGCGGCCGGTCGGCTCGATCCGCACGGTCACCAGCGCCATCGGGTACACCGCGGCACCGAACACACCCAATTGCGCCACCGGAGCTACTCGCTCCAGGCGCGTGCTTGCGGCGAGCCGCCGCCGCAGCGGCTCTGCATAGCCGCTCGACGCGAGCTTCGCGGGGACGAGCAGTGCCGCGGCTCCACCTGGCGCGGTCAGCTCGAGCGCACGCTCCACGAACGCGACCGCGAGGTCGGGCAAGTGCGCGTACCCGGGTCCGCGCTCCGGCCGCCAGGTGGTGTAGCGGGTTGCCAGTGTCTCCCGCACCTGGGCGGGCACCCGCTCGCCGCGCACCCAGGGCGGGTTGCCGACGACCAGGTCGAAGCCGCCACGCGCGAGAATGTCGGCAAAGTGGGATTCGAACGCGAAGAAGGGGGTACCTCCTTCGCGCGAGAGGCGGCGCGCCGCCACGCGCAGCTCGCGGCGACTGGCGCGCAAGCGCCGGAGTAGCGCGCGCTCGTCCGGGCGGAGCCCCCGGCGCCGCCCGAACAGGTCGCGATTCTTACCGGCGGCCACCAGCTCGGCGGCACGCCGCTCGAGCGTCGCGACCGCTGCTGCGAACAAGCGCCGCGCGAGCGCACCCTCGGCCCCGGCCAGCTCGCTCAGCGCCCGCCGCTTGGCCGGTCCCGCGAGGCTGAAGAGCGCGCGCCGGGCGATGGTGAGCCGCTCGATTTCCGGCGATGGGGCTGGAATCATCGCACCACCTCCGCCGAGCGCGCGCGCGAGCGTGAGCGGGTCGAGCAGCGCGTCGCCCTGGCGCACGTGCCCGTCGAGGTTCGGCAATGGAGCGATCAGGGTGAGGTCCGTTTCGTCCTGGTCCGGCACCAGGGCGAGCCACAGGCGGAGCTCGGCGAGCCGCACGGCCGTGAGGTTGAGGTCCACGCCGAAGAGAGAGTGCGCCACCACGTCGTGGCGGACCGCGGCCGCGGGCCCCTCGCCCGCGGCGCAGCGCAGGCGTGTGAGCTCCTCTAGTGCACCGAGCAAGAAAGCTCCTGAGCCGACCGCCGGATCGAGTACAGCGACTCGGCGGAGATCGGGCGGCGCGTCGGGCGGGTCGCCGTCATGCACCCAACGCTCGGCGGCCAGGGGGGCGAGGCCGAAGCGCTGCACGAGGATCGCGGTCAACCCGGCGCGTACGATTTCGCGCACCAAGGCTGCGGGGGTGTAGTAGCTGCCGCTCGCGCGCCGTTCGGTCGGGTCCATCACACCCTCGAACACGCGGCCCAGCATGTCGGGGGCGACGCAGTGACCTGCGTCGTCGGCTTCGCGGGCGGAAAAGTGGAATCGCTCGAACAGCTCGTCGAACGCGTCACGCCAGTCGGTATTGGTCCAGCGGGCCGGACCCTCGCGCCGCTCGAGGGCGGTTGGCTCGAATAGTCCGCCGTTCAGAAACGGCAGGCGGCCCAGTGCGCGTGCCGCCCCCGAGCGACCGGAGGCCGGCCGGTTGAGCGCGCCGAAGCACAGCGGGTCGAACACCTGGCGGTGAAAGTGGCGCCGGGTCGCGACGCTGTCATCGAATCGATGGATCAAGTAGCGCCGGTCGCCGTCCAGCCAGCCTTTCGCCTGGACGAAGTAGAGGAACAGCACGCGGGTGAGCGCTGTCAGCGCCAGGGTGTGCCGGTCGGACCGGCTGCGCGGCACCGCCAGCCGGTCCGTCAGCCGCTCCAACGTGGCTCGGAACGCCCGGAAGAACCGCGGGGTGACGCCTTCGCTCGCGAGTGCTTCGCCGATCCGCAGGCTGAGAGCGAGCGGCGTTTCGCCCGGGAGGGGACGGAACCGCTCCAGTGTGTCGAGCGAGCCGCCGGGCGGCCGCTCGAGCGGAATGGTGGCGAGGCGCAGGGCGGGGCCGCCGTCGCGCCCGGCGCGAGCGATCGCCCGCCAGCTCGCGCACACGAGGCGCCGCGGACCCGAGCCGAGTGCGCACGCGAGGCCCCGCTCCGCTTGCGCCGCCAGGCGCTGGGCCGCGGCGCGGACTGCCCGCTCGGGGTCGCGCGCCTCGATCGCGAATACGCGGAACGCCTCGTGGCGCGCCACCAGCGCTGCTCGGAGCACGCCCGCCGCCTCTGCCTGCGCCGGACCGAGCCAGGGTCCGGGTGGCACGGGCTCCCACGCCGTCTGAAACCCGAGCGCCCCAAAGAGGTGGCGAAGATCGTCGATCTGCTCGGTGCGGGCGAGAAGTTCCCGCAGCACCACGGAGCCCCTGGTTCGGAGGGGGCTACGCTACCTCACATCCCTCCGGAGTTTGGTACCAGGGGATTGCGACGACGATCAAAACCACGCGGGCAAGGCCCGTGAAAGGCCCGTGAAAGGCCCGTGAGAGGCCGGGGAAGGGGAAAGGAACGAAACGGTGTCGCTCGCATGGAACCGGTAAGAGCGCGACATCTCACAGATGTACGTTGGGACGATGCGGAGGCTGGAATCGCTCGAGGCTTGGAGGGCCGCCCGCAAACTAGCGGTGCTCGCCTATCGACTCACGCTTGAACCCCCACTGAGTCGCCATTTCTCATTGGCGGACCAGATACGCCGAGCGGCTCCGTCAGTGCCAGCCAATGTGGCGGAGGGCTATGGATTGGCCACCAAGCCGCAGTTCGTTCGGTGCCTCCGCATTGCGCTAGGCTCCGCCATGGAGCTTCGGACGCACCTCGAGATCGTTCAGGAGCTCGAACTGTTCGCGAAGCCCGAGCCCGTGGCGGAAGCATTGCAGCGATGTGAGCGCTTGATCGGCCTCATCATAGGCCTGATCCGCAGCCTGGTGACTCACCCGTAGCGCACCCTTCCCGGGCCTCTCACGGGCCTCTTACCGGATTCTAACTCGCTTTTCTGAGCCTGATGCTCCCATTGACGGTCTCGAGCGCCAGTCTTCGTCCCCCGCTCCCAATCGTGCCGCGCACGCTGCGGGGTCCCAACCGTCCCGTGACCATGAGCGGGAAGTCCGTCTGGATGTCGCCGTTGACGGTCTTGGCGCGAACCTCGGTGGACAGACCGGCGGGAAGATCGAGGGTGATGCCGCCGTTGACGGTGCGGAACTCGAGGGCTTCGCTCCACGTGGCGCGACCGATCGACGCCACGATCTCGCCGTTCACCGTCTGTGCCTCGGCGTAGCCAGCCGTGGAAATCCGGATGCTGCCGTTCACGGTGTTCGCTTCAACATCGCTCGAGAGAACGGCCGCCTCGACCTCGCCGTTCACCGTCTTACCGAGGAACCGCACGCCCGCCGGCACGCGGACCGTGAAGTCGACGGTCACGTCGTTGTTGCGCACGTTCATGTGACCGTCGTCGCCGGCGTCGCACGTGTTCTCCCGGCGGCCGTCGCTGGGATACACGGCGCAGATCGTGACGCCGTCCTCGTGTTGCACGACCTCGATCTTCACGTCGTTGGGGTCGCTCCGGCGCGCGTGCTTCACGGCGGTCACCTCGACGTCGCCCGAGCCGGCCACGGCGCGCACGTCGCCGTTTACGCCCTTGATCTCGATCGCTTTGCCCGGAGCGATTTTCCCCTTCCAGTGGAATTCACCTTGGGCGGGAGCCGCGCGGGGCACCAGCGCCAGGCCAGCCACGACGGGGAGCAGCGCGAGTATGGAGCGGCGCATGGTCATTCCTCCTGGTGGTCTTCGTCGTTCTTGTCTTTTTCGTGGTGCTTGTCCCTGAGGAGCTGGCCCGGTCGGCAGATCTTGATGTCGCCGCTGAACGACTCGAGCTCGAGCCGGGCGCTCCCCGAGCCGAGCGTGAAATTGAAACGGTGCTTGGTCTTTCCCGTCAGCTGCACGGGGAAGCAGGCACTGAAGTCGCCGTTGAACGTCGAGACGGACACCGAAGCGTTGGCCTTCTCGGGGACCGACACCCGCACGTCGCCGTCGTGCGTCCCGAAGCGATAGCGCCCGCCGTCCTTGATCGTGCCGTCGTACGTGATGTCGCCGTTCACGGTGTTCGCCTCGGCATTGGCGGACTCGATCTGAATGAGTGTGATGTCTCCGTTCACGGTTTCCGCGGTGATGTCGCCCGAGACGTCGGTCGCCCGGATCTCTTCGTTGACGCTGCTCAAGTCGATACGGCCGCGCGCCTTTTCGAGTGTCACCGCGCCCATGACGGACTTGAGCGACACGTTGCCCGACCCGCCCAGGACCGTGACCTCGCCTTGCACCGTTTCCGCGGTGATCTCGTTCTGGGCGCCGTCCACCTTGATGTCGGTGTAGACCCCGGAGAGGTTCAGCGCCATCCACGCCGGCACGGTGACGGCGTAGTCGATCTGCGACGGCCCGCGCCGCCCCGGCTCGGTCTTCACGCGGACCACCTGTTCGGACGCATCGACGCTGATCCGGTCCCGGCTCGAGTGGTCGGCCACGACCCGCACGGCGTTGCGGCTCCACGTCTTGACGGCGATTTCCCCCCCGTAATTGTGGACCTCGAGCCGGGCGCCCGCCCGCACCGGGACGGTCGTGTCGGTTTGCTGCGTGAGCGCGAGCGCCGCGAGCGTCGCCAGGGTCGTCAGCATGCTGGTCGATCCTCCTCCTAGCTCCGCGCGCCGGCGAGTGTCGCCGCTTGGCGCAGCAGCTCCAGTTTACGCCGCATCTCTTGGGCGAGGTGCAGGTTCAGATATGAATTCGCGGGGTCGGCCGCGAGCGCGCTCTGCGCGTTGCGAATCGCCCGGTCGATGATGCTCAGGTTGCGCTCGATCACGCGCACGGTGGCCGTGTCGAGCTGGCCACGGCCGCGCGCGAGGGCCCGCTCGAGATCCGCCACCTGGGCGGCAAAGCGCGGATCGCCCGGGTAAACGGCCGCATTGATGAGTGTCGGGGCGCGTTCGGATACCACGACCGGCGAGGTGGGAACGGTCCCGCGTCCCCCGAACAGCCATGCGGCGCCACCCGACAGCAGCGCCAGCGCCACCGACGCGGCGGCCAGTTGCGGCATAGTGAAGGAAAACCGCCTCACCACCGACCGCGTCTTCGATCGCGCCGACAGCCCGATCCGGGCCGCGACGGCCGGCCAGAGATCCGCGGCGGGCGGGCGATCGTCCAACGCGCGCGCGTTCGTCACCACGCGCCGCAGCTCGTCGAGCGTCGTACGGCAGGCATCGCACGAGGCGAGATGCGCCTCGAACGCCGTCCGCTCGGGGCTCGTGAGCTCGCCGTCGAGATACTCTGAGAGTCGATCCGTCCACTGGTCCGTCATACGCTACTCCCTTCCGGTACTCCCGCGTCCCCACCCCTAGCCCCCAGCCCCTAGCCCCTACCATCTAGCGCTCGAGATGCTTGCGGAGCGCCATGCGGGCATGATGCAGCTGCGATTTCGACGTGCCGGCCACGATCCCCAGCATGTCGGCGATCTCCTCGTGCCGGTACCCCTCGATATCGTGCAGCACGAACACCTGTCGCGCGCCGTCGGGCAGCCGGCCGATTGCTTCCTCGAAATCCATCGACAGCTCCGGCGCCGCCGCGCGACCCGCTACCCCGTCCAGAATGTCGGCCGAGTCGTCGTAGCGGCTGCGCTCGGTGCCGATCGTAGTGCGCCGGGCGAGGATGACGTTCACGGCCAGACGGTGCAGCCACGTCCCGAATGCCGCTTCGCCCCGAAACGTCGCGAGCTTGGTCCAAGCGCGGACGAACACGTCCTGTGCGATGTCGTCGGCGTGATCCGGGCCGACCATCCGCCGCACCAGGCTGTGCACCCGCGGCACGTGGGCCCGGTACAGGCGCTCGAAGGCGCGGCCGTCACCGGAGGCGGCGAGCGCCGCGTCGGCAGTTTCCGCGTCCCCCAACGCCCGCTGGTCCGGATCTCTGCGCAGTGTCGCCACCCCGGGAGTGGTGAGCTCCATGTGTACCCTTCGATGGGGCACAGGGTTAAAAGGTTGTAGCAGCGTGGGAATGACTAATAGTAGGCGCACGCGGGAGAATCGTTAGAGTAAATTGCGAGCGCTCATGAGTCCTCCCCCGCCCAACCTGCTCGCCCTGGCCGGCCTCGGCCTGCTGCTGGGCTTCCGTCACGCGTTCGAGCCGGACCACCTCGCGGCCGTATCGACGCTCGCGACCCGCCAGGGTCGCTTGCTCGACGCTTGCCGCTTGGGCCTCGCGTGGGCGCTCGGCCATACCGCGAGCGTGGGCGTGGTGGTGGGCGCCATCATCCTGTTCGGGGTGCATCTTCCCGACCGGCTCTGGCCGGCGGCTGACCTCCTGGTCGCGCTGCTCTTGATCGGGCTCGGTGGGACCGTGATCCTGCGCTACGCGCGGGGCCGCTGGCACCTGCACGCGCACTCGCACGCCGGAGGTCCGCACCTTCATCTCCACAGCCACACGCACGGGACCGCGCACGAGCATGCGCACCCGCAGGGCGATGCGCGTCGCTCGCTGGGATTCGGCCTGCTGCACGGGCTCGCAGGGAGCGCAGCGATCCTCGTGCTGCTGGTCGCCGCGGCTCCGACCCGCTCGGCCCAGCTCGCCTATTTCGCGGCGTTCGCGGCGGGAACTATGATCGGGATGCTCGTGGTGTCGGTGTCGCTCGCGAGCATCGTACGGGTCGCCTCGACGCGGGGCGCGCGCTGGGCGACGCTGCTCCATGTGGGCAGCGCGGCGGCGAGTGTGATGGTGGGGCTGCTGCTGGCCGGGCGAGTGGCTACGCAGTGACACGTCGGCAGGCTGGCGATTTGATCAGAGCGGTGAATAGTTAACCGCCTCGCTCTCACCTGGAGGCCGCTGTGCTCCCGTCTCGCCTGCCGCTTAGCTTGGCGCTCGCGTTCTCGCCCAGTCTCGCTTCTGCGCAGAACGCCGCGACCGACTCTATTCCGTTCCATCAGCGGCAGTGGGCTGCGCAGTTCGCCGGCGGGACGAGCTTCGCAAGCCTCGGCGTGCTCCGCTTCACCGCGCCGACCCGCGCGTGGCTGCTCGACTTCCGCTTCACAGGCGGCCACTCGCACGACAGGCAATATGTCCAGGACACGCTGGTCGGCGACGGGTACACGTCCAAGGCAAACGTTGATGCTCGAATCGGGCGCCGCTTCTATCAGGGTCGCGGCAAAGCGGTGGTGAGCTTTCAGACCGTCGGCGTGCTTGGCGGTTACGCGCACGACTGCTCGGCATTCAAGGGACTCACGTTTTCGGGCAATTCTTGCTCCAACGGCTGGACAGCAGGTGCGTTCGGAGAGCTCGGCGGAGCGTACTTGATCACACACAGCTTCAGTATCGGGGGGACGGCGACGGTGGCCTTCTCTTACGAACGCACGACCCAGAGGTCGTCGAGCGGGGCGGTGGCCAAGGGATGGGCCTACTCGGGTTCGATCCAAGGGCTCTCGTTTGCGGCGACGGTGTACTTTTGAGGGCTTCCATGCTGCGCTGCCTCCGATGGCTCCCCGTCGTATTGCTCCTCGCTTGCCTCGATGCTTTTGCCCCCGCGGGCGCGGTGCCGTTCACGCCGTCCGCGGTATACCGTACTTGGTGGACGCAAATCGAGGCGTGCGCCGGCCTGTGGGGTGACTTCGATCGCGTGGAGTGGTACGAAGTCCCCGGCTCGAGCTACTGGTGTCCTGCGTACGAGGGCCGATGCGACGGATGGTGGCGCTCGCCGCACACGATCTACATGTCGCAGGACCAGCTGTACGACCGTCAGCTCGCCGAGCACGAGATGCTGCACGACCTGCTGCAACGGGGGGATCACCCGCCGGTGTTTCAGGCGTGCGGAGTGTAGGCGGGTTCCTCGACTGCGGCTACGACCGTCGCGGCAGTGAGCGTTCCGAATACGTTGGTCATAGTGCGGAACATGTCGGGGATGCGATCGAATCCCAGCAGCAGCTGCAGCCCGGTCAGTGGGAGCCCCGTGGCGGTGAACGCCGGCACCAGGCTCACGATGCTCGCCGAGGGAACGCTGGCGACCGTGAGCGAGGCGAGGAATACGGCGGCTCCCCCCTGGAACATGCCGGCGAGGCCGAGCGGGACGCCGTACAGCCGGGCCACGAACATCACCGCCACCGCCTGGAACAGCGCGCTCCCCACGCGGCCGACGCTCGCGCCCAGGGGCAGCACGAAGCTCGCCACCGTGCGCGAGATCCGCAGGTCGCTCTCCGCGGCTTCGAGCATGACGGGAAGCGTGGCGAGCGACGAAGTGGTCGAGAACGCCATGAGCAGAGAGGCGCGGATCGCCCGCAGATAGCGCCCCGGCCCGAGCCGCCCGACCAGCGCGACGACCGGGAGGAGCACGACCGCGATGAGTGCGGCGAGCCCCGCGATCACGGCAACGATGAACACGGCCACCGCTCTGATGAGATCGACGATGAACTTGACGTCGAACTGCGATAACGCGCTGGCCACGATCGCGAAAATTCCGATTGGGGCGAGCAGCAGCACCCAGCGCACGATCCGGATCAGGGCCTGCGTGGCCGCGTCGGCCAGGTCGGTAAGGGCGTGACGCTTCTCGTCGGGTAGCGCGGCGGCGGCCACCGCGAAAATTGTGATGAACACGATTAGAGGAAGCAGATTTCCATCTACGGCGGCGCGCACCGGGTTCGACGGGATGAGCTCCACGATGAACCGGGCACCGGTGGGAATCTGCTCCGCTGCGTGTCGCACGGCTCCAGTGTCCGCGGCGGCCGCGACACGGAGCGCCGCTTGCTGATCGGCGGTGATGGGCGCGAGCGGCAGGAGCAGCGCGGCCACGACAAAGCCGATGAGGATCGCCGCGAGCGAAATGGCCCAGAAGAAGGCGAGCGTCTGGATGCCGAGTCGCCCGACGCGTCGCAGGTCGCCCAGCCCCGCGACGCCCGCGAACAGTGCCGTGGCGACGAGCGGGATCACGACCATCGACAGCAGGTTCAGGAACAGGGTGCCGAGCGGCCGCAGCGACTGGGTCGCGGCGAGCAGCACGGGCGATCGCGTCCAGACGGCGGCGAGGCCCAAGCCCAGCCCGGCCACGAGGCCGAGCGCCATCCAGACGTGGCTTCCGATTGATCGCACGGTATTATTTCCGGGCACAATGATCATCGGCGCCATCACGCTCCGCAACCGCTAGCCTGTGGCCACGCCCGCGAAGCGATCGTTTCGTTTGACCGGGGCGGCGGGGTCGCCTGTGGCCGTCGAGGTCACGAGTGCCGCCGGACAGCGTCCCGTGGTCGTCTTGTGCGGTCGGCCCAGGCCCGAACTCGGCGAGCGGCTGGCACGGGCGGGCTTCGCGGTCGTGTCGTTCGACCCGCCCGGAGCGCCGAGCCTGGAGGTCGCGCTCGACGCGCTCGGTCGTGGCATGCTGGAAGTGGACGCGGACAGTTATGCGTTGATCGAGCTGCACGACGATGGCTCGATCGCGCTGGCTCGAGCCGCCGCCGGCGTACGCGTCCCCGGTCTCATCGTGCGCGATCTTCCGGATGAGCTCGCGGCGGCGGCGATCGTGCAATGGTTGGCGAAACACCTCGTGTGATCACCCTCGCAACGGTCCGTCGGGCGTTGCGAGATCACCGCCCCCAGGTCGTCGATGCCTCCGACGCCCGCCCCGCCGCCGTCACGCTCGTGCTGCTCGACGGTCCGCAGGGTCTCGAGATCCTCCTCATCAAGCGTGCCGAGCGCGGCGATGACCCGTGGTCCGGTCAGATCGCGCTCCCGGGCGGGCGCTACGACGCCGGCGACTCGGACCTCGAGGCGACGGCGGTGCGGGAGACGCGCGAAGAGACCGGAGTGGACCTGTCGGGCGCGGAGCGGATGGGGGCGTTGGACGATCTCTATCCCCGCACCTCGGTCCTGCCCCGCGTGGTGGTGCGGCCGTTCGTCTTTGCGTTGACCCGGCGCGCCGACCTCGTTCCGAGCGATGAAGTGCAACGCGCCTTCTGGCTGCCGCTCGGCCGCCTCGCGGAGCCGGGCGTGCGGCGCGAGGTGACGCTGACACTGCGCGACGGCCGACGCACCTTCCCGGCCTACATGGTGGACGAGGAGCTGATTTGGGGGATGACGGAGCGGATTATCACGCCGTTCGTGGACCTCGTGCGAGCTCAAAAGCCTCAAACATAGCCTCTAGAAATCCACATATTTGCTTGACAGCATCTCATAATTAGTGTAGACTAATTCCTGGCGGGCAGCAAAGGTCAATTCGTTGCCCTTACACCTGATACCTAGCACCCAACACCTGCCTCAGCGGCAGGGAGAATCGGCATGCAGCCAGCTTTACGCGATCCCAACCCTCCGCTGACACGGTCCGTCGAGGACTACCTCAAGGCGATTTACCATCTCTCGAGCCAGGGCGGCTTCGCCGCGACCAGCGACATCGCCGCGATGCTCGAAGTATCTCCGCCGTCGGTGAGCGGCATGGTTAAGCGGCTCTCCGAAACGGGGCTGATCGAGCACGTGCCCTACCGCGGTGTTCAGCTCACCTCGCAGGGCCGCAGGGCGGCGCTCAGGATGATCCGCCGGCACCGCATCCTCGAGCTCTATCTCACGCAGCATCTGGCTTACGACTGGGGCGGCGTGCACGCCGAAGCGGAGCGGCTCGAGCACGCCGTGTCGGACGAGCTGATCGAGCGGATGGCGAGCGCGCTGGGGCAGCCCCAGTACGACCCGCACGGCGATCCCATTCCCACGGCGGCCGGC
>WNFR01001259.1_pt1 | contig 51384 bp, 44 predicted proteins | sample 5400221 | NCBI WGS metagenome assembly WNFR01 (sample SAMN13153357, study PRJNA577476) | soil metagenome | isolation source: 40 cm soil under Madrone tree | place: USA:California | collected 2016-06-14 | reverse complement strand
GCGCCGATCGTCGCGCGACCGGGTAACCGAATGTAGGTTATACCGGCGACGCTCGAAACAAGATCTTCCACCGCATCCTCGCCATCATCGACAATAACCAACTCCTTGTTCGGATAATCCTGCTGAAGAAATAACCGAAGCGCGAGCTGCACAAATGACCGGCGGTTAGAGGTGGGCATGATGCACGAAACAAGCGGCGGGTCATTGATCGCACGATAGAAATTCAGCTCGTCACCCAACAACTCTCGAATGCGCTCAGGGGGCTGCGGCTGCCAGAAAGTGCCGCCAGTCTCCTTACGGCTGGTGTTGCCCGCATGAATCAAAGCGACACACAGCGCAGGGTCAGCAAGATCACAAATGCTCTTGCTGTTTGCGCTCCACACAAAGCGTGAGTCCTCGCCGACCTGGAGATCGGGAAAGTGATTCTGCTGCCAGAAGCGCTTGCGATACGCGAGAGTGTTGCCCCCGACCCAACCTGCGCCGGGAACGTAAACGTATTCCCAGGTCTGAAGCGTTTCGGCATCGTAGTAGAATACGCGGCTGGTACCGCACAATTCCGCGCCCTGTTCCAGTAACGCGCGCACTTGCACGCCGGTTCGCCGTTTTGGGTACCAGTCATCGTCATCCCAGTGGATGATGAGCTCGCCCCGAGCTTGTTCACAAGCAAAGTTGCGCTTGGCGCCAATCGTCAGTTTTCCGTCGAGTCTGAAATACCGAATGCGAGGATCCTCGGGCACGCAGTCGGCAACTGAATCAGCACCATCATCAATGATCAGGAGTTCGGTATTGGCATAGTCCTGGCGCAGAAAGGAGCGAATCGCCTGCGGAACAAACCGACGACGGCCGCTGGTGGGCATAATACAGGTCACGAGAGGTTCGCTCTGAACGATGGCGTCACTCGGCTCTTTGTCGGTATCGGCTGATTGCGGCGGGCAAGCGATGAGAGGCGTCAACGGCTGTCGCCTGGGTATAAGAGGTCTGTGATTCTCGATCAACCCTGAGGGCGCGAAGTTTGGGCACGCATCACCGCGACAGTGTGACCTGTAGTCGGTCTTATCACCACGCAAGCGCGCGCCGCAGAACTTGTCTTGATACAACCGCTTACTCGCATCGAATCGGAGCGCTTCCTCCCGCCTTCGCCGTTCGGTAAACGGCGAGCGATGCACATAGGCCGCACCAGCCCAAACGCCGCGCCAGCCAGCCCGCGCCGCGCGAATGTTGTAATCCATCTCCCAACACGGGCCGAGCCCGTACGCTTCGTCGGCGGCGCCGATTGTTTCAATCACCTCGCGCCGGACGACATAACAGAAATCCGCCAGACTGTAGAGCGGTTCAAGCGTCCGTGCCTCTTTCCCAAAACGATTCGCCGCCTCATCGGCAGTGCGAGCGACCTCAGCAGGCGTCGCCCCGCTGCGCGGAAACGCGCACTGCTCATTCCACGAGACATTAGTTGATGGACCGGCGAGGCCGTTGTGCGGGTCGGCGCAAAGCGCCGCAAGCAAGTGCTCCAACCACCCAGGCCCAACCTGCGTTCCGCTTTCAAGCAACACCAGCACATCGGCCTCGGTCGAGGTCACCAGCCGGTTGAAACATGCAGCCGCCCCGAGCGGCGCCGGCGTGCCTGCTTGTGTAAGCTCGGACAAGGTCGCGAGGACGGCCGTAGTTGCGAGATCGGGACCATCGGGGAGGAGCACGCAGGCTACTTCCCGTTCTGTGTTCGCGCGCAAACTCGCAAGCGTCGCGTGCAACCGCTCCGGTTCAGAATGAGCGTGAATTCCGATACAAACGCGTGGCACCCCGCATAGCCTCCTCAACCTATTCCTTGCAGTTTAGAATGGCTCCGATACATAGCTTGAAACTCAATATCTGCTTGCCTGCCTGATCAAGGTGGTTCCAGGACATGGATTTCCCGATCGCAGCGTGGCGGCCAACTGTTCTCCAGATTGCCGAAATCATTCCCTTCCAGATCAAGCCTGGTTTGAAGCGTCACCCTGGTACGGGTGTTGTTCCTGATGATCTCGAATTGTTCTCGTGATGGGTCCCACGACGTGGGAAACTCGATGACGGTCACTCTTGCTTGATTGACGAGTTGGTAAAGCACCTCATAGTGATGCGGCTCCAATCCCTGGATCTCCAGACCTAACATTACCAGTCCATACTCGGACCCCGGAGGAATGTGCCACTCGATGTCCTGAAATCTCGCGCGAACATGCGAGACCGCGCAAGGCCTCCCTTGCAGAGTATCCGCGTGACTCTCCCTAATGAAAGGATCGATAACAACCACTCTGTCGTGAGTCCCAGTTAAGAACTGATCAATTGGAGTCCTGGACCCGCCGATTTCGATGACCGAACGACACGGATGTACAAAATGGGCGGCCAGCACATATCGCGTCGAGAAGGCTCTACTTTCGAGATATTTCCAGTCCTTTAGCCCGGGAGTAGCGGGTTGCGCCTCGGCACGTCTTGTCACCGTGATCAGGTTGCCGGGTTCCGCCTGCACGACAGGCATCGACTTGAACCGCCACCCGTCAGAAACCCTTCCTGTGCGGACCAACGCAATTCCTTCGCCGATCTCGGGAAAATCGACAACGTCACAATCACAGAGTGTGCGGATATGTTCTATAACGTGTTTCACACCGGCGCCTGCCAGATTCGTGTCATGGAAAGTAATGATTGACCCCTCGTGAAGAAAGCGACGATACGTTTTGAAATCTTCGAAGCATCCTTCAAAAGAATGGTCCGCATCGATATGCAAATAGTCGATGCTGATATCATGCTTTTCGAAAACACTCCTGGCGGCATTCCCGGTAAGATCGACGATAATCTCCACGTCAGGGAAATGGCTGCGGAAAAATGAGTCTTCAGCCAACCAGGCAGGGGCGCCCCATCCGACTGCAGGATTGTCCCCGTCAACAAGGATTGTCCGGCTCGTCTCGGCGATTCCGAGATCCCGCTGGGCCTGTCGCATGATGCGAGGAACGAATCCGCCACCGGAGCCAAGACACACCGCGACTTGCGCCCTCAGCGCGTAGACGATCGCATAATACAGCAAGCCCGATCCAAGATAATCCTGATCAGCCCCATGACTACCCGACCAGGGCGCATCGCGCATCAGGTACTCACCAATAACATCTTTGTTAAGCAACTCAGAGCTCATGGCTTCACAGAAAGGTGTCTGTGCCGTACCAGGCAAACGGATGGTCAAGATGCAAACAGAACAGGCCCTCGAGCTGGAGCGGCAGGATCTGATGGCGCTTGCATTCGTTTGCAAACATTCCATCGCTGTGCGCGAAGTGGTTGAGTTCCTGATTGTACCGGACTCGCTCTAACGTCGAACGGTGGACAATCTGCGTGTAGCCCCAGGGATAGATCTCCGGTTCACGGGAAAGCGGTGCGCGAACCAGATCCTCAAATTCTCTCAGGGCGTCCACACGGCCGGATAACACGGCATCCGTTTGTTTCGCTGTCAAAAACCTTCGTTCGCCGTAAAACAGGGCATTGGGGCGCCCCTGGATCTGTTGGAGCACTCTCGATGCGCAGTTGGGACTAAACAAACAATCTGCATCAGTCAGCCAGATCCATTCGCCCCGGCTCATTCCAAACGCATGGTTGATCATCGAGCCTTTGTTCTTAACCAAATGGCTGCCGACCGCTATTTCGCGGACCCGAACGTGCGGGTAGCTCCGCGCTACCGCCGCGACGTGCTCGTGCGTCCCGTCCGGGCTTTGGGGATTGACTACCAGGATTTCGTAAGCACCAGATGGCAGATCCTGATGACACCAGTTGCGAAGTGACACGCGCAGCCGCTGAAGAAAACGATAACAGGTCACGATCACCGACAAGTGGCAGGAAGCTTCAAGAGCGCGAAGGGTCAGATTCTGAAACAATACCTCCTCAACATTTCTGACCTTCAGCCTGAGCACGCCGTTGAGAATGTCTTCGACGCTACAGATAGCCGAATCCCACCAACAACGCTGCATCAACTGGCCGTCGACCCGAAAAGCCCAGCATCCCGCATCTGCGTCCACATCTAATTGCAGATGGCGGGCACCGGTTTGGGAATCTATCCTGGTTAGAAAATCCTTGAACCCGCCGAAGCTCAGCCCGGCGGCCTCGGCCCTCCCGCTGATCGTCACTTCGATCACAAAGTTTTTCAGATCTCTCGCCGCCGAGCTATCCCACCCGCGCCAGGCGAATGCCAACCACTCGGGTCCGGCGCTTTTGACGCGGACACCATCGTCCCGCCAGTCCCATTGACCACCGTCGACGATTTCCCATCGGGCTTGCTCCCGCGGATCGCCGGCCAGCGCTCCCTGCCAATCCGTATCGAGGGCATCGTTCAGTTGAATGTTGCTCGGCTCCAACTTCATGATTGTGTTAGACCACTTGCTCTAGTTGCTTGTATCAAGGAAACTGCTATGGGCCACATCGTCGCTAAGTTATGGCGCGAATGGCCTTGGGCGAAACGATCCACTAGCAATGTTATTGATACAAGCAACTAGTGATCTCCAGACCGCCGTGAGCGACGTTTATTTTGGCCCGGTCTTCTTCCGCGGCGAGCGAGGACCCACGGGCGGACGTACCAATGAGAGCTTCTCCACCTGGGTCCGAAGATCGTTTACCCGTTGAATAGTCGCTTGAAAATCGCGGGCGCTGGCCTGCAAGTCCGCAATCTCCTTGTCGCGCGCAGCCAATTCCTGTTGATGAGTCTGCCGGACCTGAAGCAGCTCGTTTCTCAAACCGGTCAGTTCGTCACGCATGCGAAGAGCGTCTGCGATCGAGGCCTTGCCGGCGGCAATTTCGTTGGTGTTCGCCGTCACTTTAGCTTGAATGTCTTCGATCTGCGGCGCAGCCTTGTCAATCGTAGTGCTGGCGCGTTCGACTTGCGCGCGGAGGCCTTCAATCTGGGGCGCGGTCTGATCGATGGTGGCGTTGGCCCGTTCGACTTGCGACTGCAGTTCCTTGATCTGTGGGGTTGCCTGATCGACGGCGGTCTTTGCGCTCTCGACCCTGGCGCTGAGGTCAGTCAGCTGCGGCAATATCTTTTCAACCTCGGCCTTGCTTGCGGTGACAGCGGCGCTGTTCTCATCCACAACCTTGCGAGTCGCTTCGACGTCAGTGCGCAGTTGCGCGACTGCAGGGGACGGTTCTTCCGCTCGGGTAAAGAAAAGCACTTTATCGTCGCGGGTGACGAGTTTGACTCTCGTTCCTGCTTCGAGGCGAACCGGCGCGCCAGTGAACTCGACTAAGTTGCGAGCGCCTCTGGCAGGATCATAAGGTTCGACCTTGTCTACCACGACGCCGGCTGCCTCCAGCGTCTTCTTCGCATCGTCAACCGAGCTGCCGGACAAGCCTGCATGGGTGGCGGTCGCTGGCTCTGGTACCAGTATTTTGCGCGCCGCATTGGCGCCGAAGTCCGTGAATACCGGCTTTGCTGTAAGCACTCGCGCAGCGACGTCGGTCATCGCCGCTCTGAAATCAGCCTGCTGAACGAAAGTTACGCCGTTGCGAATTTGTTTGCCGGTCAGGTTGTTCTTGCCGGCGGTCGCATCAACCGGCGGTTTAGGTCGCGGCGCGTTGAAATTACCGAACAACCCGGGAAGCGCCGCACAGCAAAACTTCTCGACTGCGTTCTTAATGAAAGGAATGATCGGCACAACTGAAAGCCAGTATTCGACGGTCGGAAAACTATGCACGTACTTGCGAAGCGAAAAGTTGCATACCTTGAACACCTGCCCTTTCCTGATGCTTATGCAAGCAAGGTAGAGCTTATCGTCGGGCCCGCACTCAGGGCAGTCGACCAACAGATGATCGCAGAAACAATCCTTCAGATATTGCAACAAGCCGGCGAGCAGATCGGCAAATGCGTTCAGCACGTCGGCGCGGTAGTCGACCAGCGGCTGAAGGGGAATCTGCCTGGGAGGCGCGAAAAACTCAGACGGAATCGAGCTGATCGTATTGCTGGCGTAGTTCAGCACGTACGTTCGCTTCTGGTCCGGCGCCACCGCAAGCGACAGGGGAGAAATCTGAACCGGGTGACGGTAGTTAGGAACGAGCCTGTTGTCGGAATTAATCAAACCTATTCGATAACTGTCCTCGTAGCTGACCATCAAATGTTTGGTGACCGGATTGTTCTCCAAACGAATGGCCGCGTTCTCACCTAGGTCAGCTATGCCGATGGGAGTGGGAGACGATGACGTGTCCATGGCGTTGAACACAGCTACCTGCTTGTTCACCTGCACCGATGACAAAATCGAGACGGCATATAGCTTCCGGGACCCGCCTTCTTGCGAAACTTCAATGTCGTCTTCGCCGGGGGCAAGGACAATCGCGCCAGCCGGGTCATGAGCTGCGGTCCGGAACTCCACGGGGGTTTGCTGTCCCTTCAGATTCAGGCGCAGCACTCTGTCATAACGGTCGGTTGCACCACCCGGCGCGTTGGCGGTTGCGAAACCCAAACTGTCCTGGTCGACAACAACGAAGTGGCCGGCGGCGTTAAAGCCATAGGTCGGCGTCGGCGTGGCGTTCACATTTTGCGGATTGATCTCGTACAGACCCTTGCCTTTTCCAATTGCATAAACTTTCTCGGACGTGGATGGTGTGGTTGCCAGCGTGACCAATAGGACGTCGCATATTGTTGTGGGCTTTCTGAACGCGTGCTTGAGGCCGCTCACATCGGCCACTGCAAACATGCTGTCTTTGTTGTTGATCGTCGCGACCGCATAGAGTTGTTTGCCGTCTTTGGAGAACGCAACATCCTGAACTATCGCGCTGCTGCCGCCGGGGAACTCCAGCTCATCGACCATTTCGTTCTTATTCAGATCGAAGACGTTGATCTTATTGCTGGCGCCCATTGAGTAGCCGACCGCACTGTTGGGCGCGACGCGAACTCGAGTCTGAAAGCCTTTGCTGAAAATTGTAAAGATGTCCAACCCCGAGTATGGGTACGCGGGGAATTGTCTGGCGTTCTCGAACATCGCACAGAACGTGTGACTCTGCAGCTTGTCGCGCAGCTTGGTATAGAAATCGCGGAGGATCGTGTCCTCCAGGTTCTTGCCCGACTGGCCCTTTTCGCCCGAAAGGAAGACGAATGCGCCGTTCTGCTTGTTGGTGAGCTGAATCAGCAAATTCGAAAACGTTGTGATCCGTTTCTGAGTGGGGCCGACCGGCACATTCTCTTCACCGGGCTTTGGCGTGAACTGGTCGTGGAAAAAATCGGTCAGGCTCTTTATGCACTCATTGAAGAAGTCCAGCAACAGCGTTCCCTTGAGAAGGGATTGGAATTTATTCTTCCCGCTGGGATACGGCTCAATGCGATATCGAGCCTTGCTCTTTGGGTCCGAGTCCAGAACCAGGCAGACGTCAGTATCCGCGATCCCCGGCGGGGAACTCGGCGGCGAAGACAGCGTATCTTCCACTAGCCCAAGCAGGTCAACCTGTTCGTCCTTTTCCAGGATGACGTCGTTGCCTTCACAGTCAATCGCGTAACCGTTGCGCACGGTGACGTGTCTGCGCGGCTGACCGAGCGGGTCGGGGCCGCACTCGACCTGCAACCCGCACACGATGCCCCAGCCGTGAAGGTGCTTATTGTGAAAGCGCAGATCGCGCGCCGAGCAAAGCCGATCGAGGGCTTCCTGCACCGTGTCGGCGTCGGCGAGCTCGCAATTGTCGTTGTCAAAGCAGATGTCGTCCGCGCAGATCTCAGTGAGCGCCGGGAACTTCTTGCGGCAGTCTTCTTTCACGCTCACGAAGCCGGCTTTGACGCCGATAATCGCAAGCTTGCAGAAGTGATGCCGAACGCCCCTGGGTGGTTGAGGAATCGGGTTGCTGTTTGGAATTTGATAAGGCGGCCACTCGATCTCGGCGGTCGCGGTGCGCGCCGGGATCAGCCAGTATTCGCCCGCGTGGTACTGCCCGGCTGAGAACTCGACTTGAATGCCGCCCTCGAGATCGATCCAGTTCGCGAGTGCGGCGCTCACGCCGGTCGAACCTGCGTTGAGCGTCTGATCCCATCGCCGCAGCTTCAATCCCGGAAACCCAGCAAGAGTAGCCACTGACGTCTTCACCGTTATTTCGCCCGGAGCGGGACCGATCCTGTCGATCTGAACGAGGGCGTGCGGCGTACTCTTGAGAGTGGACTCCTCGTCAACGATCTCCACCCATTGACCGCCCGCAAAGCCCAGCACTTCATCTTTGCCGGTCTCCGTAACCGTGATGATTTTGTCATTGATGTTCTGGATCTTCGTTTCAACCGACGCGTTGTCTCGCGACCACTTGAACGTAGCCTGGTTGCGCGCACCGCCCGTGTGAATCTCAACCCGGTAGAGCTGGTTTTCAAGGCGGTTGTATCCCGCGGTTGGCGGCAACAGGCACACGTTCTCGTCATCTGCCGGGGGCTGGGTTCGCGCGTTCAAAGTGCCCGTGCTCAGCGCGGTATCCTGGTCGAACTCAGCTAGCGGACTCTTGCAAGTCACCTCGCCGGGCGGGCTCGCAGGCAACAGCGGAAGCAGCTTGACCTGATAAACAGTTTGAAGACGAGTCGTCGTATCGGGTCCGCCGAGCGCGACTTCCCGGATCAGTTTGTCGTCCAGCGCGGTGATCTCTCGCAGCCACGCGTCGAGAAACACGAGATAAGTTCCGTCATTGAGGCTCAACTGCAGCGCGCCGGCCGGCGGACTCGAAGGAGGGCTGGTGACCGGCGCGGTGAACTCGGGATTCGGGAGGTGAGGCTGACTGGTGTAGGTTGCCGGCTGATTCAGCTCGCATAGAAGACCGTCAACGTAGAATCGCCCAGCCGAAATCGTAAGGTCAGTTCCGACTGGCGTCGTGCCGATCTTAAAACCGTCGCCCTTCCTGGGCACGCCCGACTGGCCGATGACGTCAATGGCTTCCGTTTCGGTGCGATAGAGTTGAATGTCGAGTTGTTCGTTCCAATCGGAATCCAGCTGCACTCGGCCCTGTTGCATCAGCACGCCGCTGTAATGCTTCTTGCTATTGAATGTCTTGCGGCTGTAATCACCCATGATGATCCTCCAATCCGTCGTGACTAACTCGCGTAGAAAATTGCAGCCTCCAATCCGAAGCGCAAATACTCATCAAGCGCGGCGCGCAGGTTTGCTTCGCGTCGCGGCTGGTACAGATTGTGAAAAGCGCCCATCTCTGCCTGGTCGTCCGCGCCTTGCGTGATCTCGACGGCGCAGGCGGGACTCAATTGGCAGTAACCAGCATCGCCGTAACGCAACGACGTGAACACCGGCCGCACGCGCGCCGCGTCTTCGAGTTTCGCCGGCTGGCAGCGATGCAGACGCGGCAATTGAGATCCGGGCGGCACAAAGGAAAATCGCACGCAGCCCTGTTGTAAGCGCTCAGCCCGAACGGGCGCCGGCCAAGTGTCCGTGGCTTTCAAGTCTGAGAAAAAAACCGTATTCGACGCGAGCTTCATCGTGTGTGTGTAGACCTTCCCGATTACGCTTGAGTTTTCCATCGTCAGCGGCGCGCCGGGGTCGTCACCGCTGAGGCCTGCGAACGCAATGTCCGAAGCGTCTGTTGCGTCGACGATGCTGTCGCGAATGATGACTTGCGCTCCCGCGACAGCGCGAATCGCGCCGACAATGCAGTGGTCGATCTCGATGATTGTGTCCGCCAGTTCGACGAGAATCTTCGGCGCAGCGGACTGTGCGGGCACTTCGATCGGTGGACTGGCGCCGATCGCTTTGATGGCTGGTATGGCCCCGGTCGCCAGCGTACAGTGACGCAAGCGAAGCCGGGCAATCTTGTTTGGTTTTCCGCTGCTATTGGTCAAAGGCACCCGGACACGACCGGCGATCAAGAGACCATTGAGAGTGACTTCGCTTCCGTCGACGCCGCTGATCATCAGATCACCGGATAGGGCCAGCACCGGGCGTCGTCCATCAGCCGCGCGCAGCTCGATCTCTCTTTTCTCACTCGGTGCGACTTCTATCGCCGGCGTCTCAAAGAAGGTATTGTTATTCGTGATCTCAACTACTCCTCCCTGTGTAGCGATTTGATTGAGCGCCTGCAGAATCGTCGGTTCGCCGGCTGGCACTTTCACCTCCGTCCCGCTGCCGATGAAAGTTTGTTCGCGCGCGTATTCGCCGCCACCCATATCGGCGCTGAAGCCGTAGTGATAGGTCACCTGGACGCGCGTCGGAGCAGGCGCCGGCGGACTCTTTGCGGGGAAGGCGATGCGTCCGAGCACTGGGTCAATCGCGATTCTGTCTGTCGGCATGTGGGCCCAGCCAATGACGTTGCCGACTGCATCTTTCAAATCGCTCAAGTCGCATACCCGAACAGAAAACTGAGACGTCGGCGGGCTCGATTCAGTCGAGGGCACGTCCTGCCCGTTTACATTGAGTAACAGACTCTTGCCCGGGCCGTAATAAGTACTTAGATACCGATGCAGAAGGCGTCGCGGCAGGGGCAGCGGGACATTGACCGGCTCGGCCAGATGCGTGATCTCTTCTTCGGTCTGAGGATCGTTGTAGAGCTGAATGTCTTTACCGAGTGCATCGAAGAGATAGCGCCGGTCGTCGAGCTTGAAGGCAGGCGCATTTGTGACGGAGTAACTCCCGAGCCGCCACAAAAAGATTCCGATATTCGGGATGTTGTACTTGCCACGTCGCGGTTCGATGCGACGCACGTCAACCGTGCGCGTCACTTTGTCAAACGGAGTGTTGATGAAATCGAGCGACTTCGAGTCGTTCAGGTTCGCAACAGAGAGATTCTCGAGACGAATGTGATTCATATACTGCGTGGTCGCGAGCAGTTGAAAATATTCGACTACGCTCGCGTCCCAGTCCGTTAGATCCCGCGCCAGTTGCTCCAGGACCGCCGCTGTCCCCTTGCGGCGTCGATAGCGGATGGTGTTGCCGACGAAAGCGCGCTCGGTAAGACTCGAGCCTGGGAACACCGACATTCTCCGCGCGCCAACCAGATCGCCGATATACGGCACGACCCACTCAGCACAGGTCTCAATGAACAAGTCGTCGTAAAGTTGGTCGAGGTTGTCTTCGAGTACCGCTGCCTGTTCCGCTATCACGGACAGCAGCGCTTTCAATGGGCCGCGCTGCCGCTTTGCCTCAAGCGCCCCCAGGCGCTGCCCTTCTTCCGCGGTGAGCCTCGCCTGTTGACGCAATGATTGCAGCTCGGCTTGCTCACCCGGAGTCAGCAGCTTGTCCAGCTGCTCAGCAAGCTCGATGTCGCGGATGCGATACACGGCCGGCAGTAAAGAATAAAGGCTCTCGATATCGAAGCTCATTCAAAAACCCCCAGCGCCAATGGTCGCGGATCGAGCGTTAGCAACTCGGCGGGCAACACTTCGTCATCGTCTCCCGGCCGCGGCGCCGCGGCGGCAATGTGATCTTTGAGATCGACGCTTTCGTCCGAGCGGTGCAACTCGGTTACATTCACGGCGAGCGTCCCGCGCACACCTTGCATGGCCCCGATCACTTCGCTCAAATGAACCGGCTGACCAAAGGCCCGCGCCGCAAACGAAAATGTGTCGCGAAGTTTCCGGTCGACCTCGGCCAGCACTTTCTCAGGCAGGAAATCGGGATCGATCTTCACCGCGGCAGCCAAACGAAACACGCGCGGCTGATACGATTTGACCTCCACATGAACTTGCGGGTCGCCCGCGGCTTGCATCGCACTCAACAGGTGGACATGAAGCTGGCTGTCATCCTTCACCTCCGCGCCTTGCGATCCGGCAACTGTCACATACACGCCGCGCTTTTCGCCGAACCAGGTCCAGGTGGCGAGGGCCTTGTCGATGCCGCTGAAGGCGCGCGCGAAATCCTCGTAATCTCGGAGGGAAACGGTGCGACCCAACGTCAACACGGTCAATGGCGCGTTGCGCCTGGCCTCATCGAGCTTCTCCGCGTCGGCCGCGCCGTCCGGCGCTGCCGGATTCGTTACATCTTTGACGCCGAGCGGTCGCGTCAGTAATTGCGTGAGTTGATCTGCCTTCACGAGTCCAGCCAGGCCAATCCCTTTTCGATATTTCGCCTTGACGTTTTCCTGGCCAGTAGGCAAACGCACGCCTGTTTTTCCATCGCCGAAAATCACGGTCGTCTTTCCCTCGTCGTCGAGACGCGTTACATAGATCCGCTCTTCAGGTTCATACCCGAAGAAGTCAGGAACCTCGTGCCAGAGAATGTCGTTCACGCGCACTTCGAGTGTGGTTAGAGCCCCGCTCGGATCGGAAGAGCTAACGTAGGTCAGCGGGGGCTGGCGCAGAGTAAAGCGTTGAAATGCCTGGGTGGCGTCACCCCCTCCCAGAGTTTCCTGCACCGTTTCGCCGTGAGTAGCAAGCGCAACGTTCGCATTAATGATTACAGTTTTGCGTACGTAACTGTAAGCCAGCCTCTGATCGAAGGTAATGACGGTGAAGCCCGCTTCGAGTATCACTGTTTTCAGCGTTAGGGTTTCACTACCGATGACGCCCTTGAGATCGTCCCGCTCGCCGGTGAGGATTACGCGCTGCCCAATCTTCAAACCAAGAAACGCGCCGTCAAGCGTAATTCCATCGCCGCTGACAGACTCGGGTGTCAGGAGATCAACGATCGGCAGCTCGGCCAGGGGAAGCTGTTCACTCTGCGCATGAACGACAACATCGCGAAAGTCAGCCAACGTCGGAGATGACTTGTCGAGGACGTCCGCCCACCAATTGTCACCGCTTGCCAGCGTCAACAAAGTCGTCTTGGAACTAATGCCGTACGCAGTGCGAGGACGAGTACTTGCCTGCTCGATCTGATAAGTTTTGGATTCGTGTCCTCCTGGCTTCTCGATCGTTATGTAGCTCCCTTCCAGCACCTCGTTATAGGCGTTGTCGAGAAAGACGGAATTTTCAGCTTCGGATGCGTCTTTCGGCCATTCGTCCCATGCGGACGGCGGATTCGGCACTGTCCCGTTGTAAGTGGGTTGTTTCGGCGCATTGTTTCCAAAAATCGCGGCGTGCTGTCTGAAGACGAACACACCCGATTTGCTCAGCAGAGAAGGTTCTCTTGTCTGTCTGGAGATGTTGGTAACCAGCGCCCGGACATTCCAACGCTGGATCGTTGCCAGAGCCGACAGGTCTTCTTCCAGCCAGATGGCCTGGTTAATTCGTTGAGCGGCAAAATTATTGAGTTCTATCCGGCCGAGAAAATCGCGGAACAGGCCCGCCTTCAAAGACGGTCCGGAATAACCGGGTAGCGCCGCGGGCGCGCTGACGAAATCCACCCGGGTGTTTTTGGCATCGTCATCTACGGTAACTTTGATGACGGTCTTGGAGTTACGCTGGCCTGTGTCATCTACGATTAATAAGCGATCGCCTTGTTTCAGATTGCCAGTTGTCCCAGCGAGAAAGACTGTCTTGAGCTGTAAAGAGATCGGCTGTGGTTGTGTAAGCCGGGGTTTGATCGCGTTCCACTCGGGCCGCGCTTCGATCTCTTGCACAGTCTCGAAGGTTTGTGCCTGCTCGCCTGGCCCCGGAATGCTCTGCACTTTTGTGCCGACGTAAATCGTAATCGGCGGCACAGATTCGGGGGCGATTTGCGCCGTGGTGCCGACACCCAGCGCCTGGCCCAGGGCGCCGGGAGCCGTTTCGAGATTGAAAGCCAGATAGGTGCTCGCGGCGACACCGGGGCGAAGCTGGTAACCAATCAATCGCGCCAGTTCCAACACCGAAAGCCGTTCGGTTGCGGTTCGCAAGTACGCTTCGTTGGCGATGCGTTCCTGATAAAAGGTCAGCACATCGGCCACCGTAGCCCACGAGTCCAGTAAAGCGATCGTAAAATCGCTCGCTTCGCGGGTGGTAAGCCCTCTGAGGGCTGGTTGCTGTGAACCGGAGAGTCGCGCCTGTAATGTCTCTCGGAATTGCGCGTGTGTGCCTACGCGATAGGCAATCGCCGATAGCCCCGGTCGGTTATCTATCACCGACGGCGTCTCTGCCGTCACGCCTTCGCAGCAACCACAGTCATTCAGTACGGTTTTTGGATCGACGTACGAATTCATCGTTAACCCTGCGTTACCTTGAAGGACCCTCGCTCGGGAAATTTTGGATCATTGTCCAGACGCGCAATCTCGAGCCGGCCCAACTCCAGCTTGCCCGCCTGCAAAGCGGCGTTGCTGTCCAGGCGCTGCCGCTGAAACTTCCTGACCACGACTGAATCGACGCCGGTCACCGCCTGCGCAGCCGCAATCAGAGAACTCAGATACACCGCCTGACCGAAGGTGAACTTGTCTGGATGAAAAACCCCGCGCCTGCCGTCGGGCAGAGTGCGATTGCTGAAAACTTCGAGCAACGCTTTCTGGACATCGCTGAAGAAGTAACCCGGCTTTACGCAGACAGCTATCTCGATTTCGATTGAAACCTGACGCGGGCCGTCGACTTCCAGATCCTGTCCGGCCATGCGGAACCGTTCGAGACAACCGCGCAACCCCTTTTCAAATTCCTGATCGATATCGAGACCGCCGAAGCGATCCACGGTGACGAACATCGTGTGCCAACTGCCTGTCCAGCGAAGCGTGGCGGCGGCGCGTTGCACGTCCAGGTCGCAGCGTGACACGACGTCCTGGCGTGTGGTGATTTCTTCGTAGTCGGCGCGGGTGACCGCGCGTTCCTGGATTCGGAAAGCGCTGGGCGCGTTCTGCCGCACCTCTTCGATCGTTTCCGGATCGATGCCGCCTTCAGATGGAAGCGGATTGCGCACTTCGGTGATGGCTGAAAGATCACTTAGACTGGAAGTCACGAGGTGGACCAGAGAGTCTGCGCCGATGTTGCCCGCAGCGCCGTTGCCCACGCGATACGTAGCCAGGAACTTTGTGCGCGAAACCGGACGAGAGCCGAGCGCGCCATCTCCGAAGCGCAGGTAAGCAGTGCCATCATTCTCAATCTCGACAACAAACTCTTTACTGTTCGGATGACTCGCCAGGAGATCGCGGACGGGAGCCCAGACCTCTGTGAATCTGGAAAGCCAGATGCACGGCAGTGGGAATTGAAGCGGATCCTTTGTCGATAACTTCGTTACGCGTGATGCTGACGAAGCCTGCCGATCGAATGGAGCCGCGTGAGTGAGCGGCGACTGCTTGAGCCTGGGCCGGTACCGCGCCGGCGAAGCAGACGGTGGCAGGGCAGTGCAACGGTCGCCCACGGAAACTTGCGCAGCGAGCGCCGTGTTTGGATCAGGAACCGTGTCCGGGTCAAGTGAAGTCGCCACGTTCTCCAGATCAAATGGCTTCGTTTCGGGTTCATCAGTGAACGTCATGCCGTGGTCCGCGAGTACGATGTTGCCCAGCGCCAGACTGACTCTTTCTTTGGGACCAGCGTCGGTTTCGGCCGATATACAGAACGCAAACGGCAGCGCATCGGCGCGAGCCCATTCGATTTGTACAATTGGGTGTCTGTTTAGAGGATCGTTGACCAGGGCGCCGGGTGTACGGTGCGGTTCGTCGTTTACGAAAACCAAATTCGCCTCGGGAAAAACCCGAGTGAGCCGCACGGCATGACGGCGGCCCGGATCGGGATCTTCTGTAACGCCTGACCGGGGTCCTTTGCATTCTTCAAAGATCAATACATCGCCGGCGCGCAACCTGAGCCGCGCATCTTCCTTGTCGCTCAAGGTAGCGCGCGTGGCTCCTTTCGGAAGGCAACAATCGCGCGCGTCCCAGGCATAGAACTCTATCTCGTTGTGCGCCGAGAAGAGTGTGATGTCGTGCAAGAGCTCGAAGACCTGAGGTCGTGAACTCATTGCCTTGTCGAAAGCCGGCGAGTTCTGAGGAATTAGGGCCGGCAGATCCGGGACTCGAGTGAGAAGCCTTGTCCTCTTTCTTCCCTGCCCTTGCTTCAGGGTCAGGCCGTCGCCACCTGAGGCTACTTTTATGTGTACCCATGCGCGCGCGTTGCGTCCATCGTGCATCGCATAGTCAACAAGGCGCGTGTGACGACGAACGGAAGTGCGGCGGCGCGCAGTTCCCAGATAGCTCTCGGTTGCGACGGCGTCCTGCTGATAGCTCAAGTAATCGCCGACGAAGGCCAACAGTTCGACCAGCGCGATCCCCAGGTCAGCGGCGTTGCGCTCTTGCCATTGCGGCGCCAGCAGAGCCATCCGGTCGAGCATTAATTGCCGAAAGCTTGCATAGTCCTTGGCCAGGTAATTTATTTCGGGCGCGTTTGCTGTTTCCGGCGGGCAAACTCGGGGCGTCTTGCAGTCGAAATCGCTCGGGCACAGAACCTTGAAAGAGAAGTCTACGACTGAAAGAATCGGATCGAAGTTAGTTGGCGGCTCGCTGTTGTTTGCATCTTTAACCAAGCGAAGCGTGTAGGTGGAAAAATCGCCGCGCTCGGAGACTTCAACGGCGAGCACCTTTGCGGTGTCGGCGGGCGGGCTCAACGGCGGCGAGGCCAAACCCCCAATGGTCAACTTGACGACCTCAATGTTCTTGATGCGCTCACCCCCTTCGATGAGCACATTTTCTTCCTGCAAGACTCCGGGGGCCAGATCCTTAAGAAAGTGCACGAACAGAATTCGCTGGCGCTTCTCCGTCGGGTCGGCCGGATCATCCGACACTTCGAGAAAATCAATTCCATTCAGCGTCGCGTGCGCCTGAACAGCATTGCGGCGGCGCTCGTCATCACAACAGAAGTAGATCATTAGATCGTACCTCCCCGGGTGAATTGGGCCGTCTGCTGTTGCTGAGTGCGGCGAATGATGTACTGCACAGTAATCCGCAAGGTTGAGTCTTCGTTTTGGACATCCACCTCATTTACCTCGATCAGATCGCCGAGCCACTGTTGCAGCGATCCCTGAACGAGAAACTGCGTTGCCGCCGCCAGCTCGTCACTGTTGGGTGCAAAGACCAGACGCTGGAGTCCACTGCCAAAGTCAGGTCGATTCACGCGCTCGCCCGGCGCCGTAAAAAGCACCTGCTCGATCAGATCGCGGATGTGATCTTCGTCGCTCGTATCCGCGGTGCGCCCGCGACTATCAAAGTGGTATGGAAAATCGAGATTCATCAGTTGTTACGTCCCAGTCGCTCTTGTTTGCGTAGCCACAATCAACAATGGAGTCCCCGTGGGCGCGCATATTGCCTGACTATCGAGTAACAGCAGCGGCTGGCCGTTCGAGGTCAAGCGTGTCGCCGCGGTAATAAACTGCGCCGTGACGCAGGGACCATTAGCAGCCGGCGGTGTCGGTAATGCGCAACCGCCGACGACATAAGGCGCCGCTATGGTCACAGTCGGCTGACCGCTCACCAGGACGCGCGGATTTACCGCCGTGGGTATCGCTTGACCCGCGTGAGAACAAAGGACAGTCGCTCCGAGATGAAGCAGGAAACCAGGCATTCTCCTTCTCCTCTTCAATCAAATGATCGTCAGCGCGCCGTTATTGATGGTGACGGATGGTCCCACCATTACCAGCGACGCGCCCTTGCCGTTCTGAATGTAGATCCCAGTGTCGTTCACGATCAGTGTCGCGTTTGTCGCACTCTTGATCATGATGCCGCCGGTCGGGCCGGGCAGATCGCTGATGACAAGGGTGTTTTGTAATCCCGTCTGCAAGACGATGCTGGGGCTGACGGGATTTCCCGCGAGCGCCAGCACCGGCACTTCGGCAGCCGAGCCGTACCAGCAACCGCTCCAGATCGGATAATCCTGGTCGCCCTGCTCAAACTCGACCCAAACCCCCGCGCCAATCTGCGGAATCATGTAGGCGCCCATTTGTTTGCCCGCGATCGGGAAACAGGGCATGGCCCAACTCGACGGAATAAGGCCGCCAATGTCCGGCACCTGCACGAGCAGACGCCCTATTTGCAGTGGGTCGATGTTATTGATCACCGTGCCGCGATATTTGCCGTAATGTTTTTCACCGTTGCTCATGCTGGAACTCTCGGGGTGATTGAGACCAATCCATTTCGAGTCAATTCGAAATCTTGTTTCAGTGCACCCTGCTTGATGTTTGTCGTAACGCTCTTCACGAAGTAGAGGCCGTCAAAGGCCAGGCCTGCACCGCGTACTCCCACCAGTTGCCGTGATTTCAACAACCGGCCGTACCTCACCGCATCGAGCGTACCCTTTCCCGAAACTGCATCCGCGGAACGCGAGGCTACGGCAATGCCAAGTCCGATCGCCGCCATGGGCGAAAGCTTTGCCGTTTCCTTGAGCACCGTGACGTTGGTAATCGGCGCAGGGATTAGACCGAGTGGAGGCTGGAGGGGATTCAGCTTCGGTATCGGTATCGGAATCGGGATCTTGGTTAATGAGTTTTGAATAAAGACAATAGGCAAGACTCCCTTCGAACCGTCGAAAGTGAAACTGAGCTTCTCGACATTGGTGTAGATATCCATGTCCAGATTGAGCGCGGGTTGCGGAACGCCAACTTTTATTTCCGGTCCCCAGTACGCGATGTTGGTCCCGGGCGTTGGTCCAGGATCAATGTAAAAAACATGGCCGACATCCTTCGCCAGCTTTTCAATGTATTCGAGATCAGTACCCTCGTGTTTCGGCACACGCTCCGTTGGGATGGGCAAGTCTGTAGAGAAGGAGGGGATTACCAGCGGGATCATTCCAAACATCGCATACTTGGCGATGATCAGCGCCACGCGGGCCTCAGGTGGCATTGCCGGGTAGGGAATGCCGCTGAAGTCAATCAGTGACATTACCTTTGTAAGATCCTCGCCGGTGACCGTGAGTGTCGACTCGTTGGGTTTGTTGCCCGGCGATACTTCGAAATTTGTCATCACTCCGTCCATCAGGACGTTTGGCGTGCCGTTGATGGTCAGGATGATCATGACTCGCAGCAGCGGCGTTTGAGCGCCCGAAATTGGAAACAAATTGTGCAGCAACGAGCCAGTGTGCAGGGTAAAGGTGAGTTGAAACAGACTGGGCCCCTCAGTCCTGCTCCTAACTTCAACACCAGTCAGAGCCTCGAGCGCCACCTTAGGCAGCGGCAGGGGCACGACTGGTCCGACCATCAAAGTCACATAGAATCCCTTAAGCATTTGGCGTCTTCGGTATGCCTTCCGGCAAAGTTATTCTGATTTTTCGGCCGACGGTTTCCGTAAGTTCTTCGGGACGAATAACCCCGTTCGCGTCACAAACGCGCCAGAACTGCTCCGGGTCACCCAGATAAAGCGCAGTGATGTTGTCCAGTCGCTCGCCCTCACTGACTGTGTGCTCCGTCAATAAGTCAAAGCGCTCTGGAGCGGGAACAAAACGCCGGCGCAGGAAGACGATCTGCTTGCCGTCCTGCGTTTCGAGTGTGACTGTCGCAATTCCGTAATAGCGACTGTTGATGGGAAACATATTCACCTCAGGGAATCCTCGTAAGACCAAGCGGATTCAAATTAACGCCGCCCGCCTTCCGAGCCAGATTTTCCTTCTGCTGTTGATAAGCCAGGAAAAGACTGCTGCCCTTGTGATCGAAAGGCAGATCGTTGACGCTCAGAACGCGCATTCCCAAACTGACCTTCGCGCGAAGCGGATTCAACGACGGATCGAAGGCTTCTTCCGTGATGCTGAACTCAGTCACGCGGACGGGCAGCACACGATTCTTACTCCAGACGAATAAAGTGAGCGGGGCTTCCATCGGCACGATCTCGAGCGTGCCGGAACTCGCCAGCCGGTTGTTCTCCTGAATCTGCGCGCTGGTCGGATAGATGAGCGTCTCAAGCGCGGCAAGCTGCGGTTGAATGCCAAACTGCGACGCATTCGGATTCTGATCCGGAAACTCCAACTGATCAGTCGCATCAATCTCCGCATCAAGCTTGATCGACTCAACCGGCGGCCCCGTCAATCGCAGGGCCTCGGATCGATCGCCGCCCTCGGTGAGCGCTTTGATCTGGAAGGAACGGGTCAGAGTGTCAGGGTTGTATTGCAACGCGATCACGCGCTGCACAACCGAAGTCTGCGGATCAATCAAAACGATGCCGCCTTTGATGAGGCGAGGAGAATTTGGGAAGCTACTCATTGATGTTTGTCTCGCTTATTCGGTCTCACATTTCCAGCTCCGGTCACTCAGTACTTCAGGAGGACTTCTTGCACACGGTTGGCGCGTCGGCGTTGTCCGGCTTGCCCCCGGCATCAACCTCGCTAGCTCTGCGAACCAGAAGCTCCTTCTTCTTTGCGTCGTAGGACTTTTGATTGTCGTCGGCCAGACAGTAGTAGTTCCCGAGCGCTGCGTCGATCAACCTCAGACGTGTCGAGGGTTGCATTCGGCCGGTGCCTGGTTTCTCGGGTAGCAAGGCTTCGTGGTAGAACGCCAGAAACTCGCGCTCGCTACCCTTTTGCCCCCCGGCAAGACCCTCTCGCCATTGGTGTATGTGCTCGAGCTCGTGGCCGATCTGCAACACGCGGCGCGCGAAATGCGTCTCGTTGACTGCGTTAAGAAAGGTGTCGCCAACGTAGATGATCCCGGTGCTCTCCTCATTCTTCGAGCTCTTCGCAAATTTTTCCTGGGCGTGAGCGCCGCTTCCAGCCTTCTCGTTGTCGTAGACGACCGAATCGACCAGCGGTTCGTCCTTGGGGTAATACTCGGAGATGATCTGCTTGACGACAGCTACCGCGCGCTCCTCTGGTTTCTTTTTGTCGTCCTTGGCTAGCGCGATTATCGCCTTGGCTTTCGAATCCAGCGGATTCTTATCTTCGTCGGACTGTATGTGCCCGGCGGTCGCGGGTGTGATGACCCCGAACGACTGCCCGGCGCCAACGGCTTCGCTGACGCGCCGCGCCTCGGATTCCGCGGCGTCCGAGGAAGCAGACCTTGACCCCGTCGGCAGTGTCTGTTGCACGACGTGGGTCAGTTCGTGGGCGAGCCGCTTCTTGCCATCCGGGCTTTGCGGATCATATTTGCCCGGACCGAACACGATGTCTTCCCCGATGGTGTAAGCTGAAGCATTAATCGATCGCGCCGACTCCGCTACGGTATGGTCCACATGCACGCGCACCTTGCTGAAGTCGTGGCCAAAGCGCGATTCCGCGGCCACACGAGTCGCCGGATCCAGCGGCTGGCCAGGCGAGTTCAAAGCGTCGCTCACCGTCGAAGTTCGGGCGGGCTGATCGACTTGAACCATTGCACCGCTCTCCGTGCTTAATTTTTCCTTACTGCACGCTTCGCATTGACCGCTGCCGCCGGCCGAAGCCCCGCACGCGCACTTTCGCTGCAGAAGCCTGGCTCGCGCCTGCGGCGAGGACGCGAGCGGTTCGGCTGTCTTTTTTCCAGCTTTGGATTGCCTGCTCACAGCGCGCCGACCTCCTTTCCCAAAGGATGAATCAGCAAATGGAAAACGCCTCGATTGCCGCTGACGACTCGGCCAGGCCCTGTCGCTCGCTTCAGTTGGAGGATGAGTCGAGCCAGAATTCTGGCTGTGCCTTCGGTCATCTCTCCGTCTAGCTGGGAAATCGCAAAATGATCGATGCTGTCTCCCGCGCCGCGAATTCTACTCGCCGACATCTGAACTCCGAGCGACGTGCCGGCCACGTGTATCTCGCGCTGAATCGATTCGAGCTTCGGCAAAACCGTCCATACATGCGAAGCCGTCACTTCAGTGGCTGTGCTGGACACCAGCTCGATGGCCAGGGCAATCTCCTCTACGTGGCGCGGATGAAGCAGTTGGAATTTCATTATCCTCTGAAGACGCCTGTGCAAGGCGACAGCGATCATTGCAAGTACCAGGCACGCTGTGGCTATCAAGTGCCACATATGAAACGGAAGCGCGCCATCCACCTCTGCGCCGGCTACAAAGCACATCAGCCAGACTGAAATCCATTGACCTTGTGAGTAACCCCAGAGATACGGCCGGTCAGGATCGCCGCGCACAAACTCGAAACAGAAGCGCCCCAGGTCGTACATGACTACGTACCACGCCAGAGCCGTGCCTGGCGGACCGCCCTCAAGCACAAAGAAACTGCCGACGATCACTATGCCCAGGACCCACACCGACTCTATCGCCTGGATAGGAAACAACCGCACGCCTACATAGTAGTGTGTGAAGCCGGCGGCGGCGTGCTCCCGCGTGTAGCGAACACCCCAGCTATGAGGCCGGCCGTGACAGCAACCGACCATCAAACAGCCCACGCGGCCGCACGCCAGAAACATTCCTATGCCCAGGATCGTCAGGTCGAGATAGGGCAGTAGTGGCTGGCCGAGCAGCCATAACAAAAGCGCGGCAACTATCATCACGGCGATTTCGTGATGATAGTAAATGATCTGCTCTTCGCCTGTGATGATCTTGGTCGCCATAACAAGAGCGAAAAAGGTCAAGACTGCTGCCAGGATGATCGCAGCCATCATCACGGGTGATAGGTCTTTATAGAGGGTTAGGCTCATCGTCATAAGGACCGCCAGGGCAACGCCACTGAAGCCACAGATATGAAACGCGGACCAATGCTCGTGACCCACGCAAATGGTTGGACGGGCCAGTTTATCCAGATGATTATTGAATGCGTTGAGCAACCGCACGTTATGAAGATGACCTCTGTTGCTAGTTGGCAACGTCGAGAGCGAATCCAGCTTAGCTAGATCGTGGTTTAATACTTCCATTTCTTCTCTTTGCGCCTCCTTTCAACCGAAGCCCGCTTCGAATGCAGCCTGCGTTTTTCTAAGGTCACGGCTTTTTTGGCGGCTCAGGTGGCGTCTTCTGCTTAGGGGGCTCAGCTTTTGGCTTTTCAACAGGGCAACTCTCCACACATGTGTATCCCGAAGGAGGTATTGAGCACCAATCAAGAGGGCCACCATAGGAGTCACCCGGGCTGACTCTAACTGCGACATCGTTGTTGTTAAACCAGATATCGAGATTGTAGGAATACTCCGTCAGAAATCCTTTGGTCATCACCTTGTACGTTGAATCACTCTTGCAATGGCACACAATGCCGACACGGTAAGTGCGGCGAATAATCCCTGCTACTCCCTCTGCTCCTGGCACGCCGATACCAGCGAAATCTTCAAAGTCTACGCCATTGGTGACGAAAGGACCCGATATGTCCGGGACCCATTTGTCGGTAGTGACCCCAGGCGAGGCCGCTCCCGCGATTGTCAATTCCTTATAGTATTTGTAAGAGAGCCAGACCCGCTCACCGCTTCCACCGGCGCAGTCCGCTCCCTTCTTCTTGTCGCTAAAAGCAAAAAATGCTCCGGCATAATTTGGTTTATAAATGGCGGGATCACCCTTGGCAGGTGTTTTTTGCGCCTTGGCGCTCGTGCTTGCGTCAATATAATAAGTTCCCTCGATGTCGGCTTTCCCGAGTTTTACACCGCCGGGGGTGTCATTGCGGACCCATCCTTCTCCTGGGGGAGATGCTGGCACGGATGGTCCACTCTTTGGCTTTTCCTTCGGGGCCGGCTCGGGCTTCTTATCATCATCGCACCGGGACAATCGCAGCCCGGACCTCATACGCGGCATTGCGTTTTGAGCGATGTCTTTTAGCTTTCCCTTTGCTCCGCCCCAGAGCGAAGCAACTGCGCCAACCGCAGATACATCAGCGTCGTCTTCGAGGGCGTCGTAGGCTGTACCTCCCTTGTGCATCGGGCCATCAGATGAAACTGCGCCCCCTTGCTGCACGACGTGAGCAAGTTCGTGAGCAAGTAGCGCATCTCCTACTAGTGTCCCTGGCTTGTATTCCCCCGCCGCAAAGGCTATGTCGCTTCCAATCGTGAATGCTCTCGCATTCAAATCATTCGACAAATCTGCTGCGCGGCTGCCTGTGTGCACACGCACCCGTGAGAAGTCATGCCCGTATGCTGCCTCCATCCGAGATTTCACGCCACCATCAAGCGTCTGCCCATCGTTTAATTGTGCTTGAATCTGCTGAGGATCGTCTGCCTGTCTTGGTCCCCCTTCTTTCGCCTTGGTGAATATAGAGCCGCTGGGCGTACCCACCGAGCCGGCTGCGTCGGAGATTGCGCCGCCGATCCCTGATAGAACTCCTTGGTCTGCTCCAAGCAGCCCACCAGAAGGTAGCTGGCCGGCGAGTTCATCGGGCACGCCTGTAATCTCTCCTGTTGTAGCCCACACCGCGACGGCTCGCCTCACCCGCTGTGCTACGAGCGGGATGTAGTCTTGGGCGGATGTCGCGGCAGCGGCGTCAGGAGCATACTTTCGCAGAGCCCGCTCAACATACTGAGAAGGGCGAGAGCGGTAGTAGCCTATCCAGTTTTCAATGTAGGGGCACCCCTGGGCAGAACGCCCGACGCTGAGAAGCTCAGCATCGGCGGCAGCGCACACTTCGGATTGAAGCTGATCAAGGAACTGTGTCTTTCGCATCTGAGCGGGAGCGAGTTGCGCGGCATCATCTTCAACGATGAGCCCGGCAGGAGAAGTCTCTTCGGCCTCCTCGGTTCGCGAAGTTGGTTCGGATGTCGCAGCAACGGGAGCGGGGGTTACTTGAGCAGCTATATTACGGTCAGCAGACGCACGCTGAATGAGAGGCTGAGTTGAAGAGAGCGGTGGAGCTAGATGTGAAGGCGCAGGAGCAGAGTGCTGCGATGCGCCAGTGATCAGCTCAGCCGCGCGATCTGCCTCTTGCTCGTGCTCATCCGTGGGGCTGCTTATTGAGAGCTTGGGCTGTAGCCTTTGAAGTGTTCGAGTATGCACTGTCACCCGGCCAAAGCTGTGACTGAGAGTGGATGCGGAGTTGTGTTGAGAGCCCTGCGGTGGAGCGGTCAATGAAGAATCAGCCAACGAGCCAAGCAGGGAATCAGCGGTGCGAGAATTCGAGTAGCGTTGCAGCGGCTTTTCTTTGTCGTTGCATTGCCGACATTGGCCGGAATTGCTGGCAGAGCTGCCGCAGGCACACTTGCGCTGAAGAACCCCGGGATGAACAGGTGTGAGCAGGTGTGTTGCTGGTGAAGCTTTTACCTGCGCTTGTAATGCTTCGCTCATCGACTCAACCTTCCATAGAGCGCCCGCGCTACCTGGGAGCCGATCACTTCCGGCCTCGAGCCCTGCGCCGCCTCAAATGACCCGCCGTCGAGGTCAACGATCTCAGCGCTCAGGGACAGTTGAGATGGCGCTCCCTGCTCGGAGAACAGACGCTCCAGCTCGCGCTCCACGGCGTCGCTTATGTTATGTCGCTCACCCCGCGCAAAGCCGTGAAGGACCAGCTCCTCGATGTGCAATTCAACATTCGCTCGCGTCATATCCAATCTCGGCTCTCAGCTTCTGATAGCGGCTTCTCCAACTTGGCATACTCGCTGCGGGCGGCATAAAGCAGGTGCGTCATGCGAACCGCTTCGTTGGAATGCGCCGCCAAAAAAGCTGCATGCAAGGCGATGTTGCGAATATTTCCGCCCGCCACGTTGAGCCGCGCCAGTTTGTACATATTCAGGTTGTCCGTCGGAGTGCTCGCAGGAAAAACGCTCTGCCAGATTCGCGCCCGCTGCGCGGCGTCGGGAAACGGGAACTGCACGCTGAAGCGGATACGCCTCAGGAAGGCTGTATCAAGCACGCTTTTGATATTGGTCGTTAGAATCGCAAGACCACGGTACGCTTCCATACGTTGAAGCAAGTAGCTGATCTCGATATTGGCAAAGCGGTCGTGGCTGTCTTTGACTTCGCTGCGCTTGCCGAACAGCGCATCGGCCTCGTCAAACAACAAGACCGCGCCTCCTTGTTCCGCGGCATCGAACACGCGGCGCAGGTTTTTCTCCGTCTCGCCGATGTATTTGCTCACGACCTGGCTGAGATCTATACGATAGAGGTCGAGCCGCAACTCATTGGCAAGCACCTCCGCTGCCATTGTTTTGCCGGTCCCGCTCGCGCCTGCAAACAACGCGCTAATGCCCAGGCCGCGGGCCCCCTTCGATGCGAATCCCCAGTGCTCATATACCTTCGTGCGCTGATGCACCTGAGCGGCAATATCTCGCAGGCTCTGAAGCTGCATCTCGGGCAGGACGAGATCATTCCAGCTAGCTACCGGATCTATGCGTTGCGCTAGATCATCGAGCCGCGACCGCGCTTGAACTCGACACGCATCCCAAAGCATAAGGCCGACCGATTCTTCTTCTTGCGATTCGGCTGTCAGCACTTGAGCGCTCGTAGCATGGATTGCTTGCATACCCAGATTGAACTGGGAAACCAATCTCTCCACCTGCCCATTGAGTTGCGGCGCCATAGTGCCGAGCGACTCTTGCCAAAGGCTCCAGAATGGCTTCACGTTCCCAGAGACGCGCCAGACCCTCTCGCTCGGGCACGGCCAGCGGAATATCCGCGGCGCGGATGGTGTGTAGCTTCATACCAAGCGTCGCGCACGCATAAGCGGCAACCGCGCATTTGTCTGCGCGCTCGTCGCTGCAAAGGTTGATAACGGGCATGGCCGAGGACTGCCGGAATCGCAATAGTAGGTCAGCAATCCGTTGCGCCAGCTCCCGATGCGATGGCGGAAGGTCAGTTGGAGGCGGCATCAGTTCTACTAGTCCATGCAGGCGTGCGTCCAGGTATGATAGCCCGGTCAAGTAATGCAGCACACGCTCGTCAATGCGCAGTGGACTGCTAGTCAGAGTGTCGCCCGCTCGGACTTCGATGAGATGCCAGCGGCGCAGTGAGGCGGTGGGAGTGAGGGCGCTCCAGTGTCCATCCGGTAAGGCAGCCAGCGCCAGGCTGAATGTTGGAACGGGCCGATGCGAGTCACCCTGCGCGCTGGCGCACAATCGCCCGAAGGTAGCATCTAACTCTACGCCTGCGCATAAGAGCAACAAGTCCCGCTCGAAAGCCGACAAGGCGAAAGCAGAGCATAGAGAGTCAAGAGCTGAAGCAGAAGGCAATGCGCGCGTTAGTTCAAGCAGATTCTGCTCAGCATCTTTATCATAGTCGTCCTCTGACTTTTCTTGAGTGCGGGCGATATAACGGATCAACTCATTTCGCACGAGGGCCAGCCGCGCCATCAAGTAGCGCTGGTTCGCCTCGGCCCAGTTGTTATCGGTATCGGTCACGAAATCGTTACCTGCGGCGAAACATAGTGGCCCGCGGCGTCTGTAGCGAGCGGGCTTTCGGCTCCATCTACTTGAATGCGAACCAGGTGAGTCCCGGCCCTCACTCCAGCAACCGGAACAATTAATGTATTGGTGGCTCCCGGCGGGCCCGCTGGCGGACTCAGCAGAATCCGTGAAGGAATCGCAAAGCTGTATGACGCAGCATCTGCAGTAATGGGCTGCGGGGGAGACGTCGGCGGTATGAACTCATTAAGCAACAGTACGACGCGCTGGGCATCGCCTATCGCGGGTTGCACTGTCAATGTCAGATCGGCGGAGCGAGGTGCGCTGCCGGATCCCTGGATATTCGAGACGCCTACAGGACTCGAAATTGCTGGGCGCAATACGAATGCAGCCAGGTTCGATTCAACTCCTCGGTGCGGAAGTGGAGGGTCGCCCATCAGCCTTCTGTGTACGACTTGAACCCCCTGTACGCCAACGCGAAGGCTCGGAGGAATCGGCACGATTATTTGAGTGTCGCTTAATTCCGAGGGTGCCGGTATTACTTCGACTTCGTTCACTCTGACAATTGTGTCCTCGCCGCGAAGCGCCCGGCCCACTATCACGAGTCGTTGGCCCGCAAGGATCGGTTGGCCCGACGCGATCGGGTCGCTCGCAGTAGCCTGGGATCTGATCTCTTCGATGACGGGCTGATTGAACGGGACAACGTAGACGGCCCGCGCGCGAACAGGAAGAGCGGACTTCGTCGACTGGCGGCTTTCGATCAGTACAACTGAGACATGGTAGGCTGCGTTCGGACGGTAATGAGACTGGAACGCAGTCCACATACGAGAGATCTCTTCGGTGTTCAGGTTTTCGGGCGCGATTTTAATCAACTCAACCTGATCGGCCAGTTCGGAAGTAAAAAGCACCTGTAATTCGGGCGGGAGAGGTACGGGGCCCCCGGCGCCCACAGGCGTAGGCGGCGCCAACGAGCGCCGGATCGCATCGCGAGTAAGAACCGGAGTCTCGTGAAGCAAATGCATCCCGTAGCCCAGCAGTATCTCGGAGTGAAACTCGAGCGCCCCGTAAGCCATCAACAGATAGTGAAGGTCAAGCGCGAGGGGAGGATTGGATACCCGCTGACCCTGCGAATCCCGGGATGGCAATCCCACATTACGCCAGCCGGCGTTCGGAGTGACTTGATACAAAAACAGATTTAGCTGGCTCTGCTGGTTCGTAGAAGTGGTGTCGATGCGATCGGGTGCGACGGCGCTTACCGTTACGTTGCCAACGGCGGACGTGATGTCGTGATCGATAAGACCGTTATTCAATAAGTCTTTCAGCACGGCTGTGACCGATGCGATGGCCAGGGCATTGCTCATCGCCGCCCTCCACTGCGTTCTCTCAAGTAGTCGTCAAGCGACGTCGGCGCGAATCGCGCTAGAGGCTGAGAACGTGCGGCGGGCTGCGCCGGCATCACGGCCTTAACATCCACGCGACCGATTGTGATCTTGATTTCCGGTGAAGGTGCCACGCTCGGTGGCGGCGAAGGCAAATTTACGATTGGCAGTTTTGGAACGCCCGCGCCTTGAGCGCGCACAATGGTTCTGGCAGGAGATGCTGTTTCATGCGGAGTGGCCTGTCCCTGATCGGCACGCGTCATACCCGGTGGCCGCTGTGCTTCGAGCGGCTTGGTTCTCTCATCAATCATACGGCGAATGTTCGGCACAAGCGCCGCACGGCTCGCTCGCTCGTCACGAATCTGTGGAGCAAGATCGGCGCTGGTCGTCAGGATGGTTTGACGATCTGCGGCAGGACTCCGCGCGACGGTCGCGTCGGGCGCAGGAGGCCGAGACAAATCAAGCGGCGCATTAGCCGCAATTGAGACGGTGTCTGTTGATCCGCGAGCAAGCGCAGGCTCGGCGCGATGAGAAGCCGCGTCGCGGTCGTCTGTCCGTGCAGCCGCTGCATCCGCGGATGGCTTCAAGGACGATCTGATTGAATTTGACCGCGTTGATTGCTCGAGAGCTGAGGCGGATGATTCTGAACTTTCGAGAGCTGTGGGACGAAATGATTCATCTTCTCGCGCAGCGCGATCCTCAGCAGACAAATGAACGGAGAAACGAGCGAGCTGATTAGCCTGTGCAGCTTGAGGCTCGAAAAGCGACCGGATGCGCGGCTGTACAGCGTCTGCGAGGCTGAGGCTTCTCGCCGCGAGGTTGTTGAGGAAATCGCTCATCCGTTCACCAGTTGCAGATAACACTCGCGCCGCCACGCGCTCACCCTCAAAATCTCCTGCTCGCTCCATCCATATGCCGAAGCAAGGATATGTATCTCACCGAGAATGCGCGTGGCCCATGCGTTTATCTCGATCCAGAAGTATGACTCGATGTCGAAGGCGGCCTGCCACTCGTTGCTGCAAACGGGACATTTCAAAGCAAGCTGTATGTCAGCTTGCGGATCGGCTTCCCTCATTCGCGCACTGATTCGCTCGACGACGTTTTCCGGCAACTGGGCCGCGGTGATCTCATCGCCTCTCTGCTCGGCGCTTCGTATGCATTTCTCCAGCAGAAGCGTGCGAGCGGCGCCCGTTTCTTTCAGATTCGCCGCCGCCATCAGATCCAAACTGTTAGGCACGCGAAAGCAAACCTGATATCCGTCAACGTCGAGCGACAATTCATCTTCGATTTGCTGACCGGCTGCGCTCAGGTGCGAAGCGTCGAACGATAACTCCAATCGCTCGCCGCACCCGGCGCAGGTCGCAACGCTCGTGAGGCGCGAGCCGAAGGTGGACTCGCGAAGCGCGAACAGTCGCGCGTCACGCTCGCCTACGGGCAAGCGCGCGAGTGCATCAATGGGCTGGTCGCACCCGGCCGCGAGCAGCACGAGCGCCCTCCGAGTCGGAGGCTCGCCCTGCCCCTGCTCCCACAGGTCCAGAAGCTCTGACGCTAATAGCGCGCGCATAAGCGGTTACGCCGCAGGCTCTGTGAATGACGGCTCGGTCGGCTCAGTCACATCAACGTCGCGCTCCCAACCTTCGTTTTCCAGTTTGATGTGCTGGATGGCGACCGCATTCGCGTTGGCGTCGAGGTCGGGCTGGGCCTGATATTCAGATACCCAGCAGCGATAGACCTTGTAGGCGATAGCAAGCTGGCCGGCCTCGTTGTACATCTCGATGATGAGGTCTTTGCGGAAGTCTTTCAGCGACACTTCTGCGCCGAGCCCGGAGCCGAAGTTCCAGACCTTGTTGGCCCACTTCTCGAACTCCGTGTCGTGCGTCACTCCGCGCTCGAGTGAGATGGCGTCATACTCGGTGCGGCCAGGTGACTTGCGGCTGCTCGAAGGATCGCCGCCCTCGCGATGCTTGACCACCTCGGTAGTCTTTTTCAGCCCGCCGACTTTGCTGATCCCCGCGACGTACTTTCCGTCCCACTTCACGCGGAACTTGAAATTCTTGTACGGGTCAAAACGTGTTGCGTTGACGCTGAACTGGGCCATGATTCTCCTCTCATTTGAATCGGTGGGCTTCGCAGTCCCGCCTCTGTGCGGAACTCAGCGCTAACCTACGATACCTATTCCGTCTAAAGGCGGGACTACGAAGCGCGACCCTTCAGACCTCGATCTGTCCTGCCAACTGCTGAATTTTGATGATCACGAACTCGGCCGGCTTGAGCGGCGCAAATCCAACGAGGATGTTGACTATCCCTTGATTGATGTCATTCTGCGTCGTCGTCTCCTTGTCACACTTGACCAGGTAGGCCTCGCGCGGTGTCTTGCCTTGAAATGCTCCCTGGCGAAACAGACTCTGCATAAAGGCGCCAAGGTTTAATCGTATTTGCGCCCACAGTGGCTCATCGTTCGGCTCGAAGACTACCCACTGCGTGCCGCGATAGAGGCTTTCTTCAAGGAACAGCGCCGTACGCCTGACGGGGACGTACTTATACTCATCAGCCGACTGATCCGCGCCGCGTAAGGTCCGTGCTCCCCAAACAACTCGTCCGGTAACGGGGAAGCTGCGCAGGCAATTGATTCCCAGCGGATTGAGTAGCCCGTTCTCATCGTCGGTCAGGTTTACCTGCAAGCCCTGGATTCCGTTCAGGGCCGCATCGAGTCCAGCCGGCGCCTTCCAGACGCCTCGTTGCGCGTCGGTACGAGCCATCACTCCCGCGATGATTCCGCAAGGAACAAACGTATCGAGCTGGCGATCACGTAAAGGGTCTGCCTGAACAACGCGCGGGAAATAGAGCGCGGCGTTGCGCGCAGCGGTGCCGGCAAGATTGAGTTCGCCAAGGCCGGCGCGTGCATTGGCCGCGGCGGTTTCAGCCCTCGCACCCCACGCTGCCGGCGGATCGACGATTAGCATTGCACGCCGGTGTGTACAGTACTGAATCGCAGCCTGGTAGACCGTGGCGTCTGTGTCCGCATCGCGAGTAGGCGGAGGAATGCACAACAGATTGAACAGGTCTGCCTTTTCCAACGCGAAGATTCCGGTTTTGTCGTTCAGAGCACCGTTGATTTCGGTCGCAGTTAGATCGACTCCATCGCTTCCTCCGCTTGGAGTGGCCGGCGTGGCGGTTTCAAGCGGTCTCAAGGGATTGCCGGCGCCGTCAACCGGTATATCGAAAGATCCGTTGTTCTTGGGGACGCGAACCAACAACGAGCTTTGCTCCAACACTCGCGGCAGGAAACGACGCGACGCAGGATTCATCGAGACCCGCAGGAACGTCTCTTCCTGCTTAACGGTCTTATCCACTCTTCTTTCAGTAACGACAAGGTTGAAGAACTCCGGATCTGGCGCAGCAGGCGGCGATGTCACCCGGGCAGTCGGGTCGGCTGTATTGTAGTCCGCGGCCGCAGTCAGATTACGACCCCATGCGCCAGGGCTGGCTGCATCCAGTGACAAGGCGCCGCCTGGTGGCGACGTGGCCGGAGGACTGCCGGCTTCTACCGGCAAACTAATGCGGGCGGTGCTGCCGTTTCTTATGACGCGCACGATAATCGCTTGACTGCCGCCATTCAGGTAGAAGTCGCGTACCGCATAGCTCATCGTGCTCAGCAATGACAAGCCACCGAAGCTGCGCTCATAGTCGCCGAAGCTGTTGATCGTGGTAGGCTCATTCACCGGCCCGCGCTCGGCCCTGCCAATGAACGCGGTTATAGAAGTCGCGACTCCCGTTATGGTGCGCACACCGCTGGGAATCTCTTCGATGTACACGCCTGGGTAAGTAGCTGTAGTCGGCATTAACGTCCCCCCTTCTCCCACTCGAGATGCGGGCGCTGTTTGAGGATTGATGAAATCTCGCGCAGCTTTCTGCGGTTGACTCGATAGTGCGATCGAGCGTCTCGTCCTTTGCGCTCGATGACCAGTCCCCTGGAGACGAGATCGGCGAGCGCCTGTTCAACTTGCGACGTCCGGCTGCGGATCTTTTGTTCAAACACCCACCACTCGACGACGCCTTCCAACGTGTCCCGAGCGTCGGGATTCTCTGCCAGGTAGGCCAGGATCTCGTAAGAAGTCTCCTCAGAAGTTCCGCACATGCCAGAGACCCGCTGTGAGGTCTGAGCAAAACCCCTCTGCAACAAATGAGCCAATTCCTAAGTGGCTGGAGTTTAGTGATCGGGTGACCTGAAGGTGGGATCCTTTTGTCCTGCGTGTGGCGGTAACGAGATTACTAATGCTTTGTCTGCAGCATTAGCAGGTAGGACAAAGTCATCCTACTCGAATAGTGCGATGCTCCTGATTTGGACTACGCACTTTCCTTGAACACTCGCACGTCGATCTTGTGCTTGCGGATTAGCTGCCGCAGTGCGCGAGGATCTTTTCGAACCGCGCGCGCAGCCTTGCTGATATTGCCGTGATGGGCACGCAACAAGCCGCTGATGTACGTCCGCTCGAACTGGGCGATGATCGTCGCCTTCATCTCCTGAAATGAAGCTTCCGAAGCGCGGGGCTCGAGCCGCGGCAATTGGATGTCCTCGCTGCCGATCACCTCGCGCTCGCACATCACAATAGCTCGTTCGATCACGTGTTCCAGCTCGCGTACGTTGCCCGGCCATTCGTACATCAGAAGCATTTGCATCGCCGTTACGGAAAAATCGTTTATTGACTTATCGAACTCGTTCGCGTACCTGGCGAGAAAGTGTCGCGCCAGAACTGCATCCTCCAGGTCGATGTTGGTTGCGGCCATTACCCGCACATCAGCCTGACGCATCTTCATTGAGCCGAGCGGACGATACTCCTTGTCTTGAAGAAAACGCAGGAGCTTGACCTGGGCGAGCAATGGCAGGCAGTCGATCTCGTCCATGAACAGCGTGCCGCCGTCCGCCTCGTGAATCAGCCCTGGCCGAGAAGAGGCGGCTCCGGTGAACGCCTCGCGCTCGTGGCCGAACAATTCGTTCTCGACGAGCTCAACCGGGATCGCTCCACAGTTGACCGGCACAAACGGCTTGCCGGCGCGCGGGCTGACATAGTGGATGGCGCGCGCACATAATTCCTTTCCGGTGCCGGTCTCTCCGAGGATGAGCACGCTCGCGTCGCATCGTGCGATGATCGGAAACTTGCTTATCTCCGCGACGAACGCAGGGCTTTCACCGACCAGCCGCTTCAATCCGAGTGTCTGCTTCAGAGCGTGCACGGGCGCGCCCTGTTGACGAAGCTGTTCGAGCAAACGGCACACTCGCGGAACAACATCGATGGGTTTCAGCGGGGGAGTTATGAAATCAGATGCACCGTGTCGCAGCAGTTGGAGCATCAACACAGGTTCACTCGCGTCTACCACCGCAATTACTGGCACATCTGGAGAGTATCTTCTTAAGGAATCAAGCAGCGCCAGAGCCTTAGTCCCCAAATCGGAGGGCAGCACCACAAGTACGATTGATGCCTTGAGCTGCGAGACGGTCCTGGCAGAGTCCTCGATCGACGCAACGTCATTGCCTGGGACGCCTCTAAGTTGCAGCGTAAAGTCCGAGCGAAACGATTCATCCAGGACTGTTCGCAGAGACTCACAGAGGGCATCTGCCGGATTAAGGTCGAGCAGCAGAATCGCTGGCTTCATACTCCTGCTCCTTCCGCCAGGTTGTTCTACAGCGGTGCCTGAACCTTATCTGCCGATACTTTCACCTTCCGTTCCTTCGCTGTGCCCGGCAAAGGGGCGCGATGGGCGGCAAGAAACGCTGTTGCGGTCAAAGAGTCATTAGAGACAAGGGGAAGGGTGCAATGTGAGGTTCGCCTGTCTCCTGGTGGTTATTCGTCCACCCGCGCTGAGACATTGCCGATAGGCAATGGCCAAAAAACGACGGTCGTCGAAGGTTACGGGCCGACCCTCCCATTCCATAAAGACGGACGTAGGATCCCTGACAATTCATTTGTTTTGTGGACCCTCGATGAAAGCGGCCGCCCGGCTACTGAATTCTGCGAGACAAGCTTCAGCAGAGAAGTTCAAAAATCTGCTGCGCCTGTGTGGCTCCGCAGCGCGACTGATATTACGTAGGGTGTTTGACTGTGTCAAGCATCCGGGAGTCCATATCGTCAACCCTTGGGACCTCAATACAGCTTGCGGTTTTTCTTTGCCCGAATACTGCGCAAGATTCATACAATGCAGCAGAGAGTTTAATATCGTATTCTATTTCTTCGGTTGCGGTGATGGGAGAGCGCCGATTTGCTGCAGCAGCGATAGTGTGTCAGCAACATGCCACATTTCTACCACCTTACCTTCAACAATCCGATCTATGGCAGTCCCAGAGTACCGTACCTGCTTACCGGTGGGAGCAGCGCCTCTGAATTCTCCTCGGTGCGTCCCCTGAAATGTCACTCGAGTTACCACCTTGTCTCCTTCAGCGATTTGATCCTCTATGATTAGCTGGAAGTCGGGAAAGGCGCTCCGAATTGCCTGGATACCCGCAAGTTGTTGTTTGAGACCCTTTGAGTTGTTGAACACAACATCTGCAGAGATATAGCTATCGAATGCAGCCAGGTTTCCTTTGTTCAGAACTTCAGTCATGTAACCACGGACGATGGCTTTGTTATGTTCAAGCTTCAGCTTCGCCTGGTCTGCGCTGCCTTGAGACCGGGCGACATGTCACAACGCTGCGAAACAAATAATTGTGAGAACGATCTGTTTCATACCAGCACTCCTTTTTTTGCCAATGAGCTTATGGCAGTAGCGTAACGAAGAGGCCAGGTCAGGGCAATGCGGGCGGAAAGCGCGCACCTAGACGGGTACGCGCGGAGTGCGGATTAATGCGGATCACGAACTATGTTGTTAACGCTAAGACCAGTTGCTATCGCTGACCGATAGTCGACGCGGCGGGCTCAACTTTTGTTCACAATCCGATTCCAGTCTGGAGGCTCGATGCCGAGCAAGTGATGAACGAAGAAGTCATACATCAACCTCTGGCCGAACGCTCCGCCGGCGCCGTGTCCGCCGCCGGGCACAAATAACAGATCGTGCTTCTTGTTGGCTTTGATCAGCGCGTTGACCACCTGAAGCGTCGATGCCGGATCTACGTTTGTGTCCATCTCGCCAACAACGAGAAGAAGCTTGCCCTCCAGCCGGTGAGCGTTGTCCACATTCGATGAAGCAGCGTAGTGAGACCCCAGAGGCCAGCCCATCCATTGTTCGTTCCACCAGATCTTGTCCATCCGGTTATCGTGACAGCCGCTGTTGGAGACCGCCGCTTTGTAGAACTCCGGATGAAAGAGCATCCCTCCGGTCGAGCTCTGCCCGCCGGCCGATGTGCCGTAGATCCCTACCCGGCTGATGTCGTAGTACGAATACTTCGCAGCGACGGCCTTGTGCCAGAGGATCCGATCAGCGAAGCCGGCGTCTCCCAGGTCTTTCCAGGCGACATCGTGAAATGCCTTAGACCTGTTCGCTTGTCCCAAACCATCTATCTGAACGACTATGAAGCCCAACTCAGCCAGCGACTGCATCGGAGAGTATGCGCCGAATGACTTCGGTGTGAACGACCCCTGCGGCCCTGCATAGATATTCTCGATGACCGGATACTTCTTCGAGGGGTCGAAGTTCGTCGGGCGGATGATGATTCCCCAGATATCCGTCTTTCCGTCGCGTCCCATTGCAGTGAAGACCTCAGGCGCCTGCCAGCCTGCCCTGGTCAGCTCGGCGATGTCGCCTCGCTCGATCTCCAAAAGCAACTTCTTATCTTCGGTTCGGCGAAGCTCGGTGATCGGAACGAGATCGACCCGCGACCAAAGATCGACATAGTACTTCATGTCCGGCGAGTAGAAGACCGCGTGAGTCCCGTCGCCTTCAGTGAATGCGGTCAGGCCGCTGCCGTCGAAGTTGATCCGGTAGTAGTGGGTGAAGTAAGGATCCTTACCCGGATACATTCCGCTGGCCTCGAACCATATCTGCCGTTTCTCTTCATCGACCTTGTCGACGGCCCGGACGATCCAGTTGCCTTTGGTAATCTGATTCTTAACTTTGCCTGTCGCGCCGTCATACAAGTAAAGGTGACGCCAGCCGTCTCGCTCTGACGCCCAAATGATTTCCTTGCCGTCGGCGAGGTCATTGCGGTATCTGGTTCCAGTTTCGTTGCGAATGCCGACGAGCGGACGATATGAGAAGAAGGTCTGGAGTTCTTCGCTGACGAGGGCGCGGGTCCTTCCAGTAGCCGCGTCCGCTTCGATCACCCGATAGACCTGATGCCCGCGTTGATTGTATTCGAAAGTGAAAGCACGGCCGTCCTTCCACCATGCGGGATTGGACAAGCTATACGGATTCGGAAACAGGCTGTTGTCGATGACGGTCTGTTTCCGCGTCTCGACTTCAAAGAGCACCGGCTGGGCTATGTCGAGCGCGTCGCCCGGCTTCGCGTAGTCTCGCGTCGAGTGTTTGGGCTGAAGCTGGTCCGCCGGTGACGACTCGACATAGTGGACCTGCCTGCGATAACCGGGGCGAACGCGATAGGCGACTAGCCGCTTCGAATCCGCAGCCCAGGTGATCGATGTGAGCGTGTAGTAGTTCCCTTCCGAACCGTCGGAGTTGAGCGCAACCGCTTCGGTCTTCCCTTTCGGCCGAACAAAGACATTGAAGTTTTGTATGAGGGCTTCCAACTTTGAATCGGGCGAAGCCTTCGGGCTCTGATTCTCGGGAGCCGGCCCCGCTTCCTGAGAACTCTGGCGACGCTGTTGCTGCCCTTGTTGCGGCGAGAGGTCGGTCATCCCGTCGTAGACGTCATTGCCGTACTCCTCAGGCGTGTCCTCACTGGGCGGGCGAAACTGGAAGACCTGCGGCGCCGGGCCAGTTTTCTTGCAGACGTAGTCGGAGAGATCGCACTTCCAGGTCGAGCCGCCGGCCACAAACTGAATGCTGCGCTCGGCGTCCACAAAAGAGAAGGATGTAAGCTGAAGGGTCAAGGCAGTGAGTTTCTCGTTGCTCGCGGCAGAAAGCGATCCAGCAAGTCTCTCGTGATCGAAGGCAGGCTTCTTCGCAAGCGTCTCCGCATCGACCACCACGAATTCGTTGCCACCTTTGGCCGACTTCCTGTACCAGAACCGGCTTGTTTTTTCTATCCAGTTGACTCGATCGGGGATGTTGAAGGCGAGAGCCTGGAATTTGTTCCGCAACGCCAGCGCCCGTTCGTAATCGGTCACCGTTCCCTGTGCGCGGACGATTGCGGGAATCAGAAGCAGCGAGACTAGCAGGCCCGCTTTCCAGAAAACTTTCTTTCGGTTCATGGTATCTCCCCTAAAAGATGAGTTCGGGCGGTTGCCTTCATTCGGTATGGGCCTGCTTATATATACAGGGCGGGTGTTGGTCAAGCGATTTGCGCTAGACGTGTCAGGTTGGTGCAATCAAGAGGTGGGTCCGCTTTCGCATTCCCAATTAACACCTCAGTTCATTGAGGTGTTCGGTGCGAGCGGACCTCTTAGAACGATTTCAAGAGTGAGGCAGCGGGTCTGGGAAGCCGCCGAATCGAAGGAGTGCGGGCGCGCCGTCCAACTGAAGCTGGGTGTTAACGGCCGAAACCTTCAGGGAGCGGTCAAGCCTTCGACTCCGGTGCTGCGTCTAACGCAAAAGGCGGGCTAGCTCCAATTGACGAGGTATCGGCAGCAATCGTCACCCCTGGCGCGGCAGGTGTCTTCAACCATGTCGACTTTTCTTGCGCCGCACATCTTCAGCGCCTGCTTGTACCAGCCCATCACGGTCAAGCAATCAGCCGTCGAGTAGGTCTCCGCTTCGTAGGTAGTCATTACGCCCGAGGTCGGCCCGGTGGGTTTGTAGTCCCGCCAGCCTTTGTCGTAGTAGACGTGATAGATCAACGGCGCGCGCAGCATGAAGCCCTGCGGGTTGCCGTGGTCGAGGTAAAACTTCTGAATGCCGGTGAGATTCTGCTGAGCAGACGCCGCACCCATCTCTTCAAACAATCGCGCGTCGCCTTTGCCGATCACTTGAACGATAGCGTCGTCAAGGTGCTGGCCGGTTTGAAAGTGATACCAGCCCGCGCTATTGAGCGGCGCACGAAGGATAGCCTGATCCGAAGCGGGTAAGGCTGACAAAACGTCCTCGACCGCGTCGGGACCGAAGCGATCTTTCACGAATTGCAGACGAGACTCAAGAATGCTGCCTTTGATTTCCATGTTCTCTCACGGACAAACTGCTTCGCAATGAAACAGCGTCGTTGGATTTATCTATCTGGGGCTGATTTGACGGGGCTTTGAGAGAGGCCTTTCGACTGCAGGAATCTTAAGGGGATGAAAGTCACAGGTCAATAATAAAAGCCAAATCCGATCGAATGGGCGAATTTTGGGGCGGAGAGTGTGGGTAGAAGCCGGACTGATAGATTGGGGACGAGCGGGCGATAACACCTACGACTTAGGTTTGAGTGTTGCGCGGACTTCCCTACCCTGTCGACCGCGACGCGGGCCTGCAGGCCCTGGCCCTGAGCCATGTGCTGGATTCCGTGTAAGAAGGCTTCCGTGAAAGCCTAGCGCTGCGAGGTGGCTTGCCCGCGCGGCGACATCATTCGCTCGATCTCGTCGGGCTCCGACGGCAGCTTCCCGCTCATCTTCACCAGACCTTTCTCTGTAACCAGATAGTCGTCTTCAATCCTCACCCCGAAACCCTCGTCAGGAAGATAAATCCCCGGCTCGATTGTGAACACCGATCCAACCGGCAAAACTCCGTAAGTCCCAACGTCGTGGACGTCCATGCCGATCCAGTGACCCAGGCCGTGAATGAAGTACTTCTCGAGAGTATTGCCCTGCTTGTCGCGCAGGGGGCTCGACTTCATAACATCTCGCGCTATGCGTTGAAGATCGGCCACGCTTGATTTGCCGAGCACGAAAGCTTTCTCTGCTGCGCGCTGCGCGTCGAGCACGAGCTGATACACCTCGCGCTGTCGCGCCGTGAACTTGCCCGATGCCGGAAACGTGCGAGTAATGTCCGCCGTGTAGTAGCTGTACTCAGCCGCCGCGTCGACAACAACAAGCTCGCCCACTTCGATGCGCTTACGGTTCTCATTGTAGTGAAGGATCGTGCCATTAATGCCTGACCCGATGATCGACGGATAGCCCGGCCGTTCAGAGCCAAGGCGGGTCCACGCGGCCTCGAGCGCCGCCTGCGCCTCGTATTCGTAAGCGCCCGGCTTGATCGCGCGCACTATCTCGCGATGCCCTTCAATCGAAACGTCGACCGCCTTTTGTAGCAACTCGATTTCGGAAGCTGACTTGACCTTGCGCAACTCGGCGATGAGCTTCGACACGTCGACAATTGCATTCTTAGGATAGCTCTGGCGCAGCGTCTCGACGAATCGGCTCTCGCGGCTGATGTCCGCTCCCGGCCCGGTTGGAATCACAGTGTAGATCTTTGGCGACGGCTTGCCTTCCGATGCCGGTTGGATGAGCAACTGACTCAGTCGCTCTTTGAAGGCAGTCGACGCGGCGACTTCTTCGAGACCGAAAAGGCGCTCGGCGTCCGGACCGGGGCCGAGCTGAACACCCGTCCACTGTTCGTGCTTGATATCGCGCGCCGGAATGAAGACGGTCTCGTGTTGCGACTTGCCGGCGACTACTCCGGGCGGGACGAATATCAAATAAGCCGCGGGAGTCTGAACGCCGGTCAGGTACATGAAATCGTTGTGCTGGCGAAAGCGTCCGACCTCTCCGAGGTCTTCTTCACGCGCGCCGGCCATCACCACGATTCCGTCTTTGATTTGGGCGAGCAGTTTCTGACGACGGGCGACGTATTCTGACTTTGGTATGTTGGCGATCCTGTCGTTGCCGCCCGCGAACGCCGGTAAAGCGAGCGCCGTCGCGATCAACGCGAACGTTGCGAGGACGAACGGTCGTTGTGTCTTGTAGCGGTTCATGGTGGTAGAGCATAGCAGGAGGCGGCGAGCCGCGGAAGCTCGCGGACTCAGTATGCGTAATTCTGTTTCGACGACGTATAATGTGACTCAGTGGCAAAAAAGAAAACGAACAAGATAACGATCGAAAAGGACAGGTTCCGGCCCCGCCCCCGCGCCCCAATCTTGCCCACGAAGAAGTTTGAAGACAAAACCCGCCGCGACGAGCGCCGCGCTAAACACAAGAAAGACCCGCGTCGTGTGGAGGAGGAATAGCATGCGTCGCGCGCCTGGCCCATCGAGGTTTGACGGCAAGGTCCGGATAGACCATTTTCAAGCCCTGAAGTAGCATTCTAAGCGTCCCGTAATTGAGCCGTTCACAGGGCTTCCAGACCTCGAAAATAGATGCGCTTTTATCGCGCTTCAGGCGGAACCGGGGAACAGATTTTTTCGTTGTAATCGACACAGTAAGGCTTGAACAATTGACCTAACTTAATAGCCAATTGCTTGAAACCTGAACGCAAACTGAACGAGCCGAGACCAACAAGGAGTAGACAAAATGGCCACCAGCCAGATGGACCTTCGCTCGGATTTGATCGACTGGCGCAAGAGGCTTGAAACCGCGATCGATGAGTCTAACGAGAGCTCTCATCTCGTCCCGCTGCTTTCCGAATTGGATTCAGCGCTTCATAGAATTCAGACGGGCTCAGCAGGGATCTGTGAAGCGTGTCACGAGACGATCGAGGACGGCGCGATCAAAGATCCAATCGCTCGCTTCTGCCTCGACTGTTTGAACGCCCAGGAGCAACGCGCGCTTCAGCACGACCTCGACGCCGTGTCGCTCGTCCAGTACTCGCTTCTCCCGACTCAAGGCCTGACCGTCGAGGGCTGGCGAGCGTATTACCACTACGAGGCGGCCGGTCCGGTCAGCGGCGACTATTGCGACCTGGTGAGCAACGAAGGCGGCGATCTCTTCTTTTTGTTAGGCGATGTTTCGGGCAAAGGGATCGCGGCATCGATGTTAATGGCGCACCTTCACGCGATCTTCCGCAGCCTCATAACGCTGGACCTACCCGTGGACCAGTTGGTCGAACGAGCGAACCATGTTTTTTCCGATGCGACTATGCCCGCATACTATGCGACGCTGGTGTGCGGGAGGGCGCGGCGATCTGGCTCGATCGAACTGTGCAACGCCGGGCATTGTCCGCCGTTATTGATTTCCAGAGACGGGGTCAAAGGCATCGACGCGACAGGGCTTCCGATCGGAATCTTCTGCCGCGAGCAGTACTCGGCTCGCGAGTTTCAAATGGAGCCCGGTGACAGCTTGTTGCTTTACACCGACGGACTTACCGAGTCGCGAAGTCCGTACGACGCGGAGTATGGCGCCGACCGGCTAAGCCGAGTGCTGCGCGCGAAGCACGCGATCGCGCCGCAAGCCTTGACCGCGGCGTGCATAGAGGACGCGCGCTCGTTTCGCGGCGGCCAGCCCAAATCGGATGACTTGACGGTGATGGTGATTCAGCGAGCGGGGTAAGTTAGGACGGTCGAAAGATGCGTGGAAGTGGGCCTACAAACCTAACCAGAGGCGCACGGTACTCTCGACCGCTGCGAGTTGTGCATTTGAAAGAACCCCAAGCTTCCTCATTAGCATTGCGTGGGGAATCGTAACCAGATTCTGCGCGTCGAAGGCTCCAGATCTGAGAAAACTTGCGTGAACGTCGATTTCAAACCTCGAACCGCGAGTGCTTGTTGTATGGGGAAGTACGGTTGTCAGTGCACGGTCAACGTCTAGAACCGGGATGCTGAGTACGAGGCAGGGTCTGATCTTTGCGGTCATCCCGAGATCAACCAACCATACCTCCCCTCGATCAGGGCTTTTCATTGGTTAATTCTCTTTTGTCAAGTTCCAGAAAAAGCGCCTCAGCATTAAGGACCAGTTCGTCATCTGTCAGAGGAGGCAGCTCGAGTTCCCTCGTCCGCCGAATGATCTCAGACGCAACCTCGCGCTTCTCGTCCTCAGCCAAATGGTCAAAAGACTCGAGAATCTCACTTGTGGTTGTGCTCATTATGACTTCCCCTTCGCAGATCATTCCATGATCGAGCGGGCGTGTGCAACAGTTCCCCAGTGAAGGACTCTTGAAGCACTCGCGCCGCAAACGACAGCCCTTGAGTTTACCGTTTCCTGAGGCTAGAGTTCACACCCGTTCGAATGTTGTGTGCGAATCCGCAATCTCTCATTCGAAGAAAGGCGGAGTCTTATGTTCAAACGATCTTTCCTGGCGCTCTCCCTGGTTATCGCGCTGACAACGATCCCGGCTTCCTTCGCCATTCAGGAGCAACAGCCGGACTTCAGCCAACTCGAAAAAGTAGTTCTCGAAGAGCTGAAAGAAACCAACACTCCCGGCGCGACCGTTGCCATCGTCAGCGGCGAGCGGGTTATCTACACGAAGGCATTCGGCATATCAAATGTCGAGACCGGCGCTCCGATGACACCGGACATGTTGTTTCGAATCGGCTCGACTACCAAGATGTTCACTGCAACTGCGCTGGTCACTCTCGCTGAGGAAGGAAAGCTCAAGCTCGACGAGGCCATAGCCAAACATGTCGACGGACTGAACCCGAAACTCGCCGGGCTCACCGCGCATCAATTGCTGACTCATACCTCTGGCGTCATAGACGAAGCTCCGATGTACGGAGAACACGACGACTCCGCGATGGGCAGGACGATTCGCTCCTGGAAAGAAGACCAGCTTTTCACTGAACCGGGCAAGATCATCTCTTACTCGAATCCCGGTTATTGGCTTGCCGGCTTTGTAGTAGAAACTATCAGCAAGAAGCCTTTCGCCGATCATATGAGTGAGAGCATCTTCAAGCCGCTTGGCATGACCAGCACCACTTTCCGCCCGACCGTGGCGATGACGTATCCGCTCGCGCAAGGTCACAATGCCTCAGGAAAATCAGCGCCAACGGTGGTCAGGCCTTTCGCCGACAACGCCGCGAGCTGGCCTGCCGGATCGATGTTCACCAACGTGCTCGATCTGTCGCGCTTCATCATCGCATTCATGAATGGCGGCAAGCTCGAAGGCAAGCAGGTACTGTCTCCGCAAGTCATCGCGAAGCTTTCAACTCCGCAGGTCAGCATCCCGAGCGATCCGAACGCGAAATACGGCTATGGGCTGATGATAAGCAACCATCGCGGCGTGCGAGTGGTTGAGCACGGAGGCTCGCGAAGCGGATACGGTTCCGTAATCAAGATGGCCCCGGAACACCGGTTCGCCGTGATTGTGTTAGGAAACCGCACGGGAGTTGCGCTCAACAAGACCGCCGAGAAGGCGATGGAATTAATGCTGCCGCTCAAGCCGAAAGAAGATGACAAGTCAAAACAAGAACTGCCGATGACCGCTGCGGAGATATCAAGCTACGCAGGTAAGTACGGGCAGCGAGACGTGAGCTTCGAAATCCTTCTCAAAGATGGAAAGCTGTTTCTGAAGCAAGGTCCGAACGAGATGCGCATCCGCAAGATTGGTGAGAACCGTTTTTCGGCCGCTTCTCCGGATAATTCCAGACCGATGGAGTTCGCACTTGTCTCGGGCGCTGATGGGAAGGCCGAATACTTCCACACTGGTCTTCGCGCCGCCAAAAGAATCAGCAAGTAAGGCTTCTCTAAGCTCACCTCAGCACGCTGCGCACATCTCGAACGATCGCCACGTCGAGTAGCGTCGGACCAGCCTCATTCAGCGCCCAATCCAAGGCGGGCCGCAGCTCGGCAGCCTTCGACACTCGCCTCGCAGCAAGACCCATCGATTCGGCAAGCTTCACAAAATCGATCTCCGGCTCGGTGATATCCATACCCGTGAAGACCCCTCGCTCGGCCGAAGCTCCCTTCAACGCCACAAGCCCCCCTTTCAAAATCATGTAACTCGCGTTGTTGAACACCACGAACGTTACCGCCAGCCCATAGCGAGCCGCGGTCCACAAACCTTGAATCGTGTAGAGCGCCGTCCCGTCGCCTACCGCGCAGATCACCTGACGGTCCGGCATAGCCAGCTTCACGCCGACCGCTTCCGGCAAACCCAACCCGAGCGAGCCCCCCTTTGCATAGAAGAACGTTCCCGGCTCACTCAAAGTGAATAGCGTTCGCACGAACGCCGTTGAAGTGACCGACTCATCGACTAGCACGGCGTCCGGCGCAGCTGCCAATCTCATCTCGCGAGCGAGGTAAGCCGGTGACATCGGTCCGTCGGCTGAAGCCACCGATGCGTTCTCAGCAAACTTCGCACGCAAGCCGGCGATGTGAGCCGTTATCATCTCGCGGCGGCGGTCTATCATCTCCACGGCGTCGCCGGTCGCGAAGGGCATCAGCGCCTCGATCAGCTCTTGAATCGCCGATCGAGGATCAGCCAGGATCGCGCCTTCTGCCGGATACGTTTTGCCAAGCTCATGATCTCCGGCGTCGATCTGAATCATTCGCACGCCTTGCGGGATCATCTGAGTCCCGGTGTAAACAAGCGGCGCAATATTGTTGACCCCGATCGCCAGGATCACATCAACGCCTTCAAGCAGTCCGCTCGTTTGTTTCGCATTCGGATACAGCGGCCCTGCGTAGAGCGGATGCCCGGTTGGAAAAACCAGCAGCGAGTTCAAAGGCTCAGCGTGAACTCGCGCGGCGATCATCTCAGCGAGCGTCGCGAGTTCAGCAAGGGCGCCTGAACGAGCACAACCGTCGCCGGAAATAATCGCAGGGTTCTTTGCGCTCGCGAGCACCGCCGCTGCTTCTTTGATCTTTGCGAGATCGCCTCGTACGCGTGCACCGATCCGCGTGACCGGAGTCAACTCGATCTCGGCTCGCTCTTCCATCACGTTGACGGGCAGCGACAGAAACACCGGGCCGGTCGGCGGAGTCTGCGCGACTTTGAACGCGCGAGCCATCGCCGCGGGTATTTCAGATGCGTGATGAACCTCCCAACACCACTTGGTGTGTTGGCGGGCAAGCTGGAGCATATCGGCGTACAGCAGCGGCTCATCGATCATCGACCGGGTGTCTTGCTGTCCCGCAGTAACGATAAGCGGCGTGCCCGCGCGATAGACGTTGTAGAGATTCCCCAGCGCGTGAGCCAGACCGGGATTCGTGTGCAGGTTGACGACTGCCGGCTTGCCCGTAGCTTCAGCATATCCGGCAGCGATTCCAAGCGCCGAGTCTTCGTGCAACGCGAGGATGTACCTGATCTCATCGCGGGCGGCGAACAGGTCCATCAACGGAAGCTCAGTCGTCCCGGGATTGCCGAAGACGTAGCGCACGCCTTCACGCACCATAAACTCAAACATCGCCTCTGCGCCGGTCATCTCTGGCATGTTCGTTAGATCAATTGTGGTTTGCGATGTGGCGTTCGAGCGTAGCGATCAGAGCATTGAGGTTCTGCTCGGTGACGAGCTGTGCGTCGGACAGCTCTTTATGACTCTGCGCCAACTCGACGTGTCGCTCCGTTAACGTCGCGAGTATTTCGTTGGTTCTCTCCTGAGCCGTGGCGACGTCAAGCAAGACACTCTCTATACGCATCATGCGTTCCTCGAACTGACCTTGCCGCTCAACGAAATGGGCCTGACTCGAGTGTAACTCCGCCTGACTCGAGAGTAACTCCGCCTGACTCGAGAGTAACTCAGCCTGACTCGCGAGCAACTCACCCTGCCTAGCGACAAACTCAGCCTGGCGATTGTCAAACTCAGCCTGGCGATTGTCAAACTCAGCCTGGCGGGCATCGAACCGCGCTTGCTGCTCAAGTAGAAACTGCATGGTTTTCTCGACATCCATTGTGGGCTTCTCCCCGTTATATGTTGACCCAGGCCTTTGGCGGTAGCTTAGCACGAAAGGGGGAAATCCAAGAAGCGACCGAGTGTCCTGCGGGCCGGCCGTGACGATAAGGTGTCTTGCCGATCAGTTTTTTGTTCCGTGCTTCATCAGGTGCTCACCGTGATGTATGATGCGCAAGCGAATTATTCCAGATCAGCGCGGCTGCAAGAACCTGACGGGATGTGTGCGGGAGATGGGCTCGGGTAACTGGCGATCCTACCGCGATGGTGGCAAAGGGAATCTCAATGAATTACCTGGAAGAAATTGACTACGCCCAGCCCGAGTTTGGCGACTGGTATGACGAATTGCCCCTCTGGTCCGCGCCTTTTGGTTTGCTGCTGCTCGATCGCGTCCCGATGAAGTCTGGCCTAACACACATTCCTTTCGGATGAGGTTCGCGGATGGGTCGTCCTTGCTCCGGCACTACTTTATTCGTCTTGGTTTCGTTCAGGGTTGGAAATCGGTTGCGGCGCCCGACGCAATTGAAACAACCTTCAAGACGCTTGAGCGAAACCTCAATACCGCCGCCGAAGAAAGGGGTGAACTCGCGCTCACGATTCCGATGGCGTGCGTCGACGCGATCAAGCCGATGGCAGGTAGCGGCTGAGTCGCGAACGGAGACCCTTTGCATGCGGCTGTGGACCGCAAATCTGTCTTGGAAACGACAATGAAGATTCTTGGATTAGCCGCACTAGGCTGCTACGCGATTCACGCTGGCTTTCACATTCTTAACGGCCGGCCGGAGGAGGCGCTCTGGATGTGTCACCTCGGCGCGGCGCTGGTCGGAGTCGGTCTACTTAGTTCCTCCGCAATCACGAATGGGATCGGCACACTGTTCCTGTGTGTAGGGACGCCGCTGTGGGTGATGTACCTGGCTGGCGGCGGCGAGTTCTATCCGACCTCCTGCTTTTCCCACCTGGGCGGACTGGCAATTGGTCTGTATGGTGTCCGCCGGTTGGGGCTTCCGTCCGGGACATGGTGGAAGGCCTTGCTGGCACTGATCGCGCTGATTCTTGTCTGCCGGCTGGTGACGCCGTCACGCGCCAATGTCAACGTTGCCTTTGCGATCTACCCTGGGTGGGAGAAGGTTTTTCCTTCTCACCCGATCTACTTCGCCGTAATGATGGGGCTGTCGGCGGGATACTTTGTGGGCTTCGAATATTTGTTGCGCCGCTGGCTCGGTCGCAAGACGGCGCTGGGAGAGACGACATGAAAGAGTCGATAGCTTCGAAAGGGCTGCGGGAGAAGATCCTGATGGGGGCAGCGATTTTCGGGCTGTTCTTCGGCCTGATGCCGCCATATGTCTTTACGATTGTGATCGTTGCAACGTGGGGCGTTCCTCCGTTAGAACCGCCAACCGAGCAATCTTTCCGGATGATTTATTTTCTTCGGCTGGTTTTGGGAAATGTCCTGGGTCTGACGCTGGGCGCATTCCTCGCTGCGGCCGCGGCGAACCTCGGCCTGCGTCTGGCTGGTAAGGCGACCTATCTGCGAGGAGCAATCGGAGGTGCGTTGCTCGGCGCCCCGGTTGGCGCGCTGACCGCCGGCTCGTGTCCTTTTTTCCTGTTGATTAGCTCTTCTGATCCGAACTGGGCCTGGATCATGATTCAGAGATCTTTCCTGGTTGGGGGCCTGATGGGACTGACCAACGGCCTTTTCGCGGGCATGGTCATCGTGTATTTCATCAAACGACAACCGAGCGGATAAGCGGCTGGATGCGCGATAGAGTCTTCACTTCCCGTGATGACCGTTCCACGCCTTCACGTAGCGCGCCGTCTTCGGATTCGCTTCGTTCCACTTCGGCGCCTCAGAGTTGTTCGCAATCATGACAAGCGCGAGCGCGACCATACGATCGACCTTTTCCATGTTGGCATAGTCGATTTTTTCCCAGTGATCGCCCACGCCGTGATAGTCCGGATACACAAACGCTGTGCATAGTGTGTGAGCAGGCACGCCCTGATCGGCTAGCGCTTGATTGTCGCTTCGGTCAAAGAAAGCGTCGCTGTTCTGTTCGTGTTTGTAGACCTTGATGCCGGTCAGCTTGCCGGCCGCTTCCAGGATTGTGCCGACATCGGAATAGTCAAACCCCGTCAGCGACGCGTTCGCTATTTGCGGTCCTTCACTGCTGTCAGTGCGCCCCACCTGCTCGAGATTGATGTCGGCAACCGTCTTGTCGATCGGAAATACTGGATGACGGCCATAATATCGCGAGCCCAGCAGCCCCTTCTCCTCGCCAAAAAAGGTCATGAAGACAATGCTTCGCCTCGGGCGCTGCCTGAGCGTCGCAAACGCCGACGCCAACTCGATGACCGAGACCGTGCCGCTGCCATCATCATTGGCACCGTTGAAGATGTTGTCGCCGGCGAGCTCGGGTCGTGTGCCAAGGTGATCATAGTGCGCGCTCAACAGAACATAGCTATCCCTCAAGATCGGATCCGACCCGCGCAGCAACCCGATCACGTTTTGTAAGCGCACCGGACGATCGACCGGGGCCTGCAATCGGAGCGACATCTCAGCACCCGTGACCCCGGGTTTTGTAGCATCGAACAGCTTAACGACTCTGGGATCGTGGACCGTTATCACCCGCGTGCCCGGCGCTTCCGGACGCGCCCGTCTGTCTTCCGGATCAATCAGACGTCCCTGTACGGCGCCGGCGCCTTTGGCGCTCACGCGATCGATCGATATCACCAACGCGGCCTTCAGCCCAGTCATCTTGTTGAGGAATTCCTGACGCGCCATGTACATCTCAAGCCTGCGGGGCCCTTGCTCGCGGCGAGAGTCAGGGATTTCGGTGATGACAACCTTTCCTTCAACCTGCTGTGGCGTGAGCGCCGCAACAGCGTCGGATTCCGCGTAGTCGACCTTTAACAGCGGCGCGGAAAAGCTTAGCCCTCTGTCGATGTTGAAGCTCACCTGGTTCCTGGCGACGTTTACCGTCTCGCTACCGCTCTTGAGCTTCAACTCAAACGCGTCCATCGGCGTATCAGCAAGCACGAAGTCTGCGCTCTGGAAATAACCGTCGTCGCCGGCAGGTTCCAGGCCCGCGCGCCGAAACTGCGCCGCGATGTACTCGGCTGCAATGTCGAGGCCGCGCGAAGGAGTGTTGCGGCCTTCCAGCGCGTCTGACGCAATGAACGACAAGTGTCCGCGCAGCGAATCAGCCGAGACATGATCAAGGATCGCGCGAACGCCCGGGGTTATGGTGTACTGCTGCGGCGCTGCCTGCTGTGCGCTAAGACAGCATGCAGCGATACACAGCACGAGACCGCTGCGAATCAGTCGCGCGGGAGAGACAGTCGCAGTCCCCGGTTCCGTATCAACGGTCATCCGTCACCTCTTTGATCGTGACATTCCAAGCTGTCCTGCGGGGACAGTCGAGCGAATCAGGCTCAGCTCACGAACTGGTCGGGGGCTTCGTCAAAGCCAGGTCTCACGAAACTCTGCGCCTTAGGAAACGCCTGCTCCGTCCTTCGGCGAAGTTGCTCGAGATGGACCAAGATCGGCAAGATGCCGGCGGTTTTTTCAGGCAGAAGCTCTCGCAGCTTGCCCCACGCGCTAATAGAGCGTTCCATCCCGATCAGTGCGACTTTGACTGAACCGTCCGAATCACTTTGCCTGACGGTTTCCGGCTCGCCGGCTTCCTCGGGGTCGTCGCGCATGAACCCTCGCATGATCTTCACCGCGATTTGAAACTGATACCAGCGAACGACTTCTATTGCGTCTTGAATGTTCGAAGCGCGATCCTGGGCATCAAAGTCGATGAGAGGCAGGTCGGTTCGGGTCGGGTCGGCGTCGCGCTCTTGCTCGGCTTCGGGGTACTCGCGATCGAACCATTCCTTGACCAGCTTGACGTACTGCTGTGCCGACCGCGATAGCGGGTTGCTCTTAGACCTGGCTCTCTTCCGATCCTTCTCCTCTTTCACGGGATTGAGGTCCATCGCCTCCAGATCGATGCCCTGCTCCGCCGCCATTGTAGCTATCATTTCGTGAGTCTGTTTGAAGATCCCCGCGAGCTTGTTCCAGAAGGCTTCACTGTTTATATCGTGAGCTTCCGGATCATCGCGATCATCTTCTTCCATCGCATAGAGCATGCAGCGAGAGGTGAACGGGCAACGCTCACACCAGCGATCACAGTAGTTGTAGATACCCTCGATGAACCGGGGATCGTCAGGCAGGTCTAGAATATCTTTTGACTTCAAGCTTGCCTCCTGGCGGGACAATTGAGAATTTCAGATTGCAAATTCCAAATCTCAAATTCCAAATCTCAAATTCCAAATCTCAAATTCCAATCTCAAATTCCAAATCTCAAATTCCAAATCTCAAATCGAAAATGACAAATGACAATGACAAATGGCAATGAAAAAAATGACAAATGACAAATGACCAAATGACAAATGACAAATTATGACAAATGACAAATGACAAATGACAAATCTCAAACGACAAATCTCAAATGACAGATATGACAGATAGCAAAATAGCAAATAACAAATAAGCTCGCCCGCTAGCCTCTGTCCCGGCGGAGCGTCAGCCCGCCGTCAATCGTGATCACCTGGCCGGTGATGTAGTTGTCCGGCTCGACCAGCAGCCTCACAACTCGAGCTACATCCTCAGGTCGGCCGAAGCGCGCAATGATCTTTTGATCGACGTAGAAGTCGTACTTCCCCGACTCGATCGACTTCAGTGCCATGCCCGCGCGGTTCACGCCCGGCGCGACGACGTTTACTCGAATGCCGCCGGGTCCGCCCCATTGCTTGGCCATTATTCGAGCAGCCCCGATCAAGGCCGTCTTTGGACCCGCGTAGTTGATGCTCGATTCAAACGCGGCCACCGCTTGCATCGTCGAAAACAGAACGATCGCGCCCTCATTCCCGCGCTTGATCATGCGAACGCCAGCATCGCGGGCGAGCAAAAGCGGCGCGACGTAGTTGTTCTGCATCGAATCGTGCAAGTCCGAATCGGTTACATCATCAAACTTCACGCGCGCGGGATCGCCTGTGAAGCAAACCAACCCGTACAGCCCCTCGCCAAGCGCATCCGTAGTCTCGATATAGCGCGCGCGCACAACTGGATCCGAAATGTCACCCTCGACAAGATGGACTGTAGCCTTATATCTGGCTTCCACAGCCTGTTTCAAGGCCTCGGCCCGATGCTGATCCTGTCGGTAGCCCGCTACGACCGTGGCGCCTTCGCGCGCGAGTAGCGCCACGGTTGCGCTTCCCAGGCCCCCCGTTCCCCCGGCGACCAGCACGACGCGCCCTGCCAAAGAGCGGTCGGGGAAGTCAAAGTCGAATGAGATTGCCGAGCCTGCCAATCCTG